>Ga0129308_1000271_pt1 | contig 89962 bp, 91 predicted proteins | sample L827metagenome_FD_94440 | JGI IMG/M metagenome (GOLD analysis project Ga0129308, IMG submission 94440) | Ring-tailed lemur group fecal microbial communities from Wisconsin, USA - L827 metagenome | ecosystem: Host-associated > Mammals > Digestive system > Large intestine > Fecal | place: USA...
CCCAGCTCCCGGAGAACGGCCTCCGCCGCCTCGATGCGGCCGCGGTCCCACCGCAGCTCCCCCGCCAGGGACCGGGGCAGCACAGTGCCCTGGTGCCGCAGGAGGGCCAGGTATAAAAGGGCCGCGTCCCCGTCGCCCCTGTCCAGCAGCCGCCGGACCGCCTGGGCCGTGAGGGTGACGCTCTCGTCCCCCGTCCGGATCAGTACATTCGCCACCATGGTCCCTCCTTCCCGTTTTTTCGTATCCCTCATTCTACACGAAAATTCCCGGAAGAACAAGCCCCGATGACAACTATCCCGGCCCTCCTTGTCACCCGCCCGTATTTTTGAACTTTTTTCAAAAACATCCCGTTTTTTCTGGCAGACTCCCGCCCGGTATGATATACTGTACGCTGTAAAAATGGGCGGACTGTGTCCCGCCGTTCCATAGAACACAAAAGAGGAGGACTTTTTATGGCAAACCGTGTGGTCATCAGCATCTGCGGCGAGGAATACACCTTTATCGCGGACGAATCCGCCGCCTATATGCAGAAGGTAGGCTCCTATGTCAGTGAGAAAATGGAGGAGGTCCTGAACAGCGCCAAGGTGGGCCGCACCGACGCCGCCATCCTCACCGCCGCCAACATCGCCGACGAGCTGTTCAAGGCCCAGGCGGCCTCTGAGCAGCTGCGCTCCCAGATCAAGGGGTATCTGGACGAGGCCGGCCGGGCCCAGAGCGAGGCCAGTGAGCTGAAGCGGGAGGTCTTCCGCCTGCAGCAGCGGCTGGACAGCCTGAACCGCAGCCGGGAATGAGCATGGAGCTCCTCTCCCCCGCCGGGTCCCCGGAGTCCCTCCGGGCCGCCGTCCAAAGCGGCGCCGGGGCCGTATATCTGGGCTGGGGCGACTTCAACGCCCGCCGCGGCGCCAAAAATTTTTCCGACGAGGAATTCGCCGACGCCCTGCGGTACTGTCATGAGCGGGGCGTGCGGGTGTTTCTGACCCTGAACACCCTCCTGACGGACCGGGAGCTGCCCCGTGCCCTGGAGACTGCCGCTGCCGCCTGCCGCATGGGGGTGGACTCCGTGCTGGTCCAGGACTGGGGCCTGTTTGACCTGCTGCGGCAGGCCCTGCCGGACCTGCCCCTCCACGCCAGCACCCAGATGAGCCTGTTCACCTCCGGCGGCTGCCGGGAGCTGGCCGTCGACGGCTGCGAGCGGGTGGTCATCGCCCGGGAGTGCTCCGCCGCGGACACCGCCGAGATCTGCAAGAACTGCCCCGCGGAGGTGGAGGTCTTCGTCCACGGGGCCCTTTGCATGTGCTATTCCGGCCAGTGCGAAATGAGCGCCCTCATCGGCGGCCGCTCCGGCAACCGGGGCCGCTGCGCCCAGCCGTGCAGACTGCCGTATGGTGTGAATGAGCCTGCCAAAAAGAACTATCCCCTCAGCCTGAAGGACAGCTGCCTGGCGGACCGGCTGGGAGAGATGGCGGAGATGGGCGTGGCCTGTCTCAAGCTGGAGGGCCGCATGAAGCGGCCGGAATACGTGGCCGTCATCACCCGCATTTACGCCCGCCTTCTGGCGGAGGGCCGCAGGCCCACCGCCGCTGAAAAGGCGGAGCTGGAGCAGGCGTTTTCCCGCTCCGGCTTTACCGACTGGTACTGGCAGGGCAAACACGGCGCCGGCATGTTCGGCGTCCGGCCGGAAAACGCCCCGGACCCCAAGGAGCTGTTCGTCCAGGCCAAGGCCGCTTATGAAAAAGGAGACCAGCGGACCGTGCCGGTCCGCTTCGCCTGCACCGTCCGGACCGGGGCGCCCTGCGCCCTGACGGCGGAAACGGAGGACGGCCGCGCTGTCACCGTTACGGGCCCCGTGCCGGAGGCCGCCCGGTCCCGGGCCGTCACGGCGGAGGAGCTGTGCCAGCGCCTGCGCAAGACCGGCGGCACCGCCTACCGCTGCGAGACTGTCACGGCGGAGGTAGACGAGGGGTTGTCCCTCCCCGCCAGCGCCGTCAACGCCCTGCGCCGGGACGCCCTGGCCGCCCTGACGGATGCGCGGACGGCTCCTCCCAAGCGGCGGGAGCTGCCGGTGCCCCCGCCCCCTGCCGGAGACCGCGCCGCTGCCGCCCCCCGGTTCACCGTTTCCGTCACCACCGCCGCCCAGCTGACGCCGCGGCTGCTGGCCCTGGGCCCCGCACGGGTCTATGTGCCCCTGGAGCTGCTGGCCGCTTTTTCCGCGCTGCCGGAGGCGGACACGGAGTGGTGCGCCATCCTGCCCCGTGTCTGGCGGGACCGGGACGAGCCGGAGCTGTGCCGCTGGCTGGACCACGCCAAGTCCCTGGGCGTCACCGCCGTGCTGGCGGGCAACATCGGCCATTTGTCCCTGGTGCGGGACACGGGCCTTGCTGTCTACGGCGACTACGGCCTCAACGTGTTCAACGGCCGGGCGCTGGATTACCTGCGGAAAAAGGGCCTCTCCTCCGCCTGCCTGTCCTTCGAGCTGCGCTTTGCCCAGCTGCGGGACCTGCCCAAGTGTCTGCCGGCGGAGGCCATCGTGTACGGCCGCCTGCCATTGATGATCACAGAGAACTGCCTCATTGAAAACGCCGGAGAATGCCGCTGCGACCGCCCCAATTTCCTGACGGACCGCACCGGCGCCGCCTTCCCCCTGCTGCCGGCCTACGGCCACCGGACGGAGATCCAGAACAGCCGGGTGCTGTGGCTGGCGGACCGGCCGGAGTACCGCCGCCTGGGGTTGTCTTACGCCCGCCTGCGCTTTACCACGGAGACGCCGGAGGAGTGTGTCCGGGTGTTTCAGGACTACCAGGCGGGAGCCGCCGCCTCCGGAGAATTCACCCGGGGCCTCTATGAGCGGGGCGTGGAATGAACGCCGTTTTCAGGCTTATTTTAGAAACCAACAGTATAATAAATTAGGTATTATACAAATCGTATTTGATTTTGGAGTTTTGCATGGAAGAGATCAAGGTAAAATACTTTGTGGACGGCATTGACGAGCTGTGCGCCGTGGCGGGCAAATCCGATTGGATCGACCTCCACGCCGCCGAGGAAGTCACCCTGAAGGCCGGCGAATTCCGCCTCATCCCCCTGGGGGTGGCCATGGCTCTGCCGGAGGGCTACGAGGCCCACATCGTCCCCCGCAGCTCTACCTTTAAAAACTACGGCATTTTGCAGACCAACTCCATGGGCGTGGTGGACGGGTCCTACCGGGGCGACAACGACCAGTGGCGGATGCCCGTCTACGCCACCCGGGACGTGACCATCGGGAAAAACGCCCGCATCTGCCAGTTCCGCATCGTGCACAACCAGCCCCCCCTGACCTTTACCCGCGTGGAGCATCTGGACGGCCCCGACCGGGGCGGCTTCGGCTCCACGGGAAAGTGAGGGCGGACATGGCACACATCGTACTGGCCTCCGGCTCCCCCCGGCGGCAAGAGCTGCTGCGGAACATCGGCATCACGGAGTTTGACATCCGGGTGCCCCGGACGGAGGAAAATTTCCCCGCCGGCCTCACCCCCCAGCAGGTGGTGGCCTACATCTCCCGGGAAAAGGCGGACGCGGCGGCAAAGCTGTGCACACCGGAGGAGATCGTCATCACCGCCGACACCATGGTGTTTCTGGACGAGGCGCGCCTGGGCAAGCCCGCCGACGAGGCGGAGGCCCTGCGGATGCTGACAGCCCTTCAGGGCCGGCACCACACCGTCTGCACCGGCGTCACCGTCCGGCAGGGGGACCGCTCCCTGACGGAGACGGAGACCACAGAGGTCTATTTCCGCCCCGCCTCCCGGGAGGAGCTGCTGAGCTATATCGCCACCGGCGAGCCCATGGACAAGGCCGGCGCCTACGGCATCCAGGGGAAGGGCTCGCTGCTGGTGGAAAAGATCAACGGCGACTACTTCAACGTCATGGGCCTGCCGGTCATGCGGCTGAGCCGGATGCTGGAGCGGTTCGGCGTCCGCTTTTTTGCGTGATTTTCTGATTTTCAGGAGGCTTTGCTTTGAAAAAGTTTTTGAAGGACCATGGCATCTGGGTGCTGTTCGCCGCGGCGGTCATCTCCGTGGCGCTGGCCGCCATGTCCTTTTTCTCCAACACCTCCTCCCCCCTGGCCAACCTGGCGGGGACCCTGGCCTCTCCCTTCCGCTCCGCCTACACCTCCGTGGCCTCCTGGTTCAATGAAAAGCAGGCCTACTTTAAAGATGTGCAGGCGCTGGAGGCGGAAAACGAGGCCCTGCGCAAGCGCAACGCGGAGCTGGAGGCCGCCGCCCGGCAGGCGGAGAAGGACAGCCAGGAAAACAAGCTCCTGCGGGAGCGCCTGAACCTGCGGGAGCAGAAATATGAGCTGGAGCTGGAGGCCGCCATCATCACCGAGCACACGGTGACCAACTGGACCTCCTCCCTGACCCTGGACCGGGGCACCGTCCACGGCGTGGAGACCGGCGACTGCGTGGTCTCCTCCACCAACGACCTGGTGGGCATCGTCAGCGAGGTGGGCACCAACTGGTGCCGGGTGCTGACCATCGTGGACACGGATACCTCTCTGGGTGCCCAGGTGTTCCGTACCAAGGACCTGGGGCTGGCCCAGGGCGACTTCTCCCTGATGGAGGAAAACCGCCTGCGGCTGGATTACCTGCCGGCGGGCTGCCAGCTGCTGGGAGGCGACTTGGTGGTCACCTCGGGCCTGGGCGGCTACTATCCCTCGGACCTGGTCATCGGCACCATTGAGGAGGTCCAGAAGGACGAATCCGGCGCCGCGTCCTACGCGGTCATCGTTCCGGCGGCGGATTTCGACGCCCTCAGCGAGGTGTTTATCATCAAGTCCTTTGACATCGTCACGTGACTCGGAGGAAAGTCCACTCTATTCAAACCCGGCTCCGCCGAATTTCCACGTTCCCGTCTGAAACAGTTTCTCTTTGAAAGGAGGCCGTGCCTTGCTGGCGCGCAACGAAACCATCTTCAAATGGGCCCTGTATGCCGCGGCCGCCGCACTGTGCTTCTTTGTCCAGGCCTTTGTGCTCCAGCGGTTCACGGTCTGGGGCGTCATCCCATTCCTTTACCCGGCGCTGGCGGCCATCCCCGCCACCTACGAGGGGCCTGTGCCCGGCACGGTGTTCGCCCTGGCCGTGGGCGTGGCGTGCGATTTGCTGCTGCCGGAGCCTCTGCCCTGCTTTTATACGCTCATTTTTCCCCTGGTGGGCCTGTGCGCCAGTCTAATCGCCCAAAGCTGGCTGCCCGCCGGCTTTTTGTGCTCCCTTGCCGTCACCGCCCTGGGCTTTGTCCTGACCGGCGCCTTCCACTGCTTTTTGCTGTGGACCCGGGAAAAGGCAGCCTGGGGAGCCGGCGCCTTTGTCTGCTGCCGGGAGCTGCTGGTGAGCCTGCCTCTGGCCATTCCCGCAACGCTGCTGTTTTCGGCGGTCCACCGCCGCACGCACCTGGACGATTAAGGAGCTCCCATGGACCACAAATCTTCTCCCAACAACTCCAAACGCCTGCTGGCCCTGGCCGGTTTTCTGACGGCGGCGCTGGTCATTTATGTGGGCGTGCTGTACAATATCCAGATCAACCAGCACGACTACTACCTGGCAAAGTCCATCCGCACCATCACCCGGGTGGAAACGGTGGAGGCCTCCCGGGGCGTCATCACCGACCGCAACGGTCGGGAGCTGGTCTCCAGCCGCTCCTCCTACAACCTGACCTTTGACTCCAGCCTGCTGAGTGAGGATGACGATGAAAACCTGGCCATTCTGCGGCTCATCAAGTTGTGCCAGTCCCAGCAGGTCAGCTGGACAGACAATCTGCCCATCACCTCCACCGCCCCCTTTTCCTATACGCTGGACAAGCTGGACGACACCCAGCGCAGCCGCTTCGCCGACTTTCTGCAAAAGGATTTGAAGCGGGTGTCCACCAACCTCTCCCCCGACGGCATCACCGAGGAGCTTTTGAACAGCCTGGGGCTGGACGCGGGCTCCCTGGTGGAGCTGCTGCGGGAAAAATACGAGATTCCCAGCTCCTTCTCCTTGTCTGACGCCCGGTCGGTCATCGGCGTGCAGTATGAGCTGTCCATCCGGCAGCTGGTGAGCACCACCGCCTACGCTATGGTGGAGGATATCGACAGCGCCATGATCTCCCTTCTGAACGACGGCAATTACGCCGGCGCCAGAATCACCACCTCCTCCGTCCGGGAGTACAAGACCGATTCCGCCGCCCACATTCTGGGCACCGTGGGCCCCATCTGGCGGGAGGAATACCTGGAGCTGAAGGACAAGGGCTACGGCTACAACGACCGTATCGGCCGCTCCGGCGTGGAGCTGGCCTTTGAGGAGTATTTGAAGGGCACCGACGGCAAGCGCATCGTCTCCACCAACGCCGAGGGCAAGATCACCGGCGAGTACTATGAAAAAGAGCCCCAGCCCGGCAACACCGTGGAGCTGACCATTGACCTCAGCCTGCAAAAATCCGTGGAGGACGCCCTGGCGGAAACGGTGTCCGCCATGAACGCCAAGGACGGCAACACCACCCGGGGTGCAGGCGCCGTCGTCATCAAGGTGGGGACCGGCGAGGTGCTGGCCCTGGCCTCCTATCCGGATTTTGACCTTTCCACCTATAATCAGGATTACAACATCCTTTCCGCTGACCTGGCCAAGCCCCTGTGGAACCGGGCCACCATGGGCACCTACGCCCCCGGCTCCACCTTCAAGCCCCTGACGGCCGTGGCCTCCTTGATGGAGGGCATCATCACCCCCTACCAGAAGCTCAAAACCACCGGCCACTGGACCTATCCCGGCGACCCCAACAGCTACGCCAACTGCTGGATCTACAATTCCTCCCGGGGCAACCACGGCAGCATCAATGTCTCCGAGGCCATCACCGTGTCCTGCAACTACTTCTTCGCCCAGATGGGCTATTACCTGGGACTGGACAAGCTGAACGAATACGCCACGGCCTTCGGCCTGGGCGAGCACACCGGCATTGAGATCGGCGACGCCGCCGGCAACCTGGCCCAGAACAAGGCCGGCGAGAACCAGGCCCCCTGGGCTGCCTTCGGCCAGGCCAGCTACCTGTTCACGCCCATCCAGCTGGCCAACTATATCGCCACCCTGGTCTCCGGCGGCAAGCACTGTGAGGCCCACCTTTTGAAGGCCGTCAAGTCCTACGACAACACCCAGGTGCTGGCCGTGGGCAATACGGACCCCAAAAACACCGTGGACATCAGCGACGAGGCCCTGACCGCCGTGAAAAAAGGTATGCACGACCTGACCACCACCGGCTCCCTGGCCCCTTACTTCAAGGACTGCGTGGTGGACGCCGGCGCCAAGACCGGCACCGCCCAGGTCAGCAAGGACACGAAGAACAACGGCGTGTTCGTATGCTTCGCCCCCTATGATGACCCGGAGATCGCCGTCTCCATCGTCATCGAGCAGGGCGAATCCGGCAGCGCCCTGGCCTCCACCGCCGTGAACATCCTCAACGCCTACTTCTCCGCCGACGAGATCGGGACCGCCATCCTCGGCGAAAATCAACTGATGCAATAAGGAGCGGTTTTCCTATGAGTGAACCCTTTGTATACGACCCCCGCTGTATCCTGTGCAAGGACCCCTTCGGCGCCGTCACCTGCTCCACCGCCGTCACCTTCCGCTGCCGCCCCCTGACCGCCGAGGCCTTTACCCACTGTGCCCTGGTGCTGCGGCGGGAGTTCGCCGGCCAGGAGGAGACCCACGAGCTGAAGTGCATGGGTCCGGAGAAAGAGCGGACCCTGTTTTCCCTGACGCTGCCGGCTCCCGCGGAGCCGGAGCTGGTGTGGTACCACTTCCGCCTGTGGCGGGAGGACGGCTCCGGCTGCACTCTGGACCGGAGCGGCTACCGCAGCGACGGCGGTTTGGAGCCCTGGCAGCTGACCGTGTACCGGGAGAGCCGCACACCGGCTTGGTTCGGCGCCGGCGTAACTTACCAAATATTTCCAGACCGCTTCTGCCGCCTGACGGACCCGAAGCCCGACGGCCTCATTGGAAACCGCTATATCCAGGAAAGCTGGGAGGACATTCCCGAGTGGCGGCCGGACCCTGACGGCGAGATCCGCAACCGGAACTTTTTCGGCGGCCAGCTGGCGGGCATCACCAGCAAGCTGGACCAGCTGCGGGATATGGGCGTGACCACCCTCTACCTGTGCCCCATTTTTGAATCCGCCTCCAACCACCGCTATAACACGGCGGATTATACGAAGATCGACCCCATGCTGGGCACGGAGGAGGATTTCCGTACTCTATGCGCCCAGGCGAAAGCGCGGGGGATGCGGGTGGTTTTGGACGGTGTGTTCAACCACACCGGCTCCCAGAGCCTGTACTTCAACGACGACGGCTTTTATCCCACTCTGGGCGCCGCCCAGAGCCAGGACAGCCCCTATTACGACTGGTTCTCCTTTCACCCCTGGCCCCGGGAATACGATTCCTGGTGGGGCATCCGGACGCTGCCGGCGGTCCGGGAGGACTGTCCCGGCTATGTGGATTATATCATCGAAGACGAGAATTCCATCATCCGCCGGTGGCTCCGGGCCGGTGCCTCCGGCTGGCGGCTGGATGTGGCGGACGAGCTGCCGGACTGGTTCATTGAGAAAATCCGCGCCGTCGTGGAGGAGACAGACCCGGAGGCCATCCTCATCGGCGAGGTGTGGGAGGACGCCAGCACAAAAATCGCATACTCCCAGCGGCGCCGCTACCTCCAGGGCAAGGAGCTTCACGGCGTCATGAACTATCCCTTCCGCACCGCCCTGCTGGCCTATCTCCAGGGCGGCAGCGCCCAGGATTTCCGGGAGGCCATGGAGACCATCCGGGAAAACTATCCCCCTGCCGCCTTTTACTCCGCCATGAACTTCCTGGGCACCCATGACACGCCCCGCATCCTGACGGTGCTGGGTGCCGCCCACGTGCCCCAGAGCAAGGACGATAGGGCCCATTACCGCCTCTGCCCCCAGGAGCGGGCAAAGGGCACCGCCCTGGTGAAGCTGGCGGCGCTGGTGCTGTTCACCTTCCCCGGCTCCCCCACCGTCTATTACGGCGATGAGGCCGGCATGGAGGGCTTTGAGGACCCCTTCAACCGGGGCGGCTATCCCTGGGGCCATGAGGACAAGAGCCTGAAGGCCTGGTTCACCCGCTTGGGCACGCTGCGCCAGCAGCGGCAGGAGCTGCGCCGCGGCACCATCCAGTATCTGTACGCCAGCGGCCCCCTGCTGGCCTTTGCGCGGGAGCTGGAGGGTGCCCGGGCCGTCACCGTGGTGAACGCGGGCACCGCGCCGGAGGCCCTGTGCCTCCCCTGGCCCAAGGAAAACGCCGTGGACCTTTTGACCGGCCGCACCTTTCCCGCCCCCAGCGGCGCCGTCTCCCTGCGGCTGGCTCCCCGCACCGGACTGCTGCTGGTATAAGAACCCCAAAAACCGGGAATGTTTCACGTGAAACATTCCCGGTTTTTTTATTTGCGCCCAGCAGCAGGCGCCGCGCATTTTATGCGTTTTCACGGGAACGCTCCCCTTTCTTTTTTCGCACTTTTTCACATTTATCCTTGCAAGGCACTATGCACCTTGATATAATGTATCCGTGTGTAAAAACGCCATTATCTGAAAGGAAAGCAGGTGCCTGCGTGGCAAAAACCATCGCAATCGTGAATCAAAAAGGCGGCGTGGGCAAGACCACCACTTGTGTGAACCTGACGGCGGCGCTGACGGAGTGCGGCAAGCGGGTGCTGCTGTGTGATTTTGACCCCCAGGCCAACTCTACCTCCGGTATGGGCGTGGACAAGACGGTGTCCAAGGGCATATACGATGTGCTCATCAGCGACATTCCCGCCCAGGAAGCCCTGGTCCGCACCAAATTCGGCGACGTCCTCCCCTCCAACAAGGCGCTGGCCGGCGCCGGTATTGAGCTCATCGGCATGGAGCGCCGGGAATTTCTCCTAAAGGAGGCCCTGGCCCAGGTCGGCGGCCAGTACGATTTCATCCTCATCGACTGCCCCCCCTCCCTGGAGCTGCTGACCCTCAACGCCCTCTGCGCGGCGGACACCATTTTGGTGCCGGTCCAGGGAGAGTATTTCGCCCTGGAGGGGCTCAGCGACCTGATGAACACTGTCCGCATCGTCCGCCGGTCCCTGAATCCCCGGCTGGAGCTGGAGGGCGTGCTGCTGACCATGTTCGACGGCCGGACCAATCTGGCGCTGCAAGTAGCGGAGGAAGTAAAGCATTACTTCCCCGGCAAGGTCTACGCCACCGTCATTCCCCGCAACGTGCGCCTCTCCGAGGCGCCCAGCCACGGCAAGCCCATCACCGCCTATGACCGCACCTCCCGGGGCGCCGAGGCGTACACAGCCCTTGCCGCGGAGTTTCTGAAAAAACAGAACGCCTGAATCCGAAAGGAGAATCTGCATGGCATCCAAAAAGCCCTCCGGTCTCGGCCGGGGCCTCGGCGCCCTGCTGGGCGACGACGTTTTGAAAACCGAGACCACCGGCTCTCTTTCCCTTCCCATCTCGCAGGTGGAGAGCTGCTCCTCCCAGCCCCGGAAGCATTTTGACGAGGCCTCCCTGGCGGATCTGGCCGCCTCCATTCAGGAGCACGGCATCATCCAGCCCCTGACGGTGCGGAAGCTGGCCTCCGGCTATTACCAGATCATCGCCGGTGAGCGCCGCTGGCGGGCCGCCCGGCTGGCGGGTCTTTCCGAAGTGCCGGTCATTGTGATTGAAGCCGACGACCGCAAGGCCGCAGAGCTGGCCATGATTGAAAACCTCCAGCGGGAGGACCTGAACCCCATGGAGGAAGCCGCCGGTTTCCAGTCCCTCATTGAGACTTACCACATGACCCAGGAGGAAGCGGCGTCCCGTGTGGGCAAATCCCGCAGCGCCGTCACCAACGCCCTGCGGCTTTTGAGCCTGACGCCCTCCGTGCGCAAGCTGGTGGAGGAGGGAAAGCTCTCCGCCGGCCATGCCCGCGCCCTGCTGCCCCTGTCCCCCGCCGTGCAGGAGAGCGCCGCCGCGGCCGTGGTGTCGGGCGGGCTGTCCGTCCGGCAGACAGAGGCACTGGCCAAGCGCCTTTCCGCTGAGAAAAAGCCGGAAAAACCGGCACCCACCGGTGTGGACTACACCGCCGAGGCCCAAAAGGACCTGAGCTCCAAGCTGGGCCGGGGCGTCAAGATCGTCAACGGCCGGAAAAAAGGCCGCATCGAGCTGGAGTACTACGGCTTGGACGACCTCAATGACCTATTGGAGGCGCTGGCCCTCCTACGGGTGAAGAAATCCCAAGAAAGGACCTAATTCAATTATGAAACTGGAAAAGCGCAGCAGCGGCGAAAGCGAAGAGACCCCCCTGTCCCAGGAGGAGTCCCCCAGCAAAAAGCCTGTTGTTGTCTATATCATGATCCTGTTTATTGTGGCGTTTTTGCTGATGGCCCTGTCGTTCCTGATGCACCAGCGCAGCAATACGGAGGCTTTGGGCAAGCTACAAAGCTCCGTCTCCGCCATGCAGGAGGTGCAGGCCGTCCAGGACAAGGTCATTCAGCTGCAGGAGGAGCTGGATGACGCCAAGGACCAGGTGGATGACCTGGAAAAGCAGCTCCAGGAGCAGGAGGACGCTATCGGCAAGCAGCAGAAAGTCACAGACGCCATGCTGGCCCTGTACACCCTCCAGCAGCAGTTCTCCGCCGGAGACTACGACGCCTGTCTTGCCACCATGCAGCGGATGGAGGACGAGGACCTCATTGCCTGCCTGCCTAAGGAAAGCGCCGGGGTGACGCCCCCCGCCCAGCGGTACGAACAGTTGAAGGAAGCGGTTTTAAACAAGTAAGACCCATGTTTCACGTGAAACATTTGCATTTTTCAATATATGAAATCGAGGAGAAATACGTATGTTAGACATTAAGTTCATCCGGGAGAACCCCGACGTCGTCAAGGAAAACATCAAGAAGAAGTTCCAGGACCAGAAGCTGCCCCTGGTGGACGAGGTCATCGAGCTGGACGCCAAGCGCCGTGCCGCCATCGTGGAGGCCGACCAGCTGCGCGCCGCCCGCAACAGCCTGTCCAAGAAGATCGGTATGCTTATGGGCCAGGCCAAGAAGGACCCCTCCAAGCTGGCCGAGGCCGAGGCTGTGAAGAAGGAAGTGGCCGAGGACGCCCAGCGTCTGGCCGACCTGGAGAAGCTGGAAAACGAATTGGACGCCGAGCTCCACAAGCGGATGCTGGTCATCCCCCAGATCATTGATGAGTCCGTGCCTCTGGGCCCTGATGACTCCTGCAACGTGGAGGTCCAGCGCTTCGGCGAGCCTGTGGTGCCCGACTTCCCCATCCCCTACCATGTGGAGCTGATGGAGCGCTTTGACGGCATCGATATGGACGCCGCCGGCCGCGTCTCCGGCAACGGCTTCTATTATCTGCTGGGCGACATCGCCCGCCTCCATGAGGCCGTTCTGGCCTACGGCCGCGATTTCATGATCGGCAAGGGCTTCACCTACTGCATTCCTCCCTTCATGATCCACGGCAATGTGGTGGAGGGCGTCATGAGCCAGACGGATATGGACGCCATGATGTACAAAATCGAGGGCGAGGACCTGTACCTGATTGGCACCTCCGAGCACTCCATGATCGGCCGCTTCATTGACCAGATCATCCCCAGCGATAAGCTGCCCCAGACCCTCACCTCTTACTCCCCCTGCTTCCGCAAGGAGAAGGGCGCCCACGGCATTGAGGAGCGGGGCGTGTACCGCATCCACCAGTTTGAAAAGCAGGAGATGATCGTGGTCTGCAAGCCCGAGGAGTCCAAGGAGTGGTATGAGAAGCTGTGGCAGTACTCCGTTGAGCTGTTCCGCTCCATGGATATCCCCGTCCGCCAGCTGGAGTGCTGCTCCGGCGATTTGGCCGACCTGAAGGTGAAGTCCTGCGACATTGAGGCCTGGTCTCCCCGCCAGCAGAAGTACTTCGAGGTCTGCTCCTGCTCCAACCTGGGTGACGCCCAGGCCCGCCGCCTGCGCATCCGCTACAAGGATGAAAGCGGCAAGATGCAGCTGTGCCATACCCTCAACAACACCTGTGTGGCGCCTCCCCGTATGCTGATCGCCTTCCTGGAGAACAACCTCCAGGCCGACGGCACCGTGAAGATCCCCGAGGTCCTGTGGCCCTACATGGGCGGCACCAAGGTGCTGGTCCCCAAGAAGTAAGCGCGTTTCAAAATTCAACAGAAGCGAGGTGTTTCCGTGGAAATCCCCGTCCAGGCAGAGACCTTGGTTGAAAAGGCAGGCAGCATTTTTGAAAGTGCCGGGTCCATGGACCTGCTGCCCTGGATCGACTCCCTGCTGGTGGAGATTCCGAAGCTGATCGAAAGCTTTATCTCCAACACCTTCCCCGCCAGTTTCCTCACCAACGTCCTGAGCATGAGCGAGGCGGCGCTGGCAAAGTTTCCCCAGAAGCTGCTGGTCTTTGTGGTTTTCTATCTGCTCTGCGGCGTCGTCACGCTGGCGCTGCGGTTCACAAAGGGGCAGAAGTCCCTCAACTCCATCCCCCGGCAGATCACCAATGTGATCCTGACCTGGTGCTGCACCCTGTTTGTCCCCATGCTGGTGCTGCTGGCAAGGGCCACCATCTACGTGCTGAAGCATGAGGTGGCCCCTTATCAGGGCAGCGGCGACCTGGTTCGCTTCCTGGGCGCCTCCCTGGGCGAGAGCTTTTACCTCATCCTGGCCTTCGGCGCGGTGCTTTTCACCGTCTGGATGCCCATCAGCTCCGCCATCCGCTATCTGAAGGTTCATAAGCTGGGGGGCATCCCCCACATGGTCTTTGACATCGGCTTTGGCTTCTACATTCTGGCGGTTCTGCTGCTCTCCGCCTGGTACGCAAACAGGATGCTGTGCCTGCTGATCGCCCTTGCCGCCGTGATGCTCTGCGTTGTTCAGATCGGCGGCTATATCTCCGAGGTCTATGACAGCCAGGCCGTCCACAGCGAGGCCTCCCGCCGGCACAAGGGCATCTCCGGCGAGGAGCCTCCCGCGGAAGATGTTCTGCCGGACACGGTGCCGGAAGCCGCGCCGGAGGAAGCCCCGGAAACTGCCGGCCAGGAGGAAGCGTCCTCCCGGCCCCAGGCATAATTTTCCAGTTCTTCCCAGCTCAATTCATTTTAGGAGGAACCTCTCTATGAAAAAGTTTTTTGAAGAATTCAAGACCTTCGCCATGCGGGGCAACGTGATCGACATGGCTGTCGGCGTTGTCATCGGCGGCGCCTTCGGCAAGATCACCTCCTCCATCGTCAACGACATCATCATGCCCCTGATCTCCATGCTCACCGGCGGCATCAATTTCAGCAGCTGGAAGTGGGTGCTGAAAGAGGCCGTGGTGGCCGCCGACGGCACCGTGGAGGCAGCCGAGGTAGCTGTGAATTTCGGCAGCACCATCGCCGTCGTACTGGATTTCATCATCATCGCATTCGCCGTGTTCTGCATGGTCAAAGCCCTGAACAGCATGCACCGCAAGAAGGAAGAGGCCCCCGCCGCTCCCCCCGCTCCTCCCGAGCCCTCCGCCGAGGAAAAGCTGCTGACGGAGATCCGGGACCTGCTGAAGGACCGGAAGTGATGGAACAGCTCCTGCGTGACGGCCTCGCCTCCCTGGGTCTGCCCGGGGAGGGCGTCCCCGCCCTGCTGCGCTACGCCGAGGCGCTGGTGGAGACCAACAAGGTCATGAACCTCACCGCCATCACCGAGCCGGCGGACATCGCCACGCTGCACTTTCTGGACAGCGCCGCCCTTTTGAAGCTGGCGGATTTCCAAAACAAATCCGTGGTGGACGTGGGCACCGGCGCCGGCTTTCCCGGTATGCCCCTGCGCATTCTGGAGCCCTCCATCCGCCTGACGCTGCTGGACTCCTTGAACAAGCGCATCGACTTCCTGCAAAGCGTCTGCGACGAGCTGGGCCTCGGGGATGTGGCGTGCGTCCACGCCAGGGCGGAGGAGTTTGCCGCTGCCCACCGGGAGTCCTTCGACATCGCCACCTCCCGGGCCGTGGCCGCCCTGCCGCTGCTTTCGGAGCTGTGCCTGCCCCTGGTGAAGCCCGGCGGCTGGTTTCTTGCCATGAAGGCCGTGGACTCCGACGAGGAGCTGCTCACCGCCGCCCGTGCCATCGAGACCCTGGGCGGGCAGCTGGTCCGGACGGAAAATTACCAAATTCCGGGAATTGATGTGTCTCACCGGCTGGTTTTCATTAAAAAAATCAAAGAAACGCCAAAAAAATATCCCAGACCATTTGCAAAGATGAAGAAGAATCCGCTATAATAAAAAAATGGGAAGCGTTAGGACAAAAATGTGGTAAGGAGGCCTTCCATGACATTCCCTGGACAATGTATCGCCGTGGTGTCCGGCAAGGGCGGCACGGGCAAGACCTCCTTCGTGGCCGGCGCCGGCGCCGCGCTGGCCCTCAGCGGCAAGCGGGTGCTGTGCCTGGACTGCGACATCGGCCTGCGGAATCTGGACCTGGCCCTGGGCCTCAGTGACCGGGCCCTCATGGATTTTTCCGACGTGGCCCAGGGCCGCTGCGATTTGGACACCGCCATCGTGGAGCATTCCCACATTCCGGGGTTGTACCTGCTGACGGCGCCGGTCCGCACCCGCGGCCGCCCCGTCACCCAGGAGCAGATGGCGGCCCTGCTGGGGGAGATCCGCAAACGGTTCGACTACTGCCTGCTGGACGCGCCGGCAGGCCTCGGCTCCGGCTTCCAATTGGCCACCTGTGCCGCCGACCGCTGCGTGGTGGTCACCTGCACAGACGCCTCCTCCCTGCGGGACGCCCAGCACACCGTCATGGAGCTCAGCCGCTTCCCCACCGGGTCTTTGCACCTCATCGTCAACCGGGTGCGGAAAAAAATGCTCCGGAGTATGCACGCCACCATTGACGACGCCATCGACAAGGCGGGCCTGCCCCTGCTTGGCGTGGTGCCGGAGGATGACGCCCTGCCCCTGTGCTTGAACCGGGGCGTGCCCCTTCTGCTGGCGGACAGCGGCATGGCCGCCTCCGCCTACCGCAACATTGCAAAACGCATCCAGGGCGTCCGCGTGCCCCTGCTGCGGATCAAATAATGGAGAAGAAAGGAGTTCTGCCAATGAACATCGCTCTCATGTCCCATGATAACAAAAAGGAACTGATGGTCCAGTTCTGCACCGCCTACGCCGGTATCCTCTCCCAGCACAGCATTTACGCCACCAACGCCACCGGCCACATGGTGGCCGATGCCACCGGCCTCAACGTCCACTGCTTCCTGTCCTATGACCACGGCGGCAGCCAGCAGATCGGCGCCCGCATCGCTTACAATGAGTTCGATCTCGTCCTGTTCTTCAACGATCCCAGCAACGAGAAAATGGCCGGCGCCGTGTCCTATATCTCCCGGCTGTGCGACCAGAACAACATCCCCTTCGCCAGCAACATCGCCACGGCGGAGATGCTGGTGCTGGGCCTGGCCCGGGGCGATCTGGACTGGCGGTGCATTGTGAACCCCTCCACCCGTCCCATCGCTTGACAATCCGGCTGAAAACGCCTACAATCGTTCATACCGCGACGATGCCGCAGCAGTACTCCAACCATCGGCCCACAGAGAGGGACGCAGCGCTGAGAGCGCCCCGGCCGGCCTGGACGAAGGACAGCGGCGGAGCGGGGGCGGAAACGCCCACGGCGCCCTCCCCGTGCAAAAGGAGGCCAAAGGGGGCCTTGCGCCCCGAATTTGGGTGGCACCACGAAGCGATTTCGCTCTCGTCCCAAAAGCCTTGGGACGGGAGCATTGTTTTTTATACATCTTCATAAAAGGAGACAATCACTATGGCGAAAATGACCCCCCGGACGCTGTCCGGCTTCATGGAGCTTCTTCCGGCGCCCCAACAGCAGATGGAGCGCATCATGGAGGTCCTCCGCCGCACCTACTCCCTGTACGGCTTTACCCCCCTGGACACCCCTGTCATCGAATCCAGCGATGTGCTGCTGGCCAAGGGCGGCGGTGAGACGGAAAAGCAGATCTACCGCTTCCAGAAGGGCGACGCGGACCTGGCCCTGCGGTTCGACCTGACGGTCCCCCTGGCCAAGTATGTGGCCCTGCACTACAACGACCTCTCCTTCCCCTTCCGCCGCTACCAAATCGGCAAGGTCTACCGGGGCGAGCGGGCCCAGCGGGGCCGCTTCCGGGAGTTCTACCAGGCGGACATCGACATCATCGGCGACGGCAAGCTGTCCATCATCAATGAGGCGGAGATCCCCGCCATCATCTACAAAACCTTCTCCACCCTGGGATTGAAGCGGTTCCAGATCCGGGTGAACAACCGGAAAATTCTCAACGGCTTTTATGCCATGCTGGGCCTGACGGAAAAATCCGGCGACATCATGCGCACCGTGGACAAGCTGGACAAGATCGGCGCCGAAAAGGTGAAGGCCATCCTGGTGGAGGATTTCGCCGTCAGTGAGGCCGACGCCGACGAAATTTTGAAGTTCATCGCCATCGGCGGCGGCAACGACGCCGTCCTGGCGGCACTGGAGGGCTATCAGGGCCGCAGCGAGATGTTCGACCAGGGCCTCTCCGAGCTGAAGACCGTGGTGAAATACCTGGCTTCCTTCGGCGTCCCGGCGGAGAACTTCGCCGTGGACCTGACCATCGCCCGTGGCCTGGACTACTACACCGGCACCGTCTACGAGACCACCCTCCTGGACCACCCGGAGATCGGCTCTGTCTGCTCCGGCGGACGGTACGACAACCTGGCGGAGTACTACACGGACCGCCAACTCCCCGGCGCCGGTATCTCCATCGGCCTGACCCGCCTGTTCTACGTACTGGGTGAGCAGGGTATGCTGAATCCGGAGCTGCCCACCGCCCCCGCCGATGTCCTCATTCTGCCCATGACCGACGACCTCACCGCCGCCATCTCCCTGGCCACGGCCCTGCGGGAAAACGGCATCCGCACCCAGCTCCACTGTGAGGAGAAGAAGTTCAAGCAGAAGGTCTCCTACGCGGACAAGCTGGGTATCCCCTACGTCATCTTCCTGGGCGAGGACGAGATCAACGCCGGCGTGGTGGCCTGCAAGGATATGCAAACCGGCGAGCAGACGAAGCTGGAGCCCGCCGCCACCATCTACCGCATCAAGGCGGGTCTGGCGGAGAAGGAAAAGGGCGCCGTCATCCTGGGCTAACGAACGCCGGACCGCCCAAGCTATGGGAGCCAAACTGTGTGAAATCCCACAGTTTGTCGAGTCCAAATTGTAATATTATTCTATAATTATACAGTTGGGAGTGTTTTTCATGAAAAAATGCCGCGTTTTTTCCGCGCTGTTGGCTTTGGTAATGCTCCTGACGCTGCTGCCTGTTTCCGCCCTGGCGGCGGAAGATGAGGACTGGCTCATTCCGCCCATGCGGGAATACCGGGCGTTCACCGATACCCCCGGCACCATCTGTGAGGAGGCGGCGGCCACCTGCTGCCGGGCCGGGCTGATGGACGGCGTGGACAGCAAGCACTTCCTGCCCTCCAGCGGCCTCACCCACGCCCAGATCATCGTCATCTCCGCCCGGCTTCACCGGCTGCTCACCGGCGGGACCCTGGACTATTTCGAGCCTATCTCCTTAAAGGGCGCCGACTGGTGGACACCGTACGACGGCTACCTGCGGGAGCAGCTCTCCGCCCTGGCCGAGGACACGGTCTACGCCAGCATCCGGGAAACACCCACATTCATCTGCTGCCGGTCCGCGTTTTTCCACCTGCTCTCCGCCGTGGTGAAGGCCGCAGGCACCACCCTGCCGGAGCGCAACGCCGTTTACGCCGTGCCGGACTGCTGTGACCAGGACATCCTGCAGTTCTACCGCTGGGGCGTCCTGGGCGGAAAGGACCAATACGGCACCCTGCGGGGCGATGACGCCCTCAGCCGGGGCGCGGCGGCGGCCATGCTGGCCCGGCTCATCGACCCCGCCCAGCGGCTGACGCTGGAGCTGGAGCCTTTGGAGCTTTGCCGGGAGCTGCTGGAAGTGGACCCGGACACCGTGCTGATGACCGTCTCCGGACGGGAGGTCACCGCCGGGGAGTTTATGCCCACGCTGGTGGCCACGGAAAGCTCGTACAACCATTCCCACTTTGGCTCCATGATGCTGGAGCAGAGCGGCCGCACCCCCCTGGACGAGGCGGTGGATGCGGTATGCCGCCTGGTGCTGTGTGAAGTGCTGGCGGAGGAGCTGGGGCTGGATATCCCGCCCTCCAACACCGTGTACTTCTCCGGCTATCAGGGGCTCACCGCCCACGGCCAGGAATGGCAGCAGTACCACGAGCGGCTCCTCCAGGCCATCCTGGACCGGCTGGGAGAGGGCGGCATCCCCGCCGAGCGTCTGCCCCAGCCGGAGTTTGCGGAGATCTGGGATACCCTGCCCCTCTCCGGGCTCTCCTACCGCGTGGCGGCTCTGCCCTACTGGGGCGGCACCTTCTAAATCGCTTTTGTTCAATACGACTTCAAATGATTTTCTAACAGGAAAGGAACGAATACACTATGATGCAGAATCGTACCCACACCTGCGGGGAGCTGCGGCTCTCTGACGCAGGCAAAGCCGTCAAGATCGTGGGCTGGATGGAGAACGTCCGCGTGGTCTCCGGCAGCCTGGCCTTCGTGGTGGTCCGGGACTTCTACGGCACCACCCAGGTCGTCGCCGAGACCGAGGACATGGTGAACACCTTCAAGGCCATCACCAAGGAATCCACCATCTCCGTGGAGGGCACCGTCCGGGAGCGGGACTCCAAGAACAACAAGATCCCCACCGGCGACATTGAGGTGGTCCCCGCCAAAGTGGAGATCCTGGGCCGCTGCCAGCACAACGAGCTGCCCTTCCAAATCAACCGCAGCCGGGAGGCCGACGAGGCCCAGCGGCTGAAGTACCGCTATCTGGACCTGCGGAACCCCGCCGTGAAAAAGAACATCGTCCTGCGGTGCAACGTGGTGGCCGCCCTGCGCAAGGCCATGATGGAGCATGGCTTCCTGGAGATCACCACCCCCATCCTCACCGCCTCCTCCCCCGAGGGTGCCCGGGACTACCTGGTGCCCGCCCGGAACCACCCCGGCAAGTTCTACGCCCTGCCCCAGGCCCCCCAGCAGTTCAAGCAGCTGCTGATGACCTCCGGCTTCGACCGCTACTTCCAGATCGCCCCCTGCTTCCGGGATGAGGATGCCCGGGCCGACCGCTCCCCCGGCGAGTTCTACCAGCTGGACATGGAGATGGCCTTCGCCTCCCAGGAGGACGTGTTCGCCGTATGCGAGGACGTGCTGCCTCCCATCTTTGCCCAGTACGGCACCTATGACCGTGCCTCCTCCGCCCCCTTCGCCCGCATCCCCTACCGGGAGGCCATGGAGAAGTACGGCTCCGACAAGCCGGACCTGCGCATCGACCTGACGGTGCAGGACGCTACGGAGGTACTGGGCCAGTGCGGCTTCGGTCCCTTCGAGGGCAATACCGTCAAGGCCGTGGTGGTGTCCGACTTCCATGAGACCCGTAAGTTCATTGACAAGACTCTGGCCGATGTGGAAGTGGTGTCTGGCGGCAAGCCCTACTGGTTCCGCCTGGACGAGAAGGGCGAGATCGTGGGCGGCATCGCCAAGTTCGTCAACCCCATCAAGGAGCAGGTTATCGCCGCCCTGGGCCTGAAGGCCAATGATTTCGTGGCCCTGTCCGCCGGCAGCCTGGGCGCCGCCCAGAAGACCGCCGGCGTGCTGGTGAAGACCCTGGGCGCCGCCGTGCCCGGTCACATGGACCGTGAGCAGTACGCCTTCTGCTGGATCGTGGACTTCCCCATGTACGAGATCGGCGAGGAATCCGGCGAGCTGGAGTTCTGCCACAACCCGTTCTCCATGCCCTCCGGCGGCCTGGACGTGCTGCTGAAGGCGGAGCGGGGCGAGATCGACCCCCTGAGCATCACCGCCGACCAGTACGACCTGGTGTGCAACGGCGTGGAACTCAGCTCCGGCGCCGTCCGGAACCATGACCCCGAGATCATGATCAAGGCCTTCGAGCTGGTCCGCCTGGGCGAGGAGGACGTGAAGGCCAAATTCCCCGCCATGTACAACGCCTTCACCTACGGCGCGCCTCCCCACGCGGGCATCGCCCCCGGCGTGGACCGCATGGTCATGCTGCTGGCCGGCGAGGACTCCATCCGGGAGATCATCCCCTTCCCCATGAACAAGAACGCGCAGGACGTGATGATGAGCGCCCCCAGCGAAGTCACCCAGAAGCAGCTGGACGAGCTGCACATCGCCCTGGTGAAGCCGGAGGAATAATGCTTTCTCTTGCTTGCGGCGCAGGAGGGCCGGCCCGAAAGGGCCGGTCCTTTTTGCTTCCTGCCAACTGGCAGGTTGCGCTTGCACCCCCCATTCTTTTTCGTCTTGGCGAAAAAGAATGCGCCGTGCACGGTGGAAGAAAAAGCCGCCTAGTCCAAACTTGCCCGTGCGGGCAAGTTTGGGGATGCGGACGGTTGATAGCCAGCTTTCCGCAGATTTGCCCAGTTTCATCCAGGTGCGCTGCAACGCGCCTGTCTATCCACGCTTATGCCGCAAGTTGTGCCGTGGCACCTCATTCCAGGGTGCTTGTTAAAGCGTTCAACTTCTCTTCCCGCTGCCGCTCCCGGGGATGGATTCCAAAGGAAGGGGCCACAGCCCCTTCCTTCTGGTCGTTCAGGAAAGGGGTCCAGGGGGAAACCCAGCCGAAAGGGTTTCCCCTTGGCCTCTCTTTGGGGGCGACCCGTTTCTCTCGGTGAGAGAAATGGGTCGCATATGCCCAACGCCCATCGGCGTTGACAGCCTTTCTTTTTGCCCGCAACTATGATACACTATCCCCATCCCCCCACCAGGAGGTGCCTATGAGATCCATTTTCGCCGCCGTTCTGACCGCTTTGACCCTCTGCACCCTCTCCGCCTGCGGCACAAAGGCGCAAGTAGAATCCCCCGCTCCGGAGGACGCGGCCCCCGTCCGGGAAGCGGAAGAAACGCCCCCCGCCCCCACGGCGGAGGAGCTGGCCGCCCAGGCGGTGGAGGACCTGCTCGCCTCCATGACCCTGGAGGAAAAGGTGGGCCAGCTGTTCTTCGTCCGCTGTCCGGCGGAGAGCGCCGCGGAGGACGTCTCCGCCTACCACCTGGGCGGCTATATTCTCTTTGGCCGGGACACGAAGGACAAGACGGCCAATGAACTCATCCAAACCATTCAGCACTACCAGGACGCCGCCGCCATCCCCCTACTCATCGGTGTAGACGAGGAAGGGGGCACCGTGGTCCGCGTCAGCTCCAATCCCCACCTCCGCAGCGAAAAATTCGCCTCGCCCCAACGGCTGTACGCCCTGGGCGGCATGGACCGCATCCTGGCGGACACCCGGGAAAAGGACATTTTGCTCCAGGCTCTGGGCTTTAACGTGAACCTGGCCCCGGTGGCGGATGTCTCCACCGACCCCGGTGACTTCATCTATGCCCGGGCCTTCGGCCAAGACGCCGCCGCCACGGCGGACTACGTCTCCGCCGTCACGGGCCAGATGCGCACCGACGCCATGGGCAGCGTTTTGAAGCACTTCCCAGGCTACGGCAGCAACGCCGACACCCACACCGGCATCGCCGTGGATGACCGGCCCTACGAGGAGTTTGTCAACAGTGATTTTCTCCCCTTCCTCTCGGGCATGGCCGCCGGTGGGGATAAAACCGCCGTGCTGGTATCCCACAACATCGTGGAATGCATGGACCCGGACCTCCCCGCCTCGTTGTCCCCCAGCGTCCACCGTATTCTGCGGGAGGACCTGGACTTTGACGGCGTGGTCATGACCGACGACCTGGCCATGGAGGCCGTAAGCGCCTACGCCCAGGACGGCGCCGTGGCGGTGCTGGCCCTCCAAGCGGGCAACGACCTGGTGCTGACCACCGATTACCGCACCCAGATCCCCAAGGTGCTGGAGGCTGTGGAAAACGGCACCCTGGATGAAGCCGTCATCGACACCGCCTGTCGCCGGGTCCTCCGGTGGAAGCAGGCCCTGGGGCTGCTGCCCACGGAACCGGTCCCCTGAAAGGAGGTTTCCTGATGAAACGCTTTTCCCGCATGTTTTTGCTGATCTGCTTGTCCCTGGCGCTGCTGACCGTCACCGCCCTGGCGGACACGGGCCCCAAGTCCAAACTGACGGTCAAAGTAAAAAACGCCCCCCAGGAGCTCTATTACCTGGACCTTCTGTCCATGGAAGGCGATCCCCGCTACCCCAGCCTGACGGAGGAGGATCTGGCGGCCCTGGACCAGGAGCTGTACAGCGCCCTGCTTGCTGCCATTCCAGTGGGATGGCACGGCTGCGTGTCCCAGGGCACCAACGGCGCCCCCATCTGGGGCGAACTGACGCCGGATGAGAACGGCTGCCACACCTTCAGCTACTACGGCGTTCCCTGGACGTACCGGGTTTTGATGGTGACGGAGTCCGGGGAGGTGTTCCTCTCCGAGGTCCAGACCCGGCGGATGCTTCAGTCCTCCGTCACGGTGTACTGGTCCGCAAGATCCCTGTCCGCGGCGCCGCTGTGGGTGGGCTATGCGTTGGAGCTGCTGTCCACCCTGGTGCCCACCCTCCTGCTGGAGGGGCTGCTGCTTGCCCTGTTGGGCCTTTGGAACCGGCGAAACCTACTGGTGTTCCTGGTGGCCAACGTGGCCACCCAGCTGGCGATGTTCCTCATTTTTGGCACCACCGCCCTGAAAGAGGGCGTGGGCTTTGGCTATTACCTGCTGTTTATCCCCCTGGAGCTGGTCATTCTGCTGGCGGAGACGGTTGCCTACCGCCGATTGTTCACGGAAACCAGCAAGCGCCGCGCCACGGTATACGGCATCTCCGCCAACCTCTGCTCCGCCGTTTTGGGCTGGTTTTTGGCAGAGCCTGTCTGGAAATTCATTGTCTCCATCTCGTAACGAAAGGAAGTTTTCCCCATGGAAACCGAAAAGCTCTACTACGCCGACCCCTTTTTGCAGAAATTTACCGCCACGGTCCTGAGCTGCGAGGCGACCAAGGGCGGCTTTGCCGTGACCCTGGACCGCACCGCCTTCTACCCCGAGGGCGGCGGCCAGCCGGCAGACCACGGCACCCTGGGCGGTGCCCAGGTCACTGATGTCCACGAAAAGGGCGGCGTCATTTTCCACACCTGCGACCAGGCTGTGGAGACCGGCGGCACCGTCACCGGCACGCTGGACTGGGCCCGCCGCTTTGACCATATGCAGCAGCACTCGGGAGAGCACATCATCTCCGGCATCCTCTGCGCCGACTACCACTGCGACAACGTGGGCTTCCACCTGGGCGCCGATGTGGTGACCATCGACTATAACGCCGACATCTCCTGGGAACAGGCTCTGGACGCCGAGCGGAAGGCCAACGAGGCCATCTGGGCGGACCGGGCCGTGGAGGTCACCTATCCGGAGAAAGCCGCCCTGGACGCCCTGGATTACCGCAGCAAAAAGGAGCTGACGGGCCAGGTCCGCATCGTCACCTTCCCGGGAGCGGACTGCTGCGCCTGCTGCGGCACCCATGTGCTGCGGGCGGGACAGGTGGGCATGGTGAAGGTCCTCTCCTGCCAGAAGTTCCGGGAGGGCGTGCGGCTGGAGATCGTCTCCGGCCGGCGGGCCTTGGCGTACCTGGGCAGGACCTATGACCAGGCGAAAGCCATCGGCCAGCAGCTGAGCGTAAAGCCCCAGGATGCCGCTGCCGCCGTGGAGCGGACGGTGGAGGAGCTGACCGCCGCCAAAGTCCGCATGGCTCACCTGGAAGAACAGGTCTTTTTCCACATGGCGGAGGAAACCGCCGGAAAGGGCGACACGGTCCTGTTCCAGCCCGCCATGAAGTCCGACAGCGTCCGCAAGCTGGCGGACGCCGTGGCCCACCGCTGCGGCGGTCTTGCCGCCGTGTTCGCCGGAGAGGACGGCAAGTATAACTACGCCCTGGTCCGCGCCGGCGGCGACATCTCCGCCCTGGTCAAGGACCTGAACCGGGCTCTAAACGGCCGCGGCGGCGGCCGGAACGGCTTTGCCCAGGGCAGCGTACAGGCAGCCAAGGCGGAAATTGAAGCCTTCTTCAACCGCTGATCCAGGCCAATCTTTTCCACAATGTTGACGGAAATGGGGAGAACTTCATGCAGTATTACATGATTCAATGGGACCACGAGGAAGAGGACGAGCCCTGGCGGCTGTATCTGGAAATGGACAGCCGGGGGAGCCTGCGGCGGAAGGTGGAGGTCTACCGCATCGGCCTCTACCAGCCCTTTGATGACCTGGATACGCCTCCGGTGGACCCCCGCCAGCTGGCCGGTTCCGAGGGCAGCGTCACTCAGCTGACCCGGACCCAGTTCGCGGATATCTGGGAGCAGAGCCGGGAGATGCCCGACGGCTTCATGGGCATGTTTTTTTAACAAGCTGAAAAAGCCGGCGGAGCAAAGCTTCGCCGGTCTTTTCTACCGCCCCACGTATTCGTTCATCTGCCCAGTGATATACCGCTTGCCGTAAAAGGCATCGTAGGTGACGGCTCGTTTCAGCGCGATCAGCTCCCGCTCCTCATCGGTGAGGGGCGCCTCCTCCGCGGAGAAATAGGCCTTTCCCTCCCCGTCCACAAAGTACAAGTCCGTGTCCGTCAGGGAGAATTGGCGGATGCGGTCCTGCAGCGCCCACCACCGGGTCCAACCCGCCCCGGTCAGCTCCAGCAGCTGGGGCATGAGGCCGGTAACGCTGCTGTCCGTCCGGGTGCCCTCCTGTCCCTTCAGCAAAGACGGGTCGTTGGACCAGATGAGGTAATCCGTGGAATACAGGTCGTTGATCTGCTCCTCCGTCCAGTTCACGGTGTCGTTGTCCGGGCACAGGCCCAGCTTTGTATACACCGTGTCGCCGTCGGTCATAAAGAGGTTTGGCCGGTGGTCGCCGAAAAACACCAGGATGGTAGGCTCCTCCGTCTGCCGCAACTGCTCTACCAGCCGCCCCAGGGCCTGGTCCGCCCGGGTGATGCCCTCCAGCATGACGCGGACAATGGCCATATTCTCGTCGCTGAGGGTCTGGCTCTCCACACCGATCTGGCACTCGTAATTGAACTTCTCCGCATCGAAGGGCTGGTGGTTCTCCATGGTGATGCCGTAGAGGAAGGCGGGCTTTCCCGCTTCATTGATGGTGTGCATTCTCTCCAGCATGGCCTGGAAAAAGTAGCTGTCCTTCATATAATAGCCGCCGTAGACGCCGCCCTGCCAGTCAAAGCCCAGCTCCTGGATATCCTGGGAAAACAGCAGGTTGGAAAAGCCCATGCGGGGATAGGTGACGGTGCGGTTATACAGGCTGTCGTTGTAGCCGTGGAGCATCTCCGCCTCATAGCCCTGCTTCACAAAGGCATCCACGCTGGAATCCAGCAGGCTGTAACTCTCGTCGGACAAAAAGCAGATGTTGGTACCGGGATTGAAGTCCATGCCGGTAAAGCCCTCCAGCATGGCCATCTCGATATAGCCGGTACCGTAGCCCAGGTAGTGAGAGTGGAAGGTGCCGCTGATGCTCTCGCCCTCCAGGGCATGGAAATTCTCCAGCGGGTCCCGCTCAAAGGTGAGGTCCGGCAGACGGGTCAGGTCGTAAAAGGACTCCGACAGCACCACGATGACGTTGGGCTTCACCGCCGGCTCCTCCGTTTCATAGTCCGCCGTCAGCTCGTCGATGCGCGCCAGCACCTCCTGCATATAAGCCTCGCTGTACCCCTCCGGCCCCTTCATGGCCTGCAAAAAGCAGTCCCGCCACAGGCTCACGGTCAGCCCGTAGCGGTCATGGCTGACGGAGGCGGCGGTGCGGGTGTACATGTCCACGCCGAACACCGGTCCCAGCAGCCCCGCGCCAAAGCCCGTGAACAGCAGCACCGCCAACACCAGGGACACGGCGCCGCCCGTCAGGCGCGCCCTGCCCCGCAGATGGGTGAACCGCCCCAAAAGCGCCAGCAGCGCAACACACAGCGCCAGCGCCGCTGCCGCCCGCCAGAAATCCACCGGCGGCGTCAGGTCGCCGGCCACGCCGGCCACCTGGCCCAGCTGGGTGGCAAGACCGAAGTCCGCCAGCTCCAGGGGCGTTCCGTTGATGGCGTTTTTGAAATAGTCCACCAAGGACAGTGCCAGGGCCACAAAACCCACAATACCTCCGGCAATGGCCAAATGGCCGGTCACAAACCCCAAAAGCGCCGTCACGGCACCATACAGCAGGGCCGTCAGCAGCAGATATCCGGGATTTTCCAAAAACCAGGGCCAGACCTCCTTGCCGACGGAGCCGGTCACCACCCACTGCACTCCAACAGCCGCCGCCAGGCCCATGCAAAGGGCCCCCGCGGCGTACAGCACACACCGCAGCCACAGGGGTGGCTCCTGTTTTTTCAAAACGCGTTTTCCAAGCGACATACGTGAAAGACCTTTCATGGTTGAAAATCAGGGCCATGGGAACTCCCATGGCCCTGATAGTATAACACAGTTTTCTCCCGGATACCAGCGGTCAGGCTCAATAAGCCAGCTTCTCGGCGAGATACGCCTTCAGCTCGCTGATGGGCAGGCGCACCTGCTCCATGGTGTCGCGGTCACGGACGGTGACGCAGTTGTCGCCGGCCTTCTCGGCGTCACCCACGGTGTCGAAGTCCACGGTGATGCAGTAGGGGGTGCCGATCTCGTCCTCCCGGCGGTAGCGCTTGCCGATGGAGCCGGTCTCGTCGAAGTCCACCATCCACTCCTTGGAAAGCTCCTGCTGAATCTCCAGGGCCTTGCCGCTGAGCTTCTTGCTCAGGGGCAGCACGGCGCACTTGAAGGGCGCCAGGGCGGGATGGAAGTGCATGACCACGCGGATGTCGTTCTTGGCCTCGTCCACCACCTCTTCGTCGTAGGCGTCGCACAGCACCGCCAGCACGCTGCGCTCCACACCCAGGGAGGGCTCCACCACGTAGGGGATGTAGCGCTCGTTCTTTTCCTGGTCGAAGTAGGTCAGGTCCTTGCCGGAAGTGTTCTGGTGCTGGGTCAGGTCGTAGTCGGTGCGGTCCGCAACGCCCCACAGCTCGCCCCAGCCGAAGGGGAACAGGAACTCAAAGTCCGTGGTGGCCTTGGAGTAGAAGCACAGCTCCTCGGGGCTGTGGTCCCGCAGACGCAGGTTCTCATCTTTCAAGCCGATGCCCAGCAGCCAGTTGTGGCAGAAGGTCCGCCAGTAGTTGAACCACTCCAGATCGGTGCCGGGCTGGCAGAAGAACTCCAGCTCCATCTGCTCAAACTCCCGGACGCGGAAGATGAAGTTGCCGGGAGTGATTTCGTTGCGGAAGGACTTGCCGATCTGGCCGATGCCGAAGGGCAGCTTGCGGCGGGTGGTCCGCTGAACGTTGACGAAGTTGGTGAAAATGCCCTGGGCGGTCTCAGGCCGCAGGTACACGGTGTTCTTGGCGTCCTCGGTGACACCCTGGAAGGTTTTGAACATCAGGTTGAACTGACGGATGTCGGTGAAGTTGTGCTTGCCGCAGGTGGGGCAGGGAATGTTGTGCTCCTCCACAAACTCCTTCATCTCCGCCTGGGAGAAGGCGTCGATGGGCTTGCTGAGTTCAAAGCCGTTCTCTCCGCACCAGTCCTCGATGAGCTTATCGGCCCGGAAGCGCTCATGGCACTCCCGGCAGTCCATCAGAGGATCGGAAAAGCCCGCCAGATGGCCGGAGGCCACCCAGGTCTGGGGGTTCATGAGGATGGCGGCGTCCAAACCCACGTTGTAGGGGTTCTCCTGGACGAACTTCTTCCACCAGGCCTTCTTCACGTTGTTCTTCAGCTCCACGCCCAGGGGGCCGTAGTCCCAGGTGTTGGCCAGGCCGCCGTAGATCTCGCTGCCGGCGAAAATAAAGCCGCGGTTTTTGCATAGGGCGACAATTTTATCCATCGTCTTTTCGGTGTTCTTCATCATGTTTTCGTCTACTCCTTTTTTGTATTGGCTCAAGACGCAAAAAACGCCCCGAGCCGGTCTTTCGGCTCAGGGCGAACTAAAAAGTCCGTGGTTCCACCTGAATTCGTATCTGGCTGATACGCACTCTTGGCCGGTAACGGCGGCTGACCGGCGAAGCATTTCCGCTCCGCTGCTCCAGGGTGCCTTCCCCCCTGCTCCGGCCGAGGCTCTCACCAGCCGCCTCGTCTCTGCGCCCGGACGCATGGGCTACTGTTCCCTATCCACACAGTAGCCACATTCTAGTATAAAATATCTGAGATGTCAAGGAAAATCCGCCTGAAATCTGGCTCATACAGGTCATTTCAGGGTCCTTGTTCTTTCTCAGCTGCCCACTTTGTCAAAACCCCCGCCCGAGTATTCGGGCGGGGGTTTTCCACAGGGTGTTTACTTCTTGTCCCGGTCGTAGGCCACGATGACGCGGCGGTTGGGCTCGGTGCCGGTGGAATAGGTGGTGACACCGGGCACCTCCTGCAGCGCGGTGTGGATCACATGGCGCTCATAGGCGTTCATAGGCTCCAGGGTGACGCTGCGGCGGTACTTGACCACCTTGCCGGCCACCTTTCTGGCCAGGTGCTGGAGGCTCTGCTCCCGCTTTTCCCGGTAATTCTCCGCATCCAGCTGGACCCGGACCCGTCCGCCGGTGCGGTTGACGGAGTAGCTGGTCAGCTGCTGAATGGCGTCCAGGGTCTCGCCCCGGCGGCCGATGAGGGCGCCCAGGTTGGCGCCTTCCAGAATGACCTTGTAGCGGCCCTTCTCCGGCAGGTACACATGGACCTCGGCGGGGCACTCCATCTGCTCCAGCAGGCCGTGCAGGAACTTCTTGATGGCCTGGGCCTTCTCGTCATCCACTTCCTCCCCGTTGTCCACGGCGGGTGCGGCTTCCTTCTTGGGGGCGGGAGCGGGCTTCACGGCAGCGGGCTTTTCCGCCTTTTTCTCAGGCTTTCTCTCCGGCTTTTTTTCCGGTTTCTTCTCCGGGACCTTAGGTGCCTCCTCCACAGGGGCGGGCGTCTCCTCTTCCTCCGGACCGTAGCTGACCCGAACACGGGCAGGGCTGCTGCCCAGACCCAGGAAGCCGGACTTGGCCCGCTCCAGGATCTCCACGGAAACGTCGTCCCGGTCCATGCCCAGCTGGGCCAGGGCCTTGTTGATGGCCTCTTCTTCCGTCTTGCCCGTTACATCGATAAACTCTCTCATAACGGCTCCTTAATTTTCACTGTCATAGCGGTCCGCCTTGTAAGAGCGTCCCCGTGCGTAGGGACGGTCATCCACGCGGCCGGCTTCATTGGTACTGATTTTCTTCTTCGTGGCCTTTGCCTCCTGGGCAGCCTTCTGCTTTTCCTTCAGGGTCATCTTGGGCGCGGGCTCCTTGAACTTCTCCTGCTGGCGGCGGCCTTCCTCCATACGCTTCTGGCGGTCGGCCTGACGGGCCTCATAGCGGGCGTTCTCCTCCGCTTCCAGCTTCTTCGTATAGAACTTGCCGAGAATCTGCTCCTGCACCAGAGAGATGACGCTCTGGGCAATCCAGTACACGCCCAGGGCGGCGGGCATGATGAAAGCGAAGTACACGGACATGAGGGGCATCATGTACATCATGGACTTGGTGCTGCCGGCGCCGGGGCCGTCGGGAGTGGGCTGCTGCTTCATGGTCAGCCAGGAGAACAGCAGCTGGCTGCCGCCAGCCAGGATGGGGATGAGGATCAGGCCGATGACGGCGGCGGAGAAGGTGAAGTTCTTCACAGCCGTCCAGGGTGTAGAGGTCAAATCCATGCCCAGGAAGTTGTAGTTCATGTTGATCCAGCCTTCAATGCCATTGGTCAGCTCAGGGAACTGGCTGGCCGCCTTGACCAGGTTGATCTGGCCGTAGGGCATCAGCTGGGTGATGCCGTCGCTGACCACAGCCACGCCGTCCTTCATCTGCACGATGCCTTCCAGGCTGACGCCGGCGGCGGACACGGCGGAGATCAGCTTCTCCACCACTTCCTCGGACAGCATCATGAAGTGGGTGATGGGCTGGCGGATGATGGAGTACAGGGCCAGAAGGATGGGCAGGGGGATGAAGCTCCACAGGCAGCCGCTCATGGGGTTCACGCCCTCCTCGGCGTAAAACTTCTGGATCTCCTCCTGCATTTTCGCCTGGTTGTTGGCGTACTTTTTCTGGATCTCCTGGATTCTGCCGTTCATACGGCTCATGCGGATCATGCTCTTCTTGGACTTCATCTGGAAGGGCAGCAGGATCAGCTTGATGACCAGAGTGAACAGGATGATGGCAACACCGTAAGAGCCCGTCAGGTTATAAAACAGGCGCAGCAGTGCCGCGAAGGGGATACAAATGTAGTATCCGATGGTTCCGAAAAATCCCATTGGATTTCCTCCGTCAATCGTTCTTTCGTTTTTCAGTTGTGTTGTCCGTTAAGGGACAGGGTCGTAGCCGCCTTTGTGAAACGGGTTGCAGCGCAGGATGCGTTTGAACGCCAGCCATCCTCCCTTGAGGGCGCCATATTTCTCAATGGCCTCCAAGGCATACTGGGAGCAGGTGGGGATATAATTGCAGCAGCGGGGACGGTAGGGTGAGATGGCTTTTTGATAAAACCGGATGAGCAGCAGAAATAACCGCTTCATGTCCGCTCCCCCAACAGGTCCAGCTTCCGGCACAGGCGGAGGAACGTGTCGTTCAGTTCCTTCCAGCCGGCGCTTATGGTTCGGCTCCGGGCCACCAGAATGATGTCATAGCCCTGCTTCAGCGTGCCGCCGTTCAGGCGGTACACCTCCCGCAGCCGCCGGCGCGCCCGGTTGCGCACCACGGCGTGGCCCAGCTTGACAGACACGGTGATGCCCAGCCGGTTGTGGCCCAGCTTATTTTTCCGGCAGTAGACCACCATGCAGCCGCTCACCGCGGAGGCACCCTTCTGGTACAGCCGCCGGAACTCATAATTCTCTTTCAGCGTCACCGCTCGTTTCATACCAATTCCTGCCTTACCATCTTGCGGGAAAACTCTGATAGGGACGGAGGAATCTCATGCAATTCCCGCCGTCCCTAAGACGTCTTGTTCAAGTGTCTCCCGCGCGTTCCGTTTCGATCAGTGGGTCAGACGGGCGCGGCCCTTGGCGCGGCGACGGGCCAGAACCTTGCGGCCGTCAGCGGTAGCCATTCTCTTGCGGAAGCCGTGGACCTTGGAGCGGTGCAGCTTCTTGGGCTGATAGGTACGTTTCGTTGCCATGTTGAGACACCTCCTGTCAGAATTCCGGTCACCCCTGGGGATGACACTTACTCGACGCCGCCCCAAAGGGCCGGCGCAGTAAACGAGTATCACAGCGCCATTCGCGGCGCACCGAATAGTATACAGATTTTTTTTAAATGTGTCAATAAAAACTTGCAATTTCCAGAAAAAATGTAAATGCAATAATCAAACTTGGAAAAGGCCGAGAGGCTTTTATCCAAGTTTTTTGCATTATATAGGCCCTTTGCTGGCGGAAAATTACAGATCCGCCGGAAACGACGGTACAGTCTCCGTCAGCAGATCGGGCCGCAGAGAGGAGGGCAACACATGGCACGACTGACCATGAGCGACCGGCTGAAGCTGTCTGAGTTATATCTCGCCGAGCGAAGAACTTTTGACATTGCTTGTGCGCTGGGCGTAAGCATGACAACAGTCTACGACGAACTGAAGCGCGGATATACCGGAGAGCTGGACAAGAATCAGCGGCCTGCCTATGACCCGGAACTGGCCCAGAGAGTGACAATGAAGAATATCCGCCGGTGCGGTAAACGGAGGAGGGTCGGAACGTGAGCCAAAAGAACGCCAAGCGTCTCCGGCGGTTCGAAGAACGGATGGATCTGCTGGAGATACAGTTCGAGAATCTGCAATCAGATCAAATCAACAGCGACCGGTTCCGTGACAGCCTGAACGCCGTTGACGCTATGTACCAGCGGGAGACTGAGGACAAGCTCCGGGATCTCCGGCACGCTGTCCGCCAGGAACGAAAAACGGCATCCATCTGGAGATCGGTTGCATACGGCGCCCTGACGGCTGCCTTGCTGATCGAGGTGATTGCAATTCTGACCATCCGCGCCAGCGGAACGGAGAAGCCAGAGGCGACAACAGATGATCCCGCCGCCCCTGTCCGCACCGTTTCCGTTGTTCCTCCCGCTGATTTCCCGGAGGAACCGGAAAACGAGCTGATTGAAGCGGCTCTTCTGAGCAAGGCCCATGTCATAGAGAACGCCACCATTTCCCATTATGACTGCTGCGTTTCCTGCTGCGGCAAGGATGATGGAATCACCGCCAGCGGTGTCCAGGCTACACCCGGCGTCACTGTTGCCGTCGATCCGGCCATCATCCCCCTTGGCAGCGACGTCCTGGTGGATTACGGAGACGGTGAAATCCACTATTACCGGGCGGACGATGTCGGAGGGAACATCACAGGCAGCCACATTGACCTGTGCGTTGAGGATCATGACACCGCGGTGAACCTCGGCATCCGGACCGCAACTGTGTATTGGGTGGAACCGGAGGGGGCGAAAACGATATGGCAGTAAATCAGAGTGAATCTTTGAAATCCGAGAGCTTTCTCGAATTGGAGATCCAGATTCTGAACGGCATCGCCTATCGTTACGGGCGGTATCTGGAAGTTTGCAGGGACAAGTCTTTATGTAAAAAGGAGGATGTTCGTGACAAAAATTGGTGTGCTTATTAAGGAACCCGGGAAAAGGCCGAGGCATGTTAACATCTCGAATACCCTTTCGAATTTGCAGAAAACGGTTGGTGGATACATCGAAACCGTGACTTTTTCGAAAGAAATTGTTGTTATCTGCAACGAGGAGGGACGCATCCAGGGCCTTCCTTATAACTGCGAGATCTTCGGCATCGACTTCGTTGGAACAATTATCATTTGCGGTACCGAAGGAGAAGAATTCTCTGATCTTCGTGGAAACATCAAAATCTGGAAAGAAGCATTCCCTTCCCTTTGGGATGAATAAGGAGGAAACCAAATGGATCAAAGTCAGATGAAATCGGTACTCGAAATGTGCCGGGGCGCCTTTATGGAACGAGCGGACTACGAAATGTCCCGCGCGATTGAGAACATCCTGGACGAGAACACCGACGCCTGCGCCAAGCGCAAAATCACCATCACCCTGGAACTGAAGCCCGACGATACCCGGCAGAATATCGCCCTGAACTGCACGGCCAAATCTGCCCTGGCTCCCACGAAGCCTGTGACCACCTTCCTGTATGTGGCTGACGCCGATACTGTTGTGGAAATGGCACCCCAGATTCCCGGCCAGACGGACCTTTACGGGAACGAGCAGGAAGCCCGTCCCCTGCTGAAGCTTGTGAAATAAACAAAGGAGGAACCTATCATGCTGAAAGAACTCTTCGAACACATCCAGAAAACCGCGCATCCCCTCATTACCAACGTGGACGGCCACACCTTCCGAATCACCTCTGACGGTGATGTCTCCGAGCTGATCTATGACCATTTCCGTCCGGATACGCTGCAGCTCCACAGCCTGGACGCGCTGGTAAAGCTGGTCCGCACCGAAGCCACCGAGGATGATACTCCCCTGTACATCACCATCCCGGACCACCTGACGGCCCGCTGCTTCGCGCAGTTCGACCGCGACGATCTCTGCCACCGCCAGATCTACTACGAGGCCCGCGCCACCGACGTCCCCGGATGGGATTCCCGTATGGGCCTCGGCTTCGAGGAGGCCCAGATCGCTATGCGCACCCGCTTCCAGGACACTCCTGATGTTCTGTACCTCCAGAAGCTCCTGTCCGACATCTCCTGCGGCGGCAAGGTAACGCTGAACGATAACGGCATTGCTACCAGCGTTGTCACGCAGAAGGGTGTTGCCCTCCAGACCAACGAGGCCATCCGCCCGATTGTCACCCTGCGGCCCTACCGCACCTTCCAGGAAGTGAAGCAGCCGGAAAGCCCCTTCCTGATCCGCGTGAACGAGCGCCAGATCAATTTTATTGAGGCTGACGGCGGAATGTGGAAGCTGAAAGCCAGGGAGACGGTCAAGGCACACCTGGAGCAGCTGCTGGCGGAAGAGGTCGCCTGCGGCGCCGTTGTGATCGCCCTGTGACCTATGTTCCGCTGTGAAATGTGCGGGGCGGTCTTTGATCGCCCCCTGGTCCTGAACCATCTGGACCCGCGTCCGGACTGCTTTATGGAGAGATTCCGCGAAGTCCAATGCCCATATTGCAACGGGCCATATTTCAATGAATTCGAGGAGGACAAACAGATGATCGTAAATGTGAAGTACCGCGATTCCATGACCGGCGAGTATTTTGGCCGGTCGTACAGCTATTTCTGCGATATTCCCGATGTCCAGACCGGCGATATTGTGATCGCCCCCACTTTTAAGGGCGACACCGAAGCGCAGATCGTGGAAGTGGATGTTCCGGAGAGCAAGGTGGACGAGCGTGTCCTTCCCCTGCTGAAAACCATCACCCGCAGGAAGGAGGACGCCGACGATGGCGAATGAGGAATTGATCGTCCTGAAACAACTGCCTGTCATTGAGGAGCATCTGGAAGCCCTGGCCGCGCAGATCGACCAGCGCGTGGACGCCGCCCTCTCCCTGGTTGCCACCGAGGACACCTGCAAGAGCGTAAAGGCCACCCGCGCGGATCTGAACAAGGAGTTCCAGGAGCTGGAGGACCGGAGAAAAGCGATCAAGGCTGCCATTATGGAGCCGTATGACCGTTTCAACGAGGTCTACAACCGCTGCGTGGCTGTCAAGTATAAGACTGCCGACGCAACTCTGCGGGGCCGTGTGGCTGCTGTAGAGGACGCTATGAAGGCCAGGAAGGAGGAATCCCTCCGTCAGTACTACGGAGAGTGCTGTGAAGTTCTGCATATTCCCGGAATCCCCTTTGAGCGCATCGGCTTGAACATCACTCTGAGCGCCAGCGAAAAAGCCCTTCGCAGTCAGATCGACAGCTTTCTCCAGTCCGTTTCCGACGGCCTGGAGATGATTCAGAACAGGGATGACCGGGATGAGGTCCTGGTGGAGTTCTGGAAGAGTCTGAACGCTGCACAGGCGGTAAACATGGTCGAAGCCAGGCGTCGGGCCGTTGCTCAGGAAAAAGCCCGGGCAGACGCCAGGGCGGCCGAAGAAAAGGCAGATCGGGAGCGCGCGGCAGCTGTGGAAGCTCGGATGCGCTCCGTGCGCCCGGCCGTTTCCGCTCCGGAAGTAGTATCCCCTCCTCCCCCGTCCGGCGATGACGGAGAAACCGTTCTGCGCGTCCAGTTCACTGTGACCGGCACCATGTCGCAGCTGAAAGCGCTTAAGAAATTTCTGATTGATGGAGGATACCAGTATGAATGAACTGAATGTTTTCCGCAGCGAGCAGCAGATCGGGCAGAGCGCCGCCAGCACAACCACGCAGATGATGGTAAGCCGCCAGGCCCAGGAGGTGCAGGCGGCTATGGTGGTGGCGAAGCGGTTCCCCAGGGACGAGGAGCAGTCCATGGAGCGCATCCTGAAAGCCTGCCAGCGCCAGAGCCTTGCCCAGGCTGCCGTGTATGAGTACCCCCGCGGCGGCGAGACCGTCACCGGTCCCAGCATTCGCCTTGCAGAGGCCATGGCGCAGAACTGGGGAAACGTGGACTTCGGCGTGATCGAGCTGGAGCAGCACACCGGTGAGAGCCAGGTGATGGCCTACGCCTGGGACCTGGAAACCAATACCCGGCAGAGCAAAGTATTCACGGTGCCGCACGTCCGCAAGACCAGCAAAGGTACCTTCCCCCTTACGGACCCCAGGGACATCTATGAAATGGTGGCAAACCAGGGCGCCCGCCGTATGCGCGCCTGCATCCTCGGAATTATTCCCGGCGACGTTGTTGACGCAGCTCTGGCCCAGTGCGACGCCACGCTGAAAGCCGCCAACAAGGCCCCTCTGGAAGAACGGATCGCAACCATGTGTACCAAGTTCCAGGAAGAATTTCAGATCGGTGTTGAGGCCCTGGAAGCCTATATTGGCCGGAAAGCAGAGGCATTCTCCGAAGCGGATGTGATCCGGCTGGCTAAGGTCTACCGCAGTCTGAAGGACGGCGTGATCGGCAGCGAATACTTCATGGACAAGCTGAAGCCGTCTGAATCCGCACCTGCCGATACGGATAAGCAGGAACCCACCTCGGACGGTAAGAAGCGCCGTAAGCAGGAAGAACCAAAGCAGGTGAGCATGGATGATCTGTGATGTGATCTCCACCGGCAGCGGCGGAAACGCTGTCCGCATCGGCCCAGGAGGGCGCCTTCTGGTAGACTGCGGTGTATCATACAAGCGCATAGAGCCTTTTAAGGATGACTTGGAGTTGGTTTTTCTGACCCACCGGCACAGTGACCACTTCAAGGAATCCACAGTCCGGCGCCTCGCGCAGGAGCGCCCTGGCGTCAGGTGGGCCATGGGGGAGCATATGCTCCCCCTGGTGGACGGTGTTCTGCCGACGCGCTGCATCGATGTGTTGCGGCCTGACATCTGGGTCAGGTACAAAACACTGTACGGCTGTGTTGTGATCTGCCCTGTTTCCCTCCAGCACGATGTTCCGAACTTCGGGTATCACATTATTTTTCAAGGAGAGTGTGATTGGCAATACCGCGTATTCTACGCCACGGACACCGGAACTCTGGATGGAATCTCGGCTAAGGGTTACGACCTCTATCTGATCGAAGCCAACCACACAGAGGAAGATCTTCGTGCGAGAGAGGCTGAGAAGCTGACTGCCGGTGTATTTTCATATGAGGCGCGGGCCGCTTTGACGCATCTCAGCCAGGAACGCGCGGCAGCCTGGCTTGCGAAAAACGCCGGAAAAAATAGCCGCGTGGTATGGCTGCACCAGCACACGGAAAGAGAGGGACAGCACAATGATCCCGTGGATTCAGGTTTACAGCAATCTTCCCCAGCATCCGAAAACATCCAGGCTGGCGGATGAACTGGGGCTTTCCAGCGCGGCTGTCAACCCCAACGTGCTTGCCGTCGGCCTGCTGGTAAGTCTGTGGACGTGGGCTATCCAGAACGCATACAATGGCGATCTCTCCGGCTGCTCCAACCGCTCCATCGCAGAAGCGTGTCTCTGGAAGAAGAAACCGGAGACCCTTGTAAACGCTCTGATAAAGGCTGGCTTTCTGGATGCTGATAAGAAGCTGCACGATTGGGACGAATACGCCTGCCTGCTGATAGATCAGGAAGAAAACCGAAAGGCGAAAACGCGCGACCGCGTGAAGCGTTTCAGAGAACGAAAGGCAGCGGAGAACTCGGCGAACAGTAACGGTTATTGTAACGGAAAATGTAACGTTACAGACACGCATTGTAACGCATCTACCAGACCATACCTAACCATACCAGACCAGACCAGTATATTCTCTGGTGATGGTGGTGATGCGCGCGCCCGCGAGGAGATCGCCGATTTTGCCGCTGTGCGCGGCATGGACCCAGAGGCATATTTCGGCCTTGGCCCTGACATTCAGGCCGAGGTACGGGCCTTTACGGACGCAGCCTTTGCCAGATACACCAGCAGACCGGCTACGGAGAACGACGCAGCGCAAGCATTTTTGGCGCTGTACAGCAATCGCGAGGACCCGCAGACGCATACCTGGACCATGACACTGCCGCAGGATCACAAGGACCTGCTGCTCTATGCCATGGAATCGGCGTCAAACGCCGGGCGGCCCGGGGACTGGAGATATATCAACGGCGTACTGGACCGGCTGCGTCAGCGCGGAATACGCTCCCTGCGGGACGCGGAGGCTTACGACTTGGACCGGGATGACCGGAAAGATTCGGAGCGAGGTGTTCCGTGATATGCCTCGGACATGGAGCTGCCCATTTTGGAGCTGGGAGGACGGCCCGCGGGTATACTGCGAGGGCTGCCGTCTGGATTTCAAGGCCAAAGATGCCAGGGACGATTATGTTTCCCGCTACTGTGCAAACGTACCTGGCTGGGAGAGTTGCACGATAGCGCAGGAGCTTTTACGACAGGAGGAACGTCATCGTGAAGAATGACATCGTATCAAAGCTGCGGCAGAAAACCAAGGAGGCGGATTCGATCAGAGAGCGCCTGACCGCGGCCAACAAGGAGATCATCCGTATGCACGAAGTTTGCGCTCAGACCAGGAAAGCGGCGGCTGCCAGCCGGAACCAGCTTGTCCGGATTTGTACGGCGCTTCATATCAGCGCAGCCATGGAACTCGGTACGGAGGACGCGGAAGGAAATGCCAAGGTTCTGACGCTTCCGTACATTGACGCCGATCTGGTTGATCGATATGATCTAAAATTCCAAAAAGACCCCGTTGCCAGGACGCTGACTCTCCGTGTCACGGAGAAGCAGGACTGACCGCAGAAACGGAGGTGACGGCTCCGTGGGCGATTACTGGCACAAGAAATGGGTATGCCCGTTCTTTGTCCAGAGCGGGATGCAGCGGGTTTCGTGCGAGGGTGGCTGCATTCAGAAGTTTCCTGACCGTGAAACGGCGGTCAGATTCATGGACGAATACTGCGCCAGCCCTTGCGGCGGCTGGAAAAGCTGCTCCGTCGCCTCCACCCTGCTGCAATACTACGATCGAAAAGAGGAGGACCGCAATGAACGATGATAAGATCAATGCCATTCTCGAGCAGAACACAAAGCTGCATGACCTTTGCAGGCAGCAGCGTGAGGTGATCCAGGGGCTTTTGGAGGAGAATACCAGGATGTTATCCATTCTGTCCGGGACAAGAAATAAGATCGCAATTGGCTTCAGAAAGCAGGACACCGCGCAGGAATGGATCAGCGTCAATGACCGATTGCCGGACGCTGGGGCAGCCGTCCTGATCTGCCGCCCTGACAGAAACAATCGCGGGAGGCAGATCGTTGAGCAGGGATATGCCGATGTAAACGGATGGTGGCGCGTATACGGTACCAGGACCAAGGCGGTAACGCATTGGATGCCGATGCCACGCCCGGCGAAAACGGTTGGAGGAAAATGACATGAGTATGGTTGAAAAATACGGACCTGTAAATATGGCGACAGAAAGCGCTTGCGCTTGCCAAGACGCTACACCGCGTATGCCGCCGATCTGCGACATGGCGAAAAAGAACACCTGTGTCCTTGCGGATCTCGAATGCGGACTCGACACTCTGCTTGAAATCCTGAAAGGAAGCAGTTCTGGTGATAGCGTGAAAGCCAGGGAATCCAAAAGCCTGGCAGACGAAGTGATGATCCAGTCCGCCATGCTGAACGACCTGCATCAGAAGCTTTCTGAGGCGATAGGCGCTCTCAGCGGGAGATGTGGTGATTGAGAATGGATATTCGTGACATATCACGGTTCTCGCCGGCCGCGCAGAAACAGATCCTTGCGAAGCTGGGAAAAGCGGCGGCGCCCAGGGAGAGCAAATACAAGAGCTGCCGGACGCCGCGGACACTCCCGGAAGGAAAGGTGCATACCTTCGACAGCAAGAAGGAGGCAGACCGATTCGGAGACCTGCTGATGCTCATGAAATCCGGTAAAATCCGTGACCTGCGGCTCCAGGTGGAATTCACTCTTGTGGAAGGATACATCACCGTGACCGGACAGAGAGTAAAGCCCGTCAAGTATAAGGCTGACTTTACCTATGAAGAACAGACTGGGGACGGGGCGTGGCAGCGAATCATTGAGGACGTTAAAGGCGTCCGAACCAAGGAATACGAGATCAAGCGGAAGCTGATGATGGACAAATACGGCATTGTTATCAGAGAAATTTGAATTGGAGGACATGACCCTGGGCGATATAAGCGCCCAGGGCATTCCCGTTGCAGGGGGTGAAAATCAACGCAGCCGCTGATAATCTGAATCTGAAAGAACTGTGAAAGGAGGGGTAACACCGTGGCAGGCGGAAAAGGCGGAAGGCCTCCGAAGTTTACGTCGCCGGAGCAGATGCAGGAACTGATCGACGCTTATTTTGAAGGCTGCAAGGGTGAACCCATCCTGGACAATGATGGAATGCCGCTGATGGACAAATGGGGAAACGTGATCCTCATCAACCAGCATCCTCCTACCGTGACCGGTCTTGCGCTGGCACTGGGCTTTACATCCCGCCAGGCATTGCTGAATTACCAGGCGAAGCGGCAGTTTGTTGACACGATTTTGCGCGCGAAGGCGCGGTGCGAGGAGTACGCGGAATCCCGCCTCTATGACAGAGACGGTGCCAACGGCGCAAAGTTCTCCCTCACCTACAATTTCAAGTGGGCACAGGATGCCGGGAAGGACGGCGGCGAAAGCTCCGATTCCGGCGTTGTGGAGCTTCCAAGTGTTCTGCCAAAACCAGATACGCCAGACGGTGGAGTGATCGAGGATGGCTAAAAATGTTGTTTGGACGCCGCAGCCGAAGCAGGCGATCTTCATGTCCCGCTTTGAGGACGAAGCGCTATACGGAGGCGCTGCCGGCGGCGGAAAGAGCGATTCTCTTATCATGGAGGCAACACGGCAGGTGGACATCCCGTATTACCGCGGTCTGATCGTGCGGAGGACATTTCCACAGCTGGAGGACCTGATCGGAAAGAGCCTGAGACTATATCCTCGCGCCTTCCCTGGCGCAAAGTACAATGACAGCAAGCATGTATGGCACTTCCCTTCCGGCGCTGTCATCATATTCGGCTCCATGCCGCACGAAAAGGACAAGTACAATTTCCAGGGCAAGCCCTATGATTTCATCGGAATGGACGAGCTTACTCAGTTCACGTTCGAAATGTACGACTACCTGGTCCACTCACGAAACCGGCCGAATGGCCCTGGAACGCGGGTATACGCCAGGTTCACGGCAAACCCGGGAGGAGTTGGGCATGGATGGGTAAAGGAGCGGTTCATCACAGCGGCGCCGCCTGGCACAACGATCTGGAGGCGCGTAAAGGTTGATACGCCGACGGGCACAGTCGAAAAATGGTCATCCAGGGTCTTTATCCAGTCCACCGTGTTTGACAACAAAATCCTGCTGCAGAATGACCCGGACTACATCACGCGCCTTGCGTCCATGCCGGAGGCAAACAGGAATGCTTTGCTCTACGGAGACTGGGACAGCTTCTCCGGGCAGGTATTCGTTGAGTGGAGAAATGACCCGTCCCATTACCAGGATCGACGGTTCACCCATGTGATTGCTCCTTTCCGGGTACCGGACACCTGGGCAATCTGGCGGGCGTTTGACTGGGGCTACTCCCGTCCGTTCTCTGTCGGCTGGTACGCCGTAGACCATGACAAGCGCCTGTACCGCATCCGGGAGCTGTACGGCTGCACCGGGACGCCGAACACCGGCGTGAAGTGGGAGCCTGCAAAGGTGGCTGCGGAGATCCGGCGCATTGAGGGTGAGGACCCCAACCTTAAGGGAAAGACTATCCACGGGATTGCGGACCCGGCGATTTTCAACGACAGCGGAACGGAGAGCGTGGAATCCATCATGTCCAGATGCGGCGTCTACTGGTCTCCTGGTGACCATGACCGGATCGCCGGTAAGATGCAGATTCACCACCGCCTTGCTTTTGATGATAACGGAATTCCGCTGCTGTATGTGTTCAACACCTGCAAACACTTCATCCGGACTGTACCAAATCTGGTCTATGACGAGACGGACGTGGAGGATGTGGACACGGACGGAGAGGATCACATTTACGATGAGCTGCGCTATGTGTGCATGCACTTGCAGGATATGTATCAAATTACGGACCGGAATCACACATAAGGATGGCGCCTGGAGATGTTGAGATCGCCTGTTCCGGCGAAATGCAGCAGGTATTTCTGATGACATACATCGGCCTCGCACAGCTGGCAGAAAAATTTCCAAAAAATATTTCAATTTCTGCCCACTTTCCTGACGCAATCCAAATTGATAACTGATACGATGAAAATGTCCTCCTTACCGGAGCATCCTGCGGCGTGCTGTGTGCCGCCGCAGGAGTAAGTCTCCGGGAGCATGGACTGACGCACGCCAAAGAGCGCGGAAAAGGAGGAAACCTTATGAAAAACCTCAAACTTTTGGACCTGCATATCAATCTGTTTGACGGGGCGGCAGCTGCTCCGGCGGCAGGTGGAGATGCTGGCCCGGCTGGGACCGATGGCAGCCCTGTGAACAGCCAGCAGGGAAATTCGGGCGGTACTCAGAAAGTCATCTATGGAAAACAGACCACGGATGGCAGTCCTTCCGACGCCGGGAAGGAAAGCAAAAACGACGATCCGAAGGAGAAAGCCCGCAGATACCGGGAACTGATGGACGGCGAGTTCCGCGATCTTTACACGCAGGATACGCAGCGCATCATCAACCAGCGGTTCCGGGAGACCAAGACCCTCCAGGAAACGCTGGAAGCGCAGAATCCCATCATGCAGATGCTGGCTGACAGATATGGTGTCAATGACCCCGCAGAGCTTGTTCATGCTCTGGAGGAGGACAACCACATCTGGGAACAGCAGGCCGATGAGGCTGGCATGAGCGTTGACCAGTACCGCCAGTATAAACGCATGGAGCGTGAAAACGCTGCTCTGCGGCAGGCACAGCAGCAGGCGGTGAATCGTGAGCGGGCAAACCGGCAGGTACAGGCATGGGTGAAGGACGCTGAGGGCGTTCAGAAGGACTATCCGCAGTTCGATCTGAAAGCTGAAACGGAAAATCCGCAGTTTATCCGCCTGCTTCAGAGCGGCATTGACATGAAACACGCCTATGAGGTTATCCACATGGACGAGATCATGAATCAGACCGCGCAGGCTGCTGAACGAAAAACCGTGGACAACATCCGCGCCAAGGGCGCACGCCCACGTGAAGCTGGCATTTCCTCTCAGACCGGCGTTGTTACCAAACCTGACGTCTCCAAGCTGACGGCGGCAGACCGCCGGGAGATCGCAAAAAGAGTTGCGCAGGGCGAGGAAATCATTTTCTGACCAATGCGCGGAGAGGAGTTCAAAATGAATACCATTCGTAAGCTGATGCTGTTTTCCATATTCTGATCTGCGATCTTTCCTCGTTCTTTGACAGCGTTCCGCATAGCGAGGCTGTGAAAGCGCTGTCCGAGCAGATCACGGATGGCCGTATTCTTAGGCTTACGGAGGAACTGATCCGGCAATTCGACCCGGAAAAGCCGCCGGAGTGCAGGAAAGGACTTGGCCTTGGCAGTCAGATCAGTCAGGTGCTTGCTCCCGTTGTGGCCGGAAGGATTGACCGCTATGTGAAAAATACCCTGCGTGAGAAGCTATATGGCCGGTACATGGACGATTTTTACATTATTTCCAGCGACAAGGATCGCCTGAAAATATGCCGTGACGGAATCCGGAAGAAATGTGAAGAGATCGGCCTACGGCTAAGCGAGAAAAAGACCCAGATCGTGAAGCTGACACACGGATTTACGTGGCTGAAGGTACGATGGAGCGTCACAAAGACCGGCGGTGTCAGAATGTGCATCCACCGCAGCAGCGCGATACGCGAGCGGAGAAAGCTCAAAAAGCTGCGGAAAATGATGGGGCTCGGCCGTGTCACCTACCAGGACGTCTGGAATTCTTTTCAATGCTGGCTGAGCCACGCCAGGCGTTTCCGGTCATGGAAAATCAGAAAAAACATGGCGGACCTATTTTGCAGACTATTTGAAAAGGATGTGAGAAAAGATGCGCTATATCAAAGTATATGATTCGAGTGGAACGGTAGTAGCTGCGGAGGCGCTGCAATCTCCCGCATTCGTACATTGGAATGCCAGGTACGGATGCAAACTTGTGTGTCAGGAACGGTACGCACAGGGAATCATGTCGAATGACGGAGATACCGCATACCAGCTGGAGGGCCAAGAAGCCCTACCCGGCGCGGAGCTGACGGCGGTGCTGATCTCTCAGCTGGAATATGACACCCTGGCGGCTACGCTGGAGGAGACCGCCACCGAAACCACGGAGGACACCGGCACCGGGGAGACAGAGCGGCAAGAGGTGGTCATGACCCCGGCGAAGATGTACCTTCGCATCAAGGACCTGGAGGCGGAAAACCAGACCCTCACCCAGCAGGTTGTGGAGCTGGGCGAGGCCATGGACCTGCTACTGTCCGGCGCCACCGGAGAGGAGGACGCCACCACATGAAGAAGTCGTTGAAAGAGCGGGTCTACGAATACAACCGTTCCCGCGCAGCCGACGCCGAGAAGGCTGAGGACCTGCTGACCCTGCTGAACGCTCTGCCGAAAGGTCAGGTCAAGCAGCTTCTGAAGGATTCCGTCTGCGCCGCCATCCTGGAAAAGTACGGAATCGAAGGAGGATAACGTGCATGAATACAAGAAAAGCGATCGTAAAGGCTGACGAGCTTCGCCCGAATGCCATCAGCGAGGACCTGAAAGCATCGTGGATTTATGAACTGGATGGAAAGGTCGCTGAGTTCCAGGGAATCAACGCGCCGGAGAGCCGGTGGCCGGAGGATTCCACGCATCTGATGCCAGCTCCGTATGATAACATCTACGAATTGTATCTCTGCGCCCAGATCGACAACGCCAATATGGAAACTGCTCTCTACGAAAACGATATGGCCATGTTCAACGCTGCCTGGGATGAGGCAAGGGCATGGTGGAGACGGACGCACCGGCAGCCGGAAAGCAGCGGATGGATGGTGATGTGATGAGACTACCAACTTTGCCAAACCATTTTCAAGGTACGCGGCGCGAGATCGTATCTCTCCGCGGACTGAATCTGACCGACAACATCCAGGATGGAGATATGGCAGCCTGCAAGAATATCTCCGCAAGGCGGTACCCGTATTTCTCCCAGAGGCGGGCCAGGCAGGTCCAATCGGATTACACCGGTGTGACGGCCCTTACCAGCTGGGGAAAGCTGGTGGCCGTGCGGGGGACAGACCTTCTGTACGACGGGCAGGTGGTCGGCACTGTCACCGCCGGTGAAAAGCAGTTTGCCGTTGTGAATACGAAACTCATTATCTGGCCGGACAAGGTGTATCTGGATATCGACAGTCTGACGGTAAAATCTTTGGGTGCAACTGCCGCCGGGACCGGAGCAGCTTTCACCACGGACACCATGACGGTTTCCGGTTGGCCTGATCTTACGACGCTGTTCAAGGCCGGGGACGCTATTACCATCTCCGGATGCACAGAAAAGGCGGCCAACAATAAATCCGTCGTGATTAAGAGCCTGACGGCGACCTCGATCACCGTCTCCGCAAACGGATTCACAGAGGCTTCGGAAACAGCAAGCATCACCTTGGAGCGCAAAATTCCGGACCTGGATTATATCTGCGAGAGTGAAAACCGGCTGTGGGGATGCTCCAACAAGAATAAGACCATCTATGCCTCTTCACTTGGTGACCCGACAAACTACTATGTGTATGAGGGCCTTGCTACGGATGGTTACGCTCTTGCTGTCGGCAGCGAGGGGGACTTCACCGGCTGCTGCAAACTGTCCACATCGGTCCTATTCTGGAAAGAAACCGTTCTGCACAAGATGCTCGGCAGCTATCCGAGCGAATACTCCTTGTATACCTACAATATCGAGGGACTGCGGAAAGGCTGCCATAAGAGCTTGCAGGTTATCAACGAAGTCCTGTTTTACATGGGCCTCCACGGTGTATATGCCTATTCCGGCGGAACTCCAAGCTTGATCTCTTCCAATTTTGGAAGGAAGGACTTCACGGATGCCGTTGCAGGAACGGATGGAGACAGCTATTACCTTTCTGTTCTGGACGGAGAGGAACGGCACCTGCTGCTCTATGATTCCAACACTGGCCTTTGGCTTCGCGAGGACGATACCAGATGTGTGGACTTCGCCAGAATCGGGAAACAGGTCTATTTTCTCACTGACGGCGGGGACGTCTATCTCAGCGACAGCGGATCAGATGATCCGGAAGTCCCATGGGAAATTCAGCTGACGCCGTTCTATGAGACGGCGGACGGGAAAAAACGATACCGCAGGCTCATTTTCCGGGTGGAGATAGCATCCGGAGCGTGGATGCGGGTATTTGTCCGATATGACGGCGGAGCCTGGAGAGAGGCCGGAAAGGCCCTTGGAGGGCAGTCTGGATTAAAGGACATTCAGATTGTTCCGAAACGCTGCGACAGATTCGAGATCAAACTCTCGGGAAAAGGGCCGTGCATCATCAAGGATCTTATTCGTGAATTTTTTGTTGGGGGTGATCGGTAATGGCATCCGTATTTCCGGAAAGCATGGACAAGCTGGACAGCAACAACGTAGGCAGCAGCTTCTCCATCATCGAAAACTATATCCGATACATGCAGGAACGTGTGGAATTTGCCATCCGAAACACTACGAGGCAGGTGGAAAAGACCGGCACCTCCAGCGCAGAGATCTACATTTTGGTAACAGCGCTGAATAATTCCGTCAGTTCCATTCAATCCAGCATTCACTCCCTTTCTGCCGACATCAGCGGAATCAAGAGCGACCTGGCATCCATGAAAAAAGACGTTTCTTCCGTGAAAACAGAGCTTTCCGAGTTCAAAACAGAAGTGAACTCCTCCATCGATCAACTATCTTCCTCTGTTTCCACAATGAATGAGGCAATCGCAGATCTTCAAAGCCGCGTAAATGCGTTGGAAAACCCGACCACGACACCATGATAGGAGCGTGAATCTATGGCAACCAAAAAGAAAACGAGTGCATTCGGCCTTGCCACCGGGATTGCATCTGGAATCGCATCCAGTATCGCCGCCGGAACGGCAAAGGCAATCGCAAATTCAAAGAAAAGCAGCTCCGGAAGTTCTTCGTCCGGAAAGAGTAGCGGCAGTTCCGGCGGCTCCGGATATTACGACCCCAGCCGAAACTATGCAGCAGACATTGACGCAGCCATCAAGAGCGGGGCATCTGCCGACGTAGTGGCAAAGCTTCAGCAGGAACGAAACAACAAAATTGCTGCCAACCAGGATCATTATTCTTCCCTCGGAATTTCCGGGACCGATAAATACGGGAGTGCCGCCAATGATTATATCAGTTCCAAATCGTACAACGGAACAGATTACCACCAGGAGGCTATCGATGCCGCAAAGGCCGGCAACTGGGACGCTGTCATCGAGGCGCTTAAAAATCGTGAGCAGAAAGTTGCGGCTCAGGGTGGAAATGACCGCGGAAAAAGTAGCACCGAGATTTACAAGGAGCTGATCGACCAGTATTATACGCAGCCTCAGCTGGAAATTCCGGAGGCGCCAACCTATGGTGGCAGCCGCTATGACGATTCCCTCCAGCAGATCATTGACCAGCTTACTAATCAGACCTACGAGGACTGGACAAAAGGCGACCAGTACGCCGCTTTGGCTGGCCGGTATGGGCAGAACGGAGAGATGGCAATGCGGGATGTTCTGGCGCAGATCAGTGCCCGCACAGGCGGCCTGGCGTCCTCCTATGCCCAGTCTGCCGCACAGCAGCAGTATAACGACTATATGGCCAAGCTGGAGGAAGCTGCACGGCAGATGTACGATGCGGAGAGGTCTGAAGGACTGGACAATGCCCAGATGCTGGCCCAGCTGGCACAGCAGGACTATGCCCGCTATCAGGATGAGCTTGCCCAGTGGAATGCCGACCGCACTTTCTCCTGGAATCAGAGCCAGGCAGAGCGAGAATGGCAGTATCAGCAGAACCGGGATGCGATTGAGGACAGCAGGTATGACCAGGAGTATGCGGACAGCCAGAAGCAGCAGGAACAGTCTGCGGCACTGGCGAAGGCGGAAACTCTGGCGGCCTATGGCGACTTCTCCGGCTACAAGGCCCTTGGCTATACGGACGCCCAGATTAACCTTATGAAGGCGGCTTATCAGAGCCAGCTTGCCGCACAGCAGGCCTCCAAGAAGTCCTCTGGTAGTAGTGGTGGAGGCAGCAGCATGACGCTTTCCACTGCGAAGGACATGGCAAAGAACGGTCAGTTCACGGATGCCGTTCTGAATACGCTCCGCGCAGCAGGCTATACCGACGAGTACATCATGTCCGTTTATGGATGGGACGGCGGGAATGGAGGCTACGTCTCCAAGACCGGAAACGATTACTGGCTCGGCAGCGGAATCACTCCGAGCAGCAAGACCAGCTTCAACTACGATGAAGACGAAGGCGTTTTCACCTGGAACGGCAGAAATTATAACTCCATCGAATCTTTGGAAAACGCATTGAATTCCGCAAATCTGACGGCTGAAGAAGAAGCTACCATTAAAAAGAAGCTGAGTATGTTCGGCTTCAATTCGTAAGACCGGAGGCGCCTATGAGTTTCAATATCAGGAAGAAGGGAGAAAAAGCAGAATCTCTCTCCTCTAAAAAAGGAACTGACGTTCAAGAAACAAATCAGAACAAGCGATTTAATATCACAAAACGGGAGACAATTCCTGAGAAGAAGAGTATTCCTGTTACTACCGACATCTCCGGAGAGGCGTGGACCCGTTCCACGCCCTCCCAGGCAAAGCTGCCATCCGGTTATACATCCAGCCAGGAGAGAGAGCTGGCACAGCTGCGGAGGCAGAAGCAGCAGGCCCAGGTGGATCTGGACGCGGACGCCATGAACGAGATCGATGCGCGTATGAAGTCCATCCGTTCCGACGCCGGGAAACAGACCTTTGGAGACCGCGCCTCTGATACCTTCTCCTCCATGTTCAGCGGCAGCGCAGCATCTGCGGTGAACACCGCCGGGCTTGCTGTGAATCTTTTTCGTGATCCTGATTATAACCGGCGTCAGATCGCCTCTCTGGAAAAAGTCCTGTCCACCGGCAGAACAACGGACGGAAAGACGGTCACGCCTGGTATGCGTCAGCAGATCCAGGACAGCATTGACCGGATGAATGCGGAGATCTCCGAGTGGGAGAGCCAGGACAGCCTCACCAACCGCCTTTATCGCGTGGCCGACCGGATGCAGGATGAAAGCGCCGCTTATCAGCAGAGCGCAAAGAGCGGCCTCGGCAAAGTTGGGGGCATGGTTGTGGACGCCGCGACATCCATGGGGCAGTCTACCATCGACGGCCTGATCGGAGCAGCTACCGGCACCGGTATGCTCCCCTTTGTGGCCAGGGCCTTTGGCGGGGCAACTCAGGAGGCCCGCCGCGGCGGCGCCGACCTGGATCAGCAGATGCTGTACGGCTCCACAGAAGCGGCGAAAGAGTACATTTCTGAAAGGATTTTCGGCCTGACCCTGCCCCAGAAGCTGATTGGGAAAGCAGGCATCGGCGGGCTGGATGGTATCGTTGAGCGCAGTATTCGTAAAGCTGTCAGCAAAATCGAATCGGACTTCGGGCAGAAAGCTGTTGGCGGACTTCTCGCCTGGGTCGCGTCCGGCGTTACGGAGGGCCTGGAGGAAGGCGCCGGAGATCTGATCGAGAATATTCTCATCAATCCGAATTTCAGAAGCTGGGACCCCGACACCCGCACAACGGAGGAAAAATTCTCCGATGCCTTTTACGATATGCTTGTTGGCGGTCTGTCCGGTCTGATGGGCGGTGTTACCAACCTTTCCTACGACAACAGCGAAGCGCGAGCCATGAGAAACAGCCGCCTGTCCGCATCCACTTCCGAAAACAGCCCTGTTTCTTCCAGAGGAAGCGTGTACGACGATTCCCGGGTCCGGCAGTCCGCTGACACCTCCCTGCCTCTGGATGTCTCACAGGCCACGGAAACGCCCAAATCCTCAGTCAAAGCAACGCCTTCCGTTTTGGAAACAGTTACTCCGAGTGCGGCGGTTTCTGCTCAGATCCAGAAGCGGAATGTACAGCAGGTGGCTGATTTTGCGCAGACTACCGGAAAGGCCATGTCCAGGGTCATGACCTCCATGTATAACCAGGACCAGGCACCGGAAGATTACACCGCCGGTATGATGAAAGCATACAGCATCGGAAAGTCCGGTGGAGCGCAGGAGGCGATTGCGGGAATCCGGGGCATCAATGACCTCCAGGCCCGTTCTGCCTATCTGGCCGGGCAGGCCGACGCGGAATCCGCCGCGGCGCCTGTTGCGGAAACAAAAGAAGCGGATTATACTGTAGAAAACAGCAATGGCCTTGCCTCCCTTTCCGAAAGCCTCAAAAGCTCCGGCAAGGTTGTCCAGGATGGGATACGGTATACTGTCAAGGAGACGGAATCCGGCTACTATACGAGGATTGACCAGGCGGATGGAACCGGTGGTTATGTGGAAAACGCGCGGGCGAATGCCTATAAGTCCGGTCCTTTTGCAACCCGCGAGGAGGCCGTCTCGGATCTGCTGGCCGTGGCAAGGAGCAGCTTCTATCCTGAAGAATCTGATTGGGTGGATTCCATTGACTGGAATGCGGTCGGTGCGGAGCTGGAACGCCGGAAAGCCACGGGCCAAAGCCCTGTAGACGAGATGCTTCGTCAGGCTGAAAGGATCGCCGAAAAGCAGTTCGGCACCAATAACGTGAAGGAGGACATTGAAAATGGCACAGAAGGCGTGGCAGAAGTATCTGACGAAGGAACAGTACGAGAAGCTGGGGCCGGACGGCAGGATGCTGGCAGACTACTGGACGGAGTTCCTGCCGAAGATGTCCAAGCGGATGCACGCGGCGGGGACCTTGGTGCCGACGCTTCAGCAGAAAGCGGTGGAACTGGAGGACTATCACGTGGAGCTGCTTCAGAGCGGCCTGCGGGAGTACGAGGCTCTGGAGTTCATCAAGGAGCAGGTGTACAGTCTGCCGATGGAGGAGTAAGCGAATTCCGTGAGTTCGACGCAGATGGGAACCCTGTATACGCAACCAATCGAGAGGAAGCTGGTGTAGAGGCCTACGACCACCTGGCTATGAAGCAGGCACGGGCCGATGCAGACAAGAAGTACGGTATCGCCCCGGATGAGAGCCGTTCCCTGGCTGGATATACGCAGACTACGTTCTCTATGATGAACAGAAAGATGCTGGACGGTACGGTTGACCCCGTGAAAGACCAGCCCGTAGTAGACCGCGTTCTGGCCGCTCTGAAAAAGTTTCCTGCTTTTGAGGGCCAAACATACCGAAACCTGAAATTCAAAACCGAGGAACAGTACAACGACTTCCTCGAAAAGCACGCCGCCGGTAAAACCGTAACGCTTAAATCGTTCACGTCCACATCGAAGCGACCCAATGGCTACCCGCTGTTTGGGGATCGTGTGGTACACATGGTGATTTCCGGGAAAACCGGCGCGGACATTTCGGACACCTACGGTATTCCGCGGCAGCAGGAAGTAATCTTGCTCCCCGGAACGGAGATTGAGATCGCGTCCGTTACCACGGCCAACGACGGCCACCCACTTATTTACGCACAGGAGGTAGCAACACATGGAGTGGAAACAGATCATGGAAATGCACGATCCGCACAAGGCCCTGCTGGCAATCGTCGAAAAGATCGAAGCGGACGACCTGGGCCTGGTGGAGATGGAGGACAGAGTGGAGCAGTACGCAAATCTGCACGGGATCACGACGGACGAGATGGCGTTCTATCCGAACGGGGAGAGAGTGATCCAGCCCTAACTACCGAGGAAACCTCGGTACCTGCCACCACAGAGGAACAGATCGCCGAAAAGGCAGACCTGGGCAACCAGGAGCAGCCAAAGGGGCAGAACTATGTCATTCCCGCCAAGGGCGGCGCAAAGCTCCCCACCACCCAAAAGGCCAGATTCAAGGCGAATACGGACGCGATCAAGGCCCTGCGAACCATCATGGCGGAGGGCAGGCTTGCTACGCCCCAGGAGCAGGAGGCTCTTGCGAAGTACACCGGCTGGGGCGGCATTACGGACGCCTTCGACGAAAAGAAGGCTGACTGGGCCAAGGAGTACAAGCAGCTGAAAAATCTGCTTGACGATGGAGAATACAAGGCTGCCAGAGCGTCGATCCTGGATGCCTACTATACGGACCCTGCTGTTATCCAGGGCATGTACAACGGCCTTGCGGGCATCGGATTCAACGGGGGCCGTATGCTGGAACCCTCCGCCGGTGTCGGGCGCTTTATCGGCGCCATGCCGCAGGAGATGGCAGGCGGCGTCCAGTCCTGGACTGCTGTTGAGCTGGACAAGATCACCGGCAATATCGCCAAGTACCTCTATCCCAATGCAGATGTCCGCGTGCAGGGCTTTGAAGCTACCAAGATCCCCGACAACTACATGGATCTGGTGATCGGCAACGTTCCTTTCGGTAATGTCGCGGTTGCTGATAAGGCGTACCCCGCCAGCGTGACGAAATCCATCCACAACTATTTCATCGCCAAGAGCCTGGACAAGCTGCGCCCCGGCGGCGTGGCCTGCCTGATTACCAGCAGCGGCACGATGGACGCTGTTGGCGCTGACGCACGCGGCTACTTCATGAAGAAGGCCGATCTGATCGGCGCGATCCGGCTGCCTAATACCGCGTTTGAGGGGACCGGCACCGGCGTTGTCTCCGATATTCTGGTGTTCAAGAAGCGGGAACCCGGCACGGCCTACAAGGGTGAATCCTTCCTGGAAGTCACGCGCAAGCCATGGGAAGGGCCGAATATGTACGGCAGCTATGAGATCAACGAGTATTTTGCCAATCACCCAGAAATGGTCCTGGGAACCGCCGCATACGGCAAGGGCCAGTACGGACGCTCTGTTGTGACATACAATCCCCTGGGCACCAAGGCGTCCTTGCAGAAGCAGATTGAAAAGGCGTTTGGCAACATCAAGGTCCAGATGGAGTACCCCGCGCAGCGCACGCAGGAGGAGATCCGTGCAGAGATCAAAGCAGACGCTGTTAAGGGAAAACAGGGCGCAATCGTCAGCAAAAACGGCAAGCTCTATAAGAACGACGGCGGCAAGCTGGTGGAGGCCTCCGAGTATAAGGGCGCTGATATTCAGCGCGTCGCTGATCTTGTCGGCATCCGGGACGCCGCCAGGACCCTCCTTGATTTGCAGCTGGACGGCGGTGGAGAAAAGGCCATAGCCGCGGCCCGCAAGAAGCTGAACACCCTGTACGACGCCTTTGTGAAGGAAAACGGCATTCTGAACAGCCCCAGGAACAGGAAGCTGCTGTCCGGCAATGTGGACGCCCCCTTCATCCGCGCTCTGGAGAACTACGACAAGGACAGCGGAAAGGCCACGAAGGCCGCCATCTTCACGAAGAACACCGTTACGGCAGTCAGGACCGTCACCCATGCCGACACCGTTGAGGAGGCACTTACCGTCTCCATGAACGAGACCGGCGGCGTGGACGTGAACCGTATTGCCCAGCTGACCGGGCGGAGCGCGGACAGCGTCCGGGAGGATTTGCTGGAACGCGGCCTGGTTTTCAAGAACAGAAACGGCGACCTGGAATCCGCAGAGCTGTATCTTTCCGGCAATGTGCGGGCAAAGCTGCGGGACGCGGAGGCCCTGGCGGAGGGCGACAAGTCGTATGAGCGCAACATTGAAGCCCTGAAGAAGGTGATCCCTGCCGACATCCCCGGTGAGGAGATCAAGGTCCGCATCGGCGCCACCTGGGTACCGGATGCCGTGTACTCTGAGTTTGCCAGCGAAATGCTGGGCGGCGCGGGCGTGAGCTGGAAGAACGGGCGCCGCGTCCCTGCCATTCAGGTCCAGTATAACCGGCACGTGGGGAAATTCTTTGTGGAGGTCAACGACAGCTGGCTTCGCAACAGACCGGAGAATACCTCCAACTGGGGAACCAAGGATTACCCATTCATTGGCGGAAGAAACAGCATCCTGGAATCCGCGCTGAACAATAAGACTGTTGCCGTATGGCGCAGCGTCGGCGAAACGCGTGTCCTGGATAAGCAGGCGACGGCGGCCGCACAGGAGAAGATGGAAACCGTTCTGGCGGAGTTCCAGCGCTGGCTGTGGTCCGATGAAACCCGGAAGAAGGATCTGAGCGGCCTCTATAACGATGTTTTCAACAACACCGTCACACCCAAATACGACGGCAGCCATCTAACCGTCAACGGCAGCAACCCAGATATGGAAATGCGCCCCCACCAGAAAAACGCGGTGCAGCGCATCATCAACAGCGGCGGCAACACGCTGCTGGCCCACCGGGTAGGCGCCGGAAAAACCTATGAAATGGCAGCTGCTGCCATGAAGCTGCGCCAGCTGGGCATCGTCAAGAAGCCCCTGATTATTGCCCCCAAAAACCTTGTCGCACAATGGGGAAACGAGTTCCTCTCCTACTTCCCCGCCGCGAAGATCCTCGTTCTGGAATCTACCGATTTCACGCCCACAAACCGCAAGCTGTTCGCAAACCGCATCGCCACCGGCGATTATGACGCGGTCATTATGAGCTATGAGCAGTTCGGCGCTGTTCCTATGAGCGTGGAAAATCAGGAGGAATTCTACCAGAGCCAGATCGACGCCCTGGAAATGGCGATTCTGGAAAGCAAGCGCGCGTCCGGCAAGGACCCGTCTATCCGGGACATGGAGCGCAGCAAGAAGTCCTTTGAAGCGAAGCTGAAAAAGCTGGGCGACAGCAAAAAGGACGTGGACAATATCGACTTCGAGCAGCTTGGCGTGGACGCCCTGTTCGTTGACGAGGCCCACAACTTCAAGAACCTGTTCTACACGACGAAGATGCAGGGTATTGCCGACCTTGGGAACAAGGAGGGCAGCCAGCGTGCCTTTGACCTCTACATGAAGGTCCGCTACCTCCAGAAACTGAACGGAGGGCGCGGCATCGTGTTCGCCACAGCTACGCCTGTTATGAACAGCGTGGTTGAGCTTTACACTATGCAGCGGTATTTGCAGGGTGATCTTCTGGACGCGAAGGGCCTTACCAACTTCGACGCCTGGGCAAACCAGTTCGGCGACGTTGTGACCATCCGCAAGATGAAAACCGGCGGCAACGGCTACGAGATCAAGCAGAGCCTTTCCAAGTACAAGAACCTGGGCGAAATGCAGCAGATGTTCCGCAGCTTTGCGGACGTGATCGTTGACGCGGCGGATCTTCCTTACCTGAAAATCCCCAAAATGAAAACTGGCAAGCGCATTGTCGTGGAGTGCGATCCCAGCCCGTTCCAGGAGCAGTTTATGGAGGAGCTGGGCAAGCGTGCCGAAGCTCTGCGCGGCGCCGGTAAGGGCGGCAGCGAGGATCACATCTTCAAGGTTTTCAATGACGGTAAAAAAATCAGCTACACCCAGCGCATGATCGACAGCAGCCTTCCCTACGAGGACGGCGGCAAGATCATGAAGTGTGTGGAAAACGTGTCCCGCATCTGGAACGAGAGCAAGGACATCAAGGGGACACAGCTGATCTTCTGCGACCAGGGAACCCCCGGCGGTGCAGAAGCGACGCGCGGCGCTGCCCTCTATGCGGACATCAAGAATCTGCTGGTTGGCGCCGGAATCCCGGAAAACCAGATTGCTTTCATCCACGACGCCACGACCGGCGAAGCAAAGAGCCGGCTGTTCAAGGACGTCAACGACGGCAAGGTGCGCGTGCTGCTTGGATCAACCTCCACAATGGGTGTTGGCATGAACGCTCAGAAACGCATTGTAGCCATGCACGAGCTGAACGCCCCGGACCGCCCCGGCGACCTGGAGCAGAACGAGGGCCGCGGCCTGCGCCAAGGCAATATGAACGACGAAGTAGCGGTCTATGCCTACGTCACGAAAAAGACCTTCGACAGCCGCCAATGGGACAACCTGAAGCGCAAGGCCACCTTCATTCACCAGGTTATGTCCGGCGAGTACAACGGGCGCGAGGCAGCCGGTGACGGCGATCTGGCATTGTCCGCCGCCGAAATCTCCGCGATTGCTTCTGACAACCCGCTTATCATGGAGCAGTTTGAGATCTCCGAGAAGATCAACAACCTGGAAATGCTGGAACGCGCCCACACAAAAGAGGTGCTGGACGCGAAGGAGCGCATCAAAAAGGCGGAGCGCGAGATCGCTACTGACGAGATCACGCTGAAACAGCTGAAAGCAGACCTTGCAAGCCGCCAGGACACCGCAGGTGACAAGTTCCAAATCATCGTAGGCGGTAAGACCTACACGGAGCGCAAGGCCGCAGGCGCAGCTATTATCGCAGCGGCAAAGAAGCATCTCAATCTGAACGCTGATACTGAGAGCAGCACGGAGATCGGCACATTCGCCGGATTCAAGCTGCTTGTCACCAGCAAAGGCGATATGCTCCTGCGCGGTGCCGGTCAGTATCGCGGTACCGTGAATATGGAGGACGCCACCGGCACCATTACCCGCTTGCAGAATGTGGCGGACCGAATCGAAACGATGATGAAGGCGACCGAGGCCAGAATCGCGGAGGACAAGTCTGCCATCAAGAAGCTGGAAAAGACTGCCGCTGCGCCCTTTGCAAAGGCCGGTGAGCTGATCGCCGCCAAGGTGCGGGAATCCGAGATCATGGCTGAATTGAACCCTCCCAGTGAGCAGGCGGTTTCCGCTGCCGAGGCAGAGGGCGACGTGGAGAATATGGTGGATGATGATATTGCCACCGACGCCGCTCCCCACCCGGAGCGCTGGCAGGCCTCCAGAGTTGGAGATCCTGGGAAGGCACCAAAGCCGCTTTCCGAGATTGTCGAGCAGATTCGCCACGACTTCGGGCTGAACATCACCCAGGGCCACATCAGAGGCGCTGGTGTTCGCGGCCAGTATGACCGGCAGAACAACGGCATCCGGGCCAGGATCGCAAACGACCTTCCCACCATCTCCCACGAGCTGGGACACGCTCTGAATGTGCGCTGGGACGTCCTTGGAAAAAGAGGCAGCAACCTGACTGACGCCATGCGGAAAGAGCTGGAAGGCGGCCTTTCTGACGAAATGAAGGCGAACTACCAGCCAAAGCAGTATCTCAGCGAAGGGTATGCCGATTATATCCGAAAGTTCCTGCAAAACCGCGAGACGGCTGCCATTGACTACCCGGAGTTCACGAAGCACTTCCTGAACAGCCTTTCCACAAAGGACGCGGCGATCCTGGAACAGCTGGCGGACGAGATCAACGCTTATTATTCCCTGGACGCTGATACGGCCACCAGCTCTATCCGCCTGCGGGAGGAAGGAGCGCCGGACGCCCGCACATGGGGTGAGAAAATCAAGGCAAAGGCCAGCGTTTTGTATCAGGCCTGGGTGGACAGCAACCACGGAATCTGGGAGTTTGACAAGGCCACCGGCGCCAACACCTATAAGCTGGCGACCAATGCCGCGTACAGCGACGCCATTGCCGGTCAAATCATCACCGGAGACCTGACGGACGTCAACGGGCAGTATGTTGGACCCGGCCTGAAGGCCGCGCTGCACGGTTTGAACATGAACGACAAGCAGCAGTATAAGCTGTTCGGCGAGTACCTGACTGTGAAACACGGGCCAGAGCGCCTTGCGGAGGGTATGCGTATCTTTGCGGATGATCGGAAAAACAGCACGGCATGGATGCAGAACCGGCAGGCGCAGCTTGAACAGCAGTACCCGGAGTTCAAGGAAATTTCTGAAAGGCTGTACCAGTTCCAGGCGGACTTCCTGCAAACCTGGGGCGTTGATACCGGCCTTGTTTCCCAGCAATCCGCAGAGGAATGGGCGAAGCGCTGGAAGTTCTATGTCCCGTTCAACCGCGCCGTCAGCGAGGAGAAACGGGGCATCGGAGCAAAGCGCGGCTTCGCCAACCAGAACAGCACCATCAAGCAGGCGCGTGGCAGCGGCCTCGACATCGTTCATCCTGTGGATAATATCATCAATAACCTGGTTAAGATGGTGAATGCTGGCGTCCGAAACAATGTCATGCGCCGGATCACGGACGAAGCGGAACACCTGGGCGCCGACGCTGCTTTCCTCGAAAAAATTCCTACCCCGATGGTAAAGCGCGAGTTCGATATGACCGGCGTTAAGACGCAGCTCTCTGACTGGATCGAAGGCAGTACCATGAACCAGACGGACAAGGACCAGGCGACCGGCATCATCAGCAATCTGGACGACGTCCTTGCCCAGTACGGCAGAGGCAAGGCACACGGGGATGTGATTACCGTTTTGAAGGGCGGGCAGCAGGAGTTCTGGAAGATCAACGACCCGCTGATGCTTTCCTCCATCACCAATATGTCCCCCAAGAAGATGGACGGCATCCTGGATGCATACGCCGTCGTGAGCCGGTTCATGACCGGGAACATCACGGGCAACAACATCATCTGGTCCCTGTTCTCCAACTTCCCCAGGGACCTCGGAACGTTCTTCACCTATTCCAAAACCCGCAACCCCGCTAAGGTGTTTGCCGCTATGGGAAGCGCCTATGTGAACAAGATCAAGGGAGATACCGCGGACCCGCTTTTCAAAGAATACCTTGCTATGGGCGGTGGAAAGACCAGTGCATACACGGCGGACCGTGATCTTGCAAAGAAGGCCAGAAAAGCCCTTGCGGAGAGGAAGTTCAATGCCAATCCTTTGGACTGGATCACCTTCGTCAGCGACACCGTGGAGCTTGGCCCCAGATTTGCGACCTATAAGCTCATGCGGCAAGCCGGTATGAACCCGCAGGAGGCGTTCTATGAAGCCTGCGACATCACGGTGAACTTCCGGCGCAGCGGTGACGTTTCCCGGCAGATCAACAAGGTGGTCCCGTTCTTCAACGCCAGCGTGCAGGGCCTCGACAAGTTCCGCCGCTGGATCACCGCAGCGGACGCACCGCAGGCGGACCGGGCAAAGACAGTCCGCAGCCGGATGATTGCCTATATCGCCGTCAGCGCCGCCCTTGCCGCCGTGTTCTACGGCATCAACAACGGCGACGATGACAAGGAAAAGGACTACCAGCAGCTCTCCAATTACACCAAGAACACCTACTGGAATATCCCCATCGGCGACGGCAAATACTTCGCTATCCCAAAGCCCCGCGAACTGGCGGTCCTCTCCTCCTTCTTCGAGACCTGCATGGAGTACGGCCTCGGCGGCAATGAACACGCATTCGACGAGTTCTATGAGTACGCGACGGACAACTTCCTGCCCAGCGTGGCGAGCGACATTGCACAGGCTCCCGTAAATGGCCTGCTGGAATCCGGCATGGGAGCAATCGGAAGTCTCGGCATTATCGGCGTTGTGGGATACCTGGGCGCCAACCGGGACTTCATGGGGAGGCCTATCGTTTCCTCCGGTTTGCAGAACCTGGAGCCGAAGGACCAGTACACGGAACGCACATCCAAGATCGCGTACTGGGTCGGGCAGGCATTCAACGTCAGCCCGCAGAGGGTGGACTACTTCTTCAACTCCACCCTGGGCGGATGGTGGAAAGCGCAAAAGGCCTTGTTTCCCGTCGGGAAAGAAAATGTGGACCTCACCCTGGGCGTGCAGAATACCTACATCAAGGACAACCAGTATTCCACCGATCTGGTGAACTGGCTGTACGATAAGGCGGACGCATCGAACCGGGCCAAAAACAGCGACCAGGAGGACATGGAGAAGGCCATCGAATACAAGATGGACAGCAATATGACCACGTTCTACTCCCGCTATTACAAGCTGGCGAAGTCCGCCGCGGAGACCACAAGCACCAGAGCGACCCGCCAGATCGTCCTGGATATGATCCTGGAATACCGGAAGTCCGCGGACACCGGCTCATCCACCAAGGCACAGGACGCCGTTTTCGCTGTCTGCGATAAGGAGGGCAGCACTGAGTTCCTGCCCAGCGTGATGCAGAGTACCATCAAGGACGGCGGCGGAACCCCGCACACCCTTTCCGATGTTCAGTATGTGGAGTATCAGACCGACTATCTGCGCATCTACTGGGAGAACGTTGAGCAGAATCTTACTGGCGTGAAAACAGACGCGGAAAAGGTTGCTATCCTAAAATCCGCAAAGGAAGTGGCAAAGGAGCAGGCCACCAACCGGACGTTAAAGCGCATCGGTGCGGAGGCAACCAGCTTCCAAGAGAAGTACAAGAATGTCGGAACAAATGATGTGATCCAGTTCCGGGCGCAGCTGGACCTTGCGGATGACGATGGCGGCCTGAAACAGGATGAAGTCATCGGCATTCTGCAAGCCATGATCCAGGAGGGCCTCTCCTACGATGACGCCTATCTCCTGTTCCACTCCAGGTATGACAGCGACAAGAATAACCCGTGGCGGCGGTATAAGCCGTAATATAAAACCGGCAGGCATCACGCCTGCCGGTTTTCAATTTCTCTAAATATGAAAAAGTAACCTGCAAAGATTGAAACCGCGGAAAGAGTCTTTGATAGCGTGCCGGCATAGCTGCAAAACCATACGTCTATCCATGATAGAGGGAAAACGAAAATTCCAAATACAAAAGCAAGTTCCTTTTTTATTTCGCTCCTCAAGCAAACGTCGTCTATTTCTTCGTGGAATATTATACGATCCGCTGCTTCGCATTCTGCAATTTCTCTTTTTCTGTTCCTGATCTTTACTGAAATGAACGCTATACGGACTATAGAAATGAAACAGGCAATCGTAATTATTACAACAGAAAAAGCATTCACTGAAAACCCTCCCAAAAATATCCCTCGCTTGGGGGTGAAATGGCCGTATGCTGTTTGCTATGCTGGAGCAAAGGTGGTGATACCATGGATAAACTGCTATTGCTTTCCGGAATTGCCGGAAGCGTCACCAGCATTTTTGCCTGCCTGTGTCTTTTCGTGAAGCCTATTCGGAATAAGCTCCTGGGCCTGAATGACATCCGGGACGGGCAGAAGTGCCTTCTTCGCGGCGAGATGCTGCACACATACTATAAGCATCACGAAGAGAACCGCATCCGGCAGTATGAATATGAGAACTTTATCTATTCATACAAAGCCTATAAGGCCCTGGGCGGGAACTCGTTCATCGATAAAATCTATCGAGAAGTCCAGACATGGGAGGTATATACCTGATGAAACGCACGATGAAACGCACGAAAAAGACGTCAAATCTGGTCTTGCTGATCATGGGTGTATTCCTGCTTGCGTTCATCATCTGCATGATCGTCATTTTCTGTGCGAAAGGCAGCGTCCCGGACACCCTTATCCAGTGCGTCATGGGGGCTGGAGGCGTTGAGGCCTTAGCCCTGGCATGGATTAAATCCACCAAAGTAAAATCCGGTGAGAACGATTCTCCGGAAGAAAGTGAGGAAGAACAATGAGACGGTACATCGGCACTAAAATTATTGAGGCAGTCCCTGCTATCCGAAAGGGAGGCAAGGTCTACGAGAAGGACTGGTCTATCCCCCGGAGCATGGAGCCGGAGGAGGACGGCTACAAGGTTCGCTATCCCGACGGCTATGAGAGCTGGAGCCCCAAGGATGTTTTTGAGGAGGCATATCGCGAGGCTTCCGGCGTTAGCTTCGGTCTGGCCCTGGAGGCCATGAAGAAGGGAAAAGGCGCAAGACTTCCGAAGTGGAGCGAGGATGTTATCATTCGCGCCCAGTTCCCGGACGAACACAGCAAAATGACCGCACCATACCTGTATGTTGAGAGCCGCTTCGGTCGCGTTCCTTGGAAAGAAACTATGATTGAGCTGTTCTCTGACGATTGGGAAATCGTAGAGTAAGAAAGGAGCAAAACCATGAATGACATTATCCGCAAACTGACCAGCAGGAAGTTCCTTCTGGCCCTGGTTGGCGTTGTCTCCGGCCTTGCCCTGGCCTTCGGCGTCGAAGGCAGCGAGATCGTGGAGATCGTGTCCACCGTCGGCGGCATCATCACCGCCCTGGGCAGCGCCGTGGCTTACATCGGAGCTGAAGCGAAGGTGGATGCCGCTGCTGCCGGAAAGGAGCAGCACAATGAAAACGCTGGTACCTAAGACCCGTGAAGCTGTTCTTGCCATCGCCGCATGGCAGATCGGCGTAATGGAATCCCCCGCCGGAAGTAACCGGCAGAAATACGGAGTTGCCGCGTCACAGAACGGCGTCCCTTGGTGCCTGTGGTTCGTCTGGTGGGTGTTCCGTGAAGCCGGCTTCAACCTCTTTAAGACCGGCAGCTGCACCGTCCTTGCGAACCGGTACAAGGCTGCTGGCCAGTGGGTCACATCCGGCTTCAAACCCGGGGACATCCTCATGTTTGATTTCTCCGGGAAGATGTCTAAGACAGAACACACGGGAATTCTGGAATCCATCGACAAGGACGGCAACCTCATCACCATTGAGGGCAATACCGGAACCGGAAACGACGCCAACGGCGGGACCGTCATGCGTCGGACCAGGAGCCCGAAGTATGTCACCGGAGCTTGCCGACCTGGGTACAACATGTAATTATTTCAAGGTTTAATCATCTTTTTTATAAGAATACCACCGTATCATGGTATCGTCAATATGCGAATCATGATTAAAAAGGCGGTGGCTGCGTGCGTGTTTATCCAATGGACCGCGAACGGTTCAATCTGTGCGGTTCCCGTGTGAAGGAAGCCAGGCAGCGTTCCGGAATGAGCCAGGATGCTTTATCCATCAAGCTACAGCTTCTTGGACTTCAAATCGGACAAATGGCAATCAGCAGAATGGAAACCGGAAAGAGAATCGTGCCGGACTTTGAACTCCCCGTTCTTGCCGAAGCGCTCGGCGTCAGCGTGGACTGGCTCCTCGGTATAGAATAATCCCCCCTGCTTACTTCGCAGGGGGGATTTCATGTATTCCGGCTTTACAAAGCGGCGCCGCATCGCTATGATTTAATCATCTAATACATAATCGGGAGGAATCCTCAATGCGCCTGAGCTGGAATGATATGCTGACCATTGAAAAAATGCTGAAGCAGGGATACAAGGCTCCTGCTATTGCCAGAAGGATTGGATGCAGCGACCAGGCGATATACGATGAAATCAAGCGCGGCCAGGTGGAAATTCTGGATGATGAGTATCGCCAGATCACTGTTTATTCCCCGGAAATGAGTATGTCTATCCGCGAACAGAGCAAGAAGAACCGTGAAAAGCCGTTGAAAATTGGCAACGATCACACCATGGCATCCTGGATTGTCAAGATGATCGCAGAAGAAGGATATTCTCCCTCTGCCGTCTGTTCTATGATGGGGAAAACACCGGAAACCACATTCTCCTGCAAGATCACACGCCAAACGCTCTACCGCTACATCGACAACGGATACCTTTGGCCGCTCACGAACAAGGACCTCCGGTATAAGGGGAACCGGAAACGCCAGTATAAAAAGGTTCGCTCCCAGGCAAAGCGGGCATCCGCCGGAACAAGTATAGAAAAGAGGCCTGAGTATATCAACAATCGGGAGGAACCCGGCCACTGGGAAATGGACAGCGTAGAGGGAAAGAAGCGCACCAAGAAAACCACCGGTGTCATGACGGAACGTGTCACTCGGAAAGAAATTGCTAAGTTCATGCCGGACCAGACTGCCGCCAGCGTCGTTGATATGCTGGATAAGATAGAAACAGAGATCGGAACTGACAGATTCCGCGAGGTATTCAAGAGCATCACCGTTGACAACGGCCACGAATTCGCAGACGTAGAGGGAATGGAGCGCAGCTGCCTTCATCCAGAAGAAAAGCGTACCACCATCTACTACTGTCACCCCCGCTATCCTGGTGAGCGCGGGAGCAACGAAAAGCAGAATCAGATGATACGCTGGTTCTTCCCCAAAGGCACCGACTTCCGAACCGTCAGCGATAAGCAGCTCCAGGATGCAATCGACTGGATAAACAACTACCCACGTCTCCTTCTGGATTGGCATAGCTCAAATGACCTGTTCAAAGTGTTCCTTGACAGCTGTGCATAAGGTTTCATGGGAAACGAAAAAATATTTTTAAGATAATCCAAGTTTTCTTCTTGACATTTGCAAATTTCCAGAAAAAATCCGCATTTTTTCTGGATTTGAAAACCTATTTCAAAATATGGTGTTCCACCACGGAAAAAAACTCTATATCTAGTCACGCAGCACGCCATTCTTTTTTCAGATTTTTGGACTTTATTATTAGAATAAGTATTGTCAGGGATTCGTTTTTTTGCTATAATAGCCCTGTATTATTTTGTCCATTTTTAACTAGAGAGAGGTGTTTCTTTTTGAATTCCGTCGCCGACGTGTGGGACAATGTTCTCTCCCAGTTGAAAGGAGAGCTCTCCGAGACCACCATCAACACTTGGTTCGACGAGCTGGAAGCCGTGGATATCCAGGGCAATACCTTTATTCTCCACTGCTCCAATGATTTTAAAAAACGCTCCATCGAGACCTTGTTCATGAAAAACATCAAGGCCTCCCTGCGGGATATTTTCTCCATGGATTTTGAAGTCCGCATTCTGGACGATGCGGCCTACGCGGAGATGAACGGCACCGCCAAAAAGCAGAGTGACCGCTTCACCTCCGATGAATTCACCTTCGACACCTTCGTGGTGGGTCCCTCCAACAAGCTGGCCTACGCCGCCTCCGTGGCGGTGGCGGAGCATCCAGCCCAGAACTACAACCCCCTCCTCATCTACGGAGACTCCGGCCTTGGCAAGACCCACCTGATCTACGCCATCGCCAATGTCATCAAGAAAAACGACCCCCACGCCAAAATCGCCTACGTCAAGGGCGATGACCTGACCAACGAGCTGGTGGCCGCCATCCAGGCCGGCCCCAACAAAACAGCTGAAATGCGGGAAAAATACCGCCAGGCGGACCTGCTGCTGGTGGATGACGTGCAGTTCATCGCCGGCAAAAAGCAGACCCAGGAGGAATTTTTCCACACCTTTAATAACCTGTATGAATCCGGCCGCCAGATCGTGCTGACCTCCGACCGTCCCCCCTCTGAGATGACCATGCTGGAGGACCGCCTCCGCACCCGGTTCGAGTGGGGCCTTCTGGTAGACGTGGCGCCGCCGGACTTTGAGACCCGCCTGGCCATTGTGAAAAACAAGGCCGCCCTGCTGGGATTGGAGCTGCCAGACAAGGTGGCCGTGTTCATCGCGGAAAACGTCACCGCCAACGTCCGCCAGCTGGAAGGCACCATCAATAAAATCATGGCCTTCAAGGACCTGCTGGGCAACGAGGCCGACGAGGAGACCGTCACCCGGGCCATTCAGGATATGCTCAAGCGCAGCAACGAGTATGTTCCCACTCCCGAGGCCATTTTGGAGTACATCAGCAAGTACTACAACCTGGAGGAATCCGTCATCCGGGGCCAGCAGCGGGTGCGGGACGCCGTGGCTGCCCGGCAGATCGCCATGTACCTCATCCGCAGCATGACGAACCTGAGCCTGGACGATATCGGCAAGCAGTTCGACAACCGGGACCACTCCACGGTGCTGTATTCCATCAAGCAGGTGGAAAAGCAGATGAAGAAGGACGCCGCCTTTGCCGAGACCGTGAAGGCCATCAAGACCAATATCAACTCCCGCCGGTAAGGCGGTATTTTCTCCACTTCTTCTGTGGAAAAAGAAAAACTTCCCTGTGGAAATTTTTTTGGAAAAACAGGCCGTTGAAAACGCGTGCAACTTTTCAACGCCCCCTGTGGACGGGCAAACCCTTGCGGTTTCTGCGTTTCCCACCCTTTTCCACAACTTTTCCTTCTACGGCTCCTTTTTACTAACAAACATTGATTCTTTTCTTTTTAAAAAGACAGCCCGCGACCATTTATCCCAACTGAAAGGACGTGCCTCTCATGAAATTTTCCTGCGAAAAGACGCTGCTGCAAAGCGCCATCGCCGTCACCAGCCGCGCCGTCGCCCAGAAAAGCTCCATCCCCGCCCTGGAGGGTCTGCTGCTCCACGCGGACCATCAGCTGACGGTCTCCGGCTATAACATGCAGACCGGCATCCGCACCAAGGTCTCCGCCGACGTGCCCCAGGGCGGCGACATCGTGCTGAACGCCCGGCTGTTCGGCGATATCATCCGCCGGATGCCCGACGACGTGGTGACGTTTACCTCCGATGAAAAGCAGGTGGTCCACCTCCACTGCGGCGACGCGGACTTTGATATCGTGGGCCTTTCCGCCGCGGACTATCCGGACCTGCCGGAGGTGGAGGATGAATACGCCGTTTCCATCCAGCAGAAGGTTCTCCGTTCCATGATCGAGGAGACCGCCTTCGCCGTCTCCACCAATGAGAGCCGCCCCGTCCACACCGGCGCCCTCTTCGAGGTCACGGACAAGGGCCTTGCCATGGTGGCGGTGGACGGCTTCCGTCTGGCCATTCGCCGGGAACCGCTGGAAAAAATTGAGGGCGGCGCTTTCTCCTTCGTGGCTCCCGGCTCCGCCCTGAATGAGGTGAAGGGCATCTGCGCCGATACGGAGGACCTGGCCTCCGTCACCCTGGGCAAGCGGCACATTTTGTTTGAGGTGGGCGACACGGAGCTCATCTGCCGCCGGCTGGAGGGCGAGTTCCTGGATTACAAGAACGCCATTCCCCGGAAAAACCCCATTTCCGTCATCGCGGATACCAAGGCCCTCATCGAGAGCATCGACCGCGTATCCGTTGTCATCTCCGATAAGCTGAAAAGTCCCGTCCGGTGCCTGTTCGACCATGACAAGGTGTTCCTCTCCGCCAAGACCGGCAACGGCGAGGCCAAGGATGTCTGCCGCATCTCCGGCGACGGAAGCGGTTTGGAGATCGGCTTCAACAACCGCTATTTGATGGAGGCTTTGCGGTACGCCCCCGCCGATACCGTGAAAATCGAGCTGAACACCGGCGTCTCCCCCGCCATCATCGTCCCCGTGGACGGCGAGGAGAACTTCCTCTACATGGTGCTCCCGGTGCGGCTGAAGTCGGCGGATTGACAAAATCTGAAAAAGTCAGGAACGATATGAAGACAATTACGATCACAACGGAATATATCAAGCTCCAGGACCTTTTGAAATTCGCCAACCTGGTAGCCACCGGCGGCGAGGCCAAGGAGCGCATCCAGGCCGGCGAGGTCACGGTGAACGGCGAGGTCTGCACCATGCGGGGCAAGAAAATACGACCCGGCGACGACGTGGCCTTCCAGGGCCAGCACTACACGGCGGCCTATGCGGATTGATGGGCTGACGCTCCAGTCCTTTCGGAATTATGGAAACCAGTCGGTGGACTTTGACCCCTGGTGCAACGTCATTTTCGGCGAGAACGCCCAGGGCAAGACCAACCTGTTGGAGGCGCTGGTATACCTCTCCTGCGGCAAGTCCCCCCGGGCCAGAACGGACCGGGAGATGATCGGCTTCGACGCGCCCTCCGCCCGGATGGAGGCGAAAATCTTCGCCAGAGACCGGGATTTCCGGGTGCGGGTGGATTTATTCCGGGATCGGCGGCGGAAAATGTCCGTCAACCAGGTGCCGGCGAAAAACAGTGCGGAGCTGAGCCAGGTGTACAACACCGTCTTCTTCTGCCCCGATGACCTGTACCTTATCCGGGAGGGCGCCGCTGCCCGCCGGCGGTTTATGGACAATGCGTTATGTCAACTTCGTCCCCGGTACGCCGCTGCCCTCACCGCCTACAACCGGGCCTATGACCACAAGACCCGCATCCTGCGGGACAGCGAGGAGCGGCCGGACCTGCTGGCGGCTCTGCCGGACTTCAATGAGCAGCTAGTGCGCTATGGCGCCGTGCTGGTCCACTACCGCAGCCAGTTCACGGCGCGGCTGAATGAGTACGCCGCCATGCACCACCGGGAGTGCTCCGGCGGCCGGGAGGCGCTGGAGGTCCGGTATCAGACGGTTTCTTCCGTTCAGGACCCCTCGGCGGAGGTATCCGTTCTCACAGAGCAGCTGCGCTGCCACATGGAGGCGCACCAGGCGGCGGAGCGGGCCTCCCGCCTGTGCCTGTCCGGACCTCACAAGGATGACCTTCTGGTCACCATCGACGGCCGGGACGCCAAAAGCTACGCCTCCCAGGGCCAGACCCGGACGGCGGCCCTTTCCATGAAGCTGGCGGAGCGGGAGATCTATAAAAACGCCACCGGGGAGTATCCGGTGCTGCTGCTGGACGATGTGCTCAGTGAGCTGGATACCAAGCGCCAGGAATTTGTGCTGAACCGCATCGCCGGCGGACAGGTCTTCATCACCTGCTGCGAGGATGACCGCCTGCCCCAGATGCTGGGCGGCCGGGTGTTTCACGTGGAACAGGGTGTCATCGTGTGAAAGCTCCCGGTATCTCGGAAAGATAAGGAGAAAAAAGATGTTCCATGTTTTTCTGGCACTTCCCGCCCTGGCGGTTTTTGGAGCCTTGGCGGGTGCCGTGCTGGGTTTGATGGGGGCCTTGCTGGCTATTGCCTTTTTTGGGCAGCTGCTTTTGTGCCTCCTGTGCAAAACGGTCCGGTGGCTTTTGTGGCTGCCGGCGCTTCTGGGTGTGGTGGGACTTGTCCTGTGCCTGTTGGCGGGACTGCCCCTGTCCGTGGGAGTGATCCTCCTGTTCTGGGGCGTCTACGAGGTCCTGGCCCTGTGCGGTTGGGCGGTCTCCAGGCTTTTGAGAGGACTGTGGCGCCTGGTACGCGGAATTTGAATATCCTGTGCGCATCAAAGGAGTCCAAATATGTACCTTCATTTAGGACAAAACGAGATCGTCTCCGACCACCGCATCATCGGCATTTTTGATTTGGATAAGTGCAGCTACGGCAAGCGCACCCGGGAGTATCTGGCCGCGGCGGAGCAGGAGGGCGTGGTGCTGGACGTGTCCGGCGATTTGCCCAAGTCCTTCGTGGTCTGCGACCACCCCTACCACCCCCAGATCGTATATCTGAGCCAGCTGGCTCCCTCCACTCTGAAAAACCGGGCGGAGAGCCGGAAGCTGGAATTTTAACAAACAGTTCGAGGCAAGGAGAAACGGGCCGGAAATGGCTCCGGCCCGGCTCTTCTTGCCTTGTATGAGGAAAACGACCCCCTTGAAAGGAGAAATCACATGGCAGAAAACGAGATTTTGAATTCCACCGCCGTGGATACGGCCAACGAATACGACGCCTCCGAGATCCAGGTGCTGGAGGGCTTGGAGGCTGTCCGGAAACGGCCCGGCATGTATATCGGCTCCACGTCCACCTCCGGTCTGCACCATCTGGTGTATGAGATCGTGGACAACGCCATCGACGAAGCCCTGGCCGGCTACTGCACGGACATCCTGGTGCAGATCAACGAGGACAACACCATCACCGTGGTGGATAATGGCCGCGGCATCCCCGTGGACATCCAGGCCCAGACCGGCAAGCCCGCCCTGGAGGTGGTGTATACCGTCCTCCACGCCGGCGGCAAGTTCGGCGGCGGCGGCTATAAGGTCTCCGGCGGCCTCCACGGCGTGGGCGCCTCCGTGGTGAACGCCCTCAGCGAATGGCTGACGGTTCAGGTCCACCGGGACGGAAAAATCCATGAGATGAAGTTCTCACGGGGCCATGTGACGGAGGAAATGACCGTTGTGGGCACCACGGACCACACCGGCACCACCGTCACCTTCAAGCCGGACCCGGAGATGTTTGAGGACACCGTTTATAACTACGACACCCTCCACACCCGTATGCGGGAGGAGGCCTTCCTGAACGCGGGCCTGCGCATCCGCACCGTGGACAAGCGCCCCGGCCAGGAGCAGGAAGACAACATGTGCTACGAGGGCGGCATCCGGGAATTTGTCACCTGGCTCAACAAGAGCAAGGACGCCCTGCACCCCGGCGTCATCTACATGGCCGGCCAGAAGGACGACTCCGTGGCGGAGGTGGCCTTGCAGTATAACGACGGCTATAACGAGACCATTTTGTCCTTTGCCAACAACGTCCACACCCCCGAGGGCGGTATGCATGAGGAGGGCTTCAAGCGGGCGCTGACTACGGTGCTCAATAACTATGGCCGCAAGATCAAAATGCTGAAGGATGACGAGAAGGTCTCCGGCGAGGACTGCCGGGAGGGTCTCACCTGCGTCATTTCCGTCAAGCTGACGGAGGCCCAGTTTGAGGGCCAGACCAAGGCCAAGCTGGGCAACAGCGAAATTCGCACCCTGGTGAACAACATCGTCTCTGACAAGCTGGAGATTTTCCTGGAGGAGAACCCCCAGGTGGGCCGCATGATTTTGGACAAAGCCCTCACCGCAAACCGCGCCCGGGAGGCGGCCAAAAAAGCCCGGGAGTCCATCCGCCGAAAGACGGCGCTGGGCGGCGCCGCCATGCCCGACAAGCTCCGGGACTGCAATGAAAACAACCCCGAACTGACGGAAATCTACATCGTCGAGGGCGACTCCGCAGGCGGCTCCGCCACCCAGGGCCGGGACTCCCGGTTCCAGGCCATTCTGCCTCTTTGGGGCAAGATGCTGAATGTGGAGAAGGCCCGGGCGGACAAGGTGTACGGCAACGACAAGCTCCAGCCGGTCATCACGGCTCTGGGCGCCGGCATCGGCGACGAATTTGACCCCGCCAAGCTCCGCTATCACAAGGTTATCATTATGGCGGATGCCGATGTGGACGGCTCCCACATCCGCACCCTGCTGCTGACCTTCTTCTTCCGCTTCATGCGGCCCCTCATCGAGCAGGGGTATGTGTACTCCGCCGTGCCGCCCCTCTACAAGCTGACCCGGGGCAAGACCACCCGCGTGGCCTTCTCCGACGAGGAGCGGGACGCCATCTCCGCGGAGCTCCGCGGCGGCAACCCCAATGTGAAGGTGGACATCAACCGCTTCAAGGGCCTGGGCGAGATGAACCCCCACGAGCTGTGGGAGACCACCATGGACCCGGAGAAACGGACGCTGCGCCGCATCACCCTGGACGACGCCGTGAAGGCCGACGAGACCTTTACGATTTTGATGGGCGAAAAGGTGGAGCCCCGGAAGGAATTCATCGAGAAAAACGCCCGCTACGCCGTCAATCTGGACTACTAAAGGAGGGATACCGACATGTCTAAAAAACCCCAATACGACCCCGAGGAGATCCGGTATCCCGACCAGAAAATCGTGGAATCCCCCCTGGTCCCCGAGATGGAGAAATCCTATATTGAGTACGCCATGAGCGTCATCGTGGGCCGGGCCCTGCCGGACGTGCGGGACGGTCTGAAGCCCGTCCACCGGCGCATCCTCTACGCCATGTACGAGGACAACCTCACCTCCGACCGGCCCTTCAAAAAGTCCGCCACCTGCGTGGGCGACGTGCTGGGCCGGTATCATCCCCACGGCGACGCCTCCGTGTACGACGCCCTGGTCCGCCTGGCCCAGGACTTCTCCATGCGCTATATGCTGGTGGACGGCCACGGTAACTTCGGCTCCGTGGATGGCGACCCCCCGGCGGCCTACCGTTACACCGAGGCCCGTTTGGCCAAAATCTCCAACGAGATGCTGCGGGATATCGATAAGGACACTGTGGATTGGGACCCGAACTTTGATGAGTCCCGCAAGGAGCCCCGGGTCCTCCCCTCCCGCTTCCCCAACCTGCTGGTGAACGGCTCCAGCGGCATCGCCGTGGGCATGGCCACCAACATTCCGCCTCACAACCTGCGGGAGGTCATCGGCGCCTGCATCTGCGTGCTGGACGACCCGGAGGCCACCCTCTCCGATTTGATGCAGCACGTGAAGGGCCCCGACTTCCCCACGAAGGGCATCATCATGGGCCGCAGCGGCATCCGGGCGGCCTACGCCACCGGCCGGGGTCGGCTGGTCATCCGGGCCCGCCACGAGTTTGAGGAGTTCGGCAAGGACCGCACCCGCATCGTCATTACGGAGATCCCCTACCAGGTCAACAAGCGGATGCTCATCAAGAGCATGGCCGAGCAGGTAGAGGACAAGCGGCTGGAGGGCATCTCCGACATCCGGGACGAGTCCGACCGCAACGGTATGCGCATCGTCATCGAGCTGAAGCGGGACGCCAACCCCCAGGTGGTGCTCAACCGCCTGTTTGCCCAGACCCAGCTGCAAACGACGTTTGCCATCAACATGCTGGCTCTGGTGCAGAACCAGTCCCAGCCCAAAATTCTCTCCCTGCGGCACATCATTGACGAGTACCTGGCTTTCCAGGAGGAGATCATCGTCCGGCGGACGAGGTACGATTTGAAAAAGGCCCAGGAGCGGGCCCACCTGCTGGAAGGCCTGCTGGTGGCCCAGGACAATATCGACGAGGTCATCAAGATCATCCGCTCCAGCTATGATGACGCCAAGGAAAACCTCATGGCCCGCTTCGGCCTGGATGATATCCAGGCCCAGGCCATTCTGGACATGCGCCTCAAGGCCCTCCAGGGACTGGACCGGGAGAAGCTGGAGGCGGAGTACAAGGAACTGGAGGAGAAGATTGCCTGGTACAACAAGGTCCTCTCCGACGAGGGCCTGGTCCGCCAGATCCTGAAGGAAGAGCTTCAGGCCATCGCCGACAAGTTCGGCGATGACCGCAAGACCGAGATCCAGGATGTGGAGGATGAGATCGACATTGAGGACCTCATTGAGGAGGAGCAGTGCGTCTTCACCCTCACCCAGGCGGGCTATATCAAGCGCACTCCCGTCAGCGAGTACACCGCCCAGTCCAAGGGCGGTATGGGTAAGAAGGGCATCACCACCCGGGAGGAGGACTATGTGGTGGACGTGTTCACCGCCTCCACCCATGACTATATCCTCTTCTTTACCGACACCGGCAAGGTCTACCGGAAGAAGGGCTATCAAATTCCCGAGTCCGGCAAGACCGCCAAGGGCACCAACATCGTCAACATTCTCCAGGTGGAGCAGGGCGAGCGGGTCCAGACCATGCTCCATTTCCGGGAGACCAGCCACGAGGAGCTGTACCTGGTCATGGTCACCCGCAATGGCACGGTAAAGCGCCTGCCGGTGTCCACCCTGAAGAACCTCCGCAACAACGGTATCCGCGCCCTGACGCTGGACGAGGGCGATGCCCTGGTCACCGTCCGGGAGACCGACGGCACCAAGAAGATCCTCATCGCCACCCATGACGGTCAGGCGGTGTGCTTCGACGAAAACGACATCCGGCCCATGGGCCGTACCGCCGTGGGCGTCCGGGGCATCCGGCTCCGGGAGGGCGACTATGTGGTGGGCGCCGCCCGGGCCGCTGAGGGCAAGTGCGTCCTCTCCATCACGGAAAAGGGCTACGGCAAGCGCACTCCCGTGGAAGAATACCGCATCACCAACCGGGGCGGCCTCGGCATCAAGAACTACATGGTCACGGAAAAGACCGGCGGCGTCGTGGGCGTCAAGGTGGTGGACGGCAGCGAGGACCTGCTGCTGGTGACCCAGGCGGGCATCCTCATCCGCACCGCCGTGGAGAATATCCGCATTGCCGGCCGCGCCACCCAGGGCGTCATCGTCATGCGCTTCAAGGAGGAGGGCGACCGGGTCATCTCCCTGGCCCTGGCGGACAAGGACGAATCCCAGGAGACGGAGACCGGCACTGAGGTGTAACAGCAAGGAGGTCCTATGCGGAAAAAACGAGTTACCTACCGGCCCGGCAAAACCGCGGGAGCCTTTGGCGTGATATGGGGCTCCATCTTTATCCTCATCGGCGTATTCGTCGTCATCCCTACCTTTGGTCCCTTCGGTATCCTCTGGACATTGATGGCCGTGGGCATTACCACTTACAACGGATATTGCGCCTTTGGGAAAGGATACGTGGGACCGGAGATCAGCATCGAAGACGACACTTCTCCCACCGGCGGTATCCGGGATACAGAGCAGCGGCTCCAGGAACTGCAAAGCCTTTATGACCGCAGCCTCATCACCCAGGAGGAGTACGAGGAAAAGCGGAAAGAGATTTTGAAAGAGCTGTAAAGAGTAAAAAAGCTCTCCTCCGGGAATATTTCCCGGAGGAGAGCGACCCTTTTTCGGAAAGGAACCCTATGAAAACAGTCACGATTTACACCGACGGCGCCTGCTCCGGCAATCCCGGCCCGGGAGGATGGGGCGCCATCTTATTGTACGGCCCCCACAAGCGTGAATTGTCCGGCGGCGAGGCGGAGACTACCAACAACCGCATGGAGCTGACCGCCGTCATCCAGGCCCTGTCCCTTTTGAAGGAGCCGTGCATCGTGGAGCTGTGGTCCGATTCCAAATATGTCATTGACGGCCTCTCCAAGGGCTGGGCCAAGGGCTGGAAGGCCCGGGGCTGGGTGAAAAGCGACAAAAAGCCCGCCCTGAACCCAGACCTGTGGGACCGCCTGCTGGCCCTGACGGATATCCACACCCTCCGCTACCACTGGGTCAAAGGCCACGCGGAAAACGAGTATAACAACCGCTGCGACGAGCTGGCGGTAATGGAAAGCCGGAAGTTTAAGTAAGAGCCTGTGGAAAACCGTTTCCCGCTTTTTGAAAGAATTTTGCAGGTAAACGATTTCCTCGGAAAACATTCACAAACTGTTCATAAGAAAAACATAATTCGGTCAAAATTATTTAGTATCTTATACGCAAGCAAAGGGTCCTCCCAAGCCCAATGCGTTTTCTCCCTCCTAAAACACACACAGCAAAAAGGACCGCCGTCGGCGGTCCTTTTTGTGTCTTGCTGTCAGCACTTCCCTGCCGGAGAAAACCGGAATGGACAAAGGCTCCCTTGTAAAAGCTAACAGCCCGGTGTAAAATACAAGCAAATGACATTCCCAACAGGAGGTTTTTCATATGAGAGATGGCTTCATCACCGTTGCCTGCGGCACGCCTAAGCTGCGCCTGGCGGACTGCGACTATAACGCGGAACAGACCTTTACCCTGATGCGCAAGGCGGAAAAGGCCAGCGCCAAGGTGCTGGTGCTGCCGGAGCTGGGCCTTACCGGCTACACCTGCGGCGACCTGTTTTACCAGGACGCCCTGCTGCGGGGCGCGGAGCAGGCGCTGGCCACCGTTCTGGAGGCCACCCGGAACCTGGAGGTGGTCACCGCTGTGGGCCTGCCTCTGCGAGTAAATAACAAATTGTATAATTGTGCCGCAATTATACAAAAGGGAACTGTTTTGGGCGTGGTCCCGAAGACCCATCTGCCCAATTACAGCGAATTTTACGAAAAGCGCCAATTTGCTGCCGCACCCGGGGAAAACGGGACGGTGACCCTGTTTGGCAAGTCGGTACCCTTCGGGAACAAATTGGTGTTCCGCTGCTCCACCATGCCGGATCTGGCACTGGGCTTTGAGATCTGTGAGGATATGTGGGCTCCCTGCTCCCCCGCGGTGGACCTGGCGGCGGCGGGGGCCACCGTGGTGGGCAACCTGTCCGCCAGCAACGATATCATCGGCAAGGACAGCTACCGCCGCCAGCTGGTGACCATGCAGTCGGCAAAGCTGATGTGCGGCTATGTCTATACCAGCTGCGGTGAAGGGGAATCCTCCTCCGACGTGGTGTTCGGCGCCCATCAGATGATCGCGGAAAACGGCACGCTTCTGGCGGAGCGGCGGTTCGACGGAGGCTTGCTGCTCTCGGAAGTGGATGTGCAGAAGCTGTGCTATGAGCGCCGCCGGACGCAGATGTTCGACCAAGCGCCCGCGGTGTGGGAAGTCACCTTCGCCCTGACGGTCTCCCCCACGAAGCTCACCCGGTACGTCGCGCCCCAGCCCTTCGTTCCCGAGGGCAAGGAGGACCGGGACGCCCGCTGCCGGGAGATATTGCTCATTGCCTCCCTGGGCCTCAAGCAGCGGCTGGAGCACACCGGAGCCAAAACGGCGGTGGTGGGCCTCTCCGGCGGGCTGGACTCCACCCTGGCGGTCCTCATCACCGGCCTTGCCATGAAGATGCTGGACCGGCCCATGACGGACATCGTGGCCGTCACCATGCCCTGCTTCGGCACCACGGACCGCACCCGCAACAACGCCGTCATCCTGGCGGAGCAGATGGGCGCCACATTGCGCACCGTGGACATTTCCAACTCCGTCCGCAGCCATTTCAAGGACATCGGCCACGACATGGAGGACCACTCCGTCACCTTCGAGAACGGCCAGGCCCGGGAACGGACCCAGGTCCTCATGGACATCGCCAACCAGAGCGGCGGCATCGTCATCGGCACCGGCGACCTCAGCGAGCTGGCCCTGGGCTGGTGCACCTACAACGGCGACCACATGAGTATGTACGCCGTCAACTGCTCCATTCCCAAGACCCTGGTGCGGCATCTGGTAGGGTATCTGGCCCGGGACAACGCCAAAAAGGACGAGGCCCTCCACGATGTGCTGGAGGACATTCTGGACACGCCTGTCTCCCCGGAGCTGCTGCCCGCTGTCCAGGGGCAGATCAGCCAGAAGACGGAGGACCTGGTGGGGCCCTACGAGCTCCACGACTTCTTCCTGTACTATATGCTCCGCTGGGGCTTCTCTCCCCGGAAGGTGTACCGCTTGGCGGTGTATGCCCTGGGCGGAAAGTACAGCCGGGAGGTCATTTTGAAGTGGCTCAAGACCTTCTACCGCCGCTTCTTCTCCCAGCAGTTCAAGCGCAACTGTGTCCCCGATGGCCCCAAGGTGGGCTCCGTGGCCCTGTCTCCCCGGGGCGACTGGCGGATGCCCAGCGACGCGAAAATGAACCTGTGGCAGGCGGAGCTGGAAACGCTGGAGTAAGAAAAAGTGAGTGCGCCAGTCGCCATTTCAGGGGCCCCCGCCGGAGCCCAGCACAGCGGGTCCGGTGGGGAAAGGAGGAGCCGCGGAATGCGCGAGCTTTCGCCGGAGGCGGAAGCGAGGGATGTAAAGCGGGCGACGACGCGGCAGGCGGAGCTGGAAACGCTGGAATAAACAAAAAAGACCGCCACCGGCGGTCTTTTTTCTAAATTTTGATTGACACACATTCCTTATTGATATATTATATTAATAAGGAATGAATATGATTTGAATTTGGTGCTGTGATGAATCGAAATACAATTCAATGCGCATTGGTATTGGAGACGGTCAACAAATTGCCGGGGCATGTGACCGCCGACGAGATCTATGAGGCTATCGTCCAGGAGCATCCGACCATCAGCCGGGCCACGGTGTACCGGAACCTGAACCGGCTGTCTCAGACGGGCAAGATCCGCAGAATCGAGATCCCGGGCGGGGCGGACCGCTTTGAACATTGGTGTCATCCCCACTATCACATTAAATGTGAGGTGTGCGGCCGCATTTTTGATGTGGATATGGAGTACATTCCCAATCTGGAGGAAAAAATCAGGGACACCCATGGGTTTCAGCTGACCGGCCATGACATTTTGTTTACAGGGATCTGCCCTCAATGCAGAAAGGGCCCGGTCCCGGAAACAGCAGCAGACCGTTGATGTGGAGCGCATACGGACGCTGGAGAATCATCCGTAAATGATAGATTGAAAAAGGGGATACAATTATGAGAAGCATTACGAAATTGGATCTGCAGTATGCCCACAGATTTTATGGTTTCAAGGGAGAAGCCCAGTATCTGCACGGACACACCGGTGTTCTGACCATTGAGGTAGAGGATTCCGTGGAGCCTGGCGTCAATATGGTGTTCCCCTGCAATGAGATCCAGAAGACCGCCTGGGAGGTCCTGAAAAACTTCGACCACGCCCTGATCCTGCGGGAGGACGACCCCCTGCTGCCCGCCATTTTGAAGGTCTATGAGGAGCAGGGCATCCGCAACGGTGCGCCCACCAACAAAATGAAGGGTCCCGCCTTCCAGACGGAGCTGGCCACCGCGTATCCGGAGTGCCGCCTGGTGGTGACGAAGGAGACCATGACCGTGGAGGGCATGATCAAGATCGTGTACGACCTGCTGAAGGATAAGCTGAACATCGCCAAGCTCACCTTTACCAGCGGCGTCAACGCCGCCTCTCAGGAGTACACACCCACCAAGCAGATGGACCGCTGCCCCCTGTGCGGCATTGCGCTGAATGAAAACGGCGTTTGCCCCAAGTGCGGCTACAAAAAGTAAAAACCGGCGGACAAGGGGAGAAAACGCCTGAAAAAAGCACACCGAAGCCTTGCGCTTCGGTGTGCTTTTTGTTGGCTTGGCAGGTTATTTCCGGAACTCCTCCACCCGCAGGCACCGCATGGCGTTGAGAATGGCGATAAAGGCCACGCCCACGTCGGCGAACACAGCCTCCCACATGGTAGCCACGCCGAAGGCGCCCAGCAGCAGCACCGCGCCCTTGACGCCCAGGGCGAACCAGATGTTCTGCTTCACGATGCGCAGGGTCTTGCGGGAGATGCGCATGGCCGTGGCGATTTTGGAGGGCTTGTCGTCCATGAGGACGATGTCCGCCGCCTCGATGGCGGCGTCGCTGCCCAGGGCGCCCATGGCGATGCCGATGTCCGCCCGACTGAGGACCGGGGCGTCGTTGATGCCATCGCCCACGAAGGCCACCCGGGCCTCCGGCTGCTTGGCGGAGAGGATGCGCTCCGCCCACTCCACCTTGTCCGCCGGCAGCAGCTCGGCGTGGTACTCGTCCACCCCCAGCTCCGCGGCAACGGATTTGGCCACCGCCTCGGCGTCGCCGGTGAGCATGACGGTCTTTTTCACGCCGCTGGCCTTCAGGTCGGCGATGGCGTCCTTGGCGTCCTCCTTGGGCAGGTCGGAAATGACGATGTGTCCGGCGTAAAACCCGTCCACCGTCACGTGGACAATGGTGCCCGGCAGCTCACAGGGCAGCCAGTTGACGTTCTGCCGCTCCATGAGGCGGCTGTTGCCCACACACACGGTCCTGCCGTCCACCTTGGCGCATACGCCGTGGCCGGCAATCTCCTCCACATCTGCCACCCGGGAGGCGTCGGGCTTCAGCCCGCAGGCCTTCCGCAGGGACACGGAGATGGGGTGGTCCGAATACTGCTCCGCCAGGGCGGCGGATTCCAGCACCTGCTCTTGGGTGAAGCCCTCCTCGGGGTGGACAGCGGTGACCGTGAAGGTGCCCTTGGTCAAGGTGCCGGTCTTGTCGAAAATAATGGTCTCCGTCTTGGCCAGGGCCTCCAAGTAGTTGCTGCCTTTTACCAGGATGCCGCACTTGCTGGCGCCGCCGATGCCGCCGAAAAAGCTCAGCGGTACGGAGATGACCAGGGCGCAGGGGCAGGAGATGACCAGGAAGATAAGGGCCCGGTGGAGCCAGTCCGTCCAGACGGTGCCGTTCAAAAAGCCCAGAGGAGCTCCCAGGGCCAGCAGCACCGTGGGAATGAGGAACAGCGCCGCGGCAGCCAGCACCACACAGGGGGTGTAGTACCGGGCAAAGCGGGTGATGAAGTTCTCGCTGGTGGATTTTTTCTCGCTGGCGTTTTCCACCAGGTCCAGAATTTTGGACACGGTGGACTCCTCACAGGGCCGGGTCACCCGGATGCGGAGAACGCCGGTCTGGTTGACGCAGCCGCTGATGACATCGTCCCCCACACCCACGTCCCGGGGCACGGATTCGCCGGTGAGGGCGGCGGTGTCCAGGGAGGATTCGCCGGTGAGGACGGTGCCGTCCAGGGGCACCCGCTCGCCGGGCTTCACCACGATGACGGCGCCCACCTCCACGTCCTCCGGGTCCACTTCCTCCGTTTCACCGCCCTCCGTTTCCAGGTTGGCGGTGTCGGGACGGATGTCCATGAGGGCGGCGATGGACTGGCGGGACTTGCCCACGGCGTAGTCCTGGAACAGCTCGCCCACTTGGTAGAACAGCATGACGAACACCGCCTCGGCGTACTCCGCCGTGGCAAAGGCGCCCACGGTGGCCAGGGCCATGAGGAAGTTTTCGTCAAATACCTGGCCGCCCAGAATGTTGCGGACGGCCTTGTACAGCACATCCCAGCCGATGACGGCGTAGGGAGCCAGATAGCACAGGGCTGTCAAAAGGCCGTGCTCCGGCAGCACCTCCAGGCCGCACAGGACCTTCACAAGGACCAGCAGCACGGCGGAGAGGAGGATGCGCCGCAGCATTTTTTTCTGTTTTTTCGTCAGATCGTTCACGGAAAATGCCTCCTTCCAGGGGAAAAGGGTCAAAATGAGTCCAGACCCGGAATTCCGGACTGGACGGCGGGGGTTCCATTGGATCACCAGCTCCGGGGAATGGGACCATTCCCCGGAGCGGCGGGACTTCACACGAACAGCTCGCAGTCGGGCTCCACCTTTTTGGCCACGGCCTCGACTTCCTTCAAAATTTCGTCAAAACGGGCGTCATCGGCGTCCAGCACCAGCTTCTGGGCCATAAAGTTCACCGTGGCGTCGTTGACACCGTCGATCTTCTTGACGGCAGCTTCCACCTTGGCGGCGCAGTTGGCGCAGTCCACAACGAATTTGAAACGCTTTTTCATGTTCTGTTCCTCCCAAGTTTTATAAAAATGTGGAAAATTTATTCAGCCACATGCTCCAGACCCTGGTCGATGATGGTCTTCACATGGTCGTCCGCCAGAGAGTAAAACACGGTCTTCCCCTCCCGGCGGGCCTTCACCAGCCGCGCGTTTTTCAGCGCCCGCAGCTGGTGGGAGATGGCGGACTGGGTCATGCCCAGCAGCGCCGCGATGTCGCACACGCACATCTCCGCCTCAAACAATACATACAGGATGCGGATGCGGGTGGAGTCGCCGAAAATGCGGAACAGCTCGCACAGGTCGTACAGGGTGTCCTCCCCCGGCATCTCCCGGCGCACCTTTTCCACGATCTCCTCGTGGGCGTGGATAAAGTCGCAGCATTCGACATTGTAACGGTCTTCCATGGCCCCTCCTTAACAAATGAATGATTGTTCATATGTTCAGTATACGCATGGAAAGACATTTGTCAACCCTCTTTTGAAAAAAATGTGGAAAAGCGGAAAAAGCCATGGTACACTAGAGGGCAAATGTGAGAAATGAGGATGTCCCATGACAGAGATCGAAGAGAGAATCCAGGAGCGGCAGAAGAAAAACGGCTTCATGCGGCACAATTTTATCGAGATGGAGTCCGTGGAGCGGGATAGGGCGGTGTTTCGCCTGACCATCCGGCCGGAGAGCAAAAACCCCTACGGCATGGTCCACGGCGGCGCCATCTACACTTTAGCGGACAACGCCACCGGCACCGCCGCCCACACGGACGGCCGGTACTACGTCACCCAGACCAGCGCCCTCCACTTCCTGCGCAACCAGTCGGAGGGCACCGTCCGGGCCACGGCCACCGTCCGCCACCGGGGGCGGTCCACGGTGCTGACGGCGGTGGACATCACCGGGGAGGACGGCAAACTCATCGCCACGGGGGAGTTCACCTTCTTCTGCGTGGACAAGGACATCATGGATGCCAAGGTGGAGAAAAAATAAGGAAAAACCGGAGGACGAACGTCCTCCGGTTTTCGTATGTCAGGAATGCCTTACAAACCATCCGGGCCGGGAGTCTCCTCCTCCGACGGGATATCCGGCAAAACCAGCTTCATGACCCGGGCGGGGCGGCCCTTGCCGGTGGACCGCTTGCCCACGATGGTGACATAGCCCTCCTCCTCCAGCCGGGCGATGATGCGGTTGACGCTGCGGGGCGTGATGTTCAGCCGCTGGGCCAGCTCCTCGGAGGTCATGGTGTCGCCGTACTGGCGCAGGACCCGCTGGAGCTTTTCCAGGGTGTCGGTGCCCACTTGGAGCTTTTTGGCGAAAAAGGCCCGGGCCTGCTCCGCCGGCGGCAGCCCGTCATATTCCAGGGGCTCCGCCACCTGCTGTTCGTTTTCCACCAGGTAGGAGCTGCCGGACCGGTCCGCCACGGCGTGGTTCAGGGCCATGTGGGCCCGGGACTTGGCCTCCAGCATGGAGTTGCCGATGCCGATGCCCAGCCAGATCTGATACTCCGGAGACCGCTGGCCGTATTGCAGCAGGCGGCAGTACTCCTTGTCCTTTAAAAACACATTCATGAGCATGGTGCGGGTGGTGACGATGAAATAGTGGTCCAGGCCGTCGCCGAACACGGCGGCCTCCATCCGCTGGGCCAGGGCGTACACCCGTTCCTTGAACTCGTTCTGATAGCGGACCTTCTCCCACTCCCGGAGAACCAGGTCGTGCTCGTCATCAAAGAAATAGTTGAAGCTGATGGCGATGACCGCCAGCTTGCCCTGGTTCTCCCGGGCGGAGAGGTCCAGGATCTGGAGGTGGTGCACCTGCTCCTGCACCGCCTCCTCCGAGGGGTAGATGCGCACGCAGGGAATACCCTCCGCACGCAGGGGGTCCAGGATGTGCTGCATACTGGTAAAGCACACGGATACCTCTCCCCGCAGGTAGCAGTCCCGGTGGAAATCCAACAGCTTTTTCTCAAAGGCGGGGTCCTCAAAGTCGAAGGGAGCACGGTGGATCTCCGCCCCGTGGATGCCGGCGCTCTCCAGCACCCGGTTCAGAAGGTCCGGCTCGTAGCGGTCCACGCTGATGGCCTTTAAATCGCTGCGGTAAAGGGTCATGGCCTCCAGAAAGGCCTGGAGAACAGAGGTGCGGTTGTGGGGCAGGAAGCTCCAGGGGATGGTGGGCGTCACCCGGTTGCGGGCGTAGGCGTAGTTGGTGGGGCCGGTGAACAAAAGGCCGTCCACCTCCCGGTCCGCCTGCAATTCCGCGGCCATGTCCCCGGACTGCTCATAAAAGTCCGAGCAGTGGTAGAGGAACTGGATGTCCGGCAGCTCCCGCTCCGCCACCCGGCGGACCACATTCACCGTAATTTCCGGGCCAATCACACCAATTTTCATCACAAAATTCTCCGTTTCGACAATTTAAGACATGAAAAATAATTTTGGACATTATTTTACACCTATTAAAGACAGGATGCAAGTGATACCTTTGAAAATAAATTGGTTCACTTATTTAAAGCAGTACCCCGTGACATCCCAAACCCAGAGGAGGGAAACCCATGAAAAACGAAAGAATGTACAACGAGCTGATCGAGCTGCTGACCACGGACTCCGCCGCCGGCAAGGAAACCGCCATTGCCGACAAGCTGACGGAGAAGATGGAGGCCCTGGGCTTCACCGTCACCCGGGACAACGCCGGTGAGACCTTCGGCGGCGAGTGCGGCAACGTCATCGCCGTGCGGGAGGGCGAGCGGAAGGGCTCTTTGTTCCTCAGCTCCCATATGGACCGCGTCCCCAACGGCCTGGGCATCAAGCCCGTGGAAAAGGACGGCGTGCTGTACTCTGACGGCACCACCATCCTGGCCGCTGACGATATCTCCGGCGTGTGCGCCATTTTGGAGGGCCTGCGGCAGGTACTCTCCGCCGGAACGCCCCTGCCCCGTATCGAGGTGGTGTTCTCCGTCGGCGAGGAGACCGGCCTCTTCGGCGCCAAGGCCCTGGACATGTCCCAGATCCAGTCCCGCGTGGGCTATATCTTTGACTCCCCCGGCGGCATCGGCCGCTTTGTCAACGGAGCCCCCGGCATGTTCCACCTGAATGTGGAGATCACCGGCCGTCCCGCCCACGCCGGCAACGAGCCGGAAAAGGGCATCGACGCCGCCAAGACCATGTGCGACATGCTGTCCACCCTGAAGCAGGGCCGCCTGGACGAGATGTCCACCGCCAACTTCCCCATGCTCTCCACCGGTTCCACCGCCCGCAACGTGGTGTGTGACGCCGCCTCCTTCAAGGGCGAGGCCCGCAGCCGCGATTTCCAGCGCCTGGTGGACTATGTGGCCTATTTCGAGGACCACTGCAAGAAGGTGGCCGCCGAGCACGGCGCCGGCATTCAGGTGGAAAAGATCGAAAACTTCCTGCCCTTCGCCATTCCCGAGGAGGACGAGGCCCTGGTGGTGGCGAGAGCCGCCTGCGAAAAGCTGGGCCTGCACTACCGGGCTGAGGTGGGCGGCGGCGGTATGGACGCCAACATCTACAACGCCAAGGGCATGGCCACCGTGGGCGTTGCCACCGGCTATACGAAGAACCATACCAAAAATGAGCAGCTGGTCCTGGAGGACTTCTACAAGTCCGGCCAGCTGGCTCAGGCCCTCATTGAGACTTTCGCGGCACGCTGCGAGTCTAAATAAATCTGTGTGTGTAAAAATTAGGAGGTATCTGATATGGAATTGACACAATATCAGGCAGTATTTATGATCTTGCTGATCTTCTTCCTGGGCGACCTGGTGGGCGCTCTCACGAAGGCCAAGATCTCTTCCATGTTCGTCATCATGATGGGCTTCCTGGTCCTGTTCCTGACCGGCATCTATCCCGCTGACATCATGACCACCGCCGGCTTCGCCGGTGTGGCGTCCCTGGGCCAGTATTTCCTGCTGTTCAACATGGGCACGTCCGTGGACCTGCCCACGCTGCGCCGTGAGTGGCGCACCGTGGTGGGCGCCATCATCGGCATGGCCGCCGCCATCGTGGGCTGCTGCGTGGCCATCCCCATCATCGGCAAGGACTTCGCCCTGGCTGCCGCTCCCGTCGTCAACGGCGGTATCGTGGCCACCACCACCATGGTCCAGGCCTGCGACGAAAAGGGCCTGGCTGCCGCCGCCGCCCTGGCAACCTTCATCTATGCCGTGCAGAAGTTCGTGGGCACCCTGCCCGCCTCCAACTGCGGCCTGAGCGTGGCCAATGAGCTGGTGGCCGACCTGCGTGCCAAGCACGCCGCCGACCCCAATTACAGCTGGTACGCCGAGCAGACCAGCAAGTCCAGCACCGGCTCTGCCAAGGAGCCCCTGTGGAAGGGCATCAAGAAGTACTACACCACCTTCATCTGCCTGGCCATCGGCGCCACCGCCATCGTTCTGGCCCAGATGCTTGCCAAGGTCTTCAAGGCCACTCCCCTGAGCTTCATCAACATGTCCATCCTGTGCATGGTCTTCGGTATCACCGCCCGCAACACCGGCCTGGTGCCTCCCAACATCATGCGTGACCAGGCCAAGGCCAACGGTTTCTTCTCCTTCCTGTCCCTGTGCACCATCATCCCCTCCCTGGCGAAGATCGACGTGTCCATGCTGCCCTCCATCGGCTTTGCCACCGTGGTCATCTTCGTCCTGGTCATGGTCTTTACCTTCATCACCTTCATGCTGACGCCCGCCTGGAAGGTCGTGGGCAGCAAGAAGCTGGCCATCGGTATCGCCATGTGCCAGATGATCGGCTATCCCGGCACCGAGCTCATCGCCACCGAGATCACCAACGCCGTTGCCCAGACCGATGAGGAGCGTGACGCCGTCACCGCCCGCATCCAGACCGCCTACGTTATCTCCGGCTTCACCTCCGTCACCATTCTGTCCGTGGTCATCGCCGGTATCCTGGCTGGCTTCATCGGCTGAGAGAGACCATGCTGATTTTGATCCTGCTGAGGCAGATCGCCATTATGGCGCTGCTGATGGCGGTGGGTATCTACCTGAGCCGGAAGGGCTTCCTCTCCCCTCAGGGAACGAAAGACCTGGGCGCCATCCTGCTGCGGATCATCATCCCCTGTGTCATCGTCAAATCGTATATCACCACATACTCCCGGGAGCGCCTGCTTGAGCTGGCGCTCTCGGCAGGTTTGGCCCTGGCGGCCTTTATTCTGGCCATGGGCATCGCCTATCTGGTGTACGGCAAGCGCCGCCGCATCGAAAACTTCGCCTCCGCCTTCTGCAACGCCGGCTTCATCGGCATCCCTCTGGCCCAGGCGGTCATCGGCGACGAGGGTGTTTTCTACATGGCGGCCTCCGTGGCCCTCTTAAACCTGTTCCAGTGGACGTACGGTGTATACATTATGACGGACCGGCGGGATTCGATCTCCGCCAAAACCATCGCCAAAAACCCGGTGGTCATCGCTATCGTCGTCGGCATCGCGCTGTTCCTCAGCCGCCTGCCGGTGCCGGGCATCGTGACCAGTACCCTGGGCTACATCGCCGGCATGAACACCCCGGTGGCCATGATCCTCATGGGCACCTACATGGCCAAGCTCCCCTGGCGGAAGCTGCTGGACAAGCGGGCTTACGGCTGCGTGCTGCTGCGGCTGGTGGTCATCCCTGCCGTGGTGCTGGCGGTGTTCTGGGCGCTGCCCATCTCCAACCAGAACGTGGCCCTGGCCGCCTATCTGGCCGCCGCCACCCCCGTGGGCGCCAACATCTGCGTGTTCGCCCAGCAGTATGACTGCGACTACGAGTTCAGCGTGGTCACCGTGTGCCTGAGCACCGTGCTGTCCATCGTCACAGTGCCGCTTATGGTATCCCTGGCCCAGATGGTCATCTGAACGGAAAGAAACTCCCCGCATGCATTGCATGCGGGGAGTTTCTTGCTTATTTTTTCAGCAGCGGCATGGTGAAGATGAAGCGGGTGGAGGCGGTGTCGCTCTCCGCCTTCAGGGTGCCCTTGTGCTCGGCGGCGATGGCGGCGGCGATGGGCAGCCCCAGGCCGAAGCCGCTCTGCTCCCCCCGGGAGGCGTCCGCCCGGTAAAACCGCTCAAAGAGCCGCCGCAGCTGCTCCGGCGGAATGGGGTCGCCGGGGTTGGACACCGTCAGCCGGGCCTGCCGGTCCGTCTTTTGCAGGGTCAGGGTGATGGTGCCCGCCGCCGCGCCGTACTTGATGGCGTTGTCCAGCAGCACGGAGACCACCTGCCGCAGCTTGTCCCGGTCCCCCAGGACCTCCACATCCTCCGCAATGTGGTACTCCAGCGTCTTCCCCGCCTCAAAGGCCACCGGCTCAAAGGCCAGGGCGCAGTCCTCCGCCGCGGTGGAAAGAGAGATTTCCGACATCACGGCGGTCTGTACGGCGTTATCCGCCCGGGCCAGGGTCAGCATCTCCTCCACCAGGGATTTCATCCGCTGGGCCTCGGAGTGGATGTTGTCCGCCCAGCGGGCGGGCTTGTCCGTCAGCGAAGAGGTCTCCAGCAGCTCCGCGTTGGAGAGAATGACGGTCAGGGGCGTCTTCAGCTCATGGGAGGCGTCGGACAAAAACTGGCGCTGCTGGCGCCAGGCCCGCTCCACCGGGGCCGTGGCCCAGCGGGACAGCACCACCGCCGCACCCAGCAGCACCAAAAGCGCCCCCAGGGCGATGAGCAAATAGGCCCCCATGAGCCGCCGGAGCATGGCCATCTCCATGGACATATCCACAAACGCGATCTTCTGGTAAAGGCCATTGTCCTGCCGCATATAGCGCAGCTGGTACGTGTCGATGGTCCCCTCCTGGGCGCCCTGGTCCAGACATTCTGTCAGGATGGAGCGCAGGGCTTCCGTATTTTCCAGGTCGGAATAGGTGCCGCCGGTGACATAGACGGTGTCTCCCCAGACATTGACGGTGAAATACGGCAGCAGCACCCGCTCGCCGCCGATGCTGATGCTGGCGTCCGGACGGGAGGGGGCGACGCCGAAGTGGTTGTCCTCCTCCTGCAGCACCCGGTGGAGCACCTGGCGGCTGAGGCTCTCCATGTTGCGGGCCGCCGACATATATACGGAGGAAAATACCACCGCCAGCACCACGGTTACCAACGCCATACAAATGGCCACAAATTTTAAACGCAGCCTGCGGATCATGGCAAAGCCCCCTGTTGAAAACCTTGTTGAAAAAGTGGATAAACCCGTGGAAAATGTGGAAAACAGGTCAGGACGCCGGATATTCCAGGCAATAGCCCACCATGCGGATGGTGCGGATCTTCACCTGGGAGCGCAGGTGCTCCAGCTTCCGCCGCAGGAAGGACACGTACACCTCCACATTGTTGTCCTCGGCGTCGGATTCGTAGCCCCAGATCTTCACCAGCAGACTCTCTTTGGCGATGACCTGCTTTTGGTTCAGCATGAACAGCTCCATCATGTCGAACTCCTTGCGGCTGAGGCGGACATTCCGCTCCCCGCAGGAGAGGGTGAAGCTGCTTTTGTCCAGGGACAGGTCCCCGCAGGAGAGGATGTCCGTGTTCCGAAGCTCCGGCTGCCGCCGGGTCAGGGCCCGGACGCAGGCCATGAGCTCCCGGGGCTCAAAGGGCTTGGTCAGGTAATAGTCGGCGCCCCGGTCCAGCCCCTCCACCCGGTCGGAAAGCTCGGACCGGGCCGTGAGCATGAGGACCGGCGTGGCCTCGCCGGCCTCCCGCAGCTTCCGCAGCACCGTGAAGCCGTCCATTTTGGGCAGCATCACATCCAGGATGATGACGTCGTAAATGCCGGTCAGGGCCTCGTCCAGGCCGGCTTCCCCGTCGTGGCGGACGTCGGCGGTATAGCCGTTCAGCTCCAGCAGGTCCTGAAGGGTGGCGGCCAGGCGGACCTCGTCCTCAATGACCAGTACGCGCATGGAAAATGCACCTCCGTGAGTGGGGCCTCAGCCCTCCAGGCCGCCGGCCGCAATGGCCAGAAGATGGGTGAGGCTGTCGGCCGTCGTTTCATAAATGGTGGAATCGCCGCCCAGGCGGAGATAGCGGCCGCTGCCATCCAGAGTCTGGGCGCCGACGGTCAGGGAAAAGGTCTGCTCCGCGCCGCCCTCCGTGCTGTATACCGCCTCCACTTGGGCGGCAGGGGCGTCAAAGCCGCACAGGGACAAGGCCTCGTCCGTGGGCTTATAGTCCACGCAGCGGGTGAGGGTCAGCATTTCCAGCTCCCCCAGCAGGCCCTGGACGGCGGGGGTGTCGGTGACGTTGGCGCCGCCGGAGCGCCAGGTGGCCTCGTCGCTGCCCTCCGCCCGCTGGGCGGTGAGGACCGTGAACACCTCCCCGTCAAAGGTGATGGATACCAGGGTTTTGCCGGTGAGGGCCGGCAGCACCGGCAGCTCCATCATGCTGTAAATGGGGACGGCCATTTTTTCCACCAGGGCGCCGTCGTAGATGTACACGGTGGATTCGTCGCCGTTTTTCAGGGCGTAGTAGCTGGTGCCGTCGGTGGTGGTTTTGCCGAAGGTCAGGGTCGTGGTGGTGCCGCCGGCGTCCGTGACGGTGAGGTAGGCCTGGGGGTCATCCAGCTGATAGGACTCCATGGTGCCCTCCGGCGCCAGGGTCTGCTGGGGCTTCAGGCCGGCCACAAGGCCGCAGATCTCCGTGACGGTGCTGTCATCCAGGGGAAAGTCCGGGTCATCGGCCCAGGTCCAGCGGTCCGTTTCCGGGTCCACGGTGAAGGAAAGCGTCGTGTCGCCGTTGCTGTATGTCAGTGCGGTGTAGGCGTGCTGGGTGGAGGTGACGGCATCCTGGCCGCTTTCCGCCGCGCTGGCCAGCGTCTGCCGGTACTGGTGGTAACGGAAGCCGGCCGCCAGCAGCACGGCCACGACCAAAATGCCCAGAACCATCGAAAGAAAGGCGATGAGGCGCCTCTGTCTCCAATCCATATCCATAAAGGGGAACTCCTCCTGTCGTGATATATGGAGGATTATATCACAACCCTCCGCCGCAGGATAGCGTTTATTATGAACGTTTCAGCTGAAATCCACCTGAAAGCTTCCTCCGGCGGGCAAAGGCGCCGTTCAAAAACCGAAAAAACCGGGGACTGCAAGGATGTGCCATACTTGTTCGTGAAGAGTTCAGTTGCCTTGAATTTCACATGAACAGGGACACGATCAACTGGATTCTGAAAAAACTGAATACAGGAGGTCGAACATGGAGCATTTACCAAAGAAAATC
>Ga0129308_1000272_pt1 | contig 89761 bp, 87 predicted proteins | sample L827metagenome_FD_94440 | JGI IMG/M metagenome (GOLD analysis project Ga0129308, IMG submission 94440) | Ring-tailed lemur group fecal microbial communities from Wisconsin, USA - L827 metagenome | ecosystem: Host-associated > Mammals > Digestive system > Large intestine > Fecal | place: USA...
CCTCCTTTGCATTGATGCGGTTGGCGAACCTTCATCAATTCTAGCATCGGAGGTCTTCTGCTTTAAGCATTTTATTCTCACCAGCATAGCTGGTGGTTTTTTACGCTGAAGCGCCAATAAAATGTCCCACCTGCCGGTTTCGGCAGGTGGGACATTTCTATTTCACTAATACGATCACCACAGGGTTTTTACCCGTTTGCAACAGCTCTTCTATGGCCTCCCAACTGGGCATATTCTCCTATGTCTGGTCAAAAACGGTTATTTGCAAAAAAAGGCTCTCACCGGATCTGTACTCCGGTGAGAGCCTTTGGTGAACCACCGGGGATTCGAACCCCGGACCCTTTGATTAAAAGTCAAATGCTCTGCCAACTGAGCTAGTGGTTCATAATATTTTTGAGCGCTCATTTATTATAACAGGATTAGATTGCCATGTCAACATAAAAATATTCTTTTTGCTTTAAAATTTTTAAAAATCGGTTTTTTTGCAAAAAAACCTTCTTTTTCGATGTTTTTTGTGGTAACTCCAACAGATTTCACTATGGCAAAATTTCCAACAGATCCCGCAACCGCCGAATTTCATAGGTACAGAACGCATCAGAGTGATTGGACAGGGCCTTGGGATTATACCAGCAACAATCCAAATTTGCGTGATTGGCGCCCAGGATATCCGAAGATAAAGAGTCTCCAATCACCAAAGCCTGCTGCGAATCAAACCCGGGAATCGCTGCCGCAACCGCATCGAAATAGGCCTTTTGCGGCTTTTGCACACCCATATCTTCCGAAACAAAAATATTCTCGAACAACGGTGTCAACGGACAGACACGAAACCTTCCATGCTGAGTAAGGCTGGCACCATTGGTGATAATATACAATTTGTATTTTTTGTGGAGAATATTGCAGATCTCTGCGGATTCCTCCAACAAATCGGCGTGCTGGCTCAACTGTTCCATATAATAACGGTTCATCCGCTCCGGATCCTCTGAACAGCCTAACTGCTCGCACAACTGCTCAAACCGGCGGCGCAGCAGATATGGCCGATCAATCTCCCCACAGTTAAACCGCTCCCACAGGGCGGCGTTGATCTGATGATAGCATGCAATGGTCTCACTGCAGTCCGAAATACCATAAAACAACAGGGTGTCCCGCAGCGCTTTTTCTTCGCAGCGGTCAAAATCCAGCAGGGTGCCATCTGCATCAAAAAGCAAAAACTGGTAACGCTTCATAAATCCTGCCCCCTCTTTTTTCGATTATCCCATCTGCTATCCGGTTTGTCAACTCTTTGTTTCCCGGCATTGTTTCCAAAAAGTCAATCCGCATTCCCCAAAAATTGCAGGAGTTCTCTCATTGACATTTGTATTTTATCATGATATTATAGTAGCACATTAAATTGAAAGAGGAGCATATTTTGAAATTCCACGATAAAATTACACCGGAGGGTACACGGGACGTTTTGTTTGAAGAATGCACCGTCCGGCAGAGAACACAAGATATTATCCTGAAAAGCCTGTGCGAAAAAGGATTCCACCCGGTTATGACGCCGACTATGGAGTTTTATGACCTGTTCGGCGCCAACCGGTATTTTTCCCAGGAGAGCATGTATAAACTGATCGACGCGCAAGGCCGTATCCTGGTCCTGCGCCCAGACTCTACCATTCCCATCGCGCGGCTGACAGCTACTAAACTGCAGAATGAACCGCATCCCATCCGCCTTTGCTACTGCCAAACAGCTTACCGGGCAACCCCATCGCTGCGCGGTCGGCTGGATGAAATTTCTCAATGCGGCGCGGAATTAGTGGGCTGCGGCAGCGCCAAAGCGGATTTGGAAATGCTGCTGACTGCAGGAGACTGCCTGAAAGAATGCGGCGCAAAGCCTTTTACGATGGAACTTGGGCATATTGGGGCATTCAAGGCGCTGATTGACGAATTGTCCGCCGCTGACTGGCAGAAGGAGGAAATCCGCCAGCTGATTGAGGAAAAGAATTATACTGCGTTAAGCGATTTGCTGGGAGAACTGCCCGCCTCTCCTGCCGCCCGCGCATTGGATCAGCTGCCGCGCTTATTTGGCGGCGCCGATGTTTTCGGCCGGGCAGCGACACTTTCCCAAAGCGCAGCATTTCAGGCAGCGCTGCGGGAACTGGAACAGCTATACCGTCAGTTGATACAGGCGGATCCTGCCGCTGAAGTGCTGGTTGACCTTGGGTTGGTCAACCAGGCGGAATATTATACCGGCATTGTGTTTCGCGGCTATCTGCCCGGCATCGGGCAGCCGGTACTGTCCGGCGGACGATACGACCGGCTGCTAAACGATTTCGGGCTGCAAAAACCGGCCATCGGATTTGCCATTCATCTGGACGCGGTGGCCGGATACCTGCAAAAAACGCAGCCGCAACAACCCTTATCCCCCACCGCGCTGGTCTACTGGCCGCGGGAGCTGGCAGCGCGAGGATTTTCTTTTTTACAGCAGCTGCGAAGTCAGGGAGTGCGGTGCGAAAACAGTTTGGCGGATTCTGAGGAAGAAGCCAAAATTTATGCTCGAATCCAAAAAATCCCCAAGCTTTATATCGTGGGAGAACAAATGGAAGAAATCACAATCGGGGAGGAGCCGGTATGACAACGAAACCATTGCGGATCGCTCTGACCAAAGGACGCTTGGAAAAAGACACCGTAGCACTGATGGAGCGGGTTGGGTTGGATTGCCAAAGTCTGCACCAAAAAGGCCGCCGGCTGATTCTGCCGCTGCAGCAGGCGGGAACAGAAGTGGTCCTGGCCAAGGCCGCAGACGTTATCACCTATGTGGAAAGCGGCGTCTGCGATATGGGAATCGTGGGGAAAGACACCATTCAGGAGCTTGCCAGCCATCTATATGAACTGCTGGATCTGGGATTTGGACGGTGCCGGTTCGCCCTGGCGGTAAAGCAGGGAGATGATTTTTTCGGCGGCTACGGTCCAAAAACCATCGCCACCAAGTATCCCAAAATTGCACGCAGTTATTTTCAAAAGCAGGGGTTGGATGTGTCGGTTGTCAAAATTGAAGGCTCTGTGGAGCTTGCGCCCCTGCTGGGCTTGGCAGACGGCATCGTGGATATTGTAGAGACCGGCGCGACGCTGCGGGAAAACGGGCTGGAGGTTTCCCGTTGGATCTGTGACATCTCTGCCCGGCTGGTCGTAAATATCGCCAGTTTAAAATTACGCAAAGCTGAAATTGAATCGCTGGTCTTCCGCCTGGAGCAGGGACTGGCCGCACAAAATAGAAGGGAGAAATAGACATGCTTTCTGTCACTCGGGCCGATGGGGCCGCCGAACGGCAAACGCTGGAACTGCTGCGTTCCCGCAGCGGAGAAGTAGACCGGAAGGTGGCCACTGTCGTCACACAAATTATTGAAACCGTCCGGCAGGAGGGCGACGCAGCGTTACGGCGATATGCCGAGCAGTTCGATTCTGCTGCACCCGCCCGGCTGGAGGTAACAAAAGAGGAAATCGAACAGGCGCTTGATACGGCCGACGCAGATTTTGTGCAGGCGCTGCGCCGGGCAAAGGAGAACATCACCGCTTTTCACGCCCGTCAAAAACAGCAGAGTTTTTGGGATGCGCAGCCAAACGGCGTTATCTTAGGACAACGGGTTCGGGGCCTTCACAGAGTCGGCCTTTATGTGCCCGGCGGCACGGCCGCTTATCCCTCTTCGGTGCTGATGAACGCCATTCCGGCGAAAATTGCCGGCGTGGGAGAACTCATCATGGTCACGCCGCCGAACAAAAACGGCGGCGCCAACCCAGATATTCTGGCCGCCGCGGCAATCGCCGGGGTGGACCGGGTCTTTTTGACCGGCGGCGCCCAGGCGGTGGCGGCGCTGGCTTACGGAACGCAAACCATTCCGCAGGTGGACAAAATCGTAGGCCCCGGAAACATCTATGTGGCAACCGCCAAAAAGCTTTTGTACGGACAGGTGGATATTGATATGATCGCCGGTCCCAGCGAAATTTTGGTGGTAGCAGACGATACGGCCGATCCGGTGTATCTGGCCGCCGATTTGATGAGCCAAGCAGAACACGACCGGCTGGCCTCGGCAATTCTTTTGTGTACCAGCGAAAAAATTGCACAGAAAACCATTGAAGAAATCGAGCGGCAGTCTCTTTCCCTCTCCCGGCGGGAAATGATTTTGGATTCGCTGGAAAACTTCGGTGCCGTCATCGTCTGCCGGGATTTTGAACAGATGGTACAGCTGGCCAACGAAATTGCGCCGGAACATTTGGAAGTGATGGTACAAAACCCACTGGAAACCGTCGGCCGGTTTGACAACGCCGGTTCGGTGTTTTTGGGCCGATACTCTCCGGAGCCGCTGGGAGATTATTTTGCCGGTCCCAACCATGTGCTGCCGACCAGCGGTACGGCTCGCTTTTTCTCTCCGCTGTCAGTGGACAGTTTTATAAAACGTTCCAGTTTCATTTATTATCCAAAAGGTGCTTTGTGCTGTGCTGCGAAAGACATCGTGACCATCGCCCAAAAAGAGGGACTGACCGCCCACGCCAACGCAATTGCAGTGAGGTTTTAATCATGGCATATACACTTTGTCAAAAAGTCCGCGACTTGACTCCTTACCGGCCGGTATCCGGAGACTTTCCCATCCGACTGGATGCCAACGAAAGCTGTTTTGACTTGAACCGCCCAGACAGCTTCCCGTCCGAAATCCGCCCTGTCCGGGATCAGGTCGTCGAGCAAATCCAAAAAAATCTGACCGAAATTGCTTACAACCGCTATCCCGACCCTCTTTGCACCGGTGTGCGGCAGGCGTTTGCCTCACGGTTTCAGGTACCGATGGAACAGGTCACCGCCGGCAACGGATCGGATGAGCTGATCTCCCTGATCTGCGGGTGCCTTTTGAAAAAGGGGTCGCGGCTGGTTACTGCGGAACCGGATTTTTCCATGTATCGGTTCTACGGGGATCTTTTCGAGCTGGAAACAAGGTCCTGGCAAAAAGCGCCGGATCTTTCCATTGATCCGGTAAAACTGGCGGCTTATGCAAAAGAGCAAAAAGCCGGCATGCTCATTTTTTCCAATCCCTGCAATCCCACATCCCTGACGCTGTCCCGTCAAAAAGTACAATCGCTGATTGAGTTGCTGCCGGATACGCTGATCGTGGTAGACGAGGCTTATATGGAATTTTCCCCCAATGAATCTGTTCTGGATTTGACCGGGCAGTACGATCACCTGATTGTCCTCAAAACCTGCTCCAAAGCATTGGGGCTGGCAGGAATCCGCCTGGGATTTGCCGTAGCGGATAAAACCATCACCAAGGCGCTGCAGGCGGTAAAATCCCCTTATAATGTAAACGCCTTATCCCAGGCGGTGGGGAAAGCTGTACTGGAAAATTCCCGGTTGGGTGAGTTCTGCGCCAAGTCTTTGGTCGATTCCCGCCGGGCGCTGCAAACGGGGATTGAGTCTCTTCTGGTGAAAAAAACGCAGCTGGAAACGGTTTGGCCCAGCCAAACAAACTTTATTTTCGTAAAGACGCCGGCGGCAGCTGAAATCAGCCGGGCTCTGCAAAAAGAGGGGATCGCCGTGCGCCAAATGGACGGTTTCCTGCGTTTTACCGCCGGAAACACGGCAGAAAACAAAGCGTTGCTCAAAGCGCTCGAAAAGGTGGTGCGATAAAAGATGCGAAAATCGCAATTGTCCCGAAAGACAAAGGAAACGGATATTTTTATCCAGCTGGATCTGGATGGCGGTGGTCGGGCAGAGATTTCTACCGGTATCGGCTTTTTAGATCACATGCTCACAGCGCTAGCCGTCCATTCCGGGATGGATTTGACCGTCCGCGCCAAAGGTGACCTCGAAGTGGATTGCCACCACACAGTAGAAGATGTTGGCATTTTGCTGGGGCAGGTATTGGGGCAGGCACTGGGCGACAAAAGCGGCATTGCCCGGTATGGCAGCGCCTGGATTCCCATGGATGAAGCACTGGCTTCCTCCGTGCTGGATGTGAGCAGGCGGCCGTTTCTGGTATTTTCCGCGCCGTTCCGAAACGAGCGGGTCGGTGCGTTCGACACCTGCTTGACCGAAGAGTTTTTCCGCGCCCTTTGTATGAATGCAGCCATTACGCTCCATTTGCAGGTGGCCTACGGCGCCAACGACCATCATATGATTGAGGCAGCTTTTAAAGCCTTCGCTCACAGCCTGCGGATGGCGGCAACCCCTCTGAGAAACGGGAAAATTCTATCCTCCAAAGGGGTTTTATAAAGGAGAAAAATATGATTGCAATTGTCGATTACGGAGCAGGAAATTTATTCAGCATCGCCAATGCGTTGGAGCATCTTTCCATCTCCTATCAAATCACCCAGGAACCACAAGCACTGTACGAATCCGACGGCGTTTTGCTGCCGGGGGTCGGCGCTTTTCCCGATGCGATGGCAATGCTGCGGGAAAAAGACCTCATTCCGATTCTGCGGCAGATGGCAAAGAAAAAGCCTTTTCTTGGCATCTGCCTGGGTATGCAGGTGCTGTTTTGCCAAGGGGAAGAATTTTGCCTGACAAAAGGGCTGGGTCTTTTAAAGGGACAGGTGAAAAAAATGAACCCGCCGGGACTGAAAATCCCCCACATGGGCTGGAACCGGCTGGAAATCGTGCGGGACTGTCCGCTGACACGTGGGCTGCCGGAACAGGCATATGTCTATTTTGTCCATTCTTATCAGGCAGTGCCGCAGGAAAAAGATCTGGTCGCCTGGGCTGAATACGGCGGACCTGTTCCCGCTCTGGTCTGGGACGGAGCCTATTGTTATGGCGCCCAGTTCCACCCGGAAAAAAGCGGGGAAACCGGCCTTCGAATTCTACAAAATTTTGCAGATCTTTGCCGGAATACGGTGCGGATCAACCCATAAGGAGGACCTTTTATGATACTGCTTCCCGCAATCGATCTTTTGGACGGTCAATGCGTGCGGCTGCGGCGCGGTGATTTTGATACTGCCCACCGGGTAGCCGCTGACCCGCTGGAAACAGCCCGCAGCTTTGAACAAGCCGGTGCAGCGTGGATTCACATGGTGGATTTGGACGGGGCCAGGACCGGCAGCGCCCAAAATCAGGAGATTATCCTGCGTATTGCCCGGGAAACCTCACTGCTGGTAGAGGCTGGCGGCGGCATCCGTGATATGGATACGGTCGCATATTATTTGCAAAATGGTGTTTCCCGGGTGGTTTTGGGATCAGCGGCACTGGAAAATCCGCAGCTGGTCAAAAAGGCTGTGGAACAATACGGCAGCCGCGTTGCCGTTGGAATTGATGCAAAAAACGGCATGGTCAGCGCCCGGGGCTGGCTGTCAGATTCCCAGACGGATTATCTGTCCCTGGCCGGAAAAATGGAGCTGGCTGGAGCTGGCTGGATCGTTTTTACCGACATCTCTAAAGACGGTATGATGGAGGGGCCAAATCTGTCCCAGCTGTCACAGCTGCGGAAACGGGTCTCCTGCCGTTTGACAGCCAGCGGCGGCATTCGCTCGCTGGAAGATCTCAAAGCGCTGGATGCCGCCAACATCGAAGCGGCTATCCTGGGAAAGGCGCTGTATACCGGTGCAATCGATCTGACCGAAGCCATCCACTGGGCGGGAATGCAGCGGGAAGGATAAAACAGGAAAGGGAGGAATTGGCAGGTGCTGGCAAAACGGATTATCCCCTGTCTGGATGTGCAAAACGGCATGGTGGTCAAGGGAGTCAATTTTGAGGGAATCAAGGAAGTGGGAGATCCTGTGGAATGCGCCGTGGCCTATGACCGGCAGGGCGCGGACGAAATCTGTTTTCTGGACATCACGGCTACCCATGAGGGGCGCGGCACGATGATGGACGTCGTGCGCCAAACCGCTAAAAAAGTATTCGTCCCGCTAACCGTAGGAGGCGGCATCCGCACCGTAGAGGATTACCGTCAGGTTCTTCGAGCCGGGGCAGATAAGGTTTCAGTCAATTCAGCTGCCATCCGCAATCCGGAATTGATCCGACAGGCTGCGGATAAGTTCGGCAGCCAATGCGTTGTGGTGGCGGTAGACGCAAAACGCCGGGCCGACGGCGGCTGGGGCGTTTTCATCAACGGAGGCCGGATTGACACCGGTCTGGACGTATTGGAGTGGGTGCGCCGCTGCGAGCATCTGGGCGCGGGGGAGATTCTGCTGACCTCTATGGATGCCGACGGTACCAAGCAGGGCTTCGACCTGCCGCTGACCAATCAGGTGAGCCGGGCGGTTTCTATTCCGGTCATCGCTTCCGGCGGATGCGGCCGGTTGGAGGATTTTTCCGAGGTATTTCAAAAAACCGGCGCTGACGCAGCGCTGGCCGCCAGCTTGTTCCATTACCGTGAACTGACGGTGGAACAGGTAAAAGCACATCTGCATCAAAATGGGATTCCGGTGCGCCGGTGAGGAGGAAACGTCATGGATCTGGATCTGTTGTTTCAAAAAGGGGAGCTGATCCCCGCAATCATACAGGAAGCATCTACCGGCCAGGTGCTGATGCTGGCTTATATGAACCGGGAAAGCCTGGAAAAAACCCTCGACACCGGGTATACATGGTTTTACAGCCGCTCCCGCCAAGCGCTCTGGAATAAAGGAGCAACCTCCGGTCACCGACAAAAAGTGCTGCGGATGTACTACGACTGCGATGAAGATACGATTTTAGCCGTTGTAGAGCAAACCGGCAGCGCCTGCCATACCGGGGCGCACAGCTGTTTTTACCGGGCTTTTCCCGGATACGGAGAATAGGAGGACACCAAAATGGAACAAAATCCGCTGACCAGTTTATATCGGGTAGTGCAGAATCGCCGGGCCAATCCCGCGGAGGGTTCTTATACCTGCTATTTGTTTTCTCAGGGGTTGGATAAAATTTTAAAAAAATGCGGTGAGGAATGCGCCGAAACCATCATCGCCGCCAAAAACGGTATTCTGCTGGATACCGAAAACGAAATCTGCGACCTTTTGTATCATCTAATCGTGCTGATGGTGCAGCAGCAAATCCCGCTGGAGGACATCTTTGCGATTCTAGAAGAACGTAGCAAAAAAATCGGTAATCTGAAAAAACAGCACCTGTCAGATCATAATAGTTAAGATTCGATTCGTTCGTTCCGTTTTCATGCGGCGTCTTTTTCATTCAGACAGCAGCCTTCTTGCCATGCGCTTTAGGCCATGGTAGAATAAAGGGCAGTATAGACCATTGGAGGTTTTAAAGCTATGCGCATCCCCTGTCTTGAAACAAAAAGGCTAATATGAAGAAGCTTTACAGAGGACGACACGGACGCTTTGTATTTGCTTTTAAGCGATCAAGAGGTTAATACATTTCTGCCATGGTTTCCCGTAAAAAACAAGGCAGAAGCAAAGCAGTTTTACAAGGAACGGTTAGTAGCTTCTAACAAAGCGGAACCGCCCTATTCGTATGCGATTTGTTTCAAAGAAGATCCACGCCCGATCGGCTATGTCACAGTCGGGATGGATGACAGCTACGATTTCGGCTATGCGCTTCGAAAGGAATTTTGGCATAAGGGATTGGTCACAGAAGCAAGCCGGGCTGTTGTTGCGCAGTTAATGAAAGACGGCGTGCCCTACATCACAGCCACACATGACAAAAATAATCCCCGCAGCGGCGGCGTCATGAAACAACTGGGGATGAAGTATCAATATTCGTATGAAGAGCAGTGGCAGCCAAAAAATATTCCGGTTATCTTTCGAATGTATCAGCTGAATCTCGACGGAGACCAAACGAGGGTATATCGAAAATACTGGGATCATTCGGTGGTGCATTTTATAGAAGAAATTTAAGCCGCTTTCTGCAAGCAGCTACCTGCGCAAGTGTGTTGACAAAAAGCAATCGGCACATCGGCCTGCCCAAAAGAGAAGGCCGTTTTCCTTTTTTCAAAATTCCCCGTCCAGCGCAGAGAAAGGCCTTTGCCGGTTCATACTATCCCCACGCATAAAAGGAGTTGTAAAATGAGGACCAAAACAGTAGCCGTGCTGCCGTATGACCCGGCATGGAAAGAGGCATTTGAACGAATAAAAGCACCACTTTGGGAGCGCCTACAAACTTGGCTTTCAGCGGTTGAACATGTGGGGAGCACCTCGGTAGAAGGGCTTTGGGCCAAACCGATCATTGATTTGGATCTGGTTTTGAAAGAGCCCGGATTTTTTCCGCAGGTCAAACAGGAACTGGCACTGCTGGGATACTTCCACGAAGGGGATCTCGGCATCCCGCAGCGGGAGGCGTTCGCCTATCAAGACAAGCCGGATCTCATGGCGCATCACCTGTATGTCTGTCCGCCGGATTCTTTGGAACTGCGCCGGCATCTGACCTTTCGGGATTATCTACGGACGCATCCGGCAGAAGCCCGCAAATACAGCGAGGTCAAACGGCAGGCGGCAGCTTTGTTTCCCCATGACATCGACGGCTATATAGCCCAAAAAGACGCTTGTGTAAAAGAACTATACCAAAAGTGCGGCTTGCTCTGACCGATTCGGCAGGTACCGATTTTCGTCAACCGTGAAAAATCCTTTGATTTTGGTTGCATCTTAGGCCGTTTTGTGGCATGATAAAAGTTATGTTCGCAAAAAGCGAATGTTTGTCCGCGGCAAAAAGACAAGCAGCGCTTTTTTGTCAACAGAAAAATAGAAGAAGGTGGAATACATGGAAAAAGCAAACCGGGGCTCCTTTTCCGGCAAGGTCGGCTTTGTTCTCGCGGCAGCCGGCTCGGCAGTGGGGCTGGGAAATATTTGGCGGTTCCCATATTTGGCAGCCAAATACGGCGGCGGTATTTTTTTGTTGGTTTACATCATTTTGGCACTTACACTGGGCTTTGCACTGATGACAGCAGAAATTGCGATCGGACGAAAAACAGGATTGTCCGCGATTGGAGCCTACGGGGCTTTAAACCGGAAATTTTCCTTTCTCGGCGTTTTAACGGCGGTGATTCCGGTGATTATTCTGCCCTATTATTCGGTAATTGGCGGATGGGTGCTGAAATATCTGGCGGTCTTTTTGTCCGGCGCCGGAACCCATGCAGCGCAGGACGGATATTTTTTAGGGTATGTTGCGCAGCCTTATCAGCCGCTGCTCTGGTTTCTGCTTTTTATCGGGATTACTTTTGTAGTGGTTTTGCTCGGTGTAGAAAAGGGTGTGGAAAAGTGCAGCAAAATCATGATGCCCTTTTTAGTTGTTCTGTCCATCGTCATCGCAATTTTTGTAGTCTGCCAGCCCGGCGCCATGGATGGAGTGGCCTATTATCTAAAGCCCGATTTTTCCAAATTCACACCGATGACCCTACTGGCCGCCATGGGGCAGCTGTTCTATTCCATGTCCCTGGCAATGGGGATTATGGTCACCTATGGCTCTTATATGAAAAAAGATGTAAATCTGGATCATGCGGTCCAGCAGATCGAAATTTTTGATACTGGCATCGCGTTGATCTCCGGCTTAATGATTGTCCCGGCGGTATATCTTTTCTCCGGCGGCGACGAGTCAGCGATGCAGGCCGGGTCTGGGCTGATGTTTATCACTTTGCCGAAGGTATTCGCCGGCATGCCGTTTGGCACAGCGATCGGCGCGATCTTTTTCCTTCTGGTATTGTTTGCCGCTTTGACCTCTTCGATTTCCCTGATGGAGACAGTCGTCTCCATCATTCGGGACAAAACCAGCCTGTCGCGCCGTAAGGCCGCATTCCTCACTTTGGGAGTCAGTGTTCTGCTTGGGATTCCATCTTCTCTCGGCTTTGGGCTTTGGTCTAAAATCAAACCATTGGGCATGTCGATTTTGGATTTCTTCGATTTTATCAGCAATTCCATTTTAATGCCGGTGGTCGCTTTCCTGACCTGCATCTTCGTCGTCTGGTTTGTTGGGCTGCAAAGCATTGTGGATGAAATCAAGCTGTCTTCCCCGTTTAAGCGGGAAAAAATGTTTCGTGTGATGATTCGGTATATTGCACCGGTTTGTATCGTGCTGATTCTTGTCAGTTCGGTTCTCAATAGCCTTGGCGTAATTAAAATTTAGGGCAGCAGCCCAAAATAAAAAAGCCTTGCTTTCCGACAGAAAGCAAGGCTTTTAAATTAAGTTTTTCTAGGCTTTTCTCTGTTTGAACAGGAACGCCGTAGCCGCTCCTGCGGCGGAGATCAGCATTGCCGCAATGGCAAGCTCCAATCCGTTATCGTCGCCAGTTTGCGGATTATCCTTATCCGTGTTGTTGGAATCGGAATCCGTCCCACTCTACTTTCCCGAATTCTTCTTCCTCATCACGGTCGGATTCGGGTTTGGATTCGGGTTCTGGCTCGGGCTCTGTTCCAGCAGACCCAGTCGTTGTCGTAGACTGTCCCTTTTCGACAGATACATCATCAACCACTACCTGACCTTCGCCCTCGTTTTTCACTTCAACGCCTGCCACAATACCCGCAAAGGACGCATTGCCCTGCTGAACAGTAATGGAGTCTCCTTCTTTGGCGGCATCTGCCAGCGTTTGAGCAATCGATTCGGCATTGCCGATATAATAAGTCGTGTTTTCGCCGGAAGTCAGGGACGCGGCGGTTTTGCTGGCGTCGATCAAGCTCGTGTCCACTTTGGAAGCAAAGGTGCCCTGGCTGACCACGATTTGTGCTTTATAGTCAGCTTGCGTATACAATTTTCCAGAAAACTGGCCCCCATCAATTAAAACTTTTCCTCCCTCTTTATTGGATTCTCCAACGCCAAACAAAGAATCCTCTCCACCATTACCAGAAGTGAAAACGCCTCCCTTAATGGTAAACTGGCCTTTATCTGCTACATCATCCAAATATCCATATGCCAATACATGGCCAGAAGGGACGCTGAAATTACCGCCTGAAATCGTAGTCTCATTCCAGTTTAAAATGGTCGGGCCTTTGGTGTTTTCAAAGCTGCCATCTTTTATTTCCAGCACGCCATAGTCATCGTTCTTAACGGTGTTCATGCCTCCGGAAAAGCTTCCGCCATGAATGGTCAGATTGGCAGCATTTGCACCGTATGTCGTACCTCGGTCGGTAGCGTTGTCTCCATACCAACCATTAGCAATCAAACTGCTTGAGCCTGTTTCAGCAGAAATTGATACTCCTTCATAGATTTCCATATCTCCCATGTTTTTGATGGTATACCATTTTTCTGCATTGTACTCGCCGCCGTTGAGGACTGCGGTTGCGCCCGGATAGTTTACAATTGCGCCGCCTTTTGGTGCCACAATTTTTCCCGGCCCTTCCACAGTCAGGACTCCTTTGTTCGAAACAACATCCTGTACCCCGGTTTCTCCGGTCAGGGTATATCCATTGAGATTCAATACCACAGTTGCACCCGTCGGGATCTCAATGTTTGCGGTGATAGAGCCGCCCAGAGTGATGGTGTTGCCATCAGCGATTGCATTTTTTAGCTCTTCTGCCGTTGTTACTGTTTTTTCCTCCGCGAACGCCGTCACCGACAAAAGGGACAATGCCATAACCAAGGTCAGCAGCGTTGCCATAAACTTATTGCGCCGAATTTTTTGCATAAAAAAACCTCCCATAATTTCTCCTGGAGGAACTTTTGTTCAATATGTCCCCCAAAAAAAATAATCCGTCATTTTCAAGGGTGTCTTCTTCCTCCAGAGGTTTCTTTTATTAAAAAAATACGATATTTTTGAAAAATATCAAGTATTTTGAGGCTTTTTATAAATATTTTCCAAAGATATAACAAGAGAATCATTCTCTCGTTATATCTTTGAAATTATGATTAAAACACTGTCTACTCCTTTTGAACCCAAATTTCTTTCAGACAGGACAGAAAGGCTGCATTCTGCACCTAGCTCCCAATAGAAACGCGGGGAAAATCAAATGCACCGATGAGAATATTCCTTTTTTGCGCTTTGAGCTTTTGGGGATCCATATGGGCACCAAAATAGAAAAAGCTCGTTTGAGGCAGATAGACCTTACATCCCAGCTTTTTCATCTCTTTGGTCAGATAATCTCGTCCTTCCTTTACCATTTGATAGGAGCAAGAAAGAAAATCCCGATCACCCAAAGAGGCGATTGCCCCGGCAATCGCCTCCGTACTGGTATGAAATACGCCGGGAGATCGCATCAAATCACCAATGATCTCTGCGGCGGCCAAACCATAGCCCATCCCGAATCCCCGCCATTCCGTGGATTTTAGAGAAGGTTTTGAGCACAATAATATGGCGGCAGCCTTCTAAAATCAATGGAACTGCCGAAGGAACGGAAAGGCCATCCACATATTCGATCGCGGCCATCCTCTGAGGAAACTCTAACTACCAGCAAAAAAGGGGGAGGTATCGCCCCTCCCCCTTTTTTAATCTTGTTCCAATATATGGCGTCCCATCAAAACGCCCATGACCGAAGCCATCATCAGGCCGCGCGTCCAACCGCTGGAATCTCCCAGGCAATGCAACCCACGGATGCTGGTATCAAAATTTTGATCCATTTTAACCCGGTTACTGTAAAATTTGAGTTCCGGAGAGTACAGAAGGGTTTCTACCGCGGCAAAACCCGGCACAACATGGTCTACTGCCTGTATAAAACCGATGATGTTGACCATGGCCCGGTACGGCATAGCAGCAGTGATGTCACCGGCTATCGCATCCGGCAGGGTTGGGCGTACGTTAGAGCGGCTCAGCTCCTTTTGCCAGGTACGTTTTCCATCTAAAATGTCACCGAACCGCTGAACCAGAATATGTCCGTCTCCGAGCATATTTGTTAGTTCCCCGATTTTCTGCGCATATGCAATCGGCTGGTTAAACGGCTGTGTAAAATTGTGAGAACATAAAATTGCGAGATTGGTGTTCCCGGATTTCTGTGATTTGTAGGAATGTCCGTTGACCACCGCCAGATCATTATCGTAGTTTTCCTGACTGACAAATCCGCCCGGGTTCTGGCAAAAGGTGCGGACTTTATTTTTAAACGGCAGCGGATAGCCAATCAACTTTGACTCATATAAAACATTATTCACGTCTTCCATAATTTCATTTCGGACTTCCACCCGCACGCCAATGTCAACCGTTCCCGGCTCATGGGCAATGCCGTGCTCAGCGCAGAGCTTTTCCAGCCAATCCGCACCCCGCCGTCCCGTAGCAATCACGGTGGTGTCAGCCGAAATCTCCATGGTTTGAGACGGACCGGAAGCCTTGTGCAGCAAAACGCCCCGGCAATTTTCTCCCTCCAGCAGCAGGTTAGCGCAGTTCCATCCAAACAGGATCTCCACGCCGTTGGCTTGCAGATACTCTTGGATTGCCAGATAGATTTCCTGCGCTTTTTCGGTTCCCAAATGGCGGATTGGACAGTCGACCAGTTTCAACCCCGCCTGGATAGCCCGGGACCGAATTTGTTTTACCTGATCCGACGCCCCGATTCCCTCTACATGGGTATCGGCCCCAAATTCCAGGTAAACACGGTCAGTATACTCAATGGTCTTTTGGGCCAGCTCTTCTCCGATGAGTTCCGGCAGCTCTCCACCCACTTCACAGCTTAAAGACAGCTTGCCGTCCGAAAAGGCGCCGGCACCGGAAAAGCCGGTGGTGATATGGCAATACGGCTTACAGTTTACGCACCGCCCCGTCACGTTTTTCGGACAGTGGCGCTTTTGCACAGGATTTCCTTTCTCTACCATCACAATTTTTTTTCGGGTGTTCCCCCTCACCAATTCCAAAGCGGTAAAGATTCCTGCGGGACCTGCTCCAACAATCACAACGTCACATTTCAAATGAAGCGCCTCCTTTATTTTCAGATAGATTTTGGGTAAATACCTGTTTTTCGACGATCCGATCCAGTGAAAAAATACCCTCTTTTTTACACAGCAAAAAACCAGCATCTCGGAAAAATATATACTCGCCCCGCTGGGGATTCGCATATAGTCAACTATTTCCGGTAGCTGGTAGAAACATTCATCCAATTATGAATTTATATAGTGCCAATCCATTCAGTTATACTATCGGAAACAAATTGGTTTGTCAAGGAGTTTTCCATTCAGCAGGAGTAGAACATTTTCGGTAAAGTCCCATATTTCTTTTGCAAAAGAATCAACTTTTTTGGCAGGTTGCCAAAGATATGAAAATTCTCTAAAGAATTGAAATTTTTTGACTTGTTTTTCCTTTCAAAAATCCTTACACTATTGGCCATATGACAAATAGGAGAGAAGTGCTTCCATGAAAAAAGTCCTGAAACATACCATGTCGGCGGCCGCCGCCGGCGGGCTGCTGCTCGTTCTTTATGCAATGAAGGAGCTGTTCCCCTTTGGAGAGTTTACCGTTTCCTGGTGCGATATGAACCAGCAGGTCGTTCCGCTTTTGTGTGAATTCAAAGATATTCTGGAAGGCAAAGGAAGCCTTTTTCTCAATCTGCAAAATGCCGGCGGCATGAACTTCTGGGGTGTTTTTTTATTTTTTATCTCCAGCCCTTTTACTTTTCTGGTGGCTTTTGTAGAAAAATGGCAGATGATGCGCTTTGCCAATATCCTAGTACTATTGAAAATCATGCTCTGCGCCGGTTGCGCATCAGTCTTTTTTGACCGGATTTTTCCGAAATTGCGTCCGTTTTTTACCGTTTTGCTATCGATCAGCTATGCATTTTGCGGATATACCATGCTGTTTTATCAGAATATGGTATGGCTGGATATGATGTATCTGTTCCCGCTCTTTCTGCTTTCCCTGCATCATCTGGCAAAAACAGGCTCCTTAGCGCCATATGCTTTTTGCCTGGCCGCCATGATCACCGTGAATTTTTATTTGGGATATATGGTGGTTCTGTTTCTGATTTTGGCCGCCGGCATTTGGGTTTTCTTTTTCTCTCCGCATACCATCCGGGGAGAACGGATTATCCAGCTGGCTGCCGGCACACTGGGAGCGGCTTTGCTCTCCGCAGTCGTCTGGCTGCCGGCGCTTTTACAGTATCTAATTTCTGCCCGCGGCGGAAACCTGTTCCAAAGTCTGGGCAGCGGAGCGCTCTTTAGCCCTCTGGATACGATTGGCATGCTGCTTTTGTGTACTTCTATCGTCATTCCTGCTTTTTTGTTTCAGTCGCTTCGCTGTGCCAGAGGGGAAATGAAAGATTCCAAGGAAGCTTATACCCTGGTGCTGTTTGTTTTGATGCTCATTCCCGTTGTTGTGGAGCCAATCAATAAAATCTGGCATACGGGCAGCTACCAGGCTTTTCCCGGCCGGTATGGGTATATTCTTGTCCTGTTGGGCCTGTGCCTGGCGGCGCAGATTCTGCAGCGTCCGGCGGACCCGCCGTGCAATCGTTCTTCTGCGCCTTGGACCGCGGCGCTGTTTTTCCTGTTGGGCTTTGTCATTTTCGCTGCCTTTTTCCTCTGGAATCGGTATCCGAAAACCCTTACTGCTTATACCCGCACGCTTTGGGGAAACGATCAGTCCCTCCAGATTTTTCTGATTTTTTTCCTGTTGGCAGCCGGATGCTGCGGCTTGGGTCTATTTTTATACCGACACCGCCTGCTCAGCCGTCGCCTGCTGGCAATCTGTCTGTGTGTGTTAACCATAACTGAATCTCTTTTTTACGGAACCTGTTTTTTTGCCTCTAAATCAGACGGAAGTTTTGTCCATGTCGCAAACCTGGAAGGAAAAATTGACGACGACAGTTTTTATCGGGTGAAAAACAACCGAAAAAACTACGATGTGAACCTCACAGGTGCCATTGGCTACCCGACTCTGAACCACTATACCTCCCTGACGTCGGAAAACTATATGCACGGCATCCGAAAGCTGGGCTACTCTGCCTATTGGATGGAAGTCAGCTCAGTAGGAGGAACCCTTATCAGCGATGCGCTACTCAATCAGAAATATACCGTTTACCGGCAGCACCCCGTGTCGGAAACGACGATTTATTCCGATGGAGAATATTCCATTCGCCAAAACGATCTTGTGCTTCCTTTGGGAATCGTCACCGATGCCAATCTTGCTTTGGAAGAGGAGCTGGAACTGACAGCCCGCCCCTATGCGGGAGAACACCTGCTGCGCACATTGGCACAGAGCGGGCAATCCATTGTAAAAGAGTATCCGCCTACCTATACTCATAATGTCTCCTTAACGCGGGACGGCGCATATTACAATATTACCCGGCAGGGCAGCGGCGATTCGATCATTGAATACCAGCTTCCCCCATCGGACAGCACCTGCACTTACTATTTTGATTGCTTTGACTCTTTGCAAAACAATCTTAACGAACCGTACTATAAGGCCTTTTCCATTTATATAGACGGGGAACTGGTCAATCGGGAATACCCAACGCAAAGCCTAAACGGTATATTCGAGCTGACGGTACGCGCCAATCAATCCGTCCGTGTGACATTAACGGTCCATAAAGATGTGTCGGTCCGGTCGTTTGGCGTGTTCAGCGTCTCTCATGATGCGTTGGCCCAAACCCTGGCGTCTATGCGCACCGCGCAGATGCAGACCGGCCGGGATACGGTATCCGGCACTGCCACCGCACAGCAGGACGGCGAATATTTATTTTTGTCGCTGCCTTATGACAAGGGATATACCGCAGTGGTAAATGGGCAAACGGTCCCAATTCTGCGGGTATTCGATACTTGGATGGCAATTCCGCTGGAAAAAGGGGAAAACACAGTTTCCCTGCGTTATCAGCCCCCGGGGATTGCAGTTGGCGGTGCGCTGAGCGTGCTGGGTCTTGGCTTTACTTTATGGACCGGGTGGCTTCTTTTCCGAAAAGGAGTCCGAATCCGGCCACTCGAAAAACCGGCAGGTGTTTTGTTTGCCCTGCTGGCTGCAGGCGTCTTCGCCGTTGTTTACCTGATGCCGGTTGTCGTCTACCTGATCTACCAGTTTTCGGCTGGATAACAAAAAAGCCCTTTTTTACAGGGCTTTTTTTCATGATTCGGCGGGAGGAGGCTCCGACGTTCCCCCCTTTTTCCTTTTCAGCGTAACCCTTCATTTTTGACTGAAAATATGCTATGATAACCCAAAGAGTTCATAGAAAAAAAGGGGGCGCCATGATGACCTTACCGGCTTATTGCGGTTTTTTCTGCGACCGTTGTCCGGTATATCGGGCCGCTGCCGGCGGCGACAAATCCATGAAAGAAGAACTGGCACAGCGATATACAACTGCCGGACAACCCCTTTTCGCCGAGGATATCCGCTGTCAAGGATGTAGGGCGCAGGAAAGTCAGCTATCGGTATTCTGCCAAAAATGCTTTATCCGGTCCTGCGCCAGACAAAAAGGGCTGTCCCATTGCGGTACCTGTCGGGAGTACCCCTGTGACTATATGGAAAAACACATCCCGCCAGACAGTCCCAGCAGAATCTGGCTGGACTGGTATCGGGAAAGGCTAGCCAAACCGATGAAAAAGGAGGAATTCCATGGCGTCTGACACCAGAAATCTCATCAAAGCACAGATCACAAAAAAAGGGGAAGCCCACCTGCGGGCGGGCCATCCATGGGTATACGATTCGGAAGTTATCTCGTTGGAATCCCCCTGTGAGGACGGAATCCTGGTCGAAGTGACCAGCCCTAAAGGCCGGTACCTTGGCACAGGATTCTATAACAGCTGTTCCAAAATCCGCATCCGCGTGATTTCTACCAACGCCAACGACCGGTTTGACCGGGACTTTTTCAGACGGCGGCTGTGTCATGCCTGGGAATACCGCAAAACGGTTATGGGAGCGGATATCAACTGCTGCCGGCTGATCTTCGGCGAAGCGGACTTATTCCCCGGCCTTACGGTGGACCGGTTTGGGGAGATCCTGGTAACGCAAACCTTGTCGCTGGGGATCGAGCGGTTAAAGCCGCTATTGTTTCCAAAACTGTATCGCCTGTTGGCAGAAGACGGACAGACTATCCGGGGCATTTACGAACGCAATGACGTAGCCATCCGAAAACTGGAGGGAATGGCCGAAAACAAAGGCTTTTTCCCGCTGGACGGAGTCTCTGTTCCAAACAGTACCAAAACGCAGATCACCGAAAACGGCATCCGGTATACAGTAGACTTTGAAAACGGCCAGAAAACCGGTTTTTTCCTGGATCAAAAGTATAACCGGCGGGCTGCAGCCGCCCTGGCTCCAGGAAAGCGGGTGCTGGACTGTTTTACCCATACCGGCTCCTTTGCGCTCAATGCAGCAAAAGCCGGAGCCTCTCACGTTCATGCGGTAGATATCTCCGGCGACGCGGTGGAAATGGCCCGGCGCAATGCGTGCCTCAACGGGCTGGAATCCAAAATGAGCTTTCAAACTGCCAATGTATTTGACCTGCTTCCTGCTCTCTCCGGACACCCTTACGACTATATCATTCTGGACCCACCCGCTTTTACCAAATCGCATCAGACGGTGGAAGCGGCCATGCGGGGCTATAAGGAAATCAACCTGAGGGCGATGAAACTGCTTCCCCGCGGCGGATATCTGGCTACTTGTTCCTGTTCTCATTTCATGACCGAAGATCTTTTCTGCAAAATGCTGCGTGCGGCAGCCTTTGACGCAAAGGTTTCCCTGCGGCAGATTGAGGCGCGCCAGCAGTCGCCGGATCATCCAATTTTGTGGAATGTACCGGAAACCAATTATCTGAAATTTTACCTTTTTCAGGTGGTATAGTAAAAAAGCCGGGGGAAATCGCCGGTTTTTTGCTTACCGGAAGCGCCTCAACATGATACAATGAAAGAAACAGCAGGATGGGGCTTGTGACGGTTTTTCCAATGAATTTGCCTTTCAAAAGCCCGAAAAGACAAATAAACATCCGTTTTTTTTCCACCATGCCCTCGATCAAAAAATGGCGTTGGGCAAAAAAACTGCCATACGGGGATGGCTTGTCAACTGATGTATCTGTCCCACGCACCTATGGGGACGAAATCGACGACCTGCATTTCGCCATCGTCTGCGGTACGTAGAGGAAGCATACTCCGGCAGCCGTTATGCCCGCTGCCGCAACCTCAGATGATGCCGATCTCCACAGAATCTCAAGTATGTTTACCCGGATCACCAAAGAACTTCCGTTGCAGCATGGTCCGATTTTTTCAAAGGAAAGGATAAAATACGATGATTCACACCATACAAAACAACTTTTTGACCGTTCAGGTGAAAAACGCGGGCGCTGAACTGTGTTCGATAAAAGACAAAGCCGGAACCGAATACCTGTTTGACGCAAATCCCGCCTACTGGGGCCGCAGCGCCCCCGTTCTGTTCCCTTTTGTGGGGAGTTTGAAGAACAAATCTTTCGTCTATGAGGGAAAATCATATCAGATGGGGCAGCATGGTTTTGCCCGGGACAGGGACTTTTCTCTGCTGCAAAAAGAAGAAGCTTCCATTTGGTTTCGGCTCACATCGAACGAGGAAACGCTTGTCATATATCCCTTCTCCTTCGTGCTGGATATCGGTTATCAGCTGGAAGGCAATTCCATCCGTGTGCTATGGAAGGTGCACAATCCTTCAGATAAAAGCCTTCTCTTCTCTATCGGCGCACATCCAGCGTTCCTCTGTCCTCCCTGCGGCGGCGGAATGGACGGCTGCTATCTGGGATTTGATCTGCCCGGTAACCTTTCCTATCGCCTGCTTAACAATCAGGGGCTGGTGACAGAACAAACCCACAGTCTTTTGCTGCAGGATGGCCTTTTGCGCCTTTCTCCTTCTCTGTTTGACCGGGACGCACTGATCGTCGAAGGAAAACAGGCCGGGCGGGTTTGGCTGGCAGACCGGGAGAAAAAACCATTCGTGACGGTAGAATTCAACGCTCCGCTGTTCGGCATCTGGTCGCCGGCAGGCAAAAATGCACCTTTTGTCTGCATCGAGCCCTGGTATGGCCGCTGCGATGCAGAAGATTTTTCCGGCGATCTAGCCCAGCGGGAATACGGCAACTGCATATCTCCCGGACAGGTATTCCAGGAAAATTACTGTATTCAGATCGGGCAAAAATGACCTCTTGGCGCAGATTGAAAAACAATACTCAACGGAATTTTTTCCAGATTGATTAAATTCATAGAACCAGAAAAATAATTGGTGGAACTTTTGAGCTTGCAAAAGGAGGCATATGTCATGGATTTTTACGAAGCGGTCTACCGGCGGCGGACCATTCGGGACTTTGCAGAAAAAGACGTACCAGCTGATACTGTAAATCGGATTTTACAAGCAGGTCTTAAAGCCCCTACCAACAATCATCTTCGCGAATGGGAGTTTGTAGTGCTCCGCAGCAGGCAGTCAATCGAAGCTGTACTGGGGCAAGTTGGGGAAAAAGCACAGCAGCAAATGCAGGCTCTGGCCTCTCGCCGGCTGGATGACTGCCAGCGCAGCATGTATCTGGACGCCGTTCCAAAGCAATATCATATGCTTCCCAAAGCGGCTGTTTCATTTTTCCGTTTATAAACAAAATGGCGATCTGCTGCGGCCAAGCGCCCTTCAGTCGCTGAATGGGTTTGCCGCTGTGTGGTGCTGTATTGAAAATATTCTGCTGGCTGCAGCGGCAGAAGGGCTTGGATGTGCAATCCGGATTCCCACGGGAGAAGAATGGAAGTTTGCAGCCAGCCAGATCGGTGCGCCGGAAGGCTACATTATGCCATGTTATCTTGCGTTGGGTTATCCTGCTGATGACGCTGCCTTGCCAAAGCAGGAGCCGATTGATCCGTTGAAAAAAATCCACTTGGAAAAATGGTAAGCAAGGAATCTCCTTTATCAAAAATTCTTTTGGCCGCATTCCTTTGCAGACCCTTTTATTCTAAAAATTTTGATCCGGCGTGCCGATTCTCTGTAACGTTTGAAGCGGTGCGCCGGTTCTTTTTTATAAGATTTTTGCAATCTCGCAAAGCATAAAACAATCATTCATTCAAACACCGGTTTTATAGCAGGATGTTCTCTTGGAAAGGAACCATTTTTCAACAGTCAGCACCTTACAGAAAAATCTGAAAAATTCAGAAAATTTTTCCGTTTGACAGGTTGAGAAATCCCATGTGAGCGGGTATAATATCCTTGATATGCAAATATTCTGCCGCATCGAATCTGCTCGGTCAGCAGCGGAAAGATCTGCGGGGTAAATACAGAATTTTTTAAGTAATTTTACGAAATTCGAATAAACAAGGAATATCAAAGGGGGACGCATTTGTGTTTTTTACAAAAGACATCGGTATTGACCTGGGGACGGCAAATACCCTGATTTTCATGAAGGGGAAAGGCATCATCATGCGGGAGCCATCGGTCGTTGCGGTGGATGTGCGCAGTGACTCGGTTAAATTTGTTGGACAGGAAGCCAAAGACGTCATCGGCAGAACACCCGGTTCTATTGTGGCGGTTCGTCCGCTGAAAGACGGCGTAATTGCCGATTTTGACATCACGACCAGCATGTTGCAGCTTTTTATCAAAAAGGCGCTGGGCAACTCGATTTTTGTGCGTCCCCGCGTTGTCATCTGCATTCCCTCCGGTGTAACCGAAGTAGAACGCCGTGCTGTGAAGGAAGCGACCCAGAAAGCAGGCGCCAAATACGTGTCCATCATTGAAGAGCCGATGGCGGCGGCCATTGGAGCCGGGCTGCCTGTGGCCGAAGCCACCGGAAGCATGGTTGTGGATATTGGCGGCGGAACCAGCGAGGTAGCTGTAATCTCTTTAGGCGGCATTGTAGCAGCTCGCTCGGTACGCGTTGGCGGCGATGAATTTGATTCTTCCATCATTCAATATATCAAAAAGAAATACAATCTCCTGATTGGCGAACGCACCGCAGAGGATGTGAAAATCCAAATTGGTTCTGCTTTCCCGTACGAAGATGAGGCGCCGATGGAGATTAAAGGGCGTAATCTGGTAGACGGACTGCCGAAAAACATCATGGTTGAGCCGCATGAGATCCGCGAGGCATTGGCCGATCCTCTGGAACTGGTGATGGACGCCATTAAAACGACGCTGGAGCGTACTCCGCCGGAGTTATCCGCCGATATTATCGACCACGGCATTACCCTGACCGGCGGCGGCGCGATGCTCAAAGGTCTGGATCAGCTGATCACCAAAGAAACGGGCATGCCGGTATATGTAGCGGAACGGCCGCTGGACTGTGTGGCAGACGGGGCTGGTACCGTACTGGAAAACTTGGAAAAACTGCGCGACGTTCTTGCGGAGGATGACCGGCGCGGTTAACCCGTTTTGAGTTTTGTGTTCTTTTGCGGCGGTGGCAGCCGTGTTTTCCCCTATTTATGCCGGAAAACGGCGTAATTTTCTTTCCATTGGGCAGGCGGGGGGAAAAGCGGCCCACGGCCGTTTTTCATTGCGGCCTTACGTTTGACATCAAAAAGACAGCAAAGGAGGGGCAGGTCATAAAAGATTTTCTAAAAACAAAGACCTTCAAAGTCATCTTGGGGCTTGCCGTGCTGATGTGCGCTTTTATGCTGCGCGCTGCCTATACCGATGGAATTGCCATTTTCACACAGCGGATCATGGGAGCTGTGGTATATCCTTTTCAAAAAATCGCGTCAGAACTCTCCTCCGGCGTGACCAACATGCTGCAGGGGTATTTGCGAACCGAGCAACTGCAGGAGGAAAATGAGCTGCTGAAAGAGGAAATCCGGCAATTACAGGATCAGCTGGTCGATTACGAGTCGATCAAAAATGAAAACCAGCTGTATCAAAAATTTCTGGACATCAAAGAGCAAAATGCTGATTTTGAATTTTGTCCCGCCATGGTAATCGGCCGCGATGCCAACAGCCAATTCGGCAGCTTTATTATTGATAAAGGGACGCTTCAAGGCGTTGCCAAGCGGGATCCGGTCATCACCTCCGACGGGTTGATCGGAGTAATTGAAGAGGTGGGACTAACCTATTCCAGAGTCATTACCCTTCATGATCCCAGCCTGAACGTAGGCGCTTATGTTTCCCGTACCCGGGATACCGGTATTGTGGTAGGCGCCGTGGATTTGGCGCAGGATGGGCAATGTAAAATGACCTATTTACCTCGGGACAGCGGAGCGGCCATCGGAGATATGATCCTCACTTCTGGCGGTAACGTTTTTCCCAAAGGACTGAAAATCGGCACCATCAAAGAAATCCGGCAGGAAAGCCATGGCGTTTCCCTCTATGCGGTAATCGAACCATTTGCGTCTGTAGCAGATGCCAAGGATGTTTTTGTGATTACCTCCTTTGAGGGGCAGGGAATTGTTGTCGGCGAAGATTTAGGGCAGAATGACGCCCCAATAGAAGAATCTGAGGCGAATGAGGATACCTCCTCTTTGCCTGCAGCAGATTCCTCTTCTGTGGAGGCGGGCCAATGATTCGGAAAAAGAGAATTTGGATTTCCATAAAATACTTTTTATATCTGCTTATTTTAATTGTTCTTTATGCCATGCAAACCACGGCGGGCTTTTTTTCCTTTTTCGGTGTTCGTCCCATCTGGGTTCTCCCATTTGCCGTGGCAATTTCCATGTGCGAAGATGTTGTGTCCGCCGCCGTTTTCGGTTCTCTCAGCGGTTTGCTTTGCGATTTGGGCAGTCAGGCCTTATTTGGTTTTAACGGCCTGTTGGTGCTGTGCGGATGTGTGGCGATCAGCTTACTGAGTTTTTTTCTGATCAAGGTCAATTGGAAAAGCGCATTGCTTTTGGGCGGTGCGTTGGCGGCAATCCGCGCATTGCTGGAGTTTTTTTTCTTCTACCTGATTTGGGGATATGAGAACATTCAGCTGATTTTTATCCATTCTGTATTACCAATATTCATTTATACCGCTGTTTTAACCCCGCTCTTTTTGCTTTTGATTCGAAAAATCAAAGAAAAGTGTGACGGACAGTGGAAGGAATAACTCCAATATCCGTTTTTGCCGCTGCGGTCTGCAGGACAGTGTGCGTCCTATCTGGTTGAAAGGAGAGAACATGGAAAAAAAAATCAATTCCAATCGTGTTTGGATCCTGTTTGGCATCATTTTTGCAATTTGTCTGGTCTTCGGGCTAGTACTGATTGAAATTCAGATTGTCCATGGCCAATCTTATTCCGAACTGGCGACGAAAGGGGCCACCCGATCCCAAATCATCCAAGCCGCCCGGGGAGAAATTGCCGACCGGTACGGCCGGCCACTGGTACAAAATAAGGTCGGGTATAATATCACACTGGACCGGGCCTATCTGACCAAAGGGGAGGAAAATGAAATCATCCTTCGCCTGCTGGATCTGTTAACAGCAGCCGGCGACCCATGGATTGATAAACTTCCAATTACCGACACGGAACCATTTGCCTTTCGGGAAGGGCAGGAGTCAGAAGTTTCCAAGCTGAAAGATTTTTTAAAGGTCGGTTCCTACACCAATGTAGATGACGTAATGAGCTGGCTGGTGGAACGCTATCAGCTGGAAAAGTACACGCCCCTGCAGCAGCGGCAGCTTGCGGGGATTCGCTACGAAATGGAACGGCAGGGTTTTTCCATTACTACTCCCTATACATTAGCGGAGGATGTGGCGGTTTCTACGGTTATCCAGATCAAAGAACGTTCCTATGAGCTTTCCGGCGTTATGGTGGTAGAGAGCACCATCCGCGAATATGTAGCAGGTGATATCGCCGCTCACTTAATCGGACAGATCGGTCCTATTTATGCGGAGGAATATGCCGAGCTGAAAGACAAAGGCTATGCAATGAATGACATCATTGGGAAAAGCGGGATTGAAGAAGCGTTTGAATCTCAGCTTCGCGGGCAAAACGGCAAGAGAACCATTACGCTGAACTCCAACGGAGAGGTAATCGATGCCGCGGTGACTGAGCCGCCGGTTCCCGGCAACTCTATCATGCTCACCCTGGACATTGATCTGCAGCGGGCCGCTCAGGATTCTATGGAACAAGAAATCCAGTGGCTGCAGGCCAACGGAGAAGAAGGCGAGGGCAAAGAGGCCACGGCAGGTGCGGTGGTGGCAATTGACTGTAATACCGGTGAAGTTCTCGCAATGGCCAGCTACCCAACCTATAATCTGGCCACCTACAATCAGGATTATAATGATCTTCTGGCCAATCCGGATAACCCCCTTTTTAACCGGGCATTGCAGGGGACTTATGCTCCCGGCTCCATTTTCAAACCGTTGGTTGGTACCGCCGGCTTACAGGAGGGGCTGATCACGCCCTCTTATACCTACACCTGTAATCATGTTTATACTTTCTACGAAGATTACCAGCCCAGGTGCCTGGGATGGCACCCGAATTTTACCGTTATGGACGCGCTGCGGGTTTCCTGCAATATCTTCTTTTATGATTTAGGCCGTCGATTGGGAATTGATACTCTGGTGGACTACGCAAGCCAGTTTGGCTTGGGCGAACCCACCGGTATCGAACTGCCAGAGGCCACCGGCCATATGTCCAGTCCCAAATACAGCGAATCGGTAGGGGAAATCTGGAATCCCGGCGACGTGCTCCAGACCTCCATTGGCCAGAGCAAAAGCCTGTTTACACCTTTGCAGCTGGCCACCTACACCGCCACGCTGGCCAACGGCGGCGTGCGGATGAAAACCCACCTGGTCAAAAGCGTGAAAAGTTATAGCCTGGACGAAACGGTGGAAGATATCGAACCGGAAATTGTCGTCGATATGGGACTGTCAGAAACGGCGGTCAGCGCCATTCGGGACGGTATGATCCGCGCATCCGGCCAAAACGGATACAGCGGAACCTCCGGCGCATATTTTGGCAACTACCCCATTTCGGTGGCGTCTAAAACCGGCACTCCGGAAACCACTGGGTTTCCCAACGGCACCTATATCTGTTATGCGCCGGCGGATGACCCTCAGATCGCCGTGGCGGTGGTCATCGAAAATGGTTACCATGGTTATTGGGGTGCGGCGGTGGCAAAGGCCATCTTTGACGAGTATTTCTTCGGAAAAACCAACGATCAGCTGCCTACTGCGGCAGATACCCTTTTGCCGTAGTCTGTTGGGGAGAAATCTCCTGACGGCAGCAAAATTCATTGGGCTGATGGGAGGCGGGAAAATGCAAAAACTGCTGTCTGTTATTATGCTGATTCTGATTATCATTGCCTCGCTGACCGGATGCCAAACAAAATCGTCTGCGGTCAGTGTGAAAAGCACGATTGACACAGGTTTTCAACCCTATTATGAAATGAGCGACGGTTCCTGGCAGTGTGATGGTCGCACCTATCAGTATCGACTGGAAATCAGCGGCAGAACACCGCAGGCTGCTGCGGACTCCACCTTTGTATATCTTAGCAACTTAGAAGAAATCTCGTTTGAACAAGCGTGGAAAGCCGCTGGATTCAGCAGCAATTCGGAAGACTATTTCTCCCCGAAAGAAGCGATTCTTGTGGAATGGAGAACAGAATAAGCAACATCATTTGCCAAAAAGGAAAAACCAGGCACAGCCGTTGGCTGCGCCTGGTTTGTTTTTACTGTTTATTCCCATTTTCTCCGATTGGCCCAACCGGAAAAAGCCAGTGTTTTACAGCAGATGTACCCCTCTGGCTTCGCAGGCGTCGATCATCTCGTTGGACCAGACGGCAGCCTGTACTTCGCCAATATGCACCTTGTTGAGCATCAGCATGCAGATACGCGACTGCCCAATACCGCCACCCATGGTAAGGGGCAGCTGCCCTTCCAGCAGCATTTTGTGGAACGGCAGTTCGGCGCGGGATTCGCAGTTTGCTTTGGCCAACTGCTCTTTCAGCGCTTTTTCATCTACCCGGATACCCATAGAGGATATCTCCACCGCCCGATTCAAAAGCGGGTACCATACCAGAATATCACCGTTTAAGGACCAGTCATCATAGTCTGGAGCCCGGCCGTCGTGGGGTCTGCCGGAACGCAGCTTATCCCCGATCTGCATCAAAAATACCAGGCCATGCTCTTTACAGGCCGCGTCTTCCCTCTCTTTGGGGGTCAGTTCCGGATAACGGTCTTCCAGCTGCTGTGTAGTAAGAAAGGTGATTTTCTCCGGAATCACCCGGTTCAGAATGGGGAACTGCCGGCACGCCTGATCCTGGGTACGTTTTAGCGCACCGACAATGGCTTTTACCGTGTCCTGCAGATAGGTGATATTGCGCAGCTGTGTCGTGATGACCTTTTCCCAGTCCCATTGATCTACGTAAACCGAGTGCAGATTATCCAGATCCTCATCCCGGCGGATGGCATTCATATCGGTATAAATGCCGCTGCCGGGGCCAAAGCCGTAGCGCTTGAGCGCCAGACGTTTCCATTTGGCGAGACTGTGCACCACCTGCACATCACTGTGCATTTCCAACACGTCAAACTGAACCGGGCGCTCCACACCGTTGAGATCGTCGTTGAGTCCCGACTCCGGCCGGACAAATAAAGGAGCGGACACCCGAATCAGGTGTAAAGCCTCGGCCAATTCCCGTTCAAAAGTATCCTTCACCAGCTTAATGGCAATTTCCGTATTGAGGATATCCAATTTCGAAGTATAATGATCTGGTAAAATCAGTTTTTGTAAAGACATGCCCCTCATCCTCCAAACAGCTTGCAGTTTTAACGGTTCTGTCCTGCATTTTACCACAGATCACCGCCTCTGGCAAGAAAAAACGGAGGAAAGGTTTTGCTATTCTCCCACGGCAATGGATTGAGCGTCTTTTTTCTCCGTGCGGGACCAAAACATCAGCGCGCCGCAGCCCAGCGAAACGACGATGGCAAATAAAAAGGGATACAGGCGGCTGACATCGCTCATGGCCCCCATCACCGTCCCGAATGGTGAGGTAATTGCCAGAGCAATAACATGCAGCATGGCATAAACCCGCGAACGCTCTTTTTTGTCCACATACAAAAACAGCAGAGATTCCTTTCTCGGAATGACAAACGCATTGGCGATGGCCTCGAAAAAAATATAAAAGACAGCTCCTGTCCAGGAAGCCCCTTGGAACAACAGCGGACAGGCAAAAGCAGCCGCGTATAAAACAAGCCCGATCGTTAAAACCGTCCGATGGCTTTTTTCGTTGATTTTGCTTTGAGCGGTAAACATAAATAACAGGCACACAGCTGCCCGGATCATGGGGATGTATCCCAGCGAAGCGGTGGGCAGGCCCAGCCGTTCGGTGGCAAAGTCATAGAAAAAGGTATTAATAATAATATTGTTGATGCCAATGGTAATCACCAGTATCAGCAAAAGACGGGTTACCGGCGTGGTAAAAATCAGTTTAAAAACCCTTCCATAGCCGGAAAACATCCGGTAAAGCGGAATGTTTTTGGTCTCAGTGATCCTCTTTTTGCCCTGTGCCGTCTCTTTCGCTTTCCAAAAAAGCAGCGTACATTTGAATGCTTGGGACAAAAAAGCAAAGAAATAAACGCCCCGCAACGCCGGGATGATACTGAATTTTTGCACCAGAATGATGGAAATCGGGGTCAGAAAAGTGGCGGCCAGCTGCACCATAGTAATACCGGAAAAAGCGTAGGGAATTTTTTTAGGCGGGCAGTCTTCTGTCAAAAGGCCATTCCAGGCATTGGTATTGATCTGCCAGCAGCCGCCCAATGCCATGGAAGCTGCAAACCACCAGAAATTCTTTGCGCAGGCCAAAAGCAACACTGACAGCGCACCGGACAAAAGATCAAAATAATAGCAGGTTTTTCTGCGGCCCAGTTTATCGGTGATGACGCCCCCCAAAAAGGAGCTGATAAACTGCGCGGCCAGCTGAATGGTGACCAATGTTCCCAGAAGCGTTCCCAGGTTGGCATTGTCCAGCCCGATGATCGCCTTTCGGTACTCCACCGCATAAGCCACATACAGCGCATTGGTAATCGCCCAAAATGGTTCGCACAGCACGCACCACTTGGCATTCCCCTCCAGCTGCATCAGCTGATCCATCAAGGGACTTTTTCTTAACAGCCGGGAAAAAGCGTTTGCCATAAAAAATTCACCTGCTTTCTTTTTAATAGGACAGGATAATACATCCTTTTCTCCATCATATCGGAAAAAGATGGTAATTTCAAGTCGGTTTTGAACAAATACTCTTGTTTTTTTACTTGAAATCAGAAAGTTTTTAGTGATCATTCCAAATTAGAAAGTTTTTCGCAGATCCTGCTTTTTCTCTTTTCTTTATTTTTTGTTTATGATAGAATAAAGAGGAATTTGTATACATTTATTTTGTCGGGCTGCTTGTTCAGTGGCCGACTTTATCTCAACCGAGGTGCTATTATGAAAATGAAACTGGCCCTTTTGCTGGGGAAGCTTTTGTATCTGCTGGGCAAACCGTTTGGAAAATCTACAAATCTGCCCGGCGAGCTGGCGCTGAAGATCTGCCCGCAGATGATGGGCAATTTCCGATTTGACGGTAAAATCCTTGCCGTTACCGGGTCGAATGGAAAGACTTCCACGGCCAATATGATTGCCTATATTTTGAAAAAGCAGGGGCATTCGGTGGCGCATAACGCCAAGGGCTCCAACCTGACCGGCGGGGTGGCCACTACGCTGCTGGCGGCGTCTACCATGGGGGGGCGTATCAAACAGGATTTTGTGGTGCTGGAAGTGGACGAGCGTTTTTCCCGGCTGATCTTCCGGGATTTTTCACCGGACTACCTGCTTTGTACCAATTTATTCCGCGATCAGCTGACCCGCAACGGAAATGTGGATGTAATCATCGAGAAGCTGCATGAGGCGATCAAACCGTCGGTCAAGCTGATTTTAAATGGGAACGACCCGATTAGCGGCGATCTGGCCCCACAGAACCAAAGGGTTTATTACGGCCTTTCCAAAACGGAGCAATCATCGGAAAAATGCCTCAACATCACCCATGACGCAAAGGTTTGCCCCCGTTGTTTTGGCCGCATGAGCTATACTTACTATCACTACAACCACATCGGCGGTTTCCAGTGCTCCAAATGCGGTTATATCAATCCCCAATGGAGCTATACGGCCGACAATGTCGATTTTTCTTCAGGCGATTTTACCATCAACGGGTGCCGGGTTCACACCGATTATAAAGATCTGTTCAATATCCTCAATACTACCGCCGCTGTTGCAGCCTGCACAGAATTGGGCTTGCCGCTGGAGAACTGTTGTCAGGCCGTGTCCACTTTTGTTGTGTTGAAACAGCGATACGACGAATTCCAGGTCGGCAGCCGCCGTGCGGTGATGATCCTCTCCAAAAACCAGAATCCGGTCTCTTTTGACCAGTCCATTACCCATGTATTGGAGCGGGATGGGGAAAAGACGGTGGTCGTTTTCATCAATAATATCAACCATACCGGTCACCGGGATACCACTTGGCTTTATGACATTGGCTTTGAACGGCTGCTGGGCAAGGTAGACGCTGTTGTGGGCACCGGGCCCAGGGCCTATGATCTGGCAGTGCGGCTGAAGCTGGCGGGTTTTCCGCCGGAACAAATCCGCATCGAACGGGATTTGTCCCAACTCAAAGCAGTAGTGGATAAAACCCGCGGCGATATTTGCATTTTGACTGAACTGTATGATGCAAAGTCCATTCTGGAGGTGATCAGCAAATGAGCAAAGTGAACATTCTCTGGATGTACGACGACCTGTTGGATTTGTATGGAGACTGGGGCAACCTGCTTGCGGTGACCAAAGGGCTGGATGCGATGGGGATTCCATGGGAAATTGACCACAAAAGCTTGGGGGATCAGCCGGACTTTTCCCGCTATCAAATGATTTATATTGGCCCGGGAAAAGCGCGGAATCTGGCCGAAGCAGCAAAAGATCTGGCCTGTCAAAAACAGGCTGTGCTGGATGCGGTGGAGCGCGGCGTTGTGTTCCTGGCAACTGGGAACAGCCGCCTTCTGTTCGGCAAAAGCTTTACTGGTGCCGACGGGCAGCAGATACCCGGTATTGGGCTGTTTGACTATACGGGCGAAGAAACCGGCAACGTCTTTATTTCCGACATATTGGCTCACCCGATATTCGCGCCGGAAACCGCATCTTATGGTTTTATCAACCGAACCGCCCATATTCATGGTAATGACAGGGATCCGCTCTTTACTGTAGTAAAAGGGGCGGGGGATGGCGAAATCGCCGGAGAATCCCACGAGGGGAATTTGTACCGGAACTTTTTCGGCACCTGGCAGTTAGGCCCTCTTCTGGTCAAAAATCCGGAGATTTTAAAGGAACTGCTCCGCCGGCTGGTAGGAGAAGCTTTCCGGGACTGGAATACAACTGCTGAGGAACTGGCACTGAAGCTGACTTTAAATGAACTGCAATAATCTTGCAAGCGGACGCGATTTTACAAACTGCCGTCCGCCTTTTCATAGGAGGACTTTTATGAGCGACAAAACCCTTTATCTTTCTGATCTGGACGGCACGCTGCTGCAAAATGACGCGTCCTTATCGCCGTTTGCTGTCCGGGAGCTCAACCGCATGATTGAAAAAGGGCTGTGCTTTTCTATCTCCAGCGCCCGCAGCACCGGTACGGTGATCGGGATTCTTGATGGGCTTCGTCTCACTGTCCCGATTGCACTGTTTAACGGGGTAATTTACTATGATTATTCCGCAGCGCGGTTTGTCCGGGTCATAGACATTGACCCGCAGGCGGCACGGCAGGTTGCCCGGGTCATGGAACAGTATGATCTTCACAACACCATGTATACCTACCAGGATCAGCAGCTGTTCGCTTGTTACACTAGTCTGGATACGGAAAGGGAGCGCCAGTTTGCAGCCGAGCGCTCCCGTTTTCCTCAAAAAAAGTGGCGCCAGGTAGACTCTCTGGCTAAAACAGCAGAGAATGAGCGGGTGGTATTTTTCTCCATGCCAGGGCCAAAAGAAAAAATGGATTGCTTGTATGCCGAAATGGAAAAAATTCCAAATATTACGCTTTCTTATTATCTGGACACCTATGAGCCGCTTTGGTATCTGGAAATTCAGGCTGGCGGCGTGGACAAACGACTTTCGGTTGAGATTCTCCGCGAAATGGCTGGTGCAGACCGTGTCGTTGCTTTCGGAGATAATCACAATGATCTGGCGATGGCAGATGGAGCGGATCAGTTCTGCGCGGTGAGAAACGCCACTGCCGATGTATTGGCCCGCGCCGATCAAATCGTGCATACCAATACAGAAGACGGCGTGATCCGCTATCTGCTGGAACTGGAAGCAAAAGGCGGCTGGTAATACAGCCGCAAACAGCAATCCCGCTGTTTTGATTCCCGTTGACCCAAACGGATTGAGAACTCACCTCCAAACACGGGAGCCCTTTTCTGCGTAAACCCACCAGATCCCTTGGCAATTCCTTCGGCTCTTCTGCGCGAACTGCTTTGACTTGATTGCCGGTATCCTTTCAGAAAATGCCGCCTTTTGGGAAAATACCAACTTTTTACCGAAAAGTCCTGTTGTCTTTTTATATAGATGTTTGCTATAATAAAATTAAAAAGCTGGAGTTTAGCGGTTTAGCCCCCTTATCGCCGGAAAGAATAAAAAAAGCGGTTTTTTAAGGGGCAAAAGGGAGATATTTCCCCTTCGGTTTGACGAAAAAATCCGGCTTTGGCGCAGAGGGAGTGAGGGGCCTTGAAAGAGAAAGAAAAATCCGGTTCGACTCTGGAATCCATGAAGAAAAAACAGTCTCCCAGTCGTTCTTTTAGCAGAGGAAGAAACAGAAAGACAAAAGGGGGATTTCATATGGTACGCATCAACATGCTGTCCTCAGCGGGAATGACCAAAGGCCATGGCGTTCTCTCTGCTTTTGAAGAGCAGACAAAGCTGGTCAGCGAGGGACTCGGTCCCAATTATGCAGTGGTGATCAACAGCTGGAAAAAATCAGATATTTTGCATTTTCATACAATAAACCCCAATTACCTGCTGCGCAGCTGGTTCACTTCTGCGGTAAAGGTGGGGTACGTTCATTTTCTGCCGCAGACGCTGGAGGGGTCCATCCGGCTGCCCCGGCCGATTCAGAAACTTTTGTGCAAATACGTTTTGCTTTTTTATAAATCGATGGACAAGCTGATCGTGGTCAACCCATCTTTTATTTCCAAACTGGTAGAGTGCGGTATTCCAGCAGAAAAGATTGAATATATCCCGAACTTTGTGGATGATAAGCAATTTTATCCGATGCCGCAGGATGAGCGATTGAAAGCACGACAGGCTTTTGGGCTGGATACGGAAAAGTTTACGGTTCTGTGCGCCGGCCAGATGCAGAAACGAAAGGGATTTCTGGACTTTTTGGAGACCGCACGCCGCTGCCCGGATATGCAGTTTGTCTGGGCGGGAGGGTTTTCCTTTGGAAAAATTACCGATGGATATGAAGAAATCCGGCACGCGGCAGAACATCTGCCCGCCAATGTAACGCTTACTGGTATTGTACCACGGGAAAAGATGAATGAACTTTACAATGCAGCGGACGTGTTTTTCCTGCCGTCTTTTGACGAACTATTCCCCATGACGCTGCTGGAATCCATGTGCTGCCACAAACCAATTTTGGTACGGGACTTGGACTTGTACCCCTGCATTCTGGAAGGATATTACACAGCCGCCAGCGACGTGGACGGCTTTGTAAGTCAGCTGCGTGCGCTGACCGATCCGGCGGTTCATTCGGCGGCCGCCGCCCGCTCTGCCGAAGGGCATCAGCGCTATACAAAAGCGGCGGTGCTTTCTTATTGGAAAAACTGCTATGCCTCTTTATTGCCGCAGGCGCAACCGGTGCCGCAGGCGCGGGGTGATTTGCATTTATGAGTATCCGCGGAGGAAAAATTCTCAGTACAACAGTAACCATTGTTGGAATTCTGATATCGCTGGCGTTGGTGATTATCGGACTGAAAATGGGGGTGTTTACCTCCCCGGAAACGTTGCAGATGTTTCTGCGCGGCGCTGGGCTTTGGGCCCCGCTGGTTTTTGTGGGGATTCAGGTGGTGCAGGTCGTGTTTCCCATTATCCCAGGCGGGCTGACCTGCATAGCCGGTGTGCTTCTGTTTGGCCCTGTGTGGGGCTTTGTATATAATTACGTGGGGATCTGTATCGGTTCCTGCATCAATTTTTCGCTGGCAAAACAATATGGCCGTCCCTTTGTGGAGCGGTCTGTTTCGGAAAAAGTGTGGGGAAAATACATCAAATGGCTGGATTCTCCAAAATTTGATTTGTATTTTGCGCTGGCAATCTTTTTTCCGGTGGCACCAGATGATTTTCTCTGCCTGCTAGCAGGGCTGACGCCGATGAAATTTCGGCGCTTTGTCGCTATCATCCTGTTGGGCAAGCCGCTTGCTCTATTGGCTTACAGCTGGGGGCTGGCCACTGCGTTGAGCTGGCTGGCGCAATTTTTAGGCCGGTAAAGCAACGCTGTCTGGATGTAAGAACAGGAATTCCGCCGGATTTTTGTGTTTCACCGATTCATTTTCGCGGTCATATTGTTTTGGCAAACTCGAAAAAAGGAGGACAATCCATGACCGAGCGGGAAAAAATGCTGGCAGGACAGCTGTATGATCCTTCTGACGAAGAGCTATCCCATCTGCGAAAACGTGCGTTCCAGTTGGTAGAGCGGTTCAACCGTCTGCAAAAAGAGGACGCCGCAGCCCAGCGGGAAATCTTGCAGGCACTTTTGGGCAGTATGGGCGATCATGTAACTTTTCGGGCTTCTGTTCGGTTTGACTATGGCTGCAATACTTTTGTGGGAGACAACTGCTATTTTAATTTCAACGCAGTATTTTTAGACTGCGCTCCTATCCGTATCGGCTCCAACGTAATGGCTGGGCCAGGAACTTCGTTCTTTACCGCACTGCACCCGTTGCTGGCGGAAGAACGCAACGCCCGTATCGACGAAACGGGCCGCCGGTACAATTTGGAATACGCCAAACCGATCACCATAGAAGACGACGTGTGGCTGGGCGGCGGTGTAATTGTCAACGGCGGCGTGACCATCGGCCGTGGCGCAGTGATAGGGGCGGGCAGCGTAGTAACCCGGGATATCCCGCCGGGCGTTGTCGCCGCAGGAGTGCCCTGCCGAGTCATCCGGCCGATTACAGAAGCGGACCGGATGATGGTTTAGCAAGTGCTGTTTGAAAAATCATACGGCCCCGGAAAAGGATTTTTTTCCGGGGCCTTTTTGACTGCGATCGCGCAATAAAACCGATTACTTTCGGCGTTCCACCGCCAAAATATACGGGCATTCCGGTACGTGGATCAGCCGGTGCAGCAACACGTCGTACCGCTTGGGATCCAGGCCGGAAAGTTTTTGCTGAAGAGCCTCCCCCTCCAGCCGTCCTTCCTCGTGGCCGGGATAAATCACAATCACCAGCACGCCGCCTATCCGCAGCAAAGGCAGAGCCTTGTCCACTGCTTCTAGGGTAGTTTCTCTCCGGGTGGTTATTGCCTTATCCGCCCAGGGCAGATATCCCAGATTAAACACGCCGGCATCCAGCGGAGTCTGGATATAGCGATCCAGATTGCTGTGACTGTCCAAAATCAGCCGGACGTTCCCGCCGGCGCTGTTGTTATCCAAAAGGGCCTGGGTCGCTTTTAGCGCCGCTGGTTGGATATCAAAGGCCCAAACCTGTCCGCCGGGCAAAGCGCGGCTGAGGAACAGTGTGTCGTGGCCGTTTCCCATGGTAAAATCCGCCGCCGTACCGCCAGGCCGAAGAGCTGGAAGCAACAGCTCCTTGGCCGTATGAAGAATACTTTGCATTAAAAATCCGCCTCCTTTTCACGGGACAGTTCCGAACAAAACCGGGCTCCCTGTACCGTACCGCGCCGGGCCATCTCCCGGTCTATGGCATTGAGCACCTCCCGTTTGCGAACGCTCCACATGGGGCCGACCAACAGCCGGCGGTCCCCATCGCCAGTAAGTCGCTGGATCATGGTCTCTGGCGGCAGCAGCTCCAACTGATCGCAGACGAGCTGGACATATTCTTCCCTTTCCAAAAGCCGGAAAGGGTCCGATTCATATTCAGCGGCCAGCGGTGTTCCCCTCAAAAGGTGCAGCAGATGAATTTTGACCGCATAGGGCCGCAGCGCCGCAACTTGCCGCGCCGTTTGGAGCATCATCCGACGGTTTTCGCCCGGCAGTCCGTTGATGAGATGAATACAAACCCGAATGCCACGGTAGGTCAGCGCCCGATATCCGCACAAAAAGGTTTCGTAGTCATGTCCCCGCCCAATCCGCCGGGCGGTTTCATCGTGGACGGTCTGTAACCCCAGCTCTACCGTCAGGTCGGTGCGGCGGGAAAGATCGGCCAGATAATCCAGCACCGGTTCCGGCAGACAGTCGGCCCGGGTAGCCACCGCCAGCCCGACCACATCGGGGAATGCCAGCACCGGCTCAAAAAAACTTTGCAGCACATCCACTGGGGCATAGGTATTGGTACCCGCCTGAAAATAGGCAATATACTGCGCACCGGGCCACTTTTTGTCAAATACCGCCCGCATCTGCGCAAATTGCTCTTCAATGGAAAGGGATGGATCTCCGCCGAAATCGCCGCTTTGCAATCCGGAGCAGTAGGTACAGCCGGAAATACCACAGGTTCCGTCCCGATTGGGACAGCCGAATCTGGCATTCAGCGGAATTTTACAGACCTTTTGGCCGTACCGGCGACGCAGCTCGCCGCTCCAGGTGCGATAGCGCTTATGATGGTCGTAAAGCGTGTATTCCACGATTATCCCTCCCATAAACCGATGAGATTGATTTCCCAGGCAGGGATATAGGGAAACCGCCGCAGATAGAACCGATAGCCAGGCTGGATGCGCTGAATTTGCAGCGGCAGGGCAAACAGGTCCTCGCTGCGGTGGTAAGCAGAAATCATCAGTTTGGGCTTATGCCGCCGGATGGCGTTAGCCGATCCCAGAATCGCTCGGGACTCGCTGCCCTCCACATCCATTTTCAGAAAGGTAAGCGGTGCTTTTCCCAACAAATTATCCAGAGAATCCGCCTCGATCCGGCGGCCGCTGTCTGCCACGGCGGAATTGCGTCCGGCCCGGGGTGCAAAGGTCAGCACATCCCGATCGTCCCAGACGGCAAGATTCCACAGACTCACCCGGTCATCGTGGAAAATGCCCAGGCGTTCGGCTCTTTCGCAGAGTTTGCGGTAGTTTTTGGGGTCCGGCTCCATGCCGTATACCCCGGCAAAGCGGCCGCCAGTATACTGCAAAAATTCCTCGATGGTATCGCCGTTGTAGGCGCCCAAATCCGCATAGAACTCCTTTGGACCCAGCTGCAGTAAATCGGAAAAAACCTCCTGCCGGGAGCTGGAGGTGGGAACCAGATAGGATAGCTTTCCGGTAAGCTTATAAGCGATGAGATCCCGGTAAATCCGCCGGGATCTCTCGTCTGCCCAAAGGGCGTCTACAGCTTGGACCTCAGCCAGATGAGCTGCTAAAAACGTCTGGTCAAACAGATTCTCTCCCACTACCGGAACGTCCGGGGCATACAGTTCATACTGCTGGTCCAATCGTTGAATGGCGGCCATCGTAGGCTCATCCTGCACAGCAAAAGCAGTAACGATAACAAAATCCTCGTATTGGGCCTGAATTTCCGAAAGCTTTTTCACCCGCCTGCCATGAAAACTGTGGCCGCGGACAAATCTATCACTGGCAAAAAACTCCTGAACCGGTACGCCCATCTGATCCAAATATCGCAGGATATGATCGGCGCCGTTGCCCATTCCATACATCACGACCGGTTTGTTTGTCTTTTGTAGCTGTTCCCAACAGGTGGAAAGTTCCAGCAGTGTCGATAGCATCCGGATTCCCCCCTTTTTTCTGCCCATAAGTGTATCATATCCGGCGGCGAACCGCAACCGGAAACCTTTTTGTTTTTGGGACGCGCACGATTTTTCAACCGGCGCATAAGCTGACAATAGGGCCTCATGCTTATTACAAAGAGGACCATTTTCGGCGGGCCGCCGGCCGGAACCGGACGCGGTATTGACCTTGTGCTGCAAGGCCAAACAAGGAGGAGACATGTTATCAGTCTGGCTATCCGCCCTGGCGGGCGGCTTTTTGTATTTTGCGCTGCATCTGACCGCATCCGGTTCCTTTCCCCGCCCCTTAACAGCTGCACAGGAGCGGGAATGCCTTCAGAAAATCAAAGAAGGGGATCAGCAGGCTAGGGATTATTTTATTGAACACAACCTGCGGCTGGTGGCTCACATTATCAAAAAATACTATGCCTCTTATAAAGAGCAGGAGGATTTGATTTCCATTGGGACAATCGGACTGATTAAAGCAGTGGGAACCTTTGACAGCAACAAGGGCATCCGTTTTGCGACCTATGCATCTAGATGTATTGAAAATGAGATTTTGATGCATTTTCGCGGGCGGAAAAAATATGCGCAGGATTTATACATACAGGATCCGATTGATGTGGATACGGATGGCAACTCTCTGACGCTGATGGATATTATGGCACAGGATGGCGATATTCTGGAAGACGTGGACCGCAAATTGAAAAGCGATCGGCTGCATTCTTACATTAATCAGGCGCTGGATGCAAGAGAACAGCAGGTGATCCGCCTGCGATATGGTCTCGACGGCAAAGCCCCGATGGCCCAGCGGGAAGTCGCGGCGCTTTTGGGTATTTCCCGTTCTTATGTATCCCGCATTGAAAAAAAGGCAGTGGGGATTCTGCGGGGGTGCTTTGCTGATGAGATCCCTCATGGGCTGTAAACTGATTTTGATGGAAACAAAACAGGCGCTGCTAAAAAAGCAGCACCTGTTTTGTTTCTGGGGGAAGTTCAGCAGACAGGGGTCTCTTTTTTCAGAACCTTGGAAACAGCGTCTATGGCAAAAAGAATCTGATCTTCTGTATTGTGGACTCCGACAGAAAAACGCACCGTTCCCTGCGGAAAAGTTCCCAGCGTTTTATGGGCGTTAGGTACGCAGTGCAGCCCGCATCGGGTCATAACCTGATGCTCACTGTCCAGCAGATAAGCAATCTGGGCATTGTCATACCCAATAAAATCCACCGATACCACTGGCGCCCGTTTTTGAGCATCCGCAATGCCGACAATGCGTACACTTGGAAAAGAAGACAATCCCTGCTGCAACAATCCACTCAAATTCTGCTCATGCGCGCGGAAGGAATCAATCCCAATCTCTTTCAGATATCCCAAGGATGCATGCAATCCCGCAATTCCCGGCAGATTCATGGTACTAGACTCAAACCGGTCCGGCAAAAAAGCCGGAACGCTTTCCTGATCCGAGATACTGCCGGCACCTGCGCTGATCAAAGGCGTAATCTTTGCAGCCAGATCGTCCGTCAGCAAAAATCCGCCGATGCCCTGCAGCCCCAGCAGCGATTTATGCCCGGTAAAAGCCAGGGCATCCAGCCCAAGGGCTTTCATGTCAATAGGGAAAACGCCTGCGGTTTGGGCCGAATCCAGCAAAAAAAGCAACTTGTGCTTTCGGCAAAAGACACTCACCACTTCCAGTGGCATTAAAAGTACCACACACATTGGAAGCGTGCAGCAGTATCATCGCTTTGGTGTTGGGCCGCACCAGCTCATCCAACTGATCGGTCAGCAGCTCTCCCTGTTCGCTGCACGGCATCCGGGTAAACGTCACGCCGATGTCTGCCAACTGAGTGAGCGGGCGCATGAGTGCATTGTGCTCCATTGCGCTGACCAGCACATGATCCCCTGGCCCCCAAAGACCCTTTTTCAAAAAATTAAGCGACCGGATAATATTCATGGTAAAAATGGCATTCGGCGGACGGTTAAAATGAAACAGTTCACACAGCATTTCTCTTGTTTCCAATACCATTTCGGCAACAGGATATGCCTAATAGTATTTTCATCCATTTACATTACATTTAGTATTTAAAATATAGTCTCTCACCGTATCCGCCACCGGTAGTGCCTTGGGATATGCGGTACTGGCATTATCTAGATAGATGGGTGGCATGTTAAAAATCCTCCCTTTTCGAAATGCTTTTCCGGCCGAGATAAGCCTTTTGTTGTAGCTTTCGCCGAAAAATACTATCTGTATTATAGCATATCTTGCAGAAATCGGCGATATAGAGAAAAATTCTATCCATTCTGGAAAAAACAATGAAAATTGCAATTTCAAATTTTGGATATGGCATAATACACTTTTAAAGGAAACGACTGATTCCATCTCCGCTTTTGAAATGACAAAATTGAGGAAAAGGTGGGTTCTGTGAAAAAATGGACTTTGGCCGGCGTTATCATTCGTGTCGCCGCCGTATTGTTGACAGTATTGGGAAACCCCGGAAACATGGGCTTTTGTATCGCCTGTGAAAGAGAAAAAGGCCAAGACGGGTGCACAGGCGGTTTCGGCAAGTAAATAGGAAGGAGCAGAAGTAAAATGGCACAAATCATTGACGCATGCGGGCATTCCTTCCGGGAACTGGTGCTGATGACGAAAAAAGCGTTGGAAAGCAAGCAGGATCGGTATAAGATATTGGTGGACAACAATACCGCCCGCCAGAATGCAACCCGATTTGCCAACAGCGCCGGATATGAAGTACAGGTAACCGAAGAAGCAGATCTTTTCCGTCTTGCGCTGACCAAAAAGTACAGGGGTAAAAGCGCATGGAGTACGTATCAACCTTTTTCCCATTTTGGGGCGATTCAGTTTGCCCGGCAGTTGAAACGCGAGGGGATCCCCCATCACATGATGCCGGTACCCCGGCTTGAGTTCTTCCTGCGGAAGTTGCGTGAAATTTACCGTGAACGAAAATCCGCAGCGTTTTCTGAACGAAGAAGTGGAAAAGGTTTATCATATGCACGACGGTTCTTTTTCCGTGGCGGTTGACCGCATGGAAGAAAAGGAATCACTTTTGTAAGTATAAAAGCGGCCGTACGGCCGCTTTTGCTTTTCAGTCGCTTTCGTCTTGCATCAGGTTGGCGATTGCGGTAGAATAAAAAAAGAAGGTGTTTGCTATGGCAGAAAAACAGCGGCTGACCCAGATGACCAGCAGCGCCGGCTGAGCAGCGAAATTGCGACGGGGTGCCCTAAACGATATTTTGACGCGTCTTCCCCGGTTTGAGGACCCGAATCTGCTGGTTGGGTTCGATACCAGTGACGACGCCTGTGTATACCGTCTGCAAAACGGCATGGCTATGCTGCAAACAGTGGGCTTTTTCCCGCCGATGGTGGATGATCCGTACGCATTTGGACTGATTGCCGCTGCCAACGCCATGAGAGATATTTACACCTTTGGGCATCACCTGCAGTGGCCATGAATCTGTTGTGCGTACCCAACTGTCTTGGCTTGGATGTGGCAGAGCAGATTTTGGCCGGCGCCAGAGATTTTGCAAACATGGGCATTATTCCCGGCGGCGCATATACCAATCTGGAATATCTGCAGGACAATGTGGTCTTTGACCCCGCAGTGCAATTGCTGGTGCAAGATCTGTTGCCGGATGCTCAGACCTCAATCGGCCTGCGGGTCAGCTTGGAGGAATCCAGCGCCCGTCGGCTGGCAGAACGTCTCGTCGGAGTAACCCCATGTGCTGCAATCGTTGGGCGGGTATGCCCTACGACGGCGTATCTGTCCGAGTGATACCGGGATAGAACAGAAATATTCTGGCTGGAGGCTGGTATGGCAAAATGTAAATGGTGCAAAAAAAGCGGATGGATGCTGACGGTCAACCGTTATGGGTTTTGCAAAGATTGTGATCATGAAATTCGCGAAAAAATCAAAGGTTTGCTGGCTCAGGTGCAAAAAACCGTCACCTGCACCCGGCAGGCTCCGGACCGCCAGATGCTGGAACAGCTGACCCCGCAGATCAAGCAGTCTTTGGAAATAATCCGCATTTTGGAAGAAATGCGCCCTCAGGTTCCTTTTTTCCGTTCCAGCACAGCGGAGTATGAAAAAGCGTTGACGCTCGGCTTGGAACGGGCTGCGGGGAAAGCGCCCCTGCCGGCAGCACAAAAGCCCGGGCAGTCGGCACTGGAAAACGCCGTAGCCGCGGTCTGGGCAGCGGAAACCGGCGTGGGCCGTCATGCTGGACAGCGCCGCAAAACGACGGAGCATCTGATATTTCCACTGACAGTGGGGGAAAAAGTACCGTCTTATTTTTATGAAGGTATCCCGTTTCTGCCTGCGGTTTTAGAAGGAAAACCGATTTTTCCGCATCCGTTTGAAGAAGTCCTGTTCGAGCAGGAACCGGAAAATACCTTTGATCCGGATACCGTTTCTGTTTATCAGGCAGGAGAAAGAATCGGCATTCTGCCGCCCGGCCCCATACGGGAGCTGGTCAATGCCTATTTGGATCGGGATTTGCCGGTGATGGCCCGCGCATCTGTGCAGGAAGGAACTGCTGCGTTAGAGATCTGTTTTTATCATGAACCACGCAAAAGCGGATTCCGGTTTTTCCGTCTGCGCCGTCTGGAAGGCGAGCAGATTCAGAAGAACCTCTCGATATCGAGCCAATGGGAAAAGGTCTTTTTTCAGTGGAAACCGCAGGAACAGCAATTCGCTGTCATGGCCCGGTCCGGGAGAGAACTCGGCTATCTGCCTCCAGAAGCAGAGGCATTGCTGGAAGCCGGGGAACCGTTTGCATTTCTCTACCAAGTGACAAACGCAGATGGCAAGAAATATGAGGCAACCGTGGCCATCGAACGTCCCCGCCGCCTGTGGCAACGGTAATGGGAGCCCGCTTGGGAGAGGTTCTCAAAAGGCATTATGAAATAATATCGCATCACCGCATCGCGGTAAAAATAAAAAAGCCTGAGGATATTCGTTTCCTCAAGGCTTTTTTGGGCGGGAGAATGTGGGAATCGAACCCACCTAAGCTGCTTTTCACCACTATTACTGGTTTTGAAGACCAGAGGGTATACCAGTGAACCATCTGCTCCCAAGATTGTGTGTTATTCTATGCATGTGCTGAATCAGGAAACAAAACCCTTGTTCACCGACTTTAAAATACAATCATTATATTTTTCACGCATTTCTTCCGTTAGATCACAATGTCCTCTTTCGGGAACCAAGTAATATTCCACCTTGTGTTTTAAAAGCATTTTCTCGACAAAACGGTCACTGTGTTTTTGCTTATTAACCGATTTATCTTCTTCACAGTGAAAAACGTAGTAATTAGTTTTCATAGGCATATTATCAACTAAATGCAGAGGAGAAGCAGACCTTAAAGCATCTTCCATTGTACCTTCGTATGTAGCAAATGCACTATAGAGGGTTCGTGGAAGGTCAGGACGCTCTGTAAAATGATAAGGCAAATCACAAACAGGGCAATTTGCTACACAAGCAACCGGTGTGCGTTTTGCGTAAGTTGTATATACCAATGCCGACAATCCCCCCATACTTCCACCTGCGGAAATAATAGGCAAATCCCCCGGAAGATTATATTCTTTAAATAATACATCTATAAGTTCGTCGATATAATCAACGGTCTGCTTATTCATCCAAGCCCACGGATTTTGGTATGGTACCAAATAAAGGATACCTTTTTCGGCATATCGACAACCTTCTTCAGTATCTTCATTAAATATTGTAGCGCCACCTAACCCGAAAAAAGATACAACCATGCCCTTAATCGGCTTTATACAAATTTGATTGTTGCAATAAGCAAAATTACGCAAATTGTTAATTGTAATTATTTTTTCCATTAAAAACACCCCTTTAGTCTTTATCAAACTTAATTTAATAAGGTATGCAAAAATCACACCTTATTTTGCCTTGTTTTACAAGGTTGAATCCAAATACTCCCTTTTACCTTTTGGACTGACGGGTAGTGGCTTCGTCAAATTTACTATGTGTTGATTGAAGCAGAAAAAATGATAAAGTAAACAAAGCGATAAATAAGAATTTTAAGGAGAACTATTTATTTATGATTGATATACACAACAAAAATTATATCCCCGCATTAGAAGAAATGGTAGAATATATCAATAATCCAGTATTCTTACTATTTTGTAATGATGTGAAAACAAAATATAATTGTAAAGAACAAATTGAATTTAGTTCGTGCAGTTGGGAATATGGTTGGAATGTAAAATTCAAAAAATCAGGTAAGACCTTGTGTACGATATACCCCAGAGAAAATTATTTTCAGTTTTAGTTGTTGTAGGTAAAAAAGAAAAAGACGCTGTCAAAGCTATCTTGCAAGAATTTAATCCAATATTAAGCGATATTTACTGCCAAACCAAAGATGGAAATGGTCAAAGATGGCTCATGATTGATTTAGAAGATAAAGAGAACATGTATTCAGATATTTTTCGCCTTATTGATATTCGCAGAGGTTGACAGTTTTAAAATAATGAGGACGAATATAATCCTGTGGATAATGAAGCATACATATATTCCAGTTTATTGAGCAGTTGCTATCTGTAAATATACCTCCCTTTGTCATTTCGAAGAAGGGAGGTTGTTTATATCCTAAATCAGTTCAAAGGGTAAAAGGAAGTCCAAATACGGTATGACAGTTATTCCTGCCTCGCCTTATTTGTTTGGTATAAAAAGGGCCTTTTCCGCAAACAATAGACAACCAAAGGGGGTCTTTTAATGCTGGAAAAAATACTGGGAATCCTCCAGCCGGAAAAATCCTTCGACCTGGTTCGCCGGGATATGGAGATTGCCGGCCGACCGTGTACTCTTTTATTTGTAGATGGTATGATAAAAGATGAAGTCATGGAAAAAATGCTGGAGTATTTCCTCAAGCTGGACCATTCCGTTTGGGACCAAACCCCGGATATGCAAAGCTTTTCCCGCAGAATTATCCCATACGTGGAGGTTGCAGATGAGGATCAGCTGGATGCCGCCTGCACAGCGATTTTATCAGGGAATCTGGGTCTGTTTATTCAAGGCTTTTCTTCCTGTGCGCTGATTGATATTCGAACCTATCCTGCCCGCAGTGTGGAAGAACCGGAAAAAGATAAGGTCCTGCGTGGAAGCCGCGATGGCTTTGTGGAAACAGTGGTTTTCAATACCGCTTTGATCCGCCGACGCATCCGGGATCCAAAACTGACTATGTCAATCCTTTCCGCGGGTGAAAGTTCCCATACAGATATCGTGGTTTGCTATATGGAGGACCGGGCAGATCTGGAATTGGTACAGCGGGTCAAGGAGCGGATTGGGCATATCAAGGTACAGGGGTTGACTATGAGCCAGGAGAGCCTGGCAGAAGCGCTGATTTCCAGCAAATGGCGCAATCCCTTTCCCAAAACACGTTATACAGAACGGCCGGATACTGCCGCTGCCGCCTTGCTGGAGGGCCGCATCATCATCCTGGTAGACAATTCCCCCTCTGCTATGATTCTGCCATCTGGCATTTTTGATTTTTTCCGGGAAGCGGACGACTATTATTTTCCTCCCATTACCGGAACGTATTTGCGGATTACCCGTATCGTCATTTTTCTATTAACCCTGTTTTTAACCCCGTTGTGGCTTTTGTTGGTGGAACATCCTCAGTGGATCCCCCCGTGGCTGTCCTTTATCGGTGTGTCAAAACCCAATGGCGTGCCGCTTTTAGCACAGCTGCTGGTGCTGGAATTCGCTGTGGATGGACTTCGTATGGCGTCTACCAATACTCCCAGCATTATGAGCAACTCCTTGAGTATTATCGGAGCGCTTCTGCTGGGAGATTTTGCGGTCCAGTCCGGGTGGTTTGTGCCGGAAACCATTCTGTATGCAGCCTTTACCGCAATCGCTAATTATGCCCAGCCAAGCCTGGAATTGGGATTCGCCTTTAAATTCATCCGATTGGGGCTTCTGATCCTCACTGGTTGCTTTGGACTGTGGGGCTTTGCAGGCGGAATCCTCCTGTCTTTGATTCTCTTATGCAGTACTCGCACGCTGTCGGGCAAAAGCTATCTTTACCCGCTGATTCCCTTTAATGCCCGGGATTTTAAGCGCACTTTTGTCCGCCGTAAGCTGGAAAATCGCTAAACGACAAAACAAAAAGCCGTGGAAAAACCACGGCTTTTTATAAATCGAATCGTTATTTTTTTACCGGAAAAATTTTGCCTAATACAACCACCGTCAGAATAATGACCGCCACAGCGATGAAAATTCCCAGCATACCGTAGCCCATCATGGGCAGACTTTCCAGCAAAGCCTGTACGTTAAACATGGTAAAATCCTCCTTTTACAGCGCGTTGGAAACCAAGGTAATGATTAATCCCCCAGCGATAACCGAAGCAATCTGGCCGGACACATTAGCCGCCGCCGCATGCATCAGCAAGAAGTTACTGGGGTCTTCTGCCAGCCCCATTTTATGTACCACACGGGAAGACATGGGGAACGCAGAAATGCCCGCCGCACCAATCATGGGGTTGATCTTCTTTTTAGAGAACAGGTTGAGGAATTTTGCAAACAGCACGCCGCCGGCAGTGTCAAAGATAAAGGCGATTAAACCAAGGCCCATAATCATCAAAGTCTGCGGATTCAGGAAAGCCTGCCACTGCATTTTGGTGGATACGGTAAGACCCAACAGCAGGGTAATCAGGTTCGCCAGCTCTTTTTGCGCCGACTGGGAAAGGCTGCCCAATACGCCGCATTCCCGAATCAGGTTGCCGAACATCAAAAAGCCGACCAGTGCTACCGAGCGGGGCGCGATAATTCCAGCAATTACGGTAATTAGAATCGGGAACAGGATACGAACCGGTTTGGACACTGCCGAAGCCGCATAATCCATTTTGATCTGCCGCTCTTTTTTGGTAGTAATCAGTTTGATAACCGCCGGCTGCACAATTGGGACCAGCGCCATGTAGGAATAAGCGGCGACAATGATTGCGCCAATATAATTGGAGTTAAAATACTGGGACACAAAGATAGAGGTAGGGCCGTCTGCCGCGCCGATGATCGCAACAGAAGCCGCGTCTTCCAACGAGAAGCCCAAAAACCGCGCCAAGCTCAAGGTGAAAAAGATACCGAACTGAGCCGCCGCACCAAAAAGCATCATTTTGGGGTTAGCGAGCAAAGGCCCGAAATCGATCATTGCACCAATGCCGATGAACAGCAAAAGCGGGAACAGCTCGTTGGCAATACCTGCGTTAAACAACACGTCGATTGGGCCGTGTTCCACTCCAGTAGGATAGGCCTGATCCACCGCGCCGGACCAGGGCAGGTTAACCAAAATTGCACCAAAGCCCATGGGCAGCAACAGAGTAGGCTCCATTTCTTTTTTAATTGCCAGCCAGATCAAAAGGCCGCCGATAACCCACATGACCACCATCTGCCATTGGATCTCGGTCACGTTGCTGAAAAGATCCGCCATTTGTAAAAACTCCTTTCCCGCCGCGCTGCGGCAGTGAAAACTTCTTCGGGAAAAGCAACAAAAAAGACTTTTATTATGGAGGAAACCCATAATAAAAGTCTTGCAACTTAGAGTATCCGCGGAAAGTGACTTCGGATTGACGCAGAATACCACAGCACGCATGCTGTTTGCTACTCCCTTTTACCTATTGCATTATAAAAAAACGCACAGGAAATGTCAAGCAAAGATCTTTTAATGCGCGCTTTTGCCGGCGTATTTTTCCAAAAGCCCGGCCAGCATTTCCACATCCACACTGTTGTCCTTTTGATATTTGACCTTGTCAAGCAGCTGTTTGAGTTCTTTGCGCTTCAATGTGGGAACAGAAGCCTTCACATATACCTCTGTCTTTTTTCTGGCGCCGGCAAAAACCACCAGATGTTCCATCTGGATATTATAAACATTATTTTTCGCGAAAATACGGCGTACCGTATCGATCCCCTGCTCCCCGGCAATCAGCGGGTTGGGAAGATATGTCTTTTTGCCGTCTGCGTCCACTCTACTCCATTTTTCGTCCCGCTGCTGCCCATAATAGGCAGCGGATTCCGGCAGGCAGGTGAAAAAAGAAACTCCATAAAATCCGATCAGCACCTGATCAAAATGGGCGGTTCTGCCATCCAATTCCAAATCCAGGTCTGTCAGAACCCGAAACTGCCGGATCGCAGCGTAGCGTTTAAGAATTCCAACGACCTTTTTTCGGCAGACCTTGGGATTGGTACTGCGCCGGATCATCCAGAGAATCAGCAAAAACACCAGCGCCACCGCCGTAAGGCCCAACGCCAGCATTATCTCATTTGAAAGGTTCCAGTTCGGCAAAACGCATCATCCTTTGTCAAAAATCTTCCGTACGGCCGACTTGCGGCCGATTGTATTAGTATACCATTTTCCCAGCAGAATCTCAAGGGTCAATACCCAAAAGACCCCTCCAGCGATTCATCCTTTTCAATCCATTCATCCTTGACGCTGATCACTCGGAAGTGTTCTTTATCGTCCCGGACAATTACCGTATCAATTCCGGCGTTGATAATCATGCGTTTACACATGGCGCAGGAGTTGGCGTTCTGCACATATGCGCCGGTTGCACATTCCCGTCCCACCAGATACATGGTAGCGCCGATCATATCCGCCCTTGCAGCGTGGATGATCGCGTTTGCCTCAGCGTGAACCGAGCGGCACAACTCATACCGCTGTCCTCTGGGGATTTGCAGCCTGTCCCGGGTGCAATAGCCCAGATCGGTGCAGTTGGCCCTCCCACGCGGCGCGCCTACATAGCCAGTGGAAATAATCTGATCGTTTTTGACGATGATCGCCCCGTACAACCGGCGCATACAGGTGCCGCGGGTCAGTACGGTTTCCGCAATGTCCAGATAATAGTTGATTTTGTCTCTTCTTGTCATATTGCCGATCCCTCCCTGGAAAAAGGTTTTACCTTTATTTTATATCATAAAAGATTTTTTTCCTCATTTCAATGGAGATTTTGTAAACGGAAAGAGAATGTGATAAAATGAAAGCAGAATCGCAAAATTCCCAAAAACGGAGGGGAGCGCCCTTCCAGAGGAGGCAACGTATGTCCCAGCTTTCCAACATCAAAAATGTAAAGGAGATCTTGGCCCGTCACGGCTTTACTTTTTCCAAAAAACTCGGTCAAAATTTTATTGTCAATCCGTCGATTTGCCCACGGATTGCAGAACTGGGCGGCGCCGGCCCCGATACCGGCGTGCTGGAAATCGGCCCCGGACTTGGAGTGCTCACCTGGGAACTGGCTGCCCGCGCCCGGAAGGTTGTCGCCGTCGAACTGGACGAGCGGCTTTTGCCGGTACTGGGAGAAACTTTGGCAGGATTTGATAACGTCAAGGTCATACAGGCAGATGTGCTGAAAATCGACCTCGACGCATTGCTCCGGCAGGAATTTCCCAACATGGAAGTGGTCATCTGCGCAAACCTGCCTTATTATATTACCTCTCCCATTGTCATGCGCCTGCTCGAGACGCGGCTGCCGGTCAAAGCGATTACCGTGATGGTGCAAAAAGAAGCAGCCGCCCGTATCTGTGCAGCGCCGGGCAGCCGCAATGCAGGCGCACTCAGCGCAGCAGTCAGCTATTATGCAGTTCCTCAAATTCTGTTTCCGGTCTCCCGCGGCAGTTTTATGCCTGCGCCGGAGGTGGATTCGGCTGTGATTCGGCTGGATATTCGGCCGCAGCCCGCTGTATCCCCCGTGGACGAAGCGCTGTTTTTCAAGGTGATCCGGGCCGGATTTTCCCAGCGGCGGAAAACGCTGTCCAATTCTCTTTCTTCCGGATTAGGCCTTGCCAAGGATCAGACCTCGGCTGCGCTGCAGCAGGTGGGCCTTCGCCCATCCGCTCGGGCGGAGGAATTGACGCTGGAAGATTTTTGCCGGCTGACGTCGCAGATTTTTGAAGATCATTTTGACAAAAAAGTTTAAAACCATCCGATGTTTTAGGCATAATTTGTTCATATTTATATGTTATTCTGAAAATACAGAGAAAGAAATCTGTCGGCGTTTTTTCAAATCGCCGACAAAAGTTGGGCCAAAAGGCCTGCGGGAGATTGACACTGGGGAGCGGTTTCCCCGGCGTTGCGGAACGGAGGTATAACAACATGAACCGTCTGACGTTGTCAGAACAGACACAGCACCCCACAAAACGTCACACTGTCGTTTGCGTTACCAACCAATTTCACTGCGAAAGACTGATTCGTGCCGGGCGGCTGATTGCCGAGCTTTCCAAAACATCGCTGTTGGTTATCAATGTTTCCAGCCCCGACTTAAGCGAAAATGACGCCAAAGCGCTGGAATATTTGTTTCAAGTGTCCAAAGAAAACGGCGCGCAGATGACGGTGCTGTATTCCGACGAACCCATGCGCCAGCTGACAAAATTTATCAAGGAGAATAAGGCGGTCAACGTGGTAACCGGCATGGCCGCGCAGCAAAATTCTCCCTTGCCTGACCTGTGGCGTAAATTTACCAGCGCGCACTTTTTTACGGTGACAGAGGACGGCTCTTTTTCAGGACAGGAAAGCGCTCAGTCGTCCCATATCGCATAAAAGTTTCGGCGGCAGGCGTCACGGCCTGCCGCTTTTCGCTTACCCAGGTCATTTCTGCTTTTCGAAAGGAGCGAACCAATATGCATGATGAAAAAAGGACTTTTTCCTTCCCCAGCGCCGACCAAATTCACACCATCCAGGCGGTCACCTGGTACCCGACCGAACAACCCTGCCGGGCGATCATCCAAGTGTCTCATGGCATGACCGAATATTTCGGGCGATATGAGGATTTTGCCCACAATATGACCCAACACGGCTTTGCTGTTTCCGGCCACGACCACCTGGGGCATAAAACCAGCGTGAACAGCGACAGGGAATTGGGTTGCTTCGCGGAAAAAGACGGATGGAAATTGGTGATTCAGGACCTGCATACTCACACCATGGCACTGAAAAAGGCATATCCCAATACACCGGTGTTTTTGCTGGGACATTCCATGGGATCATTTGTCGCCCGCTGTTATCTGGCACAGTACAGCGATTTGCTGGATGGTGGGATTATTGTGGGCACCGGCGGCCCGAATCCCGGTGCAAAGGCAGGAAAACTGCTGGCCCAGTGCCTGTGCCGGATCGGGAAAGGAAAAGAACCCAGCCCGCTTCTGCAAAAGCTGGCGTTCGGCAGCTATAACAGCCGTTTTGAAGGGCGGACCCCTTATGACTGGCTGACCCGCAGTACGCAGATTGTGGACCAATATGCCGCGGATCCTTACTGTACTTTCCTCTTTACCGCGTCAGGCTTTCAGGATTTGTTTACTCTTTACGGGCTGGCCAACGACCTGAAGACCTATCGGGCAGTTCCTAAAACCTTTCCGCTGCTGATCATCTCCGGCGGCGACGATCCGGTGGGAAACAATGGGGAGGGCCCACGCATGGTAGCGGAAATGTTTCAGCAAACCGGGCATATTGACGTAACCCTGCGTTTATATCCCGGCGGAAGGCATGAAATTCTCAATGAAACCAACCGCTGCGAGGTATACGATGGAATTGCCGCCTGGGTAAAACGGCGGATTTCATAACAGAAAAAAACCTGCAGTGGGGCGGATATCCATCCTACGGCAGGTTTCTTCTTGTTATTTTATTGCTTTTTTGAAGATAAAAAGCGATCTGTTTGTTAACATTGATAATTTTTTTACAAATTATCCAGATTTGCATGTTAAAGTATTGACAATTGCAGATCAAAGTACTATTCTAAAGACGAATTTAGGGGATTGTGTCCTCTGTCCCTTAAAGAATAACTGCATTTTGCAATTGCCGGCAGCAAAATCGCAAAGCGCAACCGGAAAACAGGCCTTTGTTTTTCGGGCTTTGTCATGTAGTTATATTTTGAGAAGAGGCAATTCTCAGTAAAGGAGTCCTAAGACATGGACAACAACCAAACCAAAAGCAGCGGTTTGAACAAAAGCTTAAAGCTGATTTTTGTTTACACTGTTGCAACCGGTTCCATTTTTACCTTTGTAAACTATTGGGATTCGGTGTTTTATGGCTACTGCGGAAGCGGTACTTTTCTGGCTTTTGCCCTGATGACAATCGCAATTTTACCAGTTGCACTGGTATACAGTGAGCTGGCCTCTTTGTTTCACACTTCAGGCGGCGAACTGATTTATAACTCGATTGGCATCAATAAACATGTAGGGTTTCTGGCTTCCTGGTTAATCATGGCAGCTTGGATCTCGGTTCCTCCTGCAGTTGTAATGGCAATTATGACCTGGGTAAATAAAACGTTTAACCTAAACCTGGGTGTTTGGCCCATTGTCGGCTGCGCAGCGGTCTTGCTGGTTCTGTACTTCCTGATGAGCATTCAGAACGTACAGTTCCTGGTAAAAGCGCAGGCGGTCATGTTGTTCTGCAATATTGCCGTTACCGTCATCACCGGCTTTATCTTCCTGTTCTCCGGCCATTGGCACATTTCCAACTTTGGAAACATCTTTTCCTCTACTCTGGATTCTGTGAACGGCATCCCTGGCTGGATCATCGGTATGGCATTGCTGATCACCCCTTACTTCGGGTTTGAAACCGTTCCTCAGATGGTGGAAGAAGGCGACTTCCCGATCAAAAACTCCAAAAAGGCCATTTGCGGTTCCATTCTGACCTGCGGCTGCATTTACGTATTCTATTATTTCTGTGTCGCCGGGCTGGACGGCCTGCAGGATGTTTATGTCAATTTCGCACAGGATGGATTTTTGACCATTGCCACCATGCAGCAGCAGCTGGGCTGGACATTCTGGCCGCTGGTTGTTGGTCTGCTCTCCTGCCTGCTGGGCATGGGCGCTTCTCTGCTGGGATTCTGGATGTCTACTGTCCGTATGCTGTATTCTATGGCAAACAAAAACTTCCTGCCGAAAGTTTTTGCCAAGGTAAACAAAAACCAGCAACCGATTCTGCCCAATGTTTTCCTGCTGATTCTCTCTTTGATTTTTATCGTACTGCAGAACTCTTCTGACTTTATGAGTGCATTCTTCAACCTGATGAGCTTTGGTTGCGCCTGTGCCTATGCCCTTACCATGATTTCGGCCGTGTGTATTCATCACAAATACCCGCATTGGAAGAGCGACAATGCAGTAAAAGGCGGAGACGCTTTCCGTATTCTGGCTATGCTCATCGCTGTTGCCATTGCTTTCTTCTGCACTCTGGGCCAGGGGATAGATTCCTGGATCTGCTTTGGCGTTTATTTGGGAATCGGCGTTTTACTGTGGCTGTGGATGGTTTTGGTCAACTGGAAAAAACACCCGGTTGAAATCGAAACACCCGATGGCATCAAACAGCTGTAAGCCCTCTTATTCCATTTGTTTTGAGGGAGATGATAAAATATGCCGAAGCAAAAAACTGAAACTGCGCCTTCTGGCGGATTGAAAAAAAGTTTGCGGCTGATTTATGTATATGCCATTGCAGCTGGCGCAATTTTTACCTTCATTGGTTATTGGGACACCATTTTTTATGAATACTGCGGTGCCGGCACTTTTCTAGGGTTCATTCTGATGACCCTGCTGATTCTGCCCATTGCCATGGTATACTGCGAACTGGCTCCCATGTTCCCCAAAGCGGGTGGCGAACTGATTTACAATACGGTAGGAATTAACAAACATGTGGGCTTTTTCTCCTCCTGGTTGATTATGGCGGCGTGGATTGCCGTTCCGCCGTCGGCCGTTATGGCAATTGTGCAGTGGCTGTTCCGGGTTCTCCACATTGAAACGAATTTTCTGCTGATCGAAATTGTAGCGTTGGTCTCTCTGATCGGGTATTGCATTTTGAGCCTGCAGAACATTGAAATCGCCGGCAAAGTCCAGCTGTATATGCTGATGTTTGCCATTGGCGGCTGTATTGTTGCCACTATCGCGTTCCTGTTCTCCGGTGTTTGGAGCTGGGATAACTTTAAAAACTTTTTCTATAGCCAGGTAGACAGCCAGTGGGGCATTCCCGGCTGGGCGATTGGTATGGCGCTTTTGATCACGCCGTTTTTCGGTTTTGAAACGGTTCCTCAGATGGTGGAGGAAGGCGATTTCCCCATCAAGGATTCCAACAAGGCGATTCTGGGTTCTATTGTTTCCTGCGGTATTATTTATGCGCTGTTCTTCTTCGGTCTGGGCGGTATGCCGGTTCAGGCTTTGGTAGAAGAAGGCGGTGCTGCTACCGGCGGATTTCTGGCCATCACCATGATGGAACAGTTAGGCGGCGGTTGGGGAGTTTTTGCAGTGATTTTCGGTGTCGCCGCAATTCTTTGCGCCATCGGCACCTGCCTGCTTGGTTTCTGGCTTTCTACTGTACGCTTGATGTATGCGATGGGAGAAAACAATTTCCTGCCCAGGGCCTTTACCAAACTCAATAAACATCATCAGCCAATTTTGCCGAATATTTTGCTGTTGGTTATCTCGTTGGTGTTCTTGCTTTTGCAAAATGCCACCACCTTTATGAACGATTTCTTTAACCTGATGAGCTTTGGCTGTGCCTGTGCTTACGCGATCACCATGATCTCGGCCATGCGGATTCACAAGCGTTATCCGGAAATGGTTTCTCCTTATAAGCTGCGCGGCGGAAACATTACCCGTGTTGCGGCGTTGATTATCGCGATTGTGATCGCTTTCTTCTGTACGTTGGGGCAAAGTGCCGGCTCCTGGAAGAGCTTTGCAATTTATCTGGGGATCGGCATGCTGCTGTGGCTGTGGATGGTGCTGGTAAACTGGAAAAAGCGGAAGGTCACCATTGAAACCATGAAAGGGCCAATGGATTTTTAGCTTTTTGTTGCTTTGAAGGCATTATCATGCCTTATACATAATTTTTTGCAAAGGAGACTTATCAAATGGGTAAACTGGATGGAAAAGTTGCACTGATTACCGGCGCAGCCGTTGGTTTGGGCGAGGGTATCTCCACCGCTTACGCAAAATATGGTGCAAAACTGGTTATGGTAGATTTAGATCCGAAAGTAGAAGAAACCGCTGCACGCCTGCGCAAAGAATACGGCGCTGAAATTGTAACGGTTGTTGCCAATGTAGCAGACCGTGAGCAGATGGATGCCGCCGCCAAAAAAGGCGCCGACACTTTCGGTGAAATCAATGTTGCTTGCTGCAACGCCGGCGTTTGCCGTCTGGCTCCGTTTGAAGAGATGGACGACAAAACCCGCGATTTCCACATCGACGTCAACATCAAAGGCGTATGGAACACCTGTAAAGCAGTGATTCCCTACATGCTCAAACAAGGCGGCGGCAATATTGTCATCGCTTCTTCCGTAACCGGCGACATCGTTGCAGATGCGGGTGAGGCTGCTTACGCAATGACTAAAGCCGCTTTGGTTGGTTTGACCAAGTGCTTGGCTGTTGAGTATGCATCCCGCAACATCCGTGTCAACTGCAGCCAGCTGGGATACGCCCGTACTCCTATGGTAGAGAAAATGGCAGTGGAGTCCAACCCGGACGATCCGGAGGCAGCAATTGCCGATATCGCCGTTGGCGTACCGATGAAACGTTTGGCGAAACCGATCGAAGTCGGCGAACTGTTCGCTTTCCTGGGAAGCGACGAGTCTAGCTATCTGACCGGTTCTCAAATTGTAATCGACGGCGGCAGCACCTTGCCGGAAACCATGTCCATCGGCACCAACTGATTGCCGACGACAAAAGCAGAAAAAAATTAATATAAAAATGGCCGGTGATAGCATTCACCGGCCATTTTTATATTCTTTTTAAGGAGAAAGGCATCTCCGTAGTTCCGGCAGAGTATTTTATGAAAAGCAGAGCGTTTCATCGGAACAATCCCCCTGAAAACAGGCTTATTTCAGCAATCCATACCGTTTATTCGGATGAACCGCGCCTTTTCGATGAACGATTTGGGAGAAAATCTCGTCTTTTTGAAGAAAGGGAGGTTTTCATGATGAAAAAGCACATACTCTGTACTCTGTTTGTCGTGGTGCTGTTATTGCTCCTGTCCAGCTGCGCCGGCCCGGCACCGGCGGATTCTTCTTCGTCGTCCGAACAATCCGCTGTTCCCCAGTTAGAATCCATTTCTTTAAGCTTGGCCGATATGCCCGCCGAAGGCTACGATATCGGCCAAGTGCTGGATGTGGAAATTGGGGTTAAGCCGGCCGAATGCGAATACGGTCCATCCCAATATGAGTCTTCTGATCCTTCGGTGGCGTATTTTTCCAATGGAATTTTAACCACCAAATCCCCGGGGACAACTCAGCTGCGTGTTTTAAGCGAAGACGGACTTGTGGTCAGCAATACGCTGACTCTTACGGTAGAAGACTTTGCCGATCGGGAACGTCTCGCTGCCTTGGAGCAAGCGGCCGCTGAAATAGATGAAATGATCAGCAGCTTAGGCAGTGTTACGGCACAAAGCGGCCCGGCAATTCAGTCGGCCCGTGCACAGTACGATCAGGTGCAGCCGGAAGTGAAAACCCGGGTGAAAAACCTGTCATGGCTGGAGGCGGCAGAGCAGAATTACCAGACGATGTTAGAAAAGCAGGCATCGCCCTCCCGCCCGGTACAGCCACAGCCTGTCGAAGAGCCCTCTCCGGAAGAACCTCCTGTGGAAGAAGCACCGCAGCCCGAGCCAGAACCCGAACCAGAACCGGAGCTCCAGGGTCCGACGGTTTATATTGCAAAGACCGGAAAACGGTATCATTACAGCAATTCCTGCAACGGTGGAACCTATTATGCGTCAACATTGGAAGAGGCACTGCGCCGGGGTCTCACTCCCTGTCAAAAATGTGTGGAATAATCCACATTTTTATTCATTCGGCATTTCATATAAAAACAGGTCCGCTTTAGCGGACCTGTTTTTATATGATCTATTTAAGTAGTCTTTTTCTTGCCAACGGATCCGTTCCCCTGTTTTTTTCTAACCGGGATCCAAATTTCACTTTCATAGTCCGGCGAATCCATATCTCCATCAGGATATACCTCCAGATCAATATCGCCGACGGGTTCATATTCCGACGCAGGGAAAAACTCTGTATAAATGCGGTGCCAAAGCTGTTGAATGGCCTGCGGCATTGCCCCTTTGCAACAAAATTTTGCCCAGGTATGTGCGGGAATTTCGCTGATTTGCAGATCGTCCGGTATTGCCTGCCCCTTATCATGCACAGCGCCGATGGCATAAGCAAATTCCTCTGCATCCTGGGGGGGATTCCCATAGCAAATTCCCAAAAGTGTGCCGCCGGATAGATCGCACAAATGCCGCAAGGTGCCGTCCTTCTGGGATTGTGTCCAGAAATCAGGAATCATATTCTGCCGCTTCTGTTCCGCAATCGGCACCATTTTTATTTTTTCTGCAACCTGAAACGCAGGCCGTTTTTCAATTCTGTAATCCATCATATAGTGCATCGACTTCTGAAAGTTGATGGTGTTGAAAATCTTGATGGTGTAGCCATGCTTCAAAAGGGCGTTGCCGCACTCAATCACGATGCTGCCTTTCGGGTCAGTGACCACATAGGAACTGTGCATCTGGAGAAGGTTTGGCTTCAACCAAAAGCGAGTTTTACCGGAACCCGAACCGCCGATAATCAGAACATTCTTATTTCGGGCATTGGCAGGATTCTTCGGGCGATTGCTCATCATCAGCCGCTCCGTTTTCGTCAGGATCACATTGTCCTCGAACTTTGGTGCAATAAACGGCTCAATATCTTTTGCCGTTCCCCAACGAGCAGAACCGTACTCAACATTGTGTCGGTACTTCTTTGCGTTTTTGCCTTTTAGATAGACAGCCAGCCGAAGTCCTGCGCCGCAGAGAATACCAATCAGCAAATCCAACGGGTGAAAGCTGGGAAACGGATTGTTCAGGGCTATCGGAAGGGCATGAAAAAAGCTGAGGATTTTCGCAGATGAATCTGCCCCCTCAGCCAATCTCCATGCTTCTCCTAAATTCGTAGCGAACAACCCTACCAGAAAATACGGTAAATTCAGAATCAGGAGCTTTTTCATTTTTCTCTTATCCATCACAGATCACGCTCCTGTTTCTTCTCTCGAACCTTCTTCGGAATCGCTGCGACAATTTCCTTGAACTTCTTCAGCTGCGCCAGAACGCTCGGCTTTTCATTCTTGGTTAATGCCCTTGCCTGATGTTCCTTGCAGATTGCATCCAAAGCATCTGCATCTTTAGAACGGACAAAAACAAGAAACCGGGGAGGATCAACGGACTTATCTTTTCTTACGGCAAAGTCCACGCCATACTTCTTGGCGAGCTTTTCAAAATCACGGATACTCTCTTTGTCGATCTCAACATTCGTAGCACCCTGATTCTGTCCCAAAAGCTGTTTCACGGATTGCTTTCCATGAACGGCAGGGTCTCGTGCCTTTTTCATCTTCACTTTTTCCCGGTGCTGCAAATACTTGCGGATACCGGCAATGATAGTGCGCCCCGTCAGCTTGGTTGTGCTGATCGCCAGGTTTACTGTTCTGTTTTCAACTTCTTCCTGCATGATTCATCACCTCCTGCAAGCAGTAGAGTGAACAGATTATCGTGCCATATCTCTGTGGTCGTAATACAGATTGCCCTTGGCAACTGCGGCATGGCTGATAATCTTGATATTGCCAGCTTTCTGGTTATCCAGAGCCTTCTGATAACCCACATCGCTCAAATACAGGCGATTTCTTTCGCCTTTCCAACCGACAGGCGATTCATCGGTCAGCACATCGAAAATAATCATGTGCTTGGTGGCGTCATCAAATCGTGCCAAGTCCATATAGGTATGTCCCTGGTACTCCTTGGCACCATCCTGAATCCGCTTTCGCTCCATCAGCTCTCCAATCGTCGAATTTCTTTGCATAAGAACCTCCTTACAGAACATCTCGGTCAGGGTTACTTTTGTGGGGAACCGAATCAGCTTTGACAGGTGCATCTTCTTTCTTCACCATGTCATCCGGCAGGGGAAGCGCCATAATGCTGCGCCCCATGCGTACAAAAGTCTCAGGCTGATGAAAGTGTTCCTCAAACTGCTTCATCAGTTCCGGGGACAGAGAACAAAAATCATCCTCGCCCAATCCCACAACCAGAAAATCACCGGCGATAATGTCATAAATATCGCCGTCATCATCACGCAGCGCACGGTTCAGTTCTTTGCCTACGAGTTTACCTTCGTCGTGCATCACCAGTGCAACCGGCTCATTGAACGGATAAGTTGCCTCAATATCGCCACCTACGGCTTTCTGCAAATCCTCCAGCTCACAGCCGATCTGCACAGCCTGCGGATACATGAACGGCTTTACCAGCAACACATTCATGGTATCTGCCTGTTCTTTCTGAACCTCCCGTTCCTCGGTCGTGCCGAACGCAACACCGGTAAAGTTTTCGGAGTCCAGAATGTACTCCGAATTGTAATAAGCGGCTCTAACCTGTTCCTCTGCCGCATCGTGAGATTCTGCTTGCACCGTAACCGTTTTCTCCAAGGTTTCGGTGATCTTCACATCGTATTCTTTCAAGTTTCGATACCTCCGTTTCTTTGGAAATAAGAAAAGCGACCATCCATGAACCTGTTACAGTTCATAAATAGTCGCATCCACATCGGCTAAAAGCTCGAACAAGCAAATATCGTCCAGTTCGCAAATCAGGGAACCCATGTCGAAGAAAATATCGTCCTCGCATTCCACCGTAGTAACCACGCTGCGGTGTTCGTTAAGACAAATGGCTTCTTCCTTGTCCATCGTGATCGTAGACATACAGGACACCACATAGAATGTCATATCTTCTGCTAACCACAGCTCCTTGCTCTGAATCGTGCGAACTTTTTCATCGCCGCTCATATCTTCTACATAGGACAGAAGCCGCACGGCTCTGCTGTTCAGAAGTACCTTTCCCTGATAGTCGATACCCTCACCAGCAGAGGACAATACTCGATACTCGCTAATCATCTCGGCATTTTTCTGAAACGACTTTGCCAGAAGCGCAGGAGAAATATCATCGAACTCCTCACTGTAGTTTACGAGCATATCTACCATATAATCAGGATCGCAAAGGTCGTAGAGTTCTTCCAAAGCGCCCTGAATGTTTTTGGGTGTAAACATTTTTTACCTTACCTTTCCATTGATTTTTCTCTTTTTTTCTGCCATTGCTCCAAAAGCTGAATGATTTTATCCTCCATCTGCTTGTTGGTATAGGACTTCGGGAAGTATTTTCGCAACGAATCCGTTTTGAAGGTTACTCTGTCCAGCTCTCCCTTCTTGATTTCATTCATAATCTCGCACATCGCATCCAGCGTACACTCGCCCTCCTGTGCGAGCTTTTTAATTCGCTGTGCTTGCGAAAGGGAAGGAGCTGCTTGAGCATAATCCATTGCAGAAAGAAAATCCTTCTGTTCTTCACTTGCCAGATAGGAAAGCTCCACCGCAGGATTGAATTTGATCTGACCCGTATCTACCATATCCAGCAGTTCCGGAATCAGTTCGGTCAGACGGATATAACGGTGTACCTGATTTCTGCTTTCTCCTGCCTCCTGACCGACTATATCCATTGCCTGCAACTTCATCCCAACTTGGGATGAAGTTAAATCGGTGCGTTGACCTTGATGTTTAATCGCATCCAGCTTCATCTTATAAGCAAATGCTCTTTCACTCGGCAGGATACTCTCCCTCTGCAAATTCGCATCAACCATCAAAATAATGGCTGCATCATCGTCCAGGTCACGAACAATCGCAGGCATGGTTTCCTTACCCGCAAGCTCCGATGCCCGGTGCCGCCTGTGACCAGAAACGATTTCATAACCACCGTCGGGGTCAGGACGGACAATCGCAGGAGTGAGAACTCCGAAATCTCGGACGCTCTCTGCCGTTTTCATCATTTCTTCATCATCAACCACACGGAAGGGGTGTCCCTCAAAGGGGTGTAGCTCAGAAAGCGGAATTTCCTGCACACGCTCCTGCTGGGCTTCAGCTCTGGATTGATCGGTGGAGAAAATATCATCGTACCCCTTCAAGCTGATGTTTGCGCCTTTTTTCTGCATTGTTTAACACCTCCTTCGTCAGAATTTTATAGGCTTCGGCAACTTTGCCTTTGGGATCATGCTTGAAGATACTGGTTCCCTCTGCGCTGATTTCCTCTGCACGGACAGAGCGGGGAATGTCGGTCTTGTAAACCTTCAGCTTTCCGCCGTAGCTCTCCCGAATCAGATTGCTGATGTCTTTGGAGTAGTTGGTGCGGCTGTCCACCATCGTCAGAAGAATCCCTTCAATCCTCAGTTTCGGGTTGATTTGCCTCTTGACCTTGTTGATGGTTCCAAGCAGCTGTTCCAGACCCTTTGCAGGAAGGTATGCTGCCTGAACCGGTATCAGCACATTGTCGGCAGCTGCCAACGCATTGACGGTCAGCATACCCAAAGACGGCATACAGTCAAGAAGAATGTAATCATAATTCTGTTTGACTGTATCCAGGTATTGCCGGAGAATGGTTTCCCGGCTCATGGCATTGACCAGTGCTACCTCCATACCTGAGAGTTCGATGTTGGACGGCACCAAATCAACGCCCTCCGGATGATGAAGAATCCCTTCATCGGGAGTAATAGGGTTTTCCATCATAATCTTTCCCATCAGATCGGAAAGTGTCGGAGACAGATCATCCGGGCAGGGATTGCCCAAACTGACCGTCAGGGAAGCCTGGGGATCGGTGTCTACCAGAAGCACCTTTTTTCCTTCAAGAGCCAAGCCAACGCCCAGATTCTCGGTGGTGGTGGTCTTTCCAGTGCCTCCTTTCTGATTGACCACCGCAATGATGGTTGCTTTTTTCGACATTTATCGTCACTCTCCTTCCTCTCGCTTCATTTTCAATTTCTTAAATCCTCCTTCCAAATATCCGTGTGACATATCGTGCCGAACAAGAGCATCGTAGTAGGTGTCTATTGTCGTCGGCGCATTGTATATCGTAGTCAGCATATACTGACGGATATTTCTAATCTTTGTGGTGTTCTCCTTGAAGCAGTCCATAACATATCGAATGTGTTCGGCATTCAGTTTCATAAACCGACTGCGGACAATTTCTGCCGGACGCTCCTCTGCACCAATGCGAATCAACGGTCGCTTCGTGCAAACTGTTTCAACGATCAACTCCAGAATGTTATCCAGCATTTCGGAATCGTAAGGGTAATCCTTCTTCAACAAATCCATACTGAGCTGATCCGAGAAATAATCAAAGTATTCTTGATACCGGTCATTCTCGTCCATCATTCCACCATTTCCGGAAGGAAAGATAGAATCAGTATCACTAAATTCAGTATTTTTAATATCAGTATTATTACATTGTGATTTCGGAAGTTCTTGAGTTGTGATTTCCATTGTTCCAGAATTGTGATTTTCACAATTCAAGAGTTGTGAATCCACAGCAGAGATAAAGTTCTTCACATAGATCAGGTTGGGCTTTCCCAAACCCTGGCGCTTACGTTCAATCAATCCTGCTTTCTTCTCAAGTTCACTGAGCAGCTTGATAGCCTTTTGTTCAGCACAGTTCAGAGCCATCTTCGCTTCGTCGATTGTAAAAATGATATACACTCTACCGTTTTTATCTATCCAACCATTCTTGGCAGACAGGCTCATGCGGTCAAGCAAAATGCCATACAGCATCTTGGCATCGGCAGAAATATTCCAGAACCTCTCGTTCGTGAACAACACCTTCGGAACTCGATAGAATGTGAATAGATCGGATTGCTGACCGTAAAAATAATCAAAACTCACACGGCTTCACCACCTTCTTTCTGCGGAAAACTTTCTGTTGTCAGCGGAATGCTGCGGAAAGTCGTATCCGTCTTTTCGTAAGGACATCGGGCAAAATAGTAGAAGCGGTATTCCTGTTCATACACATCCATATCAACGAAGCCCCACTTCACGCATAACCTTCTTCGTACACCAACCAATGCACGGGTGATCTCGCCCATAGGGACAGCCATCACATTCCGACTTGGGTTTCGGCGGCAAAGAGATTAAGTAGTAGCAATTATTTCTACCCAGACGGCAGCCCTTTCTGCCATTCGTCCAGAAGTAGCAGTAATGACAGTCGCTCGGCTTGTCTGCGGTATAAACAGGCTTGCTCAAATAAAACACCTCCAATCTCTTGTATTTGCCCATGGGTTTGGGCATAAAAAAAGAGCGCCTATCCATCCCCAATGCGGGGCAAATAGACGCTCTATGTACATAACGATATTTAATTTTATCTGCTATAACTGCATGGTATTCAAAACATCCGCCTTTTTTGATTAGCTGGATTTTTGGCACGATTTTGGGGCTGATTAGCAGGAAGGGCATTTTCATTAGCAAGAACAGCCCGTTTTCTGCTAAAAATTAGCTGGCGATTTTGTCTTATAACAACCGTTCGATTCTGGAGGGGTTGTCAAAAATCAAATTTTGGAGTAGAATTTTATCTCATACAGTGAAAGAGCTTTTTCGTAGCTTTTTATATAAGAAAAGCCGAAAACCCTTGAAAACAAAGGCTTTCGGCGTTGTTCACTGGCGTCCATAAGAGGATTTGAACCTCCGACCCCACGCTTAGGAGGCGTGTGCTCTATCCAGCTGAGCTATATGGACGTGTCTGATATATGATTATAGCCCGATCAAAGTCGAACTGCAATCCCTTATTTAGTTTTTTTTGAGGTGGCCGTTGTAACGCAACCTTAGGAGGGACGCACTCTATCCAGCTGAGTTACAAGCGCAAAAGAAGGTGCCCGGCAAATTTTTCGCCGGAGCCACCTTTTGAGTAAAGGGAAAAAGAAAACTTATTCTTCGCTCAAGTAGGGAACGCCGTGGCCGAATGCGCCCTCCACCATGCAGGAATTCGCCGAGTACTCCGCGGCAAAATCCAGCGCATGTTTGATAATCTCGGACTTGTCCTCGGCGTTATAGCCGTCATGACCGATAAAATCGTACAAAAAGGCAGAAATAAACGCGTCGCCGGCTCCCATGGTATCTACAACATGCTCTTTCCAATGGGGTGCCTGGGTATAGAACCGGTCGCCGTCATAGCAGGTAGAGCCTTCACTGCCGCGGGTGCCAATGCAGATTTTCGCTCCCAGAGTATGCGCTTTGATCAGCTGCTCCTGCATTTCGGTCGTGGTCATATGGCTGCAGGAAAGCAGGACGAAATGACAACTGGGGCAAACCTTTTCCATTACGCCCTCTTTCATATGATCCAAAGAAAAGTCGTAAGAAATCTTGATTCCCTGTGCTGCCAGCTCCGGCAGATATTCTTCAATAAACGCACCGTTGCTGGTGTGCATGACATCAAAGCCTTTGATGTACTCGATATCCTCTTTGGAAAATCCTTCATAGGCCAGCATCCGGCGGATTGCGCCCTGCATGGGGTTATATCTGCCGTTGGGAGAACGCTGGAATACCCGGTCGTTGTCGATTACTTTGTAGCGGGCAAAGGCGTTGGGCGCATGATAGAAATGGGAGTGGGAGTAATCCAGACCGATTTCATCCATGGTTTTTTTCATGTGATCCGCGATATAATCATCGCCAAACGCACCGATAAACGCGGACTGTGCGCCGCACAGCTTGGTATTGACCGCAATATTCAAAGCCTGGCCGCCGGGATACATCATGCCGTTAGTCAGGTTTTTATCAACCATACAGTCACCGACACCAATTACTTTTACCATAAATTTCACCTCTTCTATATATTAAACCTGTTTTTATATTAACAGAAAAATGCGGGAATGTAAACTCACAAACACCGGTTTTCCCCGTTTTCGGCTGACAATTTTACCAAAAGGATTTTGGTAAATTTGGCCCAATGGAAAATGGATGCAACAGCCGCCCTTTCCCGCTTTCCAATCCCATAAATGCCGGCAGCATTGCAAATGGATGGCGGGCGCGGCCGATCTTCAGGCTGGCTTGGTTCCGATCGCATAACTTTTCCTGATGAGCGGCTGCGGTTTGTAATCGAAAAAGCACAGGCCACAACCCGTCGCACCGAGTTATCTCATTGCGCCGGCGGTTTTCACCCTGGATTTTCCACACGAAAAAATATTCTCCCTGCCGGCGGCAGAACCGAACCAAAGGGGAGAAACGGCATCTCCTTTTTTGAATTCCGCCCTTAAAACAAAAAAATGCGGCCCGAAAATCCGGGCCGCAAATCGGCTTTCTATTAGTCTTTAAAAGGAACACCGTGGCCAAAGGAACCTTCCACCATGCAGGATTTCGCGGAATAGTCCGCCGCAAACTCCAGTGCCTTGGTAATGATTTCAGATTTATCCTCTGCTTCGTAGCCGCCGTTGTCGATAAACTGATACAGGAACGCGGAGATAAATGCATCGCCGGCTCCCATGGTGTCTACAACTGTCTCCAGCCAGTGAGGCGGCTGGTGATAGAACCGGTTTCCGTCATAGCAGATGGAACCTTTGCTACCGCGGGTGCCGATGCAGATCTTGGCGCCGAGCGTATGGGCTTTGATCAACCGTTCCTGGGTCTCGGTTTCGCTCAAATGGCTGCAGGAAAGCAGAACAAAATAAGCGTTGGGGCAAATTTGCTCCATGTACTCTTCTTTTTCATGGGTCAAAGAGAAGTCAAAGGAAATTTTAATGCCCTGTGCCTTAAAGTCCGGATAATAAGCTTCAATCCCGCTGTCATTGGAGCAATGCACAACATCGAAACCCTTGATATATGCCATATCCTCTTCAGAAAAGCCCTCGTAGTCCAGCATTTGGAACAGGGCGCGTGTCATGGGGTTCACTTTTTTCGGGGAACGAACAAAAACCCGGTCATTATCGATAACCCGGTAATGGGCGGCGCAGTTAGGAACCGGATAGGTGTGGGAATGAGAATAGTCAATACCGATTTCATCCAAAGTTTTTTTCATGTGTTCGGCTACATAATCGTTGCCAAAACAGCCAATGAATGCAGCTTGTGCGCCCAGAAAATGCATATTAACCGGAATGTTCAGGGACTGGCCGCCGGGATACATAATACCGGAAGTCAGGTTTTTATCAACCATGCTGTCTCCGATACCGATTACTTTTACCATAATGATAACCTCATTTCATTGATATTGTCTTGCTGTTGCATCAAACGGCAAAAGCCGTGTTGGAACTAATCTTCACTGTCAATTTTGCATCCGTGCCCAAAAGCGCCGGGTATCATGCAGGCTTTCGCCGCCCAGGAAGCCGCATAAGCCAGCCCATGGCGGATTTTTTCCGCCCTCTGCTGTTCGGCGCGGGCCTGCAACCCTTTAGAACCGACAAAGTCCACCAGAAAAGCGGAGATAAATGCATCGCCGGCCCCCATGGTGTCCACTGCGTCGCACAAATCCGGCTTCTGCGTATAAAAGCGATCGCCGTCATAAAGCGTTGCACCCTCGTCGCCGTTGGTAGCAATGGCAATCCGAGTCCCCAGCGTATGAGCCTTGACAAGGCCCTCCATCATTTCGGTGCCAGTCATTTTGCTTGCGGAAAATAGGCTGATATCCACATAAGGAGCCACTTTTTCCATAAATCCAGGTTTCAGGTGGTCGTTAGAATAATCATAAGACAGCACCAGCCCGGCCTCTTTCAGCTGGGGCAGATATTCGTCCATATGGGCAGTATTGCAAAGATGAGCTGCGTCAAAGGTTTTGATATAGGCCATGTCCTCATTAGAAAGCCCATAAAACGGCAGCATAAAACGAATGGCCATCTGCAGTGGGGAAATCGGCCGGGGATTGGTTCCGCCCCAGACCCGCTCACCATCAATCACCTGATATTTGGTGGCGGCGTTATCTGCGTGGACAATATGGCTGCGGCTGCGGTCCACACCCAGCTCGTCGAGCGTTTTGGCCAAATGCTGACCCAACACATCGTCGCCGATACAACCGATAAAACCTGCCTGCGCTCCCTGCAACTTGGCGTTTACGGCAATATTCATTGCCTGTCCGCCCGGATAGGCGATCATATCCGTGATGTTTTTATCCATTTTGGCATCCCCAATGCCAATAATCCGAACCATTTCTTATCCACCTTTCGTTTCGCTTGCTTGTTTTTGCCCGCAAAACCAGTCCTGCAGGCGAACCCAGTCCTCTTCTATGCTATCATACAAAAATTCCCTTGTAAAGACCTCATATGACGTTCCTTCCGGAAATTTCGCTTTTTTCTTATTCTCCCAGGCTTATTTGGAAAAGCCTCCAAAAAGAAAACAGGCGGACAATTCCGCCGATGAAAATACTATAAAATCAGCAGTCGCTTGTAAAACTCAATATCGCGCCAGCAAATAAAAAAGGGCTTCTCTTACTGTAAACTACCGTATAAAACCCGCTGCTCCTCCCGTTGTTTTTGCCGAAAATAACGGAAGATAAACAGGATACAAACTGCCAGCAGGATCAAAGACGCCAAATAGATGCTTTTGGGGCTTAGCCGGTACAAAAATCCGGAAAGGCTTCCCGCCAGTGCCGAAGCCAGAGAGATCAGCACGTTTTTCAGGGCGTATATACCAGATCGCTCCTTCTCTGGGGAGGCTTCTGCCATCAAGGCATCCAAAAAGGGGCGGCACAGGCCGAATCCCACCGAAAACAGCGCTACCGATACCACCGTCCAGGCGATGCTGCCAGCGGGGAGAAACATCCGGAGAAGCATGGAGGCAATTTGAATACCAAGACCCACAGTCAGTGAAAACAGCTTATTAAAACGACTCATGGCTGGAACGGCGAACAGGTAAACCGCCAGCATAAAAAGGGAATTGACAATACCCAGCACCGAGATCATAGCGGCATCCAGCCCTACTACATCGGTGAGATAAGGGGCAAAATATAAACTGGAATAGGCGCCGATCGGCTGATACGCGCTGAACAGCACAATAATGACCAGCACGCAGCTCAACTTGTGATTGTGACTGGTAACAACGGTTTTCATTTGGGTCAGGCTGTTTTTTAAAGTTCCCCAGTAGCTAACAGTGCGGGAACGCTCCACCGCCAGGCGTCCCATATCGGTTTCATGAAATTTGAAATGCCGGTGGATAATCATAACAAACATGCAGATGGCGCCGAACAGCAAAAATCCCCGCTCAGCCTTTACCAATCCTAGATTTCCCACAATGATGCCAGCGATGGGGGTAAAAAAGCCCGCCAGAATATCAATGATACCGAACATGTTAAAAGAGGTCAGCCGCTGTTCGTCGTCAGCATCCTCAATCAGAATCAGCTGCCATCCAATATCGCTGATTTTGCTGAAAGCACAGACAATCTGTGCCAGTGCAAACATCCAAAAGCTATGCGCAAAAAAGTTTAAAAGCGCCGATCCCGGCCAACTGATCAGGCCGAACAGGATAGTCGTTCTGCGCCGTCCGATCTTATCTACCATTACGCCGGCAAACAGCGCCATAATGGTGCCGACAATAAAGTTTAAAGAAATCAAAAAGCCGATCTGGACATCGGTAACCCCCTGGCTTTTCATATATAGGCTCAGATAAAAGCTGTAAAATCCATAAGGAATCGACCAGAACGGTTCGTGAAAAACCGCAACCCGTGCGTTTCCCCGCAGTTCCCGCAAAGATTGCAGCACCGTTTTTTTCTTATTTTCCCGTGCCATGGGGAACACCTGCCTTCCCACACAAAACTGCCCTTTTTTCGGGCAGTTTCCAATATACCCGGGGGAGTGAGCCGTTGTCAATAGACTTTTAAAGGCCGACCGGCGCTTAAACGTTTTCCTTTCTAAATTTGTTAATATTCACTGTTTTTTTTGAAAAAGGATGATCTCTTTTCGATCCTGATAAGAACAAAAAACCCGGCCTACGGCCGGGTTTTTAAACCGTATTTTCTATGCTTGTACTGGCGCTTTTTCCTCGTGAAGAGGCGGCAGCGTCTGCACCGTGTGGTAAACCCGCTTTTTCCAGAAGAAAATCGCGCTGAAGGCAATTCTCACTATCTGATCCAGCGCAATGGCCCACCACAGAGCGATGATATCCCAGTGGAATACCCAGCCGGACAGGCAGCACAGCACGACCCGCACCAGCCAGATCCCAGTGAAGGAAATGATCATCGGGGTGTACTTATGGCCCGCCGCCCGGATGGTGCCGTTAAAAATTTTGGACAAATTCTGCGGGATCTGGGCAAAGCCCATAATAAATACATACTTCATGCCGATTTCGATCAAGTCCTGTTTATCGGTCAGCAGGCCCATCAAAAACCGTGGGCAGAAGAACAGCACCGCACAGGTAAAAATGCTGATGGTCATAGAAATACGAATCAGCTGCTTAAAGTACATTTTATACAGCGCGTCATCCCGCTGGCCAATGGCCCTGGCCGCCAATGTAGTAGAAGCGGTGATAAAGCCGACTGACAGCATATCGCACACCCCTTCCGCCTGCAGCCCAAGCTGGTAAGCGGCGTAACTGTTGGTGCCGTAAGAGAGAATCACCCGGCTGATGATAATCGTGGCAAACTGCCACAACAAATTTTCACAGGAGGCGGGCAGCCCGGTAGTGTAAATGTCTTTCAGGTAAACCCCTTCCAAAGCGAAAAATCTCTTGCCGTGTTCCGCGCCGTGGAACAGGCCAATACGCTTGTGATATAAAAGCAGCAGCCCGATCAGCGCACCGACGATCTGAGCGCTAACCAGTGCGATACCGGCTCCGGTCAGTCCCATGGAGGGCAGTCCCAGATTGCCGAAGATCAAAAGCCAGCCCAATACGATATTGACAACATTGACAATTCCTGCAATCATCATGGGAGTTTTGGTGTTGCCCTGAGATTGGAAGGCAGCGGTGACAAAACAGGTAATGGCCACAAAAGGCAGCCCGACAGTCAAAATCTGCAAATATCCCACCGCATAGGACATAATGTCTGCATCAGAGGTAAAAAGCCGGATAAACCAGCGGGGAAAAACTGCCACTAGTCCGGTGATCATCAGCCCCAAAGGAACCGCGGTGGCAAAAGCCTGTTCCACAGTACGGCGGCATTTGTCCCGGCGGCCTTCTCCGAAATACAGCGCCGCCACTACCGTTACGCCGATGGCCAGCCCTTTGAACAAAGACAAATAAGTGTTGGTAATCCGGCCGCCAACGCCCTGTGCAGAAATTTCCAGCGCAGTCAAACGTCCCACCATAGCGGTGGTGACCAGCGAAGCGGAAGTGGTCAAAACGTTTTCCAAAATCATGGGGATCAGCATCCGGTAAATTTGTCGGGATACTTCTTTTTTATTATGCATGTTGAGCCAGCCTCTCCCGCCGTATTTACGGCTGTTGATGATCTTTGGACAGATCCCTCTGTCAGCTTCGCAGGCGAATGCCCGCAAATACCCGCGTCAGAAGGATACGGCGCCAAAAGCATCATCATTTTAGCATATGGGCATCAAGCGGGCAAGAAGCGTTTCCTGATAAAAACGTTTACTTGAAAAAAACCGGGAAAATTTGCGAAAAAAGTCTCTGCGGGCTGGTTTTCCGCAGAGACTTTTGTAAGTTTTGCCCAACCGGGAAGGAGCTTCTTCCACGCCAGCGGAAGAACCCCTTTCCCCTTTTCAGAACGAGGATTTTCCAGCGTAGCTTTCTAAGCCGCTTCGGAGGAAGTCTCCTGATTCACAGCCGTTTCGGCAAAGGCATCAGGATACGCTTTTTTTGCCATATCCTCCAAGATATCGAACATGCGCTTTCCCTGCCGCTCAAAGGCGGTAAAATCATAGGAGTAAACGATATCGTGAATGGTTGCCTGCAATCCTTTATAGTTGGCATTCTGTTCCAGCATGGGAATGGTGATATCTTCATTGCAGAAAATCACATCCGGGTCGTACTGTCCAACGAAATCCAGCGGATAGGCCCATCCGCCATAAGCGCCGGCAACATTTTCAAACCCGACGGCTTCCAGCATTGCTCCTTCAAACGTGTCCCCGGTGGCAACGGTGAAATCCAGCATCCGCAGATAAACCGCCGACAGCTGTTTTCCGCCGCCGCGGACATAAGCCTCCACCTTCTGCTGAATGCTCTCCACCCGGCCTATCTGTTCATTGTAAAAAGCTTTGCCGGCCTCAGAACCAGCCTGCTCTCCCTCCAGCAGCCGGCCCAGATTTACGTACAGGTCTTTCAGATCCTCCGGCAGCCGGGCGCGGGAAAGAACCACCACCGGAATATCCGCCTGCTGCAACGCAATCAGGTCGTTTTCCGAAAGGTCAGTATGGGTGATGACAACATCCGGCTCCTCCGCCCGGATCGCATCCAGATCAGGCTGCTGGGCGGTACCCAGCTGCGGCAGGTTCCGGGCAGATTCCGGCCAATCGCAGTAATTACTCACCCCGGTGATCTGGTCGCCGTAACCCATGTCAAAGCAAAGCTCGGTCAGCGCCGGAGAAAGGGAGACTACCTTTTCCGGCCTGGCAGGAATCGTTTCGTCTCCAATGGAAACCGGATATTCCAGATTTTCCGGTTCTTCTTCCGGCAAAGAGGAGCTGTCGGACGAGTCGCCGCAGCCGGTGAGCCCCAAAAGCAGCGCCGCCGCCAGCAAAAAGGGCAAAATTCGTTTTTGTTTCATAAAATCCCCCATCTATTTTTGTTTTTTTTATTGTATCGCGGCGGCCAATCCTTGTCAAATGGGAAATATAAAGCTATAATATATACTATTTTTAGGCTGCCAAGGCAGGCCAGGAGGAAACTGATGGCGTTTCGTCAGGCAGACCAGAGTAATCTGCCGCAGCAAACACAGGATGTATGAAAGAACCATTCAAAAGATGAACCGCGACGGCACCCAAATTAGGGATGGCACAACCCTGATGTGATTTTGCGGAAGATGCCGAAAAAGGCCACCTTTTTGCGGCAGACCCCAATCCTCCGGCCACCAGCTTCTACCGAAAGCGCAGACTCGTCCGGGCCGGCGCCATTTCTGCCGAGCAGATCAGCAAGGATTTTTCCTGCGGGAATCTGGATTTAAAATCCGGTTCTAACCGATAGAAACGCCGCTTTTTCCCAGTGTGTTTTCTAGCAGGCTTTTCCCGGCGAACAAGCCGTTTTCTATTGACGGAAAAGCCTTGCCATTTTATAATAAAAAAATACGATACTGCCTGTTAAAAAGGCTGAAAGGGGGACTGGACATGACCGGTGCAAAAGCCATCGTCGCATCATTGGAGCAGGAGGGCGTGACCACAGTTTTCGGCTATCCTGGCGCGGCGATCTGCCCGGTGTACGACTGCCTGTCCGACAGCCCAATCTGCCATATTCTCGTTCGGCAGGAGCAAAACGCAGGACACGCGGCTGCGGCCTATGGCCGGATCAGCGGGCGGCCCGGCGTGTGTATCGCCACCTCCGGTCCCGGTGCGCTGAACCTTTTGACCGCACTGGCTACCGCCTATATGGATTCGGTGCCGCTGGTGGCCATCACCGGTCAGGTTCCCAGCGACCAGCTGGGCCGCGACGTATTTCAGGAAGCGGACATCACCGGCGCGGCGGAACCTTTTACCAAGCACAGTTTTTTGGTAAAAGACGCAGCGGACATCCCGCGGATCATAAAGGAGGCGTTTTATCTGGCGGGAACCGGCCGGCCGGGCCCTGTACTGATTGATGTGCCTGTGGATGTGCAGAATCAGGAGCTGGATTTTGCCTATCCGGAATCGGTTTCTATCCGCGGATACCATCCCAGTACCCGCGCCAACCCTCTGCAAATGCGGCGGGTATCCGAGGCCATTGCTTTGGCGCGCCGTCCGGTCATCTGCGCAGGGGGTGGTGTATTCAGCGCCGGCGCGCGCGCGCAGATGCAACGCTTTGCTGAGCGCTTCCGCATCCCGGTGGTCACGACCATGATGGGTCTGGGGCTGATGCCCTCATCCCATCCGCTGTATTTGGGCATGCTGGGTTCTTTCGGATGCAGCGCGGCCAACTACGCAATTCACCATTCGGACCTTCTGATTTTAATCGGCACCCGGGCTGGTGACCGGGCTATGCGCCAGCCCGGCGTTTTAGAACGCCAGACGCGGATTATTCATATTGATATCGACCCGGCAGAAATCCGCAAGAATATGGAGGCGAATATCCCTCTGGTGGCGGATGCGCGGCTGGTTTTAGAGGAACTGTGCGAGACCTGCCAGGCCACGGATACCGGCATGTGGCTGGCGGAGCTGCGGGAAAAGCAGGGCGTCGGCGCACCGTTTTCTGACCGCCCTTCTTTTGTCAATCCCCACCGTCTGATCGCCGCCTTGACCAAAGCGCTGGACAGCGATGCGGTGTATGTGGCGGATGTGGGGCTCAACCAGATCTGGTCTGCCCGCTCAGCCAATATAAAAGACGGTCGCTTTTTAACCAGCGGCGGCATGGGGACCATGGGTTATGCTCTGCCTGCGGCGATGGGCGCGAGGCTGGCCACCACTGCACGGCAGGTGGTGGCAGTCATGGGAGACGGCGGTTTTCAAATGTCCATGCAGGAGCTGGCCACCCTGTGCCAGCATGACATTCCGGTCAAAATGGCCGTACTGCGCAACGATTGCCTGGGGCTGGTCCGCCAGATTCAAAAGCAGGATTACGCAGAGCGTTATGAAGCGGTAGATCTTGCCGGGAGCCCGGATTTTGCAGCACTGGCACAGGTGTACGGCATTCGGGCCATGACCATTTCGGACAACGACGAAATTGACGAAGCCGTACAGGCGCTGTTGGCCGGGGAAAAAAGCTTTCTGCTTCAGTGTCTGGTGTCCCCGGACGAGGCTGCGGTGTAAGGAGGGAGAAAGATGAAGCATACCATTTCCGTTCTGGTGGAAAACCATGCGGGTGTCCTGTCCAGAATCACTGGCCTTTTTTCCCGCCGGGGGTTTAACATTGATTCTTTGGCGGTGGGGGTTACGGAGGATAAGACCGTATCCCGCATGACCATCGTCGTGGAGGGGGACGCTTATACGGTAGAACAGCTGGAAAAACAGCTGAACAAAGTGGTGGATGTGATCAAGGTGCGCACCATCCCCCAGCAGGACTTGATCAGCCGGGAACTGATGCTCATTAAATGCACCGCCACCGGCCGCACCCGCAGTGAGATACTGGATATTGCAAAAATCATGGATGCCAATATTGTGGATCTGACCAAAACTACCATGACACTGGAGATCTGCGATTTGCCGGACCGGCTGGATTTGCTGGAGGAGCTGCTGAAATCTTACAATATTCAAGAAGTGATGCGTACTGGAACCATTGCGCTGCAAAAAGGCGGCTCAGCCGTAAGCGTGAAGTAACGCGGACCAAGAGCGGCAAATCTGCCGCGCCGACGGAGGAAGGGACAAAAAGATGAAAAAAGTTCTGAAATTTTTATGCAGCCGCCTGGTAATCGTCACACTGGCGATTTTGGTGCAGTTTTGTTTTTTGCTGTTTATCGTGCTCAAGCTTTCCACTTATGGGCTTTATGCTTATGTCAGCTTGCAGCTGATCAGCCTGGTTGTGGTCCTTTGGATTGTCACCAAGCGGGACAACCCCTCGTATAAAATCGCCTGGATTATCGCCATTTTGATTTTCCCAATCTTCGGCGGCATTTTTTATCTGGTATTCGGCAATAAAACCATGGACAAAAAGCAGGCCCAGCGCATCCGGGATTATGCCTATAAACAGGCGGAGGAGAGCCATCAGGTGACCGGCGCAGACATTGGGGAATCCCTGGAGAAAGAAGCGCCCCACCTGAAACGGCAAAGTGATTATATCAGCAATGTTGGGCTGTACCCTATTTGGAAAAATACTCAGGTGGAATATTTTCCTCTGGGAGAGGACTTTTGGGCGGCGCTGCTGCGGGAGCTTCGGAAAGCGGAGAAGTTTATTTTCATGGAATATTTTATTATCCAGGAAGGAAAAATGTGGAATGCCGTACTGGATATTATGAAGGAAAAGGCTGCCGCCGGCGTGGATGTGCGGCTGATGTACGATGATCTTGGCACAATCCAGACACTGCCGCCCCATTATTACCGCCAGATGGAGGAGGCAGGCATCAAATGCGCCGTATTCAACCCCTTTCGCCCGCGTCTCAATTCCATGTTCAATTACCGCGATCATCGGAAAATCACTGTCATTGACGGGGATGTGGGCTTCTGCGGGGGACTGAACCTGGCGGACGAATATATCAATGCCTATGAAAAACACGGCCATTGGAAAGATACGGCGGTGATGCTCCGGGGAGATGGCACCTGGAACCTGACCATCATGTTTTTGCAGCTGTGGAGCTACCGGGACGGAAAGAATGCCGACTATCACGAGTACCGGCCCTCCGGCCGGCAGTACGGGGACGACGGTTATATCCAGCCCTATGGGGACAGCCCCATCGACGAATTTAACGTGGCGGAGAATATCTATCTGCAGATTATCAACTGCGCCAAAAAGTATGTGTATATCACCACCCCTTATCTGATTTTGGACAACGAGATGACCACCGCACTGACCATTGCGGCAGAAAGCGGCGTGGATGTGAGGATTATCACGCCGCATATTCCGGACAAATGGTATGTCCATGCGGTGACCCGTTCCTCCTACCGTCAGCTGATCGAGGCAGGGGTACGCATTTATGAATACACACCGGGCTTTATCCATTCTAAAATGTTTGTGGCAGATGACGAGGTAGGAGTGGTTGGCACCGCCAATATGGACTACCGCAGCTTCTATCTGCATTTTGAGTGCGGCGTCGCATTTTTCCGCAGTTCGGTAATCCAATCGGTCAAACAGGACATCCTTAAAACAATGGAGATTTCCCAGGAAATTCATCCCAACCCGGATGAACGGGTCCCGCTGCTGCGCCGTCTGGGCCGGGCCATTCTGAAAGCGTTCGCACCGTTAATGTGATTTTTACCGCCCAAAACAGCGGAAAAAGACAGGAAAATACAGCAAAAACGATCTTTTCCAGTTGATTTAGCGGCAATTTTCATATATATTGAAAGGTAGTTTAGGATTGACCTTTAAAGGAGAATGACCATGAAATGCTCTTATAAAAAAATCAGCGCGCTGATTCTGACATTGATGATGCTGCTATCTGTTACCGGCTGTACGGACAACAGTGCTTCTTCCCTGCCAGAGGAAAAACCTTCCGTTTATCCGTTTGTCAACACGCTGAAGGAGCCGGACGACAACGCCATGCAAGCGGTAGAAGCGCCGGAACTGACCGAACAGGTCAAGCAAAAAGCAGAGGAAGTAAATCGGGAGATTGTCGGCTGGCTGCAGGTGCCGGGAACCGATATCAACCAGCCGGTGGTGCAAACCACTAACAATTCCAAATATATGCGCTTGAATTACGAGGGAAAATACAGCTTTCAGGGATGTTATTGGGTAGACTATGAGTGCAAGGTTGGAACCCGGGAAGCCCAAAGCCGCAACACCATTATTTACGGGCATAATACAGCCGTCAGCCAGGATGACCCCAACGGTCTGGATTTTGCCCAACTGCTGCGGTTTACCGATGAAGAATTTGCGGCGTCTCACCCTTATATCTTTTTCTCCACCGGAGAAGAAGATATGGTTTGGGAAATTTTTGCGGTGATGTATACCGATACCAAATTCCGATATATCGAGATGATCGACAACCAAATCGATACGCTTGTCAGTGAGGGCAAAGCGCGCTCGGAATTCCTTTACGATGTAGAGGTAGATCCTATCAATGACAAGATTTTGACGCTTTCCACCTGCACGGCAAAATACGGCTATGTCGGCGGCGAAGCAAGGGGCCGATTTGTGGTAATGGCCCGGTTGGTAGATACGGACCAGGAATTGAAGCCTACAGTCGGCCTGGAGAAAAACGCCAGCATAAAAGCACCGCAGCTTTAGTTGTAAACCGGCTTTTTACTACATACAATCATGCAGGGAGAAATCCCTGCTTTTGTTTTTCACGGTTTTGGACACAACATTTTTTACTGGAAAGAGAAAGGGTACAAAAAGATGGAACTTGCACTGTTAAAGTGGATTCAGTCCTTTTCCTCCCCTTTTTTGGATGGTCTGTTCCAGCTGATTACCATGCTGGGAGAACAATGGGCAGTTGTACTGGCCTTAGCGCTGTCTTATTGGGTGATTGACAAAAACATGGGTGAAAAGTTTGCCTTTACCCTGCTGATCAGCGGGCTTTGCAACAATATTTTAAAAGGTGTGTTCCGTTTTGAACGGCCGATCGGACAAGAAGGCATTCGCACTCTGCGGGCGCATACGGCCACTGGATACTCTTTTCCCAGCGGACACAGCCAAAACGCAGCAACGCTTTATTTTTTTCCGGCTCGCCGCCGCGGCGGATGGCGCTGGGCTGCCGCTGGCGCGGTCAGTTTGCTGGTAGGACTGTCCCGGTTGTACCTGGGGGTGCATTACCCCAAGGATGTGGCCGTGGGGCTGGCGCTGGGAATTGCAGCGGTTTTTGTCTGCCCATTTTTGTGGAACCGGTTTCACCATGAAAAAATGCTCGCAATCATGACAGCGGCCTGCTTTTTGCCGACGCTATTGCTGGGGCAGCGGGATTTATACAAAGCATTCGGCCTGCTGGCCGGCTTTTGGGCCGGAATGATGTTTGAACGGCGGTTTGTCGGCTTTTCCAACCAGGTATCAAAAGAAAAAAAGGTACTGCGGCTTTTGCTGGGTCTTCCCCTTTTGGGCGGGGTGCAATTTTTGCTGAAGCTGCTGTTCCCGCCGCTTCTCTGGCTGGATGCGGCACGATATGCGCTACTTGTTTTTGTGGCGCTGGGATTGTACCCGATGATTTTCCACAGGGCAGGATTCTGAATGTGGAAAAGTTTGGGCGGTATTCACTTCCAATGATTGCTATTTTCCCGCCGGGTGGGTATAATAAGCGGTAGAAGATCGAAAAGGGGATTGAACCATGAATGGTTGGAATGCAACGGAGTTTTTCCGATGGGTAAAAGGGAAAAAAATTGCGTTTATCGGTGTGGGGGTAACCAATACCGATTGTATCCGCCTGTTTGCCAAAAAAGGTGCGGAGGTGTCGGTACTGGACCGCAAAAGCCGGGAACAGCTGGGGGCTCTAGCCGATGAATTTGAACAAAGCGGCATCCGGCTGGTGCTGGGAGACGGCTATCTGGACGGTCTGACCGGCTATGACGCGGTGTTTCGCGCGCCGGGGATGTATTTTCATCATCCCGCGCTGGAAAAAGCCCGGCAGGAGGGAGCGGTCATCACCTCCGAAATGGAGCTTTTTTTCCGCCTGTGTCCCTGTAAGACGTATGCAGTTACCGGATCCGACGGCAAAACCACGACCACAACGCTCATTGCGGAAATGCTCAAAGCATCGGGAAAAAAGGTCTACAAGGGCGGCAACATCGGCCGCGCTTTGCTGCCGGTGGTCGAAGAGGTCTCCTCTGACGATGCCGCTGTGGTGGAGCTTTCCAGCTTTCAGCTGATCTCCATGCGCCAAAGCCCGGATGTGGCGGTCATCACCAACGTAGCGCCCAATCATCTGGATGTACACCGGGATATGCAGGAATATATCGACAGCAAGAAAAATCTGATCCTGCATCAGGACGGGTTTTCCCGCACGGTGCTGAATCGGGATAATGCCATTACCCGAGACATGACAGGGCTTGTCCGAGGGGAGCTGCTGACGTTTTCCCGGCAGGAGGCCCCTCGTTTTGGCGCTTATCTGCGGCAGGACGGCATGCTGTGCATGCGCTGTCACGGTGCAGAAACCGAGATTTTGCCCATGGAGCAGATTCAGCTGCCCGGGCTGCATAACGTGGAAAACTTTCTGGCCGCATACAGCGCTGTATGGGGCGATGTGCCGGTGGAAATCATGGCCCGGACCGCCCGGGAATTCGGCGGTGTGGAACACCGGATGGAGCTGGTTCGGGAGCTGGGCGGCGTAAAATGGTACAACGATTCCATCGGCACCAGCCCCACCCGCACCATTGCGGGGCTCAAAGCCTTTGGACAGAAGATTATTCTGATTGCCGGCGGATATGATAAAAAAATCCCCTATGAGCCGCTGGCGCCGTATTTGTGCGAAAAGGTATCGCACCTGATTCTGATGGGCGCCACCGGCCCCAAGATCCAGCAGGCGCTGGAAGCCTGCCCGGATTACGACGGGCAGCATCCGGCACTGCACTGGGCCGAATCAATGGAGCAGGCGGTACAGACCGCGGACGGTCTGGCAGGCAGCGGCGACATTGTAGCCTTGTCCCCCGCCAGCGCCAGTTTTGACCTGTATCCGAATTTTGAAAAGCGGGGCGAGCATTTCAAAAGGCTGGTAGCAGCCTTAAAGCCGTAACAGGGGAGGATTCCTCCTACCCATAAAGGCTGCCGGTTTGCCCGGCGAAGAGAAAGGATGAAAACCATGAACTGCAAAGATTTACTGATGCGTTTGTCCAGCGCGGTAGGTGTTTCCGGACGGGAAGGCTCCGTAGTGGCGATGGCTGCCGAAGAACTGCGGGCGCTGGGTGAGGTGTCGATTAGCCCGCTGGGCGATTTAATCTGCACCATCCGCCAGCCGGAAAAGGGACAGAAAAATTTTATGCTGGACGCCCATGTGGACGAAATCGGCATGATTGTTACCTGGATTGACGACGAAGGGTTTTTAAAGGTTTCTCCAGTGGGCGGTTTTGACCGCAGCCTGCTTTTGGCCTCGCAGGTATCCGTACATACGGCCCAGGGGGATCTGCCCGGGTTTATCTGTTCCATTCCGCCCCACCTGCAGAACGGTGAGGCGAAAAATCCCAAATTCGAAGATATTTATATCGATATCGGTTACAGCAAGGAAGAAGCCGAGAAACGGGTACAGCCTGGAGATATCGCTACTTTCGTCACTCCCACCCGGGAAATGCACGGCGGGTTTATCACCGGCAAGGCCATTGACAACCGCTCCAGCTGCGTGGCGGTGATGCGGGCGGCGGAGCTTCTCGGAAGCGAGGACAAGCCCTACGGATTGTCGGTCACCCTGACGACCCGTGAGGAAGTGGGCGGCATGGGCGCGCAGGCGGCAGCCTATACGGTAAATCCCACTCATGCGATAACGGTGGACGTGGGCTTTGGCTGGACGCCTGACTGCAAGAAAGAACAGTGCCGTGCTTTTGGAGGCGGTCCCATTATCGGATTTGGTTCCCTGTTGGACGGGGAAATGTCCCGCACGCTGATTGAAGCTGCCAAGGAAGAAGATATTCCTTATCAAACGGAAGCGATGGGAGGCGGCACCGGCACCAACGCCGACAGTATTCTCATTACCCGGGGCGGCGTGAAAACCGGCGTACTCTCCATTCCGCAAGGTTATATGCACACGCCGGTAGAAAAAATTCTGCCGGAGGATATTGAAAATACCGCCCGGCTGCTGGCCGCCTATGTGAAAAAGGAGGGGAACCGCAAATGATCCGTCTGATTGAAAATCTCTGCGCCATCAACGGCGTTTCCGGCGACGAGCAGGATGTGGCCGCCGCCATCATCGAGCAGATCAAGGACTACTGTGAATATGAAGTAACGCCTCTGGGCGATGTCATCGCCTTTAAAAAAGGAGCAAAGCATCCCCGCAACCGGGTGATGTTCGATGCGCATATGGACGAAGTTGGCTTTATTATCACCTATATTACCGAGGAGGGGGTTCTGCGCTTTGCCACAGTTGGCGGCATTGATAACCGGGTCATCCAGGGCAAACCGGTGGTGGTAGGCAAAAACAAGGTCTATGGCATCATCAGCTCCAAACCCATTCATCTGATCGACCGGGACCACCGGGATGACCCCATCAAAGCGGCGGATCTTTCGATCGACATCGGCTGCCGGAACCGGGAAGAAGCGGAAGGTCTGGTCAGCGTGGGAGATCGGGTATCCTTTGACTCTCCGTTTGTACGCTTTGGCGACGGATTTTTAAAATCCAAAGCGCTGGACGACCGAGCCGGCTGCGCAGTGCTGATTAAAATGATTCAGTCCGATTTGGAATACGATACCTATTTTTCCTTTACCACCCGGGAGGAAGTTGGCGGTATGGGCGCTCAGACAGCAACCTACACCGTCAAACCGGACATTGCGGTGGCCATTGAGACCACCACTGCCGCGGATATCGGCGGCGTAGCGCCGGAAAAACGGGTCTGTTTTTTGGGCAAGGGCCCGGTGATCTCCTTTATGGACAAAGGGACCATTTACGACAAACGGCTGTATCAGCTGGCGTTGGACACCGCCAAAGAGTATAAAATCAAGGCGCAGCCGAAGCTGGGCGTATTCGGCGGCAACAATGCAGGTTCCATGCATCAGGCAGTGGGCGGCGTTCGGCCGGTGGGGATTTCCATGCCCTGCCGCTATCTGCACACCCAGTCCTGCGTGCTGCAGGAGGAGGATATTACCGCCACCTATGATCTGCTGATGAAGCTGTCGCAGGTGTACGCAATCTGTGATTAGGGCAGTACTTCCCGGCGACAGCCTCTTTGCCCCGTCGGCAGCCGGGCCGGACCCTTATGGGGCAATCCACACGGCGAGGTGGGAGCTTTACAGTCGGGGAGCGGGACCGCCCCGCTTTTGGCGCACGCCAAAGGCCGATGGGGTTTTGTCCCTGTCCGGCGATACGTTGGTACTATCCGGCCGTTTCTCCGATTCGGAGGAGCTGGCGGCATTTTGCGCCATCTGTGGTGCCAAAACACTGCGCGGACCTGCTTCGGCGCTGGCAGAAACGGCAGCCCGGCTGAACTGGCCCATTCAGTCCCGGCAGATTCTAAGCGCTGTTGGCGTGCTGCGCCCAACCCCTATCCCGCCGGGAATTTCCGAACCTTCTCCCCGGGAGGTCTATCCGCTGCTGCAGGGGGTATTTGATCTGCCGGAAGCGGATTTTGCTCCCTGGTACTGCGAGGTTTCCCACAAGCTGCGCCATCAGCAGGGGACCTTGCTGGGCGTACGGGAGGAAGGGCAGATCATTGCTACGGCAGGGATCTATCATCAAAACAAACAAGCGGCTCTGATTGGGTCGGTAGCGACTCATCCGGCTTTTCGCAAGCGCGGATATGCGGCGGCGCTGGTGTTTCTGCTGGCGGCCCGCGCGCAGGAAAGCGGTAGAATACCATTTGTCATCTGCCAAAACGCACAAGCCGTTCGGGTATACGAGCGGGTGGGATTTACTCCGTGGGGCGAAGAATGGCTTTGCCTGCGGGATGGGTTGGCAGAATAAAAATCTGCTGGCGTATAAAAACAAGCAGGCACCCTGATATCACAAGAGCGCCGCGGCCAGTGGCGCGGACAAGACAAGGAGAATCCATTCCAATGGAACAGAATTTTTTTGACATTGACCCAAGACTGGAAAAATTGGGGGAACAGGCACAGCTCGATTGCGCCCAGGCATTTGCTCGGACGGAGGAAATCGGCGAATATAACAGCAGGAAAGTGTTGGCGGCCTTTCTTCACAACGGTGTAAGCGAGTCCCATTTTGCCGGGAGTACCGGCTATGGCTACGATGACCGCGGCCGGGAAACCCTGGAGGCGGTGATGGCAGAAATCACCGGCAGTGAGGACGCGCTGATGCGGCACAATTTTGTGTCCGGAACCCACACGCTGACAACGGCGCTGTTCGGCGTTCTGCGCCCCGGCGATGTGATGCTCTCCATCACCGGGCTGCCTTATGACACCATTCAGCCGGTGATTGGCATTACCGGCGAAAACTGCGGTTCGCTAAAAGAGTTCGGCATCGAATACCGCCAGGTAGATCTGCTGCCAGACGGCACGCCGGATCTCGAAGCCATTGCCGAAGCGGTAAAGGATCCCCGTGTCAAAGTGGCGTATGTACAGCGCTCCCGCGGCTATTCCCTGCGGCCCTCCATCAACATGGACATGATGGGAAAGCTGATTCAGACGGTGCGGAAAAACAATCCCAAGGCGATTTTCATGGTGGATAACTGCTATGGAATTTTTACCGAAAAGACGGAACCGACCCAGCTGGGCGCTGATTTAATTGTAGGCTCTCTGATCAAAAACGCCGGCGGCGGGATTGCCCGCACCGGTGGATACATCGCCGGCCGGCGCGATTTGATTGAACAGTGCGCTTACCGTCTAACCACGCCGGGGCAGGGCAAGGAGATCGGATGTACGTTGGGCGAACTGCGGAATATGTTTTTAGGGCTGTTTTTAGCGCCGAATGTGGTTTGCAGCGCTGTAAAAACGGCGATTTTCGCTGCTGCGCTGTTCGAGTGTTTGGGGTACCGTGTCAATCCTTCCTGCCGTGAGCCGCGTACCGATATCATCCAGTCGATAGAGCTTGGCAATGAAAAGGGAATGGTAGCCTTTTGCAAGGGCGTACAGCGCGGCGCACCGGTCGATTCCTTTGTGGTGCCGGAGCCCTGGGATATGCCTGGTTATGAAAGCAAAGTCATCATGGCGGCGGGGGCATTTCATCTGGGCGCTTCCATTGAACTGTCTGCTGACGGTCCAATCCGGGAGCCCTATGCCGTTTGGCTGCAAGGCGGGTTAACCTACTTTACCGGTAAAACGGGTATTCTGCTTGCGGCTCAGACCATGCTGGAGGACGGCGTTTTAAGCTTGGAGAATTGACAAAAAGGCTGCGTCATGATATTCTTTTTGTGCGGACAGAAGTGGCGGAAAAAAATTGTGTGTCCTTACCGATATATGCGGAATCGGCAGAGACGCAGAAATCAGGCGCTGTCATCTCAGCGCAAAATTTTGATATAACAAACAGCGGCAGGGTGATCCTGCCGCTGATAAATGCGGGAGTGGCGGAATGGCAGACGCGCTGGTCTTAGGAGCCAGTACCTCGGTGTGTGGGTTCAAGTCCCATCTCCCGCACCAGATAATGATAATCCGAACCCGGTTCCAATCGGGGACGGCTTCGGATTTTTAGTATATCTTTAGTGCTAAAGCAAAAGCGGCGGTATCGTGAGTGATACCGCCGCTTTTGTCATACGCTCCTTTTCTTCTCTGTTTCCTTTGCTCTCTGCACTTTCCATTCTTCAAATTCTTTCTGCCCCCCTGGCCTTTCAAAGAATTTTTGGATTTCAGGAAGTAAGCACCGGGCAAGGGCTTCTATTTCATGTTGGGAATGTTTGTGTCCGGTTGCTTTTTTGCCATATATCGCCTTTCTCTATTCAGTTGTCAAGGTACATTGCCGCACAGGGGCGGCGTGAAATTCTGCTTATACTCAATCACCGTTCCTTTGTGTATCGCTGCTGCCGCTTTAGTTCCGCCAGCACGTCCGGCGGGATACGGTCAACCAGCCTTTGAATGTTCTGTAATTCGCTTTCCAGCTTCGCCCGTTCCATGCGGTCTTTCATTTTGCCGCTTTCGCTGGCTTTTGCCCTTGCTTCCAACTTTTGATTTTCTTCCAAAAGGTCTTTTATCGTGACCTTGTGTACTTTTTCAGTTGGCCGGAGAAGTTCTCCATTTGTGGGAACCACTTTTTCAGCATGGCAAGGGCTTCCTCTTTCTTCTTCCCAGCGTTGATCGGATTGATACCGTCCAGCGTGGCTTCAATGGCCTTCGCCTATTTGGAGAGGTTGACCGCCGGCTTGAATAGCCGGGTGGGGATATTTCAGCAAGGGAAAATATCTCCGAAGGTAGCGAGGGAATTATTAAGTGTTTCTTTTATCCCGGCCAGCAAAAAAGAGGATATCCTCCATCGAGAATATCCTCCTTCTTTACAGCGTTCACAACAACCTTAACTGCCAAAAATCTTTCATCCTGACAAAATGAGACTGTGTTGTCTTTTTTTTGCGTGCATAAAATCTCATGCCGTTAAAGCAAATCGTAACCATAAAAAGTTGACGGCGTATTCCGTTTACACTTCCGGGCTGTCCGTCCTATGCACTGAGATTGCGCGGCAGGGCTGTCTAAGGGCGCACATGGCCGTTTTTGCCATGCTTTTGCACAGCAGAATCGCTCCAGTAAACACAATCTTTGCCAGACTGTATTTCGCCGGGATTTTCGAAGTTCGACTTTATCGGTTCAGCTCCCGCAGCGCGTCAATCAATTCCGTTTTCTGCGCGGATTTTTCATCTTTTTTCTTGACGACCCGTGCCGGAACACCCGCTACCACCATACCGGACGCCACATCTTCAATGACTACTGATCCGGCGGCTACAACGGAGCCCTCGCCAATCCGCACTCCCTCGATAACCACCGCGTTGGCGCCGATGAGCACATTGTCCTCTACGACTACCGGCGTTGCAGAAGGCGGCTCCACCACGCCTGCCAGCACAGCGCCGGCACCGATGTGGCATCGTTTCCCCACCATTGCCCGGCCGCCCAGCACCGCGCCCATATCAATCATGGTACCTTCTCCGATTACCGCGCCGATATTGATAACCGCTCCCATCATAATTACTGCATTGTCGCCGATTTGTACCTGCTCGCGGATAATAGCTCCCGGTTCAATCCGGGCATGGATATCCTTTTTGTCCAACAGGGGAATTGCCGAGTTTCTGGCATCGTTCTCCACCTGCTGGGATAGAATTTTTTCCCGGTTTTCTTCCAGCACCGGCCGGATATCCTCCCAGTCTCCGAAAACGACTGAAAAGCCGTTGCCGCCGGAAAACTGCTGTGCGGCGGGAAATGCTACCGGCTGCGACGTTTGCAGCCAGACCCGCACCGGCGTCTTTTTGGGGGAGGTGCGGATATATTCAATGATCTGATAAGCGTCCATGCTTAATCCATCCTTTCTGTATCTGCCGTGGAAAACAGGATTTCATCCAATGTATAAAATCCTGGAGCTTTACCCGCCAGCAACTCTGCCGCTTTTACCGCACCTGCTGCGAAAATCCGGCGGCTTGCCGCACTGTGAGAAAAAGAGAGGGTCTCATCTTCACCGAAGAAATACAGCGTATGCTCGCCGGCCACTGTACCGCCACGCAGGGCAAACATGCCCATTTCATCGCGGTCTCTGGCCCCACAGAAGCCCTCTCTGCCGCTGATCCGGCGAAGTCGCCGGTGGGGGTCCAAGGCGTCAGCCAGCATTTTGGCGGTACCGCTTGGGGCGTCTGCTTTCTGATTGTGGTGCTTTTCTACCAGTTCCACATCAAAATCTGCCAGCAGCATCGGCCCAAAATTTTCCAATATCCGCCGCAGAAGGGCAACGCCCAGGCTGTAATTGGCCGAATACAAAACCGCCGCTGATTTGCCCAGCTGCCGCAGGACATCCATCTGCTCTTCACTGTATCCGGTGGTTCCGCTGATCAGCGGCGTACCAGTACGGCGGATATAATTGGCCAATGGCTCCAGCATGGCTGGATGGGAAAAATCAACCGCCACATCCGCTTTTTTAAGCTGCCGCAGCAGCTTTGCATCCTGACCGTCCAGCGCAGCCAGGATCTCCCATCCCTTCTGCTGGGCCAGCTCCTCGACCATTCGGCCCATTTTTCCATATCCTGTAATCAAAATTTTCATCGCTACCCCTCCTTTACGCCCTTTGGGCTGTTTTATTTTACGTCCAATCCGGCCTGTCTCATGATACCAGCCAATTTTTCCCGGTGCTCTGAGCTCATGGGACATAGCGGGAGCCGGTATCCGCCCACATCCATCCCCATGAGGTTCATCGCTTCTTTGACCGGGATAGGGTTAACCTCCATGAACAGCCCGTTAATGAGATCCAGATATTTTAGCTGCGCCTTTAACGCCTGTTCGCGCCGGCCCTCCAGATAATCCGTGACCATCCGATGACAGGCAGCGGGCATGATATTGGCCCAAACTGAAATCACCCCACTGGCACCCAGGGACAAAAGCGGCAGGGTAATGTCGTCATTGCCGCAGAACATCTGAAAATCATCGGACAGATACCGGGCTATCTTTACCGCGTAAGAAATATCGCCGCTGGCTTCTTTGATGCCGCATATATTGGGATGCCGGGCCAGACGAGCCACCGTCTCCACCGGAATGGAACAACCGGTGCGCCCCGGAACATTATACAAAATCACCGGTACATCTACCGCGTCGGCCACATCGGCAAAGTGACGGTACATGCCTTCGGCATTGGCCTTGATGTAGTAGGGAGTAATGCACAAAAGGGCATCGGCTCCCATGGCCGCATATTTTTTGCTTTTCTCCAGCTGGGTTTCCGTGGAGTTGGACCCGCTGCCCGCGATGACGGGGACGCGGCCTGCTACCCGGTCGATGGTAAAGCGGCATACCGCGTCGTCCTCTTCATGGCTCATGGTAGAGGATTCTCCCGTTGTGCCCAGCACCAGAATGCCGTCAGTTCCCTGGGCGATATGCCAATCCAGAATTTCACCCAGTCGTTCAAAATTCACCGTTCCATCTTCGTAAAAAGGCGTTATCAGCGCCACAATGGATCCTTGCAGTTTCATATCTCATATTCTCCTTTTCCAATCCTTTTTGCCGGTCCGCTCATCCACACACTGCCATCTCTGTCAATTTGGACGGTGAGACGACCTTTTGGCAGCCGTATTTCCACTTCATTTTCGCAGTATCCCCTGCGGTACGCATCCAGCGCCGCCGCACAGGCCCCGGTGCCGCAGGCCAGCGTCATCCCAACGCCCCGCTCCCAGGTGCGCATCTGGATGGTGTGCCGATTCAGCACCCGCACCATGTTGACGTTGGTTTTTTCCCGATACAGCGGACTTTCACAGATCAAACCCGCGATCCGCTGGGTTTGGGAGTCCTCCGGATCTTTTACGAACCAGACTGTATGTACAGTGGACATAAAAAAGCTGTCCACCAAAATTTTTTTCCCTTCTACCGGCACCGGAAAATCCAATGCCGGACCGGAATGTTCCACGCCTATCGACTCCGGCGAAAAGTCCGCTTTTCCCATGGCTACCTGTGCCAGAAAAGGATCCCGGCTGGCCACCGTCACCATCTTGGGTCCTGCCAAAGTTTCTACTGCAAGGCATTCTCCGTCTACCAGGCCCTCGTCCAGACAAAATTTTGCAAAGCAGCGGATGCCGTTGCCGCACATAGGGGCGCGGGACCCGTCGCAGTTATAGAAAATCATGGTCAGCGGACAGGTCCGCACCAGAATAAATCCGTCGGCACCAAGGCCAGTATGCCGGTCACACACCGCAGGAATCAGCGTTTTCAAATCATACCCTGCGGCATCTTCCTCCCGCAGGATGATAAAGTCATTGCCGCAGCCATGATATTTGCTCACCGGCAGCATCTAAAATTCCTCCTTCACACGAAAAATCGGGAATCAGGCGGTGCAGTTTTATCCGGGCAGATACGCCAAAATTGCCGGCGCTACTGCCCGCCGCCATCACCCCCTGCGCAAAGAGGAAGTCGATTCTGTTCATAAAGTCTCTCCCCATTCAAAATTTCGCCGGTCTTTTTGTCATTGTATGCGCCGATAAGGCAAAATCATCCTGTCTTTCGGCAAAATCAAAACCACCAGTTAAACTGGTGGTTTGCATCAGCCCTAAAAGGGCTTATTACTGGCCAGCGTCTCAAGACGCATCGAATGGTCCGCCAATCGCATTACTTTTACAGGCCGCCG
>Ga0129308_1000274_pt1 | contig 89507 bp, 76 predicted proteins | sample L827metagenome_FD_94440 | JGI IMG/M metagenome (GOLD analysis project Ga0129308, IMG submission 94440) | Ring-tailed lemur group fecal microbial communities from Wisconsin, USA - L827 metagenome | ecosystem: Host-associated > Mammals > Digestive system > Large intestine > Fecal | place: USA...
GTTCATTTTCGACAGCTCTTTGTCCCGGACAATCACATTGCCGGAAGTAGGGGTGTCCAGCCCGCCCATCATGTGAAGCAGGGTAGACTTGCCGCTGCCGGAGGTTCCCACAACGGCCACAAACTCGCCGTCCTCCACAGAGAAGTTCACGCCGTCAAGGGCGCGGGTGATGTTCGGCTCTGTGCCGTAATACTTTTTCAGGTCGATAGTCTGTAAAATGCTCATACTAAAAACTCCTTTCAAGGCTTTCTGCCTGTTGATAAGGCTATTGTAAAACCCAAATGTCCGCGAAATGTTACAGTGGCCAAAAAATTTCATTGAAAATCGGGGTGAAATGTTACAACGCTCGGACATTTCAAAAAAATTTACGGCGGGCAGCCGGAAATGGCCGTCCGCCGCGTTTTATTTTGTAGGCAGCATAATAGAAAATTCCGAACCCTTGCCCGGCTCCGAAACCACTTTGATATAGCCGCCCTGCCGCGTTACAATCTCGCGGGCCAGATACAGGCCAATGCCCACGCCCTGCTGTTCGTGTACTTCTTCCTCACGATAGAAGCGCCGGAAGATGGCGGCCTGATTGCTTTCGGAAATTCCCTTGCCGGTGTCGGCTACTTTGATCTCCACATACATTTCCCACAGCACCACCGACACAGCGATTTTCCCGCCTGCCGGGGTGTACTTCACCGCATTGTCCAGCAGGTTAAAGAGGGCTTCGGATGTCCACTTGCTGTCATGGGAAACGGCCAAATCCTCCGGGCAGTCCACGGACACGGCAATTTCCTTTTTCTCCGCTGCATACACGATCCCACTCATGGCCTGCGCCACGGTATCAAAGAGGCGGCCCGGCTTCTTGTCTAACTGGATCACGCCTGTTTCCAGCCGGGAGGTTTTTACAAGGGCCTGAAAGAGAAAGTCCAGCTTATCCGTCTGGCTGCGGATTCCCCGGATAAAGTCGGTGCGCTCCGCCTCGGTCATGGGCTTTTCCAGCAGGGTGTCCGTCGCCATTTTCAGATTGCTCACCGGCGTTTTCACCTGATGGGAAATATCTGATACAAGGGTCTGTAACTCCTGCCGTTCCTCGTCCACCCGGCGGCGGTTCTCCTGCATGATCTGGTAAAGCCTTGCCAGCCGGTGTCCGATTCTGGCAAGCTGGGTTTCGCTGTCCTCCGGGCGCTGGGGCGCTTCATTCCCGGCGATCATGTGGTCTAAAGTCTGGCACAGGTCAGCGGTAAACTGCGACAGCCGCGTTCCAAACGCCTGCGTCAGTACAAAAATCCCCACAAGGGCGCACAGCAGCAGCACCCCGCCCGTCAGCAGCACCGCCGTCTGTTTTGTCACAAAAAACAGGGCTATGGTGATCCCGGACATGGAGAGGGCAAGCCCTATTGCCACCCGGCCAAACAGCCGCTTTACCGAGAGGTTCTTAACCTTCATTTTGCCTCGCCTCCCGTCCATTGATAGCCCATGCCGTAAACGGTCTTGATGTAGGGTGCGCCGCCGTCGGATTCAATCTTGCTGCGAATCCGGCTGATGGAGGTTGTCAGGGTGTGTTCGTCCACATACTTCTCGTCTATATCCCACAGCTTTTCCAAAAGCTGCCCACGGGTCAGCACTTGCCGGGGATTTTTACGGAACAGGTTCAGCATTTTGTACTCCATCGGGGATAGGGTCAGGGGCTTGCCGTTTAAGGAAGCCGTCTGCTCCGAGAAGTCCAGAAACAGCCGCCCGTCGTCGTAAATGTCCTTGGCCGGTTTGTGGTGTTCCAGCATGGCAAACATGGCTTTGATTTTCCGCTGCAAGGCCCCGATCACAAAGGGCTTTGTGATGTAGTCCACCGCGCCCACCTCATAGCCCCGTATCTGGTCGCTCTCCTGATCGTTGGCGGTTAGGAAAATCACGATGGTGTCCGGGTGTTGGGGCTTTATCAGCTTGCACAGCTCAAAACCATTTCCATCCGGCAGGTTGATGTCCAGCAGCACTAAATCAAATTCCCGCTGGCGGATGGCGGCGGCTGCGGTTCTGGCATTTAGGGCAGAAGTCACGCCGTAGCCGTCTGCGGTCATGTTATAGGCCAACATCTTATTCAAAAAACTGTCGTCCTCGACAATTAAAATCTGCTTCATATCCTCACTTCCTTTTCTTTTTGCCAATAGTATAACAGGCAAATGTCCGAGAATTGTTACAAGGACAAATATATTTATCATTTTACAGCTTTTTTCTGTGTACTGCAATTTTATAAAAGAAAGGACAGCAGTATCAAATTGCTGTCCTTGCGGTTTATTATAGCTGGTAGTGTATAAGCGTGGGTTCATCATATTTGGTGTGGTATCTTTAACTATGGGAAACTCCGCTCTCCCACTTGGAAACAGCCTGTCGGCTGACACCGAGCGCCTCGGCAACAAACTCCTGGGTCATTTTGCAGCGCAGGCGGTTTGCTTTGATAGTCTCCCCCAGAGAAAGCTTTGCCGCCTGCTTCTCCTCCCGTACCTCTTTGGTGCGTATATACTTCAAAAGCGCCTTTATCAGAAGAATAAGCAGGCAGACAAAGGCGGCAAAAAGCGGGATTCCAATGACCAATATCAGAACGAAACTCATCTGCACAACTTCACACGCTCCTTTCTTATGGTTCCAGTATAGCACAGGCTGCCGGTTACATCCACCAAATATTGCGCAACTATGGGTTGCAAAGAGGTTGCCAAGGCAGAAGATGCCGAGAGTGGCCGGGAAAAGGAACCCTTGACTGTCAAAGAACTAAACCGTGAGACAATGCTCCATAGGCTCGCCCCTATGGGGGAGAGCTGGCGCGGAGCGCCTGAGAGGGGGACGGGGAGCAGAATAAGGAAGGACGCACTGGCAGCAAACTCGCTGGTGGAGCACGCAAAACGGACGCTTTTGACAAGCTGAAATACCGCCCGGGAAAATTCCCGGGCGGTATTTGTCATATAAATTCTCAGCAGCAGAAAAAGTGCCAGCCGCAGGGGGTGCCGCAGCAGAGGTTCAGGGCGCAGAGGGTCATACACAGATTGCCGGGATTGATGCCGGTAGAATAGGTTGTGGTGTAGCTGTCATAGTAGTTCCCGCCGCCCTGCAGCTGCTCCAGCAGCTGACGGTACTCCCGGTTCTCCGGCTCGATCTCCACCGCCCGCTTGGCGTTTTCCAGTGCGGAGACCTTGTTGCCCATATACATATTGGCGGCAGCGGTGAGGTAATACCATCTCCCGTCCCGCTCGGGAACGGGAACGCCGGACAGGGCGTTCAGCGCCTCCCGGTACATGCCGTTGCGGATATAGTTGCGGGCAGCGGTATACTCACTGCGCTCGCTCTGGCGGGTCTGGGACTGGGAACCGGCCCAGTTGGCCCAGTCCGACCAGGGGCCGTAACCGGTGTAGCCGCCATAGCTCTGCTGGTACTGACCGGCCTGACCGTAAGCGTTCTGCTGCTGGGCGCCGCCGTTTTTGATCTGGTCATAGGCGGCGTTGACCTCGTTCATCTTCTCCGCGGCAGTGGGATCACCGGGGTTCAGGTCGGGATGGTATTTCTTGGTCAGATCCCGGTAGGCTTTCTTCACTTCTTCATCGGAGGCCCCGGGAGAGACACCCAGAACCTTATACGGATCCTGATACATTTAGGATTCCTTTCTCTTGCTGAATTTCTGGTCAAACCGGGCCCAGATTCCGGCGCAGAGGATGTTTTTCATCAGTCCCGCATCCTGCACCAGAGGGAGCTTATCAAAGTAGAACACGCACTCGCCCAGCTGCATTTTCAGGATGTCCCGAAAGCGCTGCTCGTTGTTCTGCAAGCCATAATACCGGCGGAAGGGATTATAACGGTTGTGGAAGGTGTCGCTGTCCAGATCCAGACAGGCATCCATCAGATAAATCACCCGGCCTAAGGCATGCCCCATGCCCCGCAGAGGTTCGGCCCAGCGATCCTCCCGGTACACAAACAGCTCTGCCATCAGCTGCCCGAAGCAGGCGGCGGCCTCATCCGGTGCCTCCCGGTTCTCCTTCTCAATGGCGTGGAGCGCATCCAGGGCCTGCTCCATAGCGGCGCACTGGCGGGGATAATGTTCCTGGGCCATTTGGTAGCCGGGGCGCAGGATCCGGGCCTGGGCCAGGGCCGGAAGGCTGCCCTCATCCTCCCAGTCATCCAGGCATTTCAGATAGGCCAGCACCAGGTTCACATCCGCAGCATAGTCACAAATGGAACTGCCGATCCAACTCTGGGGCGCTTTCGGATGCCGGATGCAGGTGCCCTCCCCCAACCTCTCCTCCGGCTCATAAAGGGAAGAGAGCAGCAACACCAGAAAGGTCATATCATAATTCAGCGTCAGACGGGAAAGCTGGCCATGCCGCTTTTCCAGACTGCGGCACAGCCCGCAGTAGCAGGCCTGATAGCGCTGAAGCTGTGCTTCGGTGAGGGTGGCCGTATCCGCCGCAAGGTAGCCAAACATCTCAGCTCTTGCCGGTGAAGGAATTGCCGCACTTGCGGCAGACGATCTTGATCTTGCCGTGGCCCCTGGGCACCCGGAGCGTGGTCTTGCAGGAGGGGCAGGTAAAGAATTTATAATCCTTCCGCTGTACCCAGCGCTCCCGGTGGACACGCAGCTCCGCCATCAGTTTATACCGCAGGCGGAGATACTTGCCGTTCTCCTCACTGCGCTTATACAGGTTGCGGGAGAGCATCCGGAAGTAGGCATAGCCCAGCAGCAGGATGACCAGCGGATACAGAACCTTGCCCAAACTGTTGGCAAACATACCGGCCAGCAGGAGCAGCACAATATCCGCAATCAGAATAAAGAGATTCAATTGGTCGTTGCCGTTGCGCCCGGACATGAAACGCGCAAATTTTTCTCTCATCAGATTACCTCGGAAAAGCTTTTATCAATGTTTTATTCTACCACGCAGACCGGACAAAACATCAAGAATTTGTTAATTCTTGTAACAAAACCCTCTCGTCAACATTATCGCCTGTTTTTCTCTGCCAGAGAGAGGAGTACGATCTTCTCGCACAGCTCACCATAGCTCATCCCGGCCACGGCAGCGGCCTTGGGGATGAGGCTGTTGGGCGTCATCCCCGGAAGGGTATTCACCTCCAGGCACCAGGCCCGGCCTTCTTTGTCCAGAATAAAATCGGTGCGGGAATAGACGGACAGGCCCAGGGCGTGATGGAGCTTCAGGGCCGCCGCCCCCAGCAGTTGCTTCTCCGCCTCCGTAATGGGGGCGGGGCAAAGCTCCCGGGCTGCCTCGGCGCCGCTTTGGTACTTGGCCACATAGTCAAAGGTCATACCCTCCGGCGGGACAATCTCAATGGGGCTGAGATACTGCCCATCCAGCACGGGAACCGTCAGCTCCCGCCCGGCGATTTTTTCCTCCACCACCACGCGGTTTCCGTATCGGAGGATTTCTTCCAGCGCTTCTCTCAGCTGCTCCCGGGTGTCCGGCAGGGCCACGCCGATGGAGGAGCCGCCGCCCACCACCTTCACCGCGCAGGGCACGGGCAGCGTCTCTGTCAAGGTGGGAATGTCCTCTGCGGTATAGGTCACTTCCTTCCCCTTGGGGGTCAGAACGCCGCAGCTGTTCATCACCATTTTAGCCACGGCCTTATCCATGGCCATGCCGCTGCTGAGGGGGCCGGAGCCGGTGTAGGGCACGCCCAGCAGCTCCAGTGCAGCCTGGATCTTGCCGTCCTCCCCGTCGGCGCCGTGGAGGCCCAAAAAGACGCAGTCAGCCAGGGCGCAGACCTCCAGCACATTTTTGCCCAGACGGCCGGGGCCGCCCAGCCTCCGGGATGCCTTTACCGCCGCCAGATCCGGTGCGGTCTTTTCAATGGCGACATCGCCGCAGAAGCCGTCTGCCGCATCAAAAGCGGTTTCCAGGGGGCCTTCAAAGTTCTCCAGCCCCAGGTACATATCCACAAATATGGCCTGGTGGCCCCGCTGCCGCAGCGCTTTGCAGACAGAGGTGGCCGTAACCAGGGAGACATGGCGCTCGGTACTGAGACCGCCGCCCAAAACAACGATTTTCATAGCAGGGTTCCTTTCCGGATGTCAAAATGGGATATCCATGAATATGAGATAGGATACCACCAAATGCCTGTTTTTTCAATCATTTTACATGCTTTTTGCCAGTCGGTGCCTTCATCAAAAAACCGCAGAGCATGCTCTGCGGTTTTTTGTATATTTTTTGACTGCTTACTTGATGTTGGTCATGGGGGTGATGGCCAGGTAATCCTCCAGCGTGCCATCGTTGAGGCAGGTCTCAATGATCTTGCGGCCCATGGGATCCAGCTCGTCGGTAAGGAACTCCTTGATCTGCTCCTTCATAAAGTCGGTGAGGATCTTGGCACCGGCGTCATAGCCCTCGAAGCCCAGCTTGGATTGCAGCTCCGGCCGGAGGAAGGTCTGACGGACATACTGGCCGTCGATCTTCATCTCATCCAGAGAATAGCCAAAGATGGGGCAGCGGGCAGGAACCAGGTGCTTGAGCCGGACGGTGCCGCTGCGGCGGGCCAGGTACTCCCGGGTGATCCACTCGCCCATGAAGCCGATGTTGTATGCGCCGATGTGCTGGTTGGGGATGAGGATGTTCAGGGTGTTGGGGGCATCCAGCATCTGATGCAGCAGCAGGTTTGCCTGGGTGACCTTCATGCCGGTGGAGAAGGGCCAGTAGGAGCCCACGCCCTCACTCTTCAGGCCGCTGCCGGCATTGGTATCGGCAATGGAGGGGTTCTTGAAGCCCCGGGGGGATACCAGCCGCCACAGCCAGGCGATGGAGATGGGCACAAACTGAACCATTCCCATCACGCCGTAGTTGGGGGCCATGGCCGTGGAGGGCGGCATACGCACGCCGAAGGAGCGGACATTGACCTCCATCGGCTCGTTGCCGGGGACGATGCTCTCGATCATTTCGCGGGGAATGATGACCCGGGGATTGGTGCAGCGCTTGCCGGTGGATTCCAGCACATGCTCCCAGATCAGGCAGGTAGCGCCGGGGGTACCGTCCATGTTGAAGAACTCCAGCGGCTCGGAGGGATGGATGCTGATGCGCTCATAGGTGGGGCTGTTGCCGTAGTAGTTGTCCCCGTCCATGCGCAAAAACCAGCCGTCCTCCGCATCGGCGATCACCAGATGGCCGGAGCCGTTCTGCATATCCTTGTGGGCAAGAACCATATCATCGGCAATGGGATGGATCTTACAGGTCTCGCCCAGGCTCAGGTAATACTTCTCACCGCTGACGGTGTGGATGCCCATCAGCAGCTGGCCATTCTCATCCCGGTGGATCTCCTCCAGCATCTCGCTCTTGCCGCCGCCGGAAGCGCCTTCGTGCATAAAGACCACCTCGTTCTCATAGGGGGACTCCAGCATGGCGGCGGAGGCGTGGTTGGTGATCCAGCCCTCGTGCTCGCCGATATCCAGCAGGATGGAGAACACGCCCTTCTTGGCGGAGGGGCCGGGATAGAGGTTGTAAGAGAACACCTCGTGCAGCTCCTCGCTGCGGCTGTGGACAACCACCTGCCTGCCGTCAAAATGGGTGTGACGGAAGGGCGGGGCCACATAGATGATGGCCCGGGGCTTATAGCCCTGCTGCACATCGAAGATGCTGACAAAGCCCTGCATATTGGCCAGGGACAGGGCAAAGAAGGCGGCGTTCATGGGGCAGATCATCAGGCTGTCATAGCCATAGTACTTTCCACCGGCCTTAAAGGGCAGGATGATCAGCTGCTGGGTGGCCAGCCAATCCATGGTCTCCTTGCGGAGCTTGGAGAATTTATAGCCGTACTTTTCCTTGAAAAGGGGCTTGTTGGTAGGCAGGTCGTCGCCAATGCGCATGCAGTCCGGGTCACGGCGGCGCATATAGTCCTCCATGAAGTTCACCACAGTGCCGTTCTTGCAGCGAACCACCTCGGCCTCCTTCACCAGACCTCTGCCCTCGATGGGATAGACCACGTCATAGCGGGAGGAATGGGTAGGCCCATAGCACATTTCTTCCAGCTGCTCCTTCGTCTCCGGGTAGCACAGGCAGCGGCTCTTTTTCAGTGTTTCCGTCAGATCTTTGGGCAGGATAAATCTGTCAAAATAGGAGTCTGTATACATCGTACCGACCTCTTCCTTTGAAATTTTATTTGTTAGAATTTTACCATAAATCCCGGAATTCAGCAACGAAGAAAATTAACTGAATTTTCTTCGCCGCCCAGGGTTGAAAATGCCTTTTCTATGTACATATTACACAATCTGCGCCGTTTTAATTCCCCTTTGTTCTATGATATGTAAGACAGAGCGGCAGCGTTTGCACTGATGTCTTGCAATTTTGCCCGGATTTTATTATGATACAGGAAACGATACGGAAAGTACAAGGTGAGACTATGCGTAATTTCAGGCTCTGCCTCTGCTATGACGGCAGCCGCTACCGGGGCTGGCAGAAGCAGGGCAACACCGGTGGCACCATACAGGAGAAGATGGAAACACTTTTAAGCCGCCTGCTTTCGCAGCCGGTGGCGCTTCACGCTTCCGGCCGCACCGACGCCGGGGTTCACGCCCGGCAGCAAACCTGTTCTTTCCGGGCAGAGACCGGTCTGTCCTGTGAAGAACTGCTTTCCCTGCTCCGGCAGCATCTGCCCGAGGACATTGGAGCGCTGAGCCTTTCGGAGGCAGACCCCCGGTTCCATGCCCGGCTCTCCTGCCGGGAAAAGAGCTATGTCTATTTTATATGGAACAGCCCGGCCCCCAATGTGTTCAGCCGCCGGTACAGCTATCCCTGGCCGGAGGCGCTGGATGTGGCCGCCATGGAGCAGGCCGCTTCCCTGCTGCTGGGGCAGCATGACTTCCGCTCCTTCTGTTCCGTGACGAAGATGAAAAAATCCACCGTCCGGGAACTGCGGGATATTGCTATTACCCGGCAGGGGCCGATGCTGCGCATCCGTTTTACCGGCGATGGCTTTCTCTACAACATGGTGCGCATCCTGGTGGGGACGCTGCTGGAAGTGGGCAGCGGCCGGCACGGTGCCGGGGATATGCCCCGCGTCCTGGCCGCTAAAGACCGGCAGGCCGCCGGCTTCACCGCTCCCGCCCAAGGTCTTTTTCTCTGGGATCAAAAGTACTAAACAGGATTTTGGGGGCAAAGCTTTGCATCTTTATGGCAAAAAGCTATTGACAGCGCAGTTGAATATTGTTAGAATAAGTCGTCTCAATTGGATAGAGTTTATCCGAAGCAAGATAGCGACCGCTGCCTCCGGCAGCCAAGGCCACACGGACAGCCGGGTCGAATGCCGATAAACCGCGGAACGCGGTGGCAACTTCTGTTGCCTTATTGATTGAGTTAGAAGCTCAAGTTTTATAAGTTGGTTACTATAAACCGATGCTAAAAAGCATACAAACTTGTGAAATGGTCAATAAGAGTAGTAAAAGTAATCTTTATCTTTGCTATATAGACTCTAAAAATCCATTTGGGCCGCCTGCGCCGGTCTTGCCGGCGCGTACATTGGGGCTGTATCAAGGTAAGCTATGCTTTACGCAGGGCTTGCCTTTTATTTTTTGCCGGAGGAAGATTCCATGAAAAAGATCATTGAATTAAAGAACATCACCAAGACCTTTGACGGTGAGGTGGTGCTGGACAACATCAGTCTGGATATCTATGACAATGAGTTTCTCACCCTGCTTGGCCCCTCCGGCTGCGGCAAGACCACAACCCTGCGGCTCATCGGCGGCTTTGAAAGCGCCGACGCCGGGGACATCATCTTTATGGGGGAGAACATCAACGATGTGCCGCCCCATAAGCGCAATGTGAACACCGTGTTCCAGCGCTATGCCCTGTTCCCCCATCTGAACGTGTTTGAAAACGTGGCCTTTCCCCTGCGGGAGAAGAAGGTCCCCAAGAGTGAAATTGACCAGAAGGTGCGGGAGATGCTCTCCCTGGTGGCCCTCACCGGCTTTGAACACCGCAGTGTCACCAGTCTTTCCGGCGGCCAGCAGCAGCGGGTGGCCATTGCCCGGGCCCTGGTGAGCCAGCCCAAGGTGCTGCTTCTGGATGAGCCGCTGGCCGCTTTGGATCTGAAGCTGCGCAAGGACATGCAGCAGGAGCTGAAGAAAATCCAGAAGGCCACCGGCATCACCTTTGTGTTCGTGACCCACGACCAGGAGGAAGCCCTCTCCATGTCGGACACGGTGGTAGTCATGTCTGAGGGGCGCATCCAGCAGATCGGCACCCCCATTGATATCTATAATGAGCCGGAAAATGCCTTCGTGGCGGACTTTATCGGCGAGAGCAACATCCTGGACGGGGTGATGCTGGAGGATCGAAAGGTGGCCTTCTCCGGCCATGTGTTTGACTGCGTGGATGCCGGCTTCGGCAGAAAGAAGCCGGTGGACGTGGTGGTGCGTCCGGAGGATGTGGATATTGTGACCGAGGAGAAGGGGATGCTGAAGGGCGTTGTCACCTCTGTCACCTTCCTGGGCGTACACTATGAGATCATTGTGGATATCAACGGCTTTAAGTGGATGATCCAGACCACGGACTTTGTGGATGTGGATGAGCACATCGGCCTTTATATTGAGCCGGACGCCATTCACATCATGAACAAGAGCGAATACTCCGGCATGTTCGGCGACTACTCCTCCTTCTCCAATGAGCTGGACGAACTGAGCGACGCAGAAAGTGAGACGGAAGAATGAAGAAAAACGCTCCCGGCCAGCGCGGGCTTCTGCAAAAGCTGATCCTGGCCCCCTATTCCGTCTGGGCGGCGCTGTTTATCGTGGTGCCGCTGGGCTTTGTGGCCTATTACGCTTTTACCGATTCCGCCTTTCATTTCACCTTTGACAATATCACCCGCTTCTTTACCGCCACCTCTACCGTGACGGAGGGGGAGATCAGCCGGGAGGTGCATACCTATCTGCTGATCTTCGCCCGCTCCCTGAAGCTGGCGGTAATCTCCACCTTCATCTGCCTGCTGATGGGCTATCCCATGGCCTACATTATGGCCCGCGCCAGCGACCGCACCCAGAAGATACTGGTGACGCTGATCATGATCCCCATGTGGATGAACTTTCTGATCCGCACCTACGCCTGGATGACCATTCTCCAGGACACCGGCATCTTCAACGGGATTCTTGGCCTGGTGGGTCTTGGCCCGGTGCATATCATCGGGACGGAGGGCGCGGTGGTCATCGGCATGGTCTATGATTACTTTCCCTACATGATCCTGCCCATCTACTCCATCATGGCCAAGATGGATGTGAAGCTGCTGGAGGCGGCCCGGGATCTGGGCTGCAACAATCTGGGCGTGCTGCGCCGGGTGATCTGGCCGCTGAGCCTGCCGGGGGTGATCTCCGGCATCATCATGGTTCTGATCCCCTCCATCAGCACCTTTTACATCTCCCAGAAGCTGGGCAACGGCAAGTTCTACCTGATCGGCGATGCCATTGAGGGGCAGTATGTGGCCAACAACCTGCACTTTGCCGCCGCCATCGCCTTCATCCTGATGGTGATATTGCTGGTGTGCATGGCCCTCATGCAGCGCTACGCCAACAAAAAGGCTGTTGCCGCCTGAGACAGAGAGGAGAGAAAACACGATGAAGCCTGCCTCCAAGGTCTTTACGGCCCTGATTATGATTTTTCTTTTCGCCCCCATTGTCATTCTGCTGGTGTTCTCCTTTAACGAAGCCAAGAGCCTTTCCGTGTTCTCCGGCTTCTCCCTGTACTGGTACCGGGAACTGTTCCGGGATTCAGAGACCCTGAATGCCGTGAAGAACACCCTGCTGCTGGCAGTCTGTGCCGCTGCCATCTCCACCGTGATGGGCACCGCCGCCGCCGTGGGCATCAACAAACTGCGCAGCCGATACCTCCACGCGGTGATGGACACCGTCACCAACATCCCCATGATCAATCCCGAGATCATCACCGGCATCTCCCTGATGCTGATGTTCGTGTTCGTGGGGCGGCTTTTCGGGGCCGCCACCAGCCTCAGCTTCTGGACGCTGCTGATCGCCCATGTGACCTTCTGCCTGCCCTATGTGATCTTGCAGGTGCTGCCCAAGCTGCAGCAGATGGATCAGTCCCTGCCGGAGGCAGCCATGGATCTGGGCTGCACACCCCTGCGTGCTTTTTTGAAGGTGGAAATTCCGGAGATTCTGCCCGGCGTAATCACCGGGATGATCATGGCCTTCACCCTCTCTCTGGACGATTTTGTCATCAGCTATTTCACCACCGGCAACGGCTTCCAGACCCTGCCCATCCGCATCTACAACATGACCAAAAAGACGGTCACTCCCAAAATGTACGCCTTGGCGACCATCATTTTCTTTGTGATTCTGGCCCTGCTTCTGGTCTCCAACCTGTCGGATTCCGACGGCAGCCAGACCATCAAGGCCGCAAAACAAAAGCGCCAAAAGCACAGCATGAAAAACCATGCATGATTTCAGGAGGTAACGCGAAATGAAAAAGACCTTGTCCCTGCTCCTAGCCGCGCTCATCTTTGCCCTGCTGCTCAGCGGCTGCGGTTCTTCCGATAAGCTGACGCTGAACGTCTATAACTGGGGGGAGTATATCTCCGACGGTTCTGAGGATTCTTTCCACACCATCCGTGAATTTGAGACCTGGTACGAGGCCACCTACGGCCAAAAGCTGAAGGTCAACTATGACACCTACGCCAGCAATGAGGACATGTACAACAAAATCTCCAGCGGCGCGGTGAGCTACGATGTGATCATCCCCTCCGACTACATGATCGCCCGGATGCGGGAAGAAAACATGCTGCTGCCTCTGGACTTCTCCAACATTCCCAACTACCAGTATATCGATGCGGGCTTCCACGGCCTGTATTATGACCCGGACGATCAGTACACCGTGCCCTATACCTATGGCGTGGTTGGCATTATTTACAATGCCAACATTGTGGATGAAGCCGACGCCCAGGGCTGGGATCTGATGTGGAACCCCAAGTACGCCGGCAATATTCTCCAGTTCAACAATTCCCGGGATGCCTTCGCCACCGCCCAGTACCGGCTGGGCCTGGACGTGAACGATACCGACCGGGCCAAATGGGACGCCGCCCTCTCCGAGCTGAAGACCCAGGCCCCCCTGGTGAAAAGCTACGTCATGGATGAGGTGTTCAACATGATGGAGTCCGGCGAGGCGGCGGTGGCCCCCTACTACGCCGGGGACTACTTCACCATGTTGGATGCCCAGGCGGACAATATCGACCTGCGCTTCTACTACCCCGATCCCACCAACTACTTTGTGGACGCCATGTGCATCCCCTCCTGCTGCCAGAACAAGGAGTTGGCGGAGATCTTCATCAACTACATGCTCTCCGCTGAGCCTGCCATCGCCAACGCCGAGTACATCTCCTACGCCTCCCCCAACGCCCTGGTCTATGAGGACGCGGGCTATCTGGAAGACATCGGCCCGGAGGCCGCCGCCATTCTCTATCCCGGCTTGGAGGATTTCTCCGCCCGCTATAACCAGTACGCCTTCCGCAATCTGGACAGCGAAACTTTGAATTATGTAAACTCTCTGTGGGAGAATCTGAAAATCGCGTAAGCCGATTTGTCCTCAGAATCTTCCATATGAAAACACCGCCTGCCGGTTATTCCGGCAGGCGGTTTCAGTTTCTTTTTTCTCAGGGATTCATGGTGTAGTTGGGCGCTTCCTTGGTGATGTAGATATCGTGGGGATGGCTCTCCTTCAAACCGGCGCTGGTAATGCGGACGAACTTGCTGTTGGTGCGCAGTTCCTCGATCGTATGGGCACCGCAGTAGCCCATACCGGAACGAAGGCCGCCCATCATCTGGTAGATGGTCTCGGACACGGCGCCCCGGAAAGGCACACGGCCCTCCACCCCTTCGGGAACCAGCTTCTTGTTGTTGGTCTGGAAGTAGCGATCCTTGGAGCCCTTCTGCATGGCGCCCAGGCTGCCCATGCCCCGGTAGACCTTGAACTGGCGGCCCTGGTAGACTTCCATCTCACCGGGGGCCTCCTCGCAGCCTGCCAGCATGGAGCCAAGCATGACCACCCGGCCGCCGGCGGCGATGGCCTTGACAATGTCGCCGGAGTACTTGATGCCGCCGTCGGCAATGACGGGGATCCCGTACTTGTCGCCCATCTCGGCGCACTGGAGCACGGCGCTGATCTGGGGGACACCGATACCGGCCACCACACGGGTGGTGCAGATGGAGCCGGGGCCGATGCCCACCTTGACACAGTCGGCGCCGGCCTTGATGAGGGCCTCGGTGGCCTCGGCGGTGGCAACGTTGCCGGCAATCAGCTGGATATCGGGGTACTTCTCCTTCACCAGGCCCACACAGCGCATGATATTGGCGGAGTGACCATGGGCGCTGTCCAGCACCAGCACGTCTACCCCTGCGTCGATCAGGGCGCCGGCACGGTCCAGCACGTCGTTGGTGACGCCGATGGCGGCGGCGCACAGCAGGCGGCCGGCAGCGTCCTTGGCGGAGTTGGGGTATTTCAGAACCTTCTCAATATCCTTGATGGTGATCAGGCCCTTGAGCTTGTAATCCTTGTCCACAATGGGCAGCTTCTCAATGCGGTTTTTCTGGAGGATTGCCTTGGCTTCATCCAAGGTTGTCCCCTCCAGGCCGGTGATCAGCTTGTCCCGGGTCATGACCTCGTCAATGCGGCGGGTCATATCGGTCTCGAACTTCATGTCGCGGTTGGTGATGATGCCGATCAGGCGGCCATTCTCATCCACAATGGGGACGCCGGAGATGCGGAACTTGCCCATGAGGGCATCGGCATCGCCCAGGGTGTGGCCGGAAGTGAGTGAGAAGGGGTTGGTGATGACGCCGTTTTCGGAACGCTTGACCATATCCACCTGCTCTGCCTGGGTGTCAATGCTCATATTCTTATGGATCACGCCAATACCGCCCTCCCGAGCGATGGCGATGGCCATGCGGTACTCGGTCACGGTATCCATGGCGGCACTCATAACGGGAACATTCAGCTTGACCTTTCTGGTAAGATTGGTGGAAAGATCCACATCCGCAGGGAGCACATCGCTCTCTGCCGGAACCAGCAGTACGTCATCAAAAGTCAGGCCCTCACCAATAAAGCGGCTGGAATAAAGTTCGCTGAGACCCATATGATAAAACCCCTTTCAGATTATAAAATTCTGCGGCAGTTGGAAACGAAACCTCTGCCGCAGGAAGTTAAAAGAAGTTGAATCCCAGCCGGTAATCCCCGGTTGGTATTCAGCTACTCTTAGCTTAATTTATGATATTTTACCAGATAATGCGCCAATGTCAACTGTCATTTCTGCTGATTTCGCAGCCGGGAAAGCGCAGGGACGCTGGGCATTGTGACAAGGCCGGCACCTCATGCGGTTGAAGCGGCAGCCCGGCATAGCCGGGCGCCGCTTTCGCTGCCGTTCCGTCTGTTCATCAGAAGGGCCAACTGGGCAGCCAGCCCAGCAGCCGGGTAGCCTGGGCATTATTCACCGGCAGGCCGGAGAGGGCCGGATAAAACAGCACAAACAGCGCCACACATCCCAGGGCAAAGCCCCAGATATACCGGCGGCCATGGCGGCCATTCCGGCAAAAGATGCTGAACACATAGCCCATGGCCAGCAGCAGGAACACCGTACAGGGAAAATAATGATATTCAAAGGTGAGCCGGGAGACAAACATCCAGGGCACCAGCTGGGCCAGATAGCCCAGGAGGATGAAGGCCGCCGTCTCATCCCGGCGGGTAATGACCAGATACAGCAGCACAAACAGGGCAATAAAGCCGCCCCAGCACAGGGCCGGGTTCACAAAAGCGCCGAAGCTGGAGCGCATCCCCTCGGGCAGGTACTGGAGGTAATACAGGATGGGGCGGATATCCAGCAGCCACTGATACCAGCGGGAGGAATAGGGGTGGGTCGCCACCACGCCGGAGTGGTAGTTGAACATATACGCCTGGTTATCCAGCACCATTTTCAGGTACTCGGCGCTGAACAGCCGGTATCCGCAGGCGCGGCCATAGGGAATGTAGGCCAGATAATAGATGCAGCAGGGCAGCGCCACAAAAAATGCCAGGCAAAAACCGCAGTTTTTCAAAAAGGCCCTGGGCCCCAGGCGAGCATTTTTTATCCAGTACCAGACCCAAATCAGGGCCAGACCCGCCCCGGCATAGAGGCAAGTCCACTTACTGGCCGCGCCCAGGCCAAAGAACAGGCCGGACAGGGCCAGATCCCGCAGCCGGTTCTCCGTGAAGAACAGGTACATGAACAGGTACATCAGCAGGATGAAGAACACGGCATAGGTGTCAATGGTGGCAATACGGGTCTGGACAAAGTGCATGAAGTCAGCGGCAAAAACCACCGTTCCGGCGGCAGAGACCGTCCAGCTGCCAAAGAGCTTTTTCAAAAAGACATACAGCAGCGGCAGCATCAGCACGCCGAAGAAGGTGCCGGAAAAGCGCCAGCCGAAGGGGGTCATGCCAAAGAGGGCGATGCCCCAGGAGAGAATGATCTTCCCCAGCGGCGGATGGGTAATTTCATAGGGATAGACCCCGTTGCGATGCTCCCAGGCGGTGCGGGCATGGTAGATCTCATCAAAATAGCTGGAGTTCATGAACGTCTGCTCTTTGGGGCAGGTCTCCTGCTCATCCACCAAGGCCTGCTCCTCGCAGCGAAGGGGGATGGTCTCCCCTGCCCCGTCCAGCGCCGCCAATTCCCCCAGCCACACATTGCCGCTGCCGGTAATGCGCAGCCTGCCGCCGCTGATGCTCTGTTCCAGCGGCACGGTGTTCCATTTCAGCACCTCAGCATGACCCTGGTCAAAGTCGGCCAGCGGCTGGAAGTTTTCCCCGGCGGCGGCGTATTCGATGGTGTATTCACCAATACCCACCCCGGAAAAGAGCATCAGGGCCTCCGCGCTCCCCTCCCCCAGCTCCACCGTGACGCTGCGGTTTTCCATGTTCACAAAGCGCTCCGGAGAGTGGGTGTTGCCCAGATTCCAAAAGGCCACCAGGGCGTAGGCCAGGGTGATCCCAGCCATGAGGGCAGCATCCACCCGATCCAGCCGCTTTCTCTCGCCCCGGAGGGTGCAGCTGCGCAGATCCGGCAGCCCCAGGTAAAAGAGGAAGATCAACAGCGCCGCCAGCAGCGGCATCGCGTATTTCATAAGAAAATTCATAGGCAGTAAAAGCATAGGTAAGCTGAGGGGCGGTCAACCGCCCCTCAGCCAGGCTCGGTTTCAGTTTTCTTTCAGTACCAGGTGCAGCTGATGCACATCCGCCAGCACATAGTCCGGCTTGCGCTCCGCCGCGTCCACCATGGCCTGATCCGTCTCGCCGGAGAGCACCAGCACGGAGACGGAACCGGCGTTCTGGGCCACGGCAATATCGGTATAGAGCCGGTCGCCCACGGCGCAGATTTTTTCGTTGGGGATCCCGGTCATTTCCGAGATCACATCGATCATGTTCCGGTTGGGCTTGCCGATATATTCCGGCTTCACACCGCTGGAAGCGGTGAGCAGGGCGCAGATGCTGCCGCAGTCGGGCAGAACCTCATCGTTGGGCATGGGGCAGACCCAGTCAGGATTGGCGGCAATGAACTTCGCCCCCCGGCGCAGGAAATGGCAGGCCTTGTCCAGCTTCTCATATACCAGCTCCGTGTCGAAGCCCTGCACCACCACATCCACAGTGTCCGCCTCGGTATGCCCGTTTTCATCGTTCACCAGGTTCACACCGTAGCTTTTCAGCTCCCGGTAAAAGGCTTTGGTACCGGCCAGATACACCGAGGCACCGGGGTGGCGCTGGTTCAGATACATGCCGGTGGCCATGCCGGAGGTAAACACGTTCTCCGCCTCGCAGGGGAAGCCCAGGCGGCGAAGCCGGGTGATGTAGTCCGTACCTGCCCGGGAGGAGTTGTTGGTGAGATAAATGTATTTTTTCCCCAGGCGGGGCAGATCATTCATCAATTCGATGGCACCCGCATACACTTCATCCCCAAGATAGAGGGTGCCGTCCATGTCAAACAGGAACAGTTCTGCATTTTTCAGCTTTTCATAACAATCCATTGGTATCAATTCCCTTCATCATCGGCCCAAGCCAGGGCGCATCTGACGGCCCGGTGCCAACCTTTCAATTTGGAAATTCGTTTCTGCTCCTCCATGGAAGGAGCAAAGACCTTATCGATAGCCCAGTTGTTGCGGATATCGTCCAGGCCGTCCCAATAGCCCACGGCCAGGCCCGCCAGATAGGCGGCGCCCAGAGCGGTGGTCTCAATGCAGCGGGGACGGTAAACATCCGAACCCATAATATCACTCTGGAACTGCATCAGGAAGTTGTTGGCGCTGGCGCCGCCATCCACCTTCAGTTCCCCGATTTTGATGCCGGAGTCCCTCTCCATGGCCCGGGCAATATCATAGGTCTGGTAGGCCAGGGATTCCAGCGTGGCCCGTACCAGATGGGCCCGGCTGAAGCCCCGGGTCACGCCCACCACGGTGCCTCTGGCCCGCTGGTTCCAGTAGGGCGCTCCCAGGCCGGTAAAGGCCGGAACCACATAGGCGCCGGCGGTGTCTTCCACCTTCTCGGCATACTCCTGGCTCTCGGCGGCATCGGACACCACGCCCAGCTCGTCCCGCAGCCACTGGATGGCGGCACCCGCTACAAAGATGCTGCCCTCCAGAGCGTAGACCACCTTATCTTCAAAGCTGACGCCGATGGTAGTGACCAGGCCGTTATAGCTCTCCACCGGTCTTTCACCGGTGTTCATCAGCAGGAAACAGCCGGTTCCGTAAGTATTCTTCATGTCGCCGGGCTTGAAGCAGCACTGGCCGAAAAGGGCGCACTGCTGATCCCCCGCCGCCCCGGCGATGGGAATCTCCCCGCCGTACACCTCGAAATCCGTCTTACCGTAGACATAGCTGGAGGGCTTGACCTCCGGCAGGATGCATTCGGGAATGTCCAGCAGCTCCAGCAGTTCCTTGTCCCAGCACAGCTCGTGGATGTTATAGAGCATGGTGCGGCTGGCGTTGGTGTGATCCGTCACATGAACACGGCCGCCGGTGAGCTTCCAGATCAGCCAGGTGTCGATGGTGCCGAACAGCAGCTTGCCCGCCTGGGCCCGCTTTCTGGCGCCGGGCACGTTGTCCAGCAGCCACTTGATCTTGGAGCCGGAGAAATAGGCATCGGGTACAAGGCCCGTCTTTTTACGAATGGTTTCCCCATAGCCGTCGGCCACCAGCCGGTCAATAATGTCGGAGGTGCGGCGGCACTGCCACACGATGGCGTTGGCGATGGGCTCCCCGGTCTCCTTGTCCCAGATGACCGTGGTCTCCCGCTGGTTGGTGATACCGATGGCGGCGATGCTGTCCGCCCCGATATCCAGCTTAGCCATGGCCGCCCGGGAAACTTCCAGCGTGGTATCCCAGATCTCCTCGGCGTCATGCTCCACCCAGCCGGGATGGGGGAAAATTTGCTTGAACTCCTTCTGGACGGAGGCGCAGATATTGCCGGCCTTGTCAAAGAGGATGCAGCGGCTGCTGGTGGTGCCCTGATCCAATGACATGATGTATTGCATAGGCTGTTTCCTTTCTTTATAAACTGTTTCCGTTTGGGGCCTCAGCCCCGCTGTCGCGCAGCCAGAACAAACTAAAAATTTTCGTATTGTAAGTATTGTAAAAAAGAGGCGGCTGATGTCGCCTCTTTTTTGCTTTCCTTTTTAATCCACGATGAGCCGCCGCATACGGTTGAAGGTGAGACGGTTGCGGATGGCGGCGGAGATATCCAGTGCGTCATGCTTCATGCTCTCATCAATCCCCAGGTCGCTGAGGCTGTGCTTGGCGCCGATGGCCTTGAACAGCTCCGTCAGTTCCTCGGCGCTGGGGATGGCGGCAATGATCTCCCGGATCTCCTGCCAATGCTCCTGGATCTTGTGCTCATCAAAGCCGGCCAGCACATCGTTCTCGCACTCTTTGAAGATGCCGTCGGCCAGATCGCCGAAGATATCCCGCACCCAGGCCGGATCCAGGGGCTGGAAGGGCTTGACCTCAATGTTCTCCCGCTGGGCAAGGCGGTGATACTCCTCCGCACAGATGATGGTGCCCACACCCACGCACTCGCCGTGCATACCGTGGGCGTTCTCAAAGCCCTTGGGCTTCATTTCTACCAAGTGAGCGATCAGGTGCTCCGCGCCGGAGGCGGCGCGGGAGTGGTTCAGGATCTGCATGGTCAGGCCGGAGAGCATCTGGGCATAGGCCATGGCCTCAAAGTCATCGGGCTTTCCGTCCCGCATGTCATAGGCGCACTTGACCATGGTGTCCAGGGCCTCCTGGGCCATGTCGCACACTCTCTGGCAGAAGTACTCGCCGGAGACCAGATGGGCGATCTTCCAGTCGGCAATGGAGACGTACTTGGACAGGATGTCCTGCACGCCGGAAACGGTGAGGAACCGGGGGGCACCCTTGACGATATCCAGATCGCAGATCACCGCGTCGGGGGCAATCATGGGGATGGACTTCTTCTGCCCGTCAATGATGATGGAGCAGATGTTGGCGGTAAAGCCGTCGGAGGACACCAGCGTGGGGATGGCCACAAAGGGGATGCCCAGCTTGTAGGCGCTGTAGCGGCCAAAATCCATCAAAGTACCGGCGCCCACCACCACGATCACATCGGGCTTGCGGGTAAGCTGGGTCATCATATCCTCGATCATGCCCTTCTCGGAGTGGAGTCCCTGGGCCTCCAGAATGATCTCCTGATCCGCCTTGACGTGAACCATAGTGGGCAGGTTATAGGTGTTGGTGTCATAGATCACGGTGCGGAAACCGCCCAGACCGCAATCCTCCATGTACTTGTCAAAGTTATTCAGCGCGCCGTACTCGCACACCACCAGCTTTGTCCGCAGCTCATGGTCACGGCCGCAGTCGCACTTGCCCAGGTATTTCGCAGTATCCAGAATCATGGGAAAACCCTCCATTTAAATAAACAAGCTCCGTCTCTTTCGGGCAAGCAAACGCTGGATTCATCGTTTGCTCGGGCATCAGAGGCAGGCAGAAATCCTCATCGCTATTATAAACGGAAACGCGCTGTTACGCAAGGCAGAATTTTCATATTCTGCACAATTTCCCCAAGCGCCTGTTTCCCGCCGGGCGAAAAGCGGAGCCGCCGCTTCTGCGGCGGCTCCATAGAAGTGGGATATGTGCAGAACTTTTATATCAGCAGACAGTGAGCGTATTGGTAACGGACACGATGCAGGCAATGACACCCATGACAATACCGCCGATATAGGGGTTCTTGGTCTTGCGGTAGATTTTGCTGCACACGAAAGCGGCCAGCGGCAGGATGAACACGATGGGATAGAGCCAAATGCCGATGATGCTGCCGCCGATTCCGGTGGTCTCGGTCCACATACGGCCGGTGCTGTAGAAGGTGATATACTGCACAGCGATCATGATCTCCGGTCCGATGAACACGAAGAACATCTGGATGAGGGTGCTGCCCCAGCCCTTCTTGCCGATCTTCACAAAGTTGAAGCCATTGGTGGCAATGGACAGGGCAATGTAGTACACCAGCCAGAACACCAGGTACTTTGCGATCACCCCGAAGTGGTGAGGCGCAAAGGCGCGGATCGTTGCAAAGCACCAGAGACGGAAGTCAGTGAGGAACAGATAATCAGAGATGAATACCAGTGCATAGGCGGAGGCAACCACAGTCAGGGAGAGGACGATGGTTTTCCACAGCTTGCGCCCGCTCATCTTGATGCCGCGCTCCGCCAGGTCGAGACCATTGGCCTTGCTGTAGCACTTGTAGGCCAGGAACAGGACCAGCAGGGTAAACAGGCCGCACAGCAGCGTCCACATACCGATATACCAGGTGGGACTCTGGGGGAAGAAGTCCGGCTTATGGAGATTGCACCATTTATAAATTCCGGGGTAAGCAATGATAGCAAAGATTGTGCAGGCGATGAAGCCGCCCCAATACCAGGCCTTGCCCTTGCCGGTGCTGGGAGCAGGCAGAGGCTCCACTTCCCCCTCCGCCTTCAGCTCGGCGAAGTAAGGCGTCTCGGTGAGAGCGATTGCGCAGTAGATCACAAACATGAAGAATCCTGCCAGGCCCAGGGCATTGAAGAATGCCTTCCACTGCCATACCTGATCGTTGTTGTCCAGCTTGATGGGGGCATCCAGCGCCTTGTCAAAGAAGTCCACGCTGTTGGCCACAACGTTCTTGGAGAAGTGGGCCCAGGGATGGGTGATAGCCGGGTTAAAGATCACGCGGATGGTTTCTTCCCCGTCGATATCTTCCGTGTAATAGGTCTCGCTGGCACGGGTCTCAAGGTTTGCGGGATCCTGGCCAAAGTGCAGGAAGGACTGCGCAGTGACCTGTTTCATGTAATCCCGGGCAGCGGAACGGCTGCCGTCCTCGGCCTTGACACGGTGGAAGAATTCATCATACTGGCAGGCAACGATGCCCACGTCCCGGCTGCCAAAGGGATTTGCGAAGTTTCCGTCCTCATCGTAGTATACAGAGTCGTTGGAAACGATCAAAGCGGCTGCGATGAGCCCCGCATCATCCTGAAGCATGGACTCACGGCTGGCCAGGCCACCATTGGAGTGACCGGTAACGCCGATACGGCTGGCATCTACGAAGGGCAGGCGGCTGAGGTATTTCACGGCATCGTACATACCGTTGCCGTTGTTCTCATCGTTCCACCAGGTACCGTTCTGGATCACCTCGGAGTCGCCATGGCCATACATGCTGATGGTAATGACCACGTATCCGCGGCGGGCATACTCAACATAGTTCAGGTCCTGCATCTCCCGGTTGTTGTACCAGCCATGGCTGGTAACAATGGCCGGTGCAGGGTTTTCCGGCGTTGCTGTCTTGGGGACCAGCAGCATCGCGTCCAGCTCATGACCACTGTCGGTGACCATTGTCACATCGTGGTACTCAATGTCTCCGCCGCCCGTCTGGACTAAGGAAGCACCGACGGAACTGATCAAGCAAATGATCAGCGCGATAACTACCCAGAATCTTGCGTTTTTCTTGATCTTCATTTCTTTTTTCCTTTCTCCTTTTCTATTTTTCGTTTTTGCGGATTATCTTTCGACCCGCTTTGTGATTCCATGTTAAACAATTATTCATCATCTGCCAAGATGCATGATTATCGTCAAATGCGGCTATTTTATACTGTTATTTTGTCTTGTACTTTTGTTTTGTTGTGCGAGATAGACAAAAAATAAACTTGTCCAAAGGCTTCTGTCGTAAATTGTGCAAAACGCTTCAGAAATCGGTAAACAAATTTGGGGAGTAAAAAAACAGAGCCGGCATGGATGGCTCTGTTTTTTATCGTTATGTAAACCGCATTCACTGCTAGCGATATTTGTGCTGCCGGTAGACCAGGGGGGTGGTTCCCTCAAACTTTTTGAAAACGCTGATAAAATAGCTGGAGTCCATATACCCCAGCTCCTGGGCGATCTGCACCACACTGTCGTTGCTGCTGCGCAGCCGTTCCTTGGCCCACTGCACCTTTGTTCGGTTTACATAATTTATGAAGGTTTCCCCCAGCTCCCGCCGGAACACCCGGGAGAAATAGCTGGGGCTGAGGTGGCAGAGGCGGGCCATATCGTTCATGGTCACCATCTCCTGCCGGTGGTTATGCACATAGGCCACCGCCGGGTAAACCGGGCTGCTTTTGGGAAGCTCCTTTTCCAGCGGCAGCTCCTCCCATTGGGGAGCCGGGGCATGCAGTTCCTGGATCTCCGACAGATTGGCCGCGTTCTGCATATTGCTGTTTTGCAGGAGGAATTTATAGGTCATGGTCTCGTTTTCGCTGTTCACCGCCCGGTCAACAATATAATTGACAATGGCGTTCAGCGTGTCAGCGATGGCCACAACGCGCTCATATTCCATTTCCGGCAGCCGCTCATACATCTCCAGCAGATCCTGCCGGGCGGTTTCGCTCTCAGCCTGGAAGGAACTGATCTCACTGACCAGCCGTTCCACCTTGGTGCCGGTATCGTTATTGGGAATGCGCACCTGCCCGAACATGACCGCGCCCAGATACCGGTCCCCCACCGTCACCGGCACCGCCACATCCACGATACCACAGTGGCACAGATAGATATAAGGCCGCCCCAGGCGTACCGCTTCCAGTCCGGCCAACGCGTCACAGCGGAAGCAGCGCTTGCGGGAAATGGGGTTTTCCCGGATCACGCTGCAAAAATCCGTCCGGCAGCTGTGCTTGGTGATGGGATTGCCTTTGAAATCAATGGTGATGATGGCCGTACCGGTCAGCGCGGCAAATTCATCCTGTATTTTCTCCCAAAGGGGAATGTCCAGAATGGACTTCAGGTCAAATTCCCGTCTCGCCATAATTTTTTCCTCCTTCTCCAAAACTGCCCCGTTTCTGCTTATTATCAAGTATACAACAAATATTTTATTTTCCATGGAACTTTGCTGTTCAATTATACGACGTTTTTGTCTTGTATTTGTTCTGTATACTACATTCTTGCATCTTGTTTATGCCTCATCCCTTGTTTATCTGTTCCGGGAAAACAGGGCAGCGCCCCCCTTCCGGAAAGGGAATCGCGCGATTTTTTATTTTATCTGCTTTTTTGAAAATTCTTGTTGACAAATCGGCCAGTATTTGCTATTATAGCTGAGCGGTTGAGAGCCCGCGCAGTGATCTCGGGTCATCGCAAGAGCGGCGCCGGCTGATATGCGCTGGTGTAGCTCAGTCGGTAGAGCAGCTGATTTGTAATCAGCAGGTCGGGGGTTCGAGTCCGTCCACCAGCTCCACGTCGGGGCAGCTTGCTTCACTTCGTTTCCCGCTGGTGCGGCAATTACATATGGGGGAATTCCCGAGTGGCCAAAGGGGACAGACTGTAAATCTGCTGGCAATGCCTTCGGTGGTTCGAATCCACCTTCCCCCACCATAAAAGACTGCACTTTTGTCTACCACGACAAGAGTGCGGTCTTTTCATGTTTCCGGACCAAATCGACTCAAAATGGGAAAAAACAAGCAAAACGGGGCTTCGGAGCGGTCAACACGGCTGCAGCGAGGCCTTTTTTTCATTTACACGGGCGATAATTCCCCAAAATAGCCCGTACATTTTTGTAAGTCTTTGATCCGTAAAGACTTATTCATTACGAGTAAGTGAGCGGATTTGAACCGCAGTAAGGGGTATTTGTCATTAGAGAGGTATGGCCGCTTCCTGCAGCAGCGAGTTGACCGCTGTGGCGCTGGTCAGCCTTGTGCTTGAGCAGCTCTTCCTGCCTTGCGTATCCGTATCTCACTATTGTACCCGGGTGCAGATCAGGCTGTAATTTATGGACGCGAAGCACAGCACCATCCACAGAGACATTGCTATATGAAAGCATAAGTACTCTGTGTCCGTTATTGATATGTTCCAAAGCAATCTTACATTGAATGGATTTATGTCCAGACCGAAAACAGCGGGCATCTCAAAATCCGAAAGCCCGGCGATGATCCCAGCGCTGCGGTATGCCTCGGTGATGACAAAGCTCTGGCTGTATACGCCTACTGCAATCTCCATGGGCTGTGGATGACCGAAGTGTAAGAATACAGTTATACCGCCTGCCATGAAAATCTGGCAGGCGGCATTTTTTGTTTTTCCTCCCTCCGGGCTCTTGATTTCTGCTTTCCGGTGCTGTATACTATACTTGTCAGTAAGACTGACAGATGTATGAGAGTGAGGGAGCAGCACTTGCCGCACGAAGAGCAACGGGAGAAAAACATCCGGCTGGTTACGGAAAAAGCCCTGGGCTGTTTTCTTGAAAACGGAATAGAAAAAACGAAGATTGCAGACATTGCCCGGCTGTCCGGTCTTACCGAGCGGTCGGTGTTCCGGTATTTTGAAACCAAGGCAGATCTGATTCTGGCTGCTTCCCTGCTGTACTGGAACCGGGTATTGGAACGCATTGACCGGATGTTTCAGGACGACAGCCCCGAAGGCAGCACAACCGGCCTGGAGGATGCAGCCAAGATTCTTGTCTGCTATTCCAGGCTTTTCCGGCTGGATCCCAAGGGGATGCGCTTTACCCTTGATGCAGAGCTTACCCTGCACAGTGCGGGGAGGATCCATGAAATCAGGAATCAGCCTCCCGAGCCTTACGAGACCTCCAACGGCCCCATGGCCAAAGCTATCAGGAAAGGGCTTGCAGACGGCTCCATCAGTCCGGATGTGGATGTGCAGGAGATTTATTACAACTCCTATGACGCGATCCTGGGGATTATGCAGCGCCTTTCCATTGGCGGCACCCCCAGCGCCAGAGAGTTGGACTACGACAGCCGGATGCTCCATTTAAGCCAGATGTTCGTAAGGGCCTTGAGCGGCAAATAATTCCATACACTTCAAATCCCGAGCCATCGGGATTTGTGTATCCTCGCTTGTGTCAGTTTGAATGACATAAGTGGGAGAACGAAAAAAGCACAGAGAAAGAAGGGCGGCAATGAAAGAACTGAAGCATTTGATCTATTTCGAGAATCTTCTGGAAGACGCAAACAACGAGCTTGTGCGGAAAGCGGAGGCAGAGGGAGCCATAGCCATCGGTTACACCTGTTTCCATGCGCCGGAGGTGCTGCTGAACCTGGGAAGCTGTTTCTCGGTCCGGCTCCGTGCCCCGCACACCAACTCCATGGAGCTGGCCACCTATTACATGGCCAACAACAGCTGTGAGTTCTCCCGGGCGCTTCTGGAGCGGGCGCTGGAGGGCAACTACAGCTTTCTCCATGCCGTGGCCGGTGTAGATGTCTGTGAAGCCAACAACCGGGCCATTGAGAACATGGAGATCATGCACATGCAGGGAGAGGACAAGGAGAAGTTTTTCTACTGCAACCTGGACATCCCCTATTCCGATGACGAGGACTGCGTTGAGCATATCCGTGAGCAGATCTCCCGAAAGATTCTGAAGCCCCTGCGGGAAAACTATGGGGTGGACACTTCGGATGCCGCCATCCGTGCGGCAGTCCGGGAACACAACGAGATCTGCCGCATTCTCACGGAGATTGGGGAACTGCGCAAGCTGGACTGCCCGCCTGTCACCGGCTATGAGTTTGCTGTCCTGGTGCTGGTGAGCTATACCTGCCCCAAGCGGCTGATTCTGCCCCTGCTGCAGGAAACGCTGGAGGAGATCAAGGCCCGCCAAGTTGACCCGGAGAAGAATTACTGGGTTCGGGTGGCAGTGGTCGGCTCTGAAATCGATGACCCCAATCTGATCAGGCTGATCGAGAGCTGCGGTGCTCTGGTGGTTGCAGATCGCTTCTGCTACGGCAGTTTCCCCGGCCGTCAGGAGATTGTGCTGACCGAACAGGAGGATGCCCTCACCCAGGTCTGCCGCTGGTATCTGCAAAACACGGAGTGCCCCCGCCAGAGCGCTCTGCACCGGGTCAAGTACCGCAACGACCATGTGGCCCAGCTGGTCAGGGAGTTCAAAGCGGACGGCGCCATTTATGAGCAGATGAAGTTCTGTACCTACTGGTCTTATGAGCGGGTCATTGCCAACCAGATCATGCCCAGAGATTACGGGATTCAGATTCTCTCCATTGACAGGCCCTATATTGTTGGACAAAGCGGCCAGCTGCGCACCAGAGTGCAGGCTTTCGTGGAGAGCATCGAGATGAAGAAACTTCGTGCAGCCCAGAAGGAGGAGAAATAACATGGCGTATGATCCCAAAACCGGCAAGGGATTGGGCCGGTTCTACGATGCCAATCACCGTGCTTTCCGGAAGCGCGAATGGCGGGGCTTCCGGGACACCCTTTATGACTTTTTTCGCTGGCTCTGCCTCTACGGCTTTATGGCCGTAAAGCTGGGCTGTCACCCCATCCTCATGGTAAAGGCCATGCTGCGCTACCGTTGGATGGTATCCTATCTCACCGCCGCCCACATGGTGGACCGGCATACCATGGGCCTGCGGGGCAAGGAGCTGCGCTACGCCCACAACCAGTTTTTCTCGGTTCTGCACAACTCGGTTCTCGGTGTGCGTGACATTATCGTCCGGGACGAGAACCTGCGCCCCCACAGCAAGCGGGCCGCAAAACTGCGTGAGAACACCGTGATGTTTGACGAGATGACCCCCCATCTGATCATGATGGGCTTTCCCACGGTCAAGTGGATCGACATTGCCATGTTTGCCATCGGACTGCCCTCAGAGGTGGATCAGAACGCCAGCATGTACTACATAGACGCCATGGAGCATCTGGGCCTGCCGGCCGATGTCTGCCCGGAACCGGCTGCCGAAAGCGGCTGTGCCGTTGTGGATGACTATCCCCGGGTGGGCAAATGCTACTTCACCAGCTCCATGCCCTGCGACGGCGCCATTTCCCAGACCAACATCATGACACGCCACTTCAAAGACCTGCCCTCCTTCCAGATCACACCGCCCCAGCGGGTGAATGAGCCGGAAGTACAGACTTATGCAGTAAAGAATCTGAAAAAAGGCATCGCCTTTCTGGAACAGCAGTTCAACGTCAAGTGGGACTGGGACGCATTTTGGAAGAACGCGGAGATGTATAACGAGAGTTCCCGCTGCATGATTGAAAAGTGGGATGTGAACTGCACCGATTATCCTCAGGTCTGCGGTGCCGCCCTGGCGCTTCAGCGGGAATATGAGTTCATGGCTGCCGCCTGTATGGACGAATTCATGCTCAAAACTGACCGCAGGGTCACAAAGATGATGCTGAAAGGCTATGAACAGGATAAGTCGGCAGATGCGAACAAGCCAAAATACCGCTGCATCGTCTGGGCCTGTCCCGCCCATTATTACACCAACTTCACCTATTGGACGCAGCACTGCTGGGGCGTCACCTGCGTCAACGACATGGAAGCCATGCTCAGCTACCAGCCCATCACCATCGGGGACAAGGATCAGGCTCTTGCGGATCTGGTTCGCTGCTATGAAAAAATGATGATGCGTTCCCACACCAATGGCGGCTATGTGAATCTGTTGGATGAGTGCTGGAAGATGTGTGAGAAATTCAACGTAAACATCGTCGTCATGTACGACCATGTATCCTGCAAGAATGTGGGCGGCCTGCACGGTCTGTTTGAGGATCAGGCACGGGAGCGGGGCATTCACCTTATTTGGATTCCTCACGATGTGATGGATCCCCGTACTGTTTCCCGCCGGGAGATGCGGGAAGCCTTCAACCAATACATGATCACCGTTTTACGGGAAGAACCCCTGGATCCCAGCCTGTTGGATTACGAAGACGCACGAAGTTGGTAAAGGAGGATAAAAATGGCCTGGTACTGGATTGTTCTGATTGTGGTTGCAGCCCTCTTTGGTCTGCTGTTTCTTGCCTATATGACCAATGCGGACATGAAACTCATTGAGAAGCTCTACGACACTCTCATCAAATACCACGACAGCAAAACCGTGGAAGAAAAAATCTGATATAAGCAGGCACAAAGCCCGTTTTCGCATGAATCGAAAACAGGCTTTGTGCCTTTTTCTTGTGCGCTCCTTCGCCTTCGGTGATACAGTCAGTTTGAACAGCATCGTCAAAAATCATCAGCTGGGGATTAACCCATGCCCACCCCGCCGGCTGATGGGCATGGGAAAACGTATTGCTATCGTTATCATCTGTCGGATTGAAATCGGGCCAAAAATCCCGCGGACCTTTTGGGGCCAAGGCTCTTTCTCGCGCCGTACAGGCCGGTGGAAGCCGGTGAGATCATGGTCTCTCCCCGGATCAATATCGATTATGCGGAAGAATGCGCCAATCTTCCCTGGCGGTATTTCATCAGGAACTCCCCCTGGGTATCCCCTGTGCCCCGGAAATATCAGGCAGCCGCCGCCCCGTTCCTCTGATTTCTGATCTCTCATAGCCCAAAAAACATCACCCCGCTTGTCAGATACAGACTCTGACAAGCGGGGTGTTTTCTGTCTTAGTCAATGTTTTCTTACAGCATTTCCGCCAGCTCCAGGATCAGCCGCTGGGTCTTGTCCCAGCCCAGGCAGGCATCGGTGATGGACTTGCCGTAGCAGCCGCCGCCCACCGGCTGAGCGCCGTCCTCAATATAGCTTTCGATCATCAGGCCCTTGACCAGCCTTCCCACATCGGCATTGAGATGGCGGTTGAGCACGATCTCCTTGGCAATGCGCACCTGCTCCAGCGGCTGCTTGCCGGAGTTTGCGTGATTGGTGTCAATGATCACAGCCGGGTTCTGCAAGGCCGGGTTCTGGGCATAGAGGTCACTGACCAGCAGGATGTCCTCATAGTGGTAGTTGGGATGGGTGTCGCCGTGCTTGCCCATATAGCCCCGAAGGATGGCATGGGCATAGGGGTTGCCCTGGGAGTGGACTTCCCAGCCCCGGTAGATAAAGGTGTGCTTGTCCTGGGCGGCGGTGATGGCGTTCATCATCACCGAGAGGCTGCCGGAGGTGGGGTTTTTCATCCCCACCGGCACCTCAATGCCGCTGGAGGTGAGCCGGTGCTGCTGGTTCTCCACCGACCGGGCGCCCACGGCCACATAGGCCAGAATATCGTCCAGATATTTGTAGTTCTCGGTGTACAGCATCTCATCGGCACAGGTAAAGCCGGTCTCCTGCACCACCCGCATATGCAGCTCCCGGATAGCGATCAGGCCCTTGAACATGTCCGGCTTATGCTCCGGATCCGGCTGGTGCAGCATCCCCTTGTAGCCCTTGCCGGTGGTGCGGGGCTTGTTGGTATAGCAGCGGGGGACGATGAAAATTTTCTCCTCCACCTGCTCCTGCACCCGGCGCAGCCGCTGCATATAGTCCAGCACACTGTCCGGATGGTCGGCCGAGCAGGGGCCGATGATCAGCAGCAGCCGGGAATCCTTGCCGGAAAGGATCTTTTTCAGCTGGATATCCCGCTGTTCAAAGCAGCGGGCCATTTCCCCGGTGAGGGGGACCATCTCCTTTACCTCGGCGGGAATGGTGAGCTTGCGTACAAATTCCATATTCATGGGTCATTTCTCCTTGGCTTGGCGATGGCAGACATTATATGCCCGGGAAGGGAAAATGTCAATTTTATTCCACGGATTTCAGGGATTCGGACATGTTGATTTTTTTCAGCTTCATGCCCATCACCAGCCGCACCAGCAGGGCGAAAACCGCTGTCAGAGCCAGGCTGTAGACATAGCTCATGGCCGCGATGCGCACATCGAAGCACATGCCGTCGGTATGGATCTGCTCCATGACAAAGGCGTGCAGAAGCTTGCCGAAGGGCAGGCCCAGCAGGGCGCCCAGCGCCGTCAGCATGTTCACTTCCCGGAACACATAGGCGGCGGATTCCCCGTCAAAAAAGCCCAGAACCTTGATGGTAGCGATCTCCCGGATGCGCTCGCCGATGTTGATGTTGATGAGGTTAAACAGCACGATGAAGGCTAAGGCACCAGCACAGAGGATAATCAGCAGCACCACGATGTTCAGGCTGGCAAAGGACTTGTCCACCGTGTCCCGCATATCCTGGTTCAGCGCCACCCGGCTCACCAGTTCATCCTCCAGCAGTCCCGCCGAGGCGGTGTTGAGGTCAAGCTCCTCACGAAAGACGGCAAAGGCGGCGTTCACCGGGGCTTCGCCCTCCAGAGCCAGCAGGTCGCTCTCCGTCACAAAGATAAAGTCCCCCAGGTAGTTGTCAAACACTGCGGCCACCGTGAGGCTGATTTTATTGAAATCATCGTTGGTGATCTCCAGCCGGTCTCCCGGCTCCATCCCCAGGGAACCGGCAATGCCCATAGAGAGCACTGCCTCTCCCCTGCCCGGCAGGCCCACCGGGCCGTCCTCATTATGGAGGGAAAGGAATGCTTCCAGTTCTCCCTCCTTGACGGCGGTGAGGGTGCTGTTTTTCACCTTGTTTCCGGCGGCAATATCCGCGTTGCTGCGGGAGAGATACACCAGGTCTGACAGGCTGTCATGCGCTGCCGGGAACTGCCGCTGCTGCTCCTGGCTCAGTTCCTCGCTGAAATTGATCTCCGCATCGTAAAGGCTGATCTCGCTGTACTGGTAATCGGTAACGTTCTGAATGGAGTCCCGGATGCCGAAGCCGGTGAGCAGCAGGGCCGTGCAGCCGCTGACGCCCAGAATCATCAGGAAGAAGCGCTGCTTATACCGCAGCACGTTCCGCAGCGAGACCTTGTGCAGAAAGCCGATCCGCCGCCAAAGCCAGCCAATGCGCTCCAGCAGGATGCGCTTGCCGCTTTTCGGGGCCTTGGGCCGCAGGATGGAGGCAGGCACCTCCCGCAGTTCCTTGCGGCAGCAGTACAGCCCTACCCCCGCCGTGCACAGCAGGGCAATCGCCAGGGACAGGGCCAGCATGGCCGGCTGGAAGGTGTAGGTGAGCTGCTCTGTAAAGTTATAAAGACTGGTGTAAGCAGCCCAGAACACACGGGGTATGAACCAGGTGCAGAGGAAAAAGCCGATAACGCTGCCGATCAGCCCGGCAGAACCGGCATAGATGATGTATTTCAGGCTGATTAGGCGCTTGTCATAGCCCATTGCCTTCCAGACCCCCACCTGGGTGCGCTGTTCGTCCACCATGCGGGTCATGGTGGTAACGCAGACCAGAGCCGCCACCAGGAAGAAAAATACCGGGAATACCACGGAGATCTTCTGAATGATGGCAGAATCCTGCTCAAAGGAAGCATAACCCACGTTCTCGCTGCGCTTCAGGACATAGACGGAGGGCTCTTCAATATCGTCCAGTTCCTGCTCCGCCTCTTCCAAATCGGCGTAGGCCTGGGCAATCTCCTCCTCCCCCTCCGTAAAGGCGCTGGTGATCTGGCCCAGCAGCTGCCGGTAATAGCCGCCGTTTTCCTCCGGGGAGAAGCCCATGCCGTTCATGAAATCCCGCACCTGCTGCTCCGCCTCGGCCTTCTTTTCCGCCATCTCCGCCTCGGCATCGGCCAGCTTTTCCCGGCCCTGGGCGATCTCCTCCCGGTTGTCCAGCACCAGCTCCTGATAGCGGAGCCAGGCCTGCTCCTCCGTCAGGGCGGTGATGCTGTCCTCGGTATTCTCGATCCGCTGGTCATAGGCATCGGTATAGGCGGCCTGACGATCTCGAAGGGTCAGGTAAATTTCCTTGTAATAGTCCGCCGTGAAGCAGTCCCGCCGCAGATAGACGCAGGAATACACATGCCCACTGCCCAGACTGCTGGTGCCCCGGTCCTGATTGATATACAGGGGGCTGGTGGCAAGACCCACCACGGTAAAATTCCGCCGGCTGAACTCGTCCAGGGTTTCCTGGCTGTTGGTATCGGAAAGGGAGAGGGTCTGACCCAGCATGGATTCATCCCAAACATCCGCATCCAGGACGCACTCGCTGTCCGTCTCCGGCAGGCGTCCGGCCACCAGGCGCAGGGTGTTGACCTGCTCCGTGATGGAGTGGGCCTTGAACACCTGGTCGCTGCTGCCGGCGCGCAGCAGCACATCCTCATAGCAGCCGCCCTCGGCGGCGTAAATGTCCTCCTGCTCTGCCAGGTTGAGCACGTTGTCCTCAGAAAAGCCCAGGGTGGAAAGCAGGCGATAATCATAGAAATTCTGCTGTTGAAAATAGGCGCTGGCCGAGTCCACCAGCATGGGGCGGCAGATGCGAAGCCCGGCAAAAAAGCCCACCCCCAGGGCGATGATGGTAAGGATAGCCAGATACCGGCCCAGGCTGTTTTTGATCTCCCGCAGGGTGGAAGTGATCAGAATGTCCACGGCATCACCACTCGATCTCTTCCACGGGGATGGGCTTGGGGTTCACCGTCTCGGACTGGATGCAGCCGCTCTTTACCCGGATGACCCGATCCGCCATGTCGCAGAGGGCGGAGTTGTGGGTCACGATCACCACGGTCATATTGGTCTGGCGGCAGGTATCCTGCAACAGCTTCAATATGGCCTTGCCGGTGTTGTAGTCCAGGGCGCCGGTGGGCTCATCGCACAGCAGGAGCTTGGGCTTCTTGGCCAGGGCCCGGGCAATGGCCACCCGCTGCTGCTCGCCGCCGGAGAGCTGGGCCGGGAAGTTGTTGGCCCGCTCCGCCAGACCCACCTGGGAGAGCACCTGAGCCGGTTCCAGATGATCCTTGCAGATCTGCACCGCCAGCTCCACGTTCTCCAGGGCGGTCAGATTGGGGATCAGGTTATAAAACTGAAACACAAAGCCGATGTCATACCGGCGGTAGGCGGTCAGCTGCTTTTCATTGTAGCCGGAGATGTCCTGCCCATCCAGCCAGACATGGCCCCCGCTCATGGTGTCCATACCGCCCAGGATGTTGAGGATCGTGGTTTTCCCGGCGCCGGAAGCGCCCACAATGACACAGATCTCCCCCTGTTTTACAGAAAAGCTGGCCTCTTTCAGGGCGTGGATCTCCACCTCGCCCACCTGATAGATTTTGCCCACCTTGTCGAAGCTAATGAATTCCGGCATGAAAGCAACGCTCCCTCTCACTTTATTAAACTTTAATATACCCCTTTCTTCCCGCCGCTTCCTAAACGATGTGTGAACTCTGTCAAAAGACCTGCCGGATTATTTCCGGCAGGTCTTGGGATATCAGGAAATGTCAGCGCTGAAACCGGTATTCCAGGCCGGAGGCATAGCGGTAGTAAAGGCTGTCACCCCCGGCAAGGCCGGAGAGGATCTCCACCCTCTCGCCGTCGGAAGCGCCTGTGGTCACGGGGACGGGGTCGCTCAGCTCCCCGGTGCGCCGGTTATAGCCGGTGTAGACATAGATGCCGGAGGCGTCCTCCTGCAGGGCGGCCAGGGGAATGCAGAGCACATTTTGGCGCGTCTCCAGGGCCAGGCTCACATTGGCGGTCATACCGGTGAGCATGTTCTCCGTCCGGGGGAGGGTGACGGTGACGGTGTATTTGCTGTTGCCCCCGGAGTTGCTGCCCTCCGGGTCAATGGCGGTGACCTGGGCCGAAAATTGCTGGCCGCCCAGAGCTTCCAGGCTGACGGTGACGGTCTGGCCCAGGGAGAAGCTGCTGATATCCAGTTCGTCCACACTCAGGTCGATGCTGGCGGTCTCATAAGGGGAGAAGCTGCAAAGCCGGGTCTCGGCCATGGTGTAGTCCGGCTCCTGCTCCTGGCTGTCGCCGCCGGAAGCGCCGCCCATGCTGCCGCCACCGCCGCCCATACCGGAAGGAACCTGGGATGGCATATTGATTCCTCCCTGCTCATTTTCGCTGGATTTATATACAGTGACGGAAAGAAGCTGATTTGCTTTTGAATAGCACAAAATGAGGATATCCCCCGCTTTAATATCGCTTACCGGCACCGTTCCGGTCAGGCCCTCCAGCTCCCCGGAAGTAAGGGTGAGGCTGCTGCCGTCAGACAGGGAGAGCTGCAATTCCCGGCTGCCGTCCTCCCCCTCCGTGACCGCCGTGACCTGGGCCAGGTATTTGACCGTCTCCTCCTCTTCCGGCGGTTCCGGCTCCGGTGTGGGTTCCGGACTTGGGTCCGGGTCGGAACCGGGCTCAGGTTCTGTGCCCGGGCTTGACTCCGGTTCCGGCGTTGGCTCCGGCTCGGGCTCGGGTTCCTCATTGGACAGGAGAACCACGCTGCCGGAATCCAGCGTAAAGGCCAGGCGCTTGGCGCTTTCCTCGGCGGCGATAAGCTGGGTGACGCAGCCGGAAGCCGGGGCACAGAGTTCGCCGCTCTGCCAGGCGGCAAAGAGATCCTGCATCTGTTCTTCCAGCCTCCGGAGCTGGGAGAGAAGGCGCTGGTAGCCGCTGGTATCCCCGGTGTCACTGAGGCTGAGCAGGCTCTGCCCCTGGGCAACCTGGGTGTTCAGGCTCACATAGAGGGTCTCCACCACCCCGGCATAGCCGGTGACCTTCACCTGGCTGTGGATATATAGATTGCCGATGCCCACAGTCTGGCCGTCCCCATCGGTCAGGGTGACGGCATCGTCATAGGGGGCGGTCTCATCGGAGAGGGTGACGGTGGCCACGCCGTCCGCCAGGTGGGCTACCGTGCCGGTGAGGGCCGTGCCATCGGAAAGGGTGACCATGAGCTGCTGGCCCAGGGTCAGGGAACCGGCCGGGAGATCCACCGCCATCTTCCCGTCCAGGGACAGGAGCAGCAGGGCGCCGCTCTCCCCCATCACACTGGCAACGCTCTGGCCGCTCTGGGCAAAGATTGCCTTCACCCGGCCGGAGACGGGAGCCGTGACAGTAGTGGGAAGAACATCGGAACGGCTGTCCTCAATGGCGGAATCCAGCTGCTGGGTCAGTTCGTACAGCTGGGCGATGGCGGCCAGGGCGCTGTTTTTATCAATGGTGGCCAGCACCTCCCCGGCCTGGACATAGTCCCCGGCCTTTACCTGCCACTGCTCTACCGTGATGCTGCCGGCCAGAGAGAGGGTGCTGCTGCCGGTATCGGCGATGGTGCCGCTGTAGACCAGCTCGCCGGTGAGCTCCCCCGTCTCTGCCTGGGCTGCGAGCACTTCCTCCACCACCTGCACGCCGCTTTCCTCCCGGCCGGAGGGCAGCAGGGCAATGCCCGCCGCCACAAGCACCAAGGCCAGGGCAATATAGAAATATTTGTTTTTCAAAAACTTCTTCATAGCCTTATCCTCCACGATCAACCACAATGCAGGGCGTCGATGGGCTTCATGCGGGCGGCCTTATTGGCCGGATACAGCCCGAAGCCCACGCCGATGAGAAAGCAGAACAGCACGGCGATGAGCACCACGGTCAGGTTCATGGTGAAGCTGAGCTCCAGGCTGGCCACCACCACGCCCACCACCTTCAGGCAGACCCAGGAGAGGAAGATACCGATGGCGCAGCCCAGCATACACAGCACCACGCTCTCCAGCAGGAACTGCTGGAGGATGGTTCCCCGGCTGGCGCCGATGGCCTTGCGGATGCCGATCTCCCGGGTACGCTCGGTGACGGTGACCAGCATGATGTTCATGATGCCGATGCCGCCCACCACCAGGGAGATGGCGGCGATGCCCCCCAGAAGAATGGTGAGGACGGAGGTAATGGAACTCATGGCATCCTCCAGCATGTTCTGATTGCTGAGGGTAAAGGCGTCCTCATCCTGGCGGAGGCGCTCCATCAGGATCGCGGTCATGGCGGCCTCCGCCTGCTCCATGGTGCCCCCCTCCGGGGCGCTGACATAGAAGGAAGTGATGTGGCTGGAGACAGAACTGCTGAGGCGGATCAGGGCGGTATAGGGGATGTGTACCGCCAGCGTACCGCTGGAAAGGGCGGAGGTGAGGGAGGAATCATCATCCGCCAGAATCCCCACCACGGTAAAGGCAAGGCCGTTGAGGGCAATGGATTCCCCAAGGCAGTCGGTATAGCCCAGCAGCTCCTTTGCGGCGGTCTCATTGAGGACGCAGACCTTGGAATGGTTCTCCACATCGGCGGATTTGAGATACCGGCCCAGCAGCAATTCCAGCCCCTGAATGTCATAATAGGCGGCGGTGGTGCCGGTGAGTTGGACGGATTCCGCCGTCTCGCCGGATTTGCCCACGGCGCTTTCGGTCTGCCAGGCGGCGGTGAGGCCGATGTTCTCCGCCGCCGCCCAATCGCTCAGGTCGCTGAGGGTGACGGGCTGGCCCTTATCGTCGGAGATGGTGACGGTCAAAAGGTCGGTGCCCAGACGGGAAACGGCGCCGGTGACGCTGCTGGTGGCGCCGTTTACCAGGCTGACCAGGATCACCAGGGCCATGACGCCGATGATGATGCCCAGCATGGTGAGCACCGCCCGCAGCTTGTTGCCGTTAATGGATTTGAGGGCCATGCGCAGGGCCTGGTTCAGGGATGCGATCATGAGCCTTTCACCTCCCTCAGCCTGCCGTCCAGAATGTGGATGCTGCGCTGGGCCTGAGCAGCCACGGAGTCATCATGGGTGATAAGGACGATGGTGTTGCCCTGGCGGTGCAGCTCGTGGAAAATTGCCATAATTTCAAGGGTGGTCTTGGAATCCAGATTGCCGGTGGGTTCATCGGCCAGGATCAGGCTGGGGCGGGTGACGATGGCCCGGGCAATGGCCACCCGCTGCTGCTGGCCGCCGGAAAGCTCGGTGGGGAAATGGTTGGCCCGCTTCGTAAGCTCCACACGCTGCAGGGCAGCGGCCACCCGCTCCATCCGTTCCGGTTTTTTCACCCCCTGATAGATCAGGGGCAGCTCCACATTTTCCTCGGCGGTCAGCTTGGGGATCAGATTGAAGCTCTGGAACACAAAGCCGATCTTTCGGTTGCGGATGGCGGCCAGCTGGTTCTCGCTATAATTCTCGATGGGAATGCCGTCCAGCAGGTACTGGCCGGAGTCGGCCACATCCAGGCAGCCGATGATATTCATCAGGGTGGACTTGCCGGAACCGGAGGGGCCGATGATGCCCACAAACTCCCCGGGGGCCACATGCAGGCAGGCGTGATCCAGGGCGTGAACCGGCTCATCCCCGATCTGATAGGTTTTACACAGGTCTTTGATGCGGATCACAGGCTCACCTCCTTTCGCCGGGCATCCCGCCAGGCATACCGCCGCCACCGGGCATTCCGCCGCCGCCAAAATCTCCGCCGCCACCGGGCATTCCGCCGCCGCCAAAATCTCCGCCGCCACCGGGCATTCCGCCGCCGAAGTCGCCGCCGGGCATAAAGCCGCCGTTATCCTGGCTGCTCTCCATGTAGTAAACCGTGTCGCCCTCCCTGAGCCCGGCACTGATCTCGGCATACTGGGAGTTGGTGACGCCCACAGTGACCTCCACCATGCCGCCCAGGGTCTGGTTGGCCTCGTCATAAGTGGTATAAACATAGTAGGTGGAAGCCGTTTTTTGCAGGGCGTCGATGGGGATAAGCAGGGCATTTTCCACGCTGTCAATGCTGATGACCGCGGAAGCGGACATACCCGAGAGCATGGAGGCCTGTTTTTCCACCGTGACCAGCGCGGTATAGCTGGTGACGCTGCTGCTGGTACCCACCCGGTCAAGCTGGGTGACGCTGCCCTGGAAGCTCTGGCCGTCAAGGGCGTCCACGGTGACGGCGGCGGTCTGGCCGGTGGAGAGGGAGAGGATCTGGGTCTCATCCACACTGAGCTGAAGGCTCATGGTCTCATCCGGGGAGAGGGTGAAATACTCCTGTTCCGCTTCCGTCTCCTCCGTCTCGGTTTTATCCGCCAATTCGGTGACGCTGATGGCCTTCACGGTGCCGGAGAAGGGGGCGCAGATGCCGCCCGCCTGATAGATTTTCAGCAGATCCGTCAGGGTGTCCTCCAACTCCTGCCGCTGCCGGAGGAGGCTGGCATAGGCGGCGCTGTCCTGGGCGTCCGTGATCCCCAGCAGGCTGGAGCCGGAATAGATTTGGGCGTTCTCGCTGGTATAGACGCTGGAGACGGTGCCGGTATAGCCCATGACCTTCATGGGGTCATGGATAGTGAGCGTACCACTGCCCAGGCTCTCCCCGTCCGTATCGGTAAGCTGCACCGTGTCGCCGTACAGGGTGTCCTTATCGGTGACCAGTACGGTGGCGGTGGTATCCAGCACCGTGTCCACGGTGCCGGTGTAGCTTCTGCCGCTGCTGTCGGTAACGGTGAGGCTGTCGCCGGGGCTGAGGCGGTCCGTCTCCACATCCACGGCCATCGTGCCATCCAGGGACAGCAGCATCAGGGCGCCCTGCTCCAGCATCACCGTGGCCACATCGTCCCCATACTGGGCATAGATTTTCTTCACCCGGCCGGAGACGGCGGAGCTGATGAGGGTGTCTGCGGTCTGCGCCATGGCGGAAGCAATGCTCTCATCCAGGGCATCGATCTCCGCCGTGACCGCGGCCATGGCAGTGACCACGGAGTTTTGCTCCGCCGAGGCCAGAAGCTGGCCCTCTTCTACCTTCTCCCCCCGACTGACATAGAGGGTCTCCACGTCCACACCGTTGGGGATCTCTAACTGCTCCACGTCCTCATCGGCCAGAAGGCCGGAGCCGTAAACCGAACTGCTGATGCTGCCGGTGGTGACGGAGGCGTTGAGCACCTGCTGTTCTTCCCCGCCGAACTGCTGCTTCACCCGGTTTCTCAGCATCAGCACCAGGGCCGTCAGCACCACGGCCACAAGGGTCAGGATGATGAGCAGCCTTTTGATCTGCGCCGGGCTCAGCTCTATGCCGCGTCTGCTTTGATTCATTTTCTGCCTCCTGTTTCGGTAAAGAATGCTTTCACTTCCCGGCTCTGATTGTATGGGAAGGGACCGAAAGCTTACTGAAAATGGAAAGGGAATTTTATGAACTTTCCTTGAATTTACCATTGGTGGGAGGATTTACGGAAAGGCAAAAACACGCAGGTGCCCGGGACAGAACAGTCTCAGGCGCCTGCGTGTTCTCTTTTTGATCGGTTTATTTGATGGGCAGGGTGACGGTGAAGCTGATCTTCCCGGCGGAATAGTCACAGGAAATTTTGCCCTCATGGGCCTTGACAATGCTCTCGGCAATGGCCAGGCCCAGGCCGTAGCTGCCGTTTTGGCTGCGGGCCTTATCCGCCCGGTAAAAGCGCTTGAAAACATCCCGGCACTCCTGGCGGCTCATTTCCGCCGCAGGGTTTACGACCGTCAGGACACAGTGGCGGCTGCCCTGGCGGCTCAGCTCCAGGGTCACAGGGCCGCCGGGGAGGGAGTACTTGCCCGCATTATCCAGCAAAATATCCGCCAGCTGCCGCAGCTGCTGCTCCCGGCCCCGCAGGTTGATCCCCGGCTCCACGCTGCTCTCCAGGGTCAGCTGCTTTTCAAAAAACACCGGCTCAAAGGGCAGGAGGCAGTCGCTGACAAGGGTGGAGAAGTCCAGGGTCTGAAAGTCCTCCCGGCTCTGGCCGCTGTCCGCCCGGGCCAATTCCAGCATGTCCTCCACCAAAGCGCGCATCTGGCGGCTCATGGTGAGGATGCTGGCAGCAAACCGGCTTTGCTGGGCCGGGTCAAAGCCCGGCTGGCCCAGCATCTGGGCGTTGGTCATGATGACGGTAAGGGGGGTCTTCAGCTCATGGGAGGCATCGGCCACAAACTGCTTTTGCTGACGCCAGGCCTGATCCACCGGCTTTACCGCCCAGCGGGCCAGGAGGATGCTGACGCCGAGAAACACCCCGCAGCTCAAAAGCCCCAGCAGGGCGCAGATCTCCACCAGACTTTTCAGGGTGGCCCGCTGGCTGGAGACATCCACAAAGACGATGCGCTGATTCATGGGGTTTACCACCCGGCAAAAGCGCAGTTCATATTCTTCGATGGTGCCGGTGCGCTGGCCGCTGGCCACCACAGTCTCGATCATTTCCGCAAGAAAGTTCTCATCGCTCAGCTCATAATAGCCGCCGCTGATGGCGGTCAGGTCGCCGCCCCGGCCCAATTGCAGCACAAAATAAGGAAGCTGGATATCCCCCCAGCGCTCCCCCGGCTGGACAGCACGGAAGGGGTCTACTGCCAGCTGCTCCATCAATTCCAGGCTCTGCCGCTCCAAATTGGCCTGGGTGAAATGGAACACCAGGCCAAAAATCACCAGCAGCATCAGGGTGACAATGAGCATGTTGACGCAGACGAATTTCAGCCTCAGCTTTCGGAGCATACCGCATCCACCTCCAAGTGATAGCCCTGGCGGCGTATGGCCTCAATGCGGAGGTTGGAGCCAATGCTCAGCAGCTTTTTCCGGAGAAAGCCCACATAGACCTCTACATGGTTTTCCACCGCGTTGGAGTCATAGCCCCAGACCCGGGCCAGAATGACCTCCTTGGACAGGTTCTTCTCCCGGGACTGCATCAGCAGGCGCATCACGTCAAACTCCCGGGTGGACAGGCGCACGGACTTTTCCCCGCAGATCAGGGTGCTGGTGGACAGGTCCAGGGCGGTGTTGCCGTAGATCATCTCATCCACCTGGCCGCCCTGGCGGCGGAGGAGAGCATTGATGCAGGCCATCAGTTCCCGGATATCAAAGGGCTTGGTCAGGTAGTAGTCGGCCCCGGCATTGAGGCCCTCGATCCGATCCTCCAGGCCGGAGCGGGCGGTGAGCATCAGAATAGGGGTGCTGCATCGCTGGGCCCGGACATGCCGGGCCACCTGGTAGCCGTCCATGCCGGGCATCATCACGTCCAGGATCAGCAGGTCATAGACCCCCAGCTCCGCATAATCCGCCCCGCTTTCGCCGTCGTAACACACATCCACCGCAAAGCCCTTGCTCTCCAGCATGGTTTTGATGGAATCGGCCAACAGCTTTTCATCTTCTATAATCAAAATTTTCATGGCAAACGCTCCTGTTCATGTGATGCTATTATAGTATCGCGTTGCCCTGAAATAAAGCTGAATTTCCAGCTGTTTACAATTCTTTTACAGCCGTTTAAGAGCCAGTTCAGCAAATGGTGCTATCTTACAGACAGATCATTCGTTCGCCAAACGAAACGTCTCGTCCGCTCCCCGTGTGCAGGGCCGATGCCCTGAAGCATTTCCGGGATACGCCTACGGTGCTGCACCTTGGCAGCGCGGGAGCGAACGCATTACACTTGGGTGCGCTCCAAACGGCGGGGCGCACCCAAGACCAATTTCCGGGGAAATTTTTTCAGCGCTGTTTTTGTTCACAAATATTTCAAGCTTCTTTCAGGCAATTTTAAGGTTTGATGCGTACAATACAGGCAAAGATAAAAACATCCGCCAAGCGGCTTAAAGGAGAGACTACCATGAACGAAAATTTCAACAACGGTTCCTTTCATGATGACGGAACCTATAACCCCGAGTATACCAGCGGCTCCAGGAAGAAGGACTTCCCCTGGGCTAAGGTTATCGCGCTGATGCTGGTGGCCGCCCTGCTGGGCGGCGCGCTGGGCGCCGGTGGGATGCTGCTGCTCTCCCCTTCCGGCAGCAACCGCAGCAGCCAGATTTTGGAGGGGACACGCCCCAACAGCAGCATTGACGTGGCCACCATCGACACCAGCAGGGAGATGACCCCTGCAGAGGTCTACGCCCAGAATGTGGCCTCCACGGTGGGCATCACCACCTCCGTCACCACCAACTTCTTCGGCTTTACCACCACCTCTGCCGCCTCCGGCTCCGGCTTTATTTTTAGCGATGACGGCTACATCCTCACCAACTACCATGTGGTGGAAAATTCCACCGCCGTCAAGGTAACCATGTATGACGGCAGCAGCTATGACGCGGAGCTGATCGGCTATGACGAGAGCAACGACATTGCGGTGCTGAAAATCGAGGCGGAGAACCTGAGCCCGGTGGTGCTGGGCGATTCCGACAACCTGAACGTGGGCGACAGCGTGCTGGCCATCGGCAATCCTCTGGGCGAGCTGACCTTCTCCCTGACGGCCGGCGTGATCAGCGCCCTTGACCGGGAGATCACCCTTTCCGGCAACGTGACCATGGAGCTGATCCAGACCGACTGCGCCATCAACTCCGGCAACTCCGGCGGTGCACTGTTTAACCTCTACGGCGAGGTGGTGGGCATCACCAACGCCAAGTATTCCAGCGGCGGCTCCGGCGCTTCCATCGACAACATCGGCTTTGCCATCCCAATCAACAGCGTGCTGAATATTGTGGACAGCATCATTGAAAAAGGCTATATCGCCAAGCCCTATATCGGCGTGTCCGTTGTCTCGGTCAGCAGCGAAACCCAGAGCTACGGTCTGCCCAAGGGGGCTGCAGTGAAGGCGGTCAATGAGGACAGCCCCGCAGAGGAAGCCGGGCTGGAAATCAACGATATCGTCACCGAGGCCAACGGGGTTGCCATCGAATCCAGCGACGACCTGGTGCGGCTGGTGGGCAGCCTTTACAACGGGGCAGAGCTGAAGCTGACGGTGTACCGGCAGGGTGAGACTCTGGAAATCACGGTCACCGTAGGGGAAAAGATCCAGCCCGCCCTGAAGGATGAAGAAGACCAGCCCCAGTTTCAGCAGCAGAGCAGCCAGCAGCCGTTCTCGCTCCCCGGTTTCTTCGGGTTTGGATATTAAAGAGCCTAAATGAACAAAAAAGAGTGTGGAGAATTCCACACTCTTTTTTGTTCACGGATACGCCCTCTCATACCAGTGTACGCACTGGGCAGCTCCCCCAAAGAGGGGGGGGAGCCTAGGGCAAGTTTCTTTTATTCGCATTTTTCTTCCAGCCAGGGCTGCAAATCGTACAGAGCCAGGGCGTTCTTATACAAAATCCGCTCCTGCGCCTCCGGGCTGAGGGGCAAAGCACGGAACAAGGCCAGGGTATGGCGCTGATCCATCCAGGGACTGTCCGTGCCGAAGAGCACCCGCTTCGGCCCCAGAGCGTCCACCATGGTCACAAACTGCTCCGCCGTCAGCAGGCTGGGCAGACCGGGGATCGGCCTGCCCTCCATATCCATGGTGCAGCCCAGGCTATAGGCGCAGTCCAGCAGCACATCAGAATCCGCCACGACCTCCAGAATATCCCCCCAGTTGCCGCAGCCACCCATGTGGGCCAACACCAGCTTGACGCCCCGGAGGCTTTTCAGCACATTGGCGATCATCGGCGTGGTGCAGCGGTAGACACCGGGGTAGCCCAGATCGGTACCGGCATGGGTCACCACGATAAGCCCCAGTTCACCCGCCGCCTACATCAGGCGCAGATAGGCCGGGTCATCAAAATCATGGTTCTGAAAATAGGGGTGAATCTTCACCGCCTTCAGTCCCAGCCGGGCCGCCAGGGCCAGCTCCGCCTTCACATCGGTACAGTCCGGATGGATGCAGCCAATGCTGAAAATTTTTTTCTGCTGTCTGTTGCGCTGGGCGGAAAGCTGATTGATCTGCCGCACCTTGGCCGGATTGGTGCCGCAGGGTAAATTGATGCAAAGATCAATATCCGCCTGGGCCATGGAGGCCGTCAGTCCCTTCTCCGTGGCCTCACAAAAAATGCCGGCGTTGGAGCCGGCCTGCAATTTGCTCAGGGCGCCTTTTGCAACCTTATCGGGGAAGATGTGGGTATGGGCATCGATGATCATGATATTCCCTCTGTTTCTGTTTTTTCCGGGATATTATATCCCTTTTCCCGTAAATACGCAACAGGAAAGACGGGCTTTGTATCGGCCGCTATTGTCAACCAAGAGTACATTTTTTGGTTGACAATAGCGATATTTTTCGTTATAGTGAATGACAGATTACGATATAAGGCGGGATGAAGATGAGCGGAAAACTTACCGTAAAGGATCTGGCCTATACCGCCATGGGGGTGGCGCTGGTATCCGTCTGCTCCTGGATCAGCATTCCCCTGCCGGTGCCCATCACCATGCAGACCTTTGCCATCTGCCTGATTACGGCGGTGCTGGGGCTGCGGCTGGGGCTTTGGACGGTGGTAATTTATATTCTGCTGGGGGCGGCGGGGCTGCCGGTGTTCTCCGGCTTCAGCAGCGGACTTGGCATCCTGCTGGGTACCACGGGGGGCTACATCATTGGCTTTGTGTTTACGGCTCTGGCCGTGGGACTGGGGATAAAGCGCTTTGGCAGAAAGCCGCCGGTGCTGGCCCTTTTTATGGCCATCGGCATTCTTTTGTGCTACGCCTTCGGCACGGCCTGGTTTGTACTGGTATACACCCGAACCAGCGGGGCCATCGGGGTGATGGCGGCTTTGGGCCTGTGCGTGTTCCCCTACCTGCTGCCTGACGCGGCAAAGATCCTGCTGGCCGTCTCCCTGACAGGGCGGCTGCACAAGCTCCTTATGAGGAGGGAACACCCATGCTGAAGGAGCAGATGCTGGATTTTCTTTGGAAGGCCCAGGACGATTATATCTCCGGAGCGGAACTGGCCCGGCGGCTGGGCGTCAGCCGGACGGCGGTATGGAAGGCCATGGGTCAGCTGCGCGCCCAGGGCTATCTTATCGAATCCGTGACCAACAAGGGCTACCGTCTCTCCCCATGCAGCGATGTGCTCAGCGCCGCCGGGGTGGAGAAATACCTGAAAACGCAAAGCCTGTCCATCCGGGTGGTGGATGAGGTAGACTCCACCAACTCCGTTCTGAAGCGGATGGCGGCAGAGGGAGCGCCCCAGGGCAGCGTACTGATTGCAGAGCGGCAGAGTGCCGGGCGGGGGCGCATGGGCCGCAGTTTCTACTCCCCGCCGGGCACCGGCCTTTATATGAGCCTGCTGCTGCGGCCCTGCATGGAAGCCCAGCGGGCCACCCTGGTGACAACCAGCGCCGCCGTGGCCGTGGCGGAGGCCATTGAGCGTCTGGCCGGGGAAGCGGCGCAGATCAAATGGGTCAACGATGTACTGTTTCACGGCAGGAAGGTCTGCGGCATTCTCACCGAGGCAGGGATGGACTTTGAAAGCGGCATGATCGACCATGTGGTGCTGGGGATCGGGGTGAACACCGCCGCCCCGGCAGAGGGCTTCCCGGAGGAGCTGCAGGGCGTGGCCGGGGCCGCCTTTGGGGCTGCCCCGGTGCCGGAGCTGCGCTGCCGCCTGGCGGCGGAGATTCTGGAGCGCTTTCTGGGCTACTACGCCTGTCTGGGCAGCGTGGCCTGTTATCAGGCTTACAAAAGCCGCTCGGTGGTTCTGGGAAAGGATGTGCAGCTCATCAGCCCCGGCAGGGAGGCCGTCCCCGCCCGGGTGCTGGATATTGACACGGACTTCGCCCTGGTGGTCGAAACCGGCGATGGCCAGGTGCGGCGGGTCAACGCCGGAGAGGTCAGTCTGCGGCCCGCACCGTGATGCCCGGCGGTTGAAGCGGCTCAAAAAATCCTGTTTGGATTTTTTGGACAGACTGAATATGTGGTTATAAGCACATACTTTTCTGTTCACTTTATTCTATTTAGCCAGAAAACAAGGAGGTTATCCCCATGGTCAGACAAATCATTCACATTGACGAGGAAAAATGCAACGGCTGCGGGCTGTGCGCCCGGGCCTGTCACGAGGGAGCCATCGACATGGTGGACGGCAAGGCCAAGCTGGTGCGGGAGAATTTCTGCGACGGCTTTGGCGACTGCCTGCCCCAGTGCCCCACCGGGGCCATCCGCTTTGAGGAGCGGGAAGCCCCCGCTTATGACGAGGCGGCGGTGAAGGAGAGCCAGCGAAAGAAGGCGGCGGAAGCGGTCCGCCCTCTGTCCGGCTGCCCCGGTTCTGCCGCAGTGACCTTGCAGCAGCAGGCCACCCCCGTGGCAACCGCCGGAAAGCCGGTATCCCGGCTGAATCAATGGCCGGTGCAGCTGAAACTGCTGCCGGCAAAGGCCCCCTTCTTTGACGGGGCCAAGCTGCTGATTGCGGCGGACTGCACCGCTTACGCCTATGCCAATATCCATGAGGATTTCATGCGGGGCAAGGTCACGGTCATTGGCTGCCCGAAGCTGGACGGGCAGGATTATACCGAAAAACTTTGCCAGATCATCGGCAGCAATGACATTAAAAGCGTCACCATCCTGCGCATGGATGTCCCCTGCTGCGGCGGCCTGCAAAGAGCGGCGGAAAACGCCCTGCGCGCCAGCGGCAAATTCATCCCCTGGCAGGTGGTGACCATCACCAAAGACGGCCGCATCCTGGATTGACACGGCTGCGGCAGGAAATTGCCTCTCCCCACAGTTCCAGAAACCTGTTCTTCTTCCGATAAAAAGGTGTGACACCCAAAGGGTGTCACACCTTTTTATCTTTGTTTTTCTTACGCAAGCTGAGAAAAGAATGAGATTGCTTCTTTTCCTTCTTTTGAATGGTAAAGCGCTTTGTCTGCTCTCTTGAACAATTCCTCAAAAGTAAGCCCGTCCTGTGGATATACCGCAACCCCGATGCTGGCGGTAATCGTGTGCTCCTCACTTTGAAACTTGAGGAGGGGCTGGAGCTTTTCACAGAGCCACACGGTATCCGAAAAATCCGGTGCCAGATCGGTTATCAAAACGATGAACTCATCGCCGCCGAACCGGCCCAAAATATCAGAGGAGCGGAAAGTCGCCTTCATTATGTCTGCAAGCGCATGAATCGCTCTATCCCCTTTATAATGACCAAAGGTATCGTTATAGGCCTTAAAGCCATTGATATCCAGCAATACCAATGCGTGGGATTTATCTTTTGGCAGACTTAACGATTTCTCAATCATCATTTTGGCAGATTGCTTATTATAAAGGCCCGTAAAAAGATCCAGGCTGGCCTTTTCGCGCAAGATATCATTTTCCCGTTTCAAATCCGAGATGTTGGTGATGACACCGATCATTTTAACCGGTTGATCGTTGTGAAAAACAGGGGTTACATCAATCTTACACCAAGTATAATCAGAACCGCCAGCCCGCATCCGCGCTTCATAGGTGGTAGGCTGCCCGCTTAAAACGCTGCGAAAGGCCCCGGCGATCACAGCTTCATCATCCGGATGGGCAAAATAGTTGGATACCGCGACCCGGTATTCCTCCTCACTCAGCTTGCTGAACGGCTGGACATCCCTTAAAATGACATCGCCCGTGACCCCGAAGATATCTTCCGAATTTTCAAAGTAGGTGTAGAGCTGCTGCACAAGGTCAACCTCAAACACACAAACCTTGGTTGCCTTCAGAGCCGTCATCATTCGCTCTTTGAACAGAGCCAGTTCATTTTCAGGACTTGTTTCTATCGGCTGCATTGCTTATCTGGTAGCTCCTTTTTTCGATTTCCCCCCTCGCTTCCCAGAAGCGAATGGGGGGGTAGCAGATGCCATGGGTAAGCAGATAGGCGGCAGTGGGTTTCGCATCGCCCCGCCGCCTGGTGTCAACGGGGGAAGGGCGCTTCCTCCCGGGTGAGGGCATAGAGCTTCATGTCCAGCACCTTGCCGTTTTTCACCGCGTTGTTTTTCATCAGGCCCTCATAGGCAAAGCCCGCCTTTTCCAGCGCGCGGCAGGAGCCTGTATTGTAAGAAAAGGGTTCGGCGTAAATGCGCAGCACATCGGTATTGGCAAACACCCACCGGCAGAGCAGGCCAATGGCCCGGGTCATAAGGCCCCGGCCCCAATATTCCTCCGCCAGATAATACCCCAGCTCCGCCGTGCGGCGGTGGATGTTTTCCTGACGGAAGGCGCCGATGCTACCAACGCAGCGGTCATCCACCGTAATGGCGAAGGCAAAGGTATTGTTTTCATCGGCAGAGAGCATGGAACGGATATATTCCTCCCCATCCCGTGCCGTATAAGGATAGGGCAGGCCGTCCCGCAGGTTATTGAGCACCTTGGGGTTGGACAGGGCAGCGGCAAGATCTCCGGCGTCGGACAGGCGCCATTTCCTGATTTCACAGTCCATCCTTGCGCCTCCCCTAGTTTTCCGCAATTGGCGTGTTTATTGTAGCATGAAAATCTTTTCTCCGATAGTAATTTCTTTCGGGAAACCATGCCCTTTTTACAATAAATTCCTTACTCTGTAAAATGAATATGGTTATTGATGTGGTCAATGCAGAAGCAGTGATAGCCCTGGCAGCGGGAACAATAGCGGAATTCCAGATTGGGATAATCCGCGTCGGTACGACCGCAGACGGCACACTTATGGGTATAGAGCTTGGACTGCTGCTCCCGGCGGATGCGGCGGGATTCCCTGCGGAAATTCACGGTGCTCTGGCTGGCCCTGACGGGACGAATATAACGGAGCAGATCCCCGCCGCAGAAGATAAAGAAGTTCAGCACCGCCACCAGGGGCAGCAGGTTCACCGGGAAGGGATTGGTGATGACTGCCAGGGCGAAAAATACCGCGTCCACAATGGCAAGATACTTCATTTTGATGGGGATAATATACATGAACAGCACCTGCATATCCGGGAACAGGGCGGCAAAGGAGAAGAACATGGACAGGTAGATATACTGGGAGTCCAGCCGCACATTGCTGCCGGTGATGAAGTAAATCAAAAAGCCATAGAGAATGGTAAGGATGACACCGGAGAAAAAGTAAATGGTGAACTGGCCGCTGCCCCAATACTGCTCCAGCGTGGAGCCGATCCAATAATAGAAGTAAAAGGCGATAAAAGCCAGCAGCCCCGTGCTGGGGGGATAGAGCATGAAGGTGACCAGCCGCCAGACCTGGCCATGAAGAATGGCAGCGGCATCAAAACTCAGGTAGGACAGGAAGGGACGGTTGATGGCGCCCAGCACCCAAAAAGCCACATTGGCGATGCTGACGTACATCATCAGGTTCCGGATGCCGAAATTGGGATGATCGTAGCAGAAGCGCTCGATCCGGTTCATGGGGTTTCTCATAGAATTCTCCATTCTGGTAAATCTTTTAAATCCTTTTTATAATAATACCCTGCCTCTGTGCCAAAGTCTATAAAAATTTGTAAATTAAAAAACTGGGGCTTTCCATATCCGCGGGTCTGTGCTACTATATAGGATGAAATATTATGCTGATACCGAAATGGAGTTTATTATATTCATGGTTGAAAAAGAGAACGAAATCAAAAACGATATCATAGAGGGCCGCAACGCGGTCATTGAGGCCCTGCGGGCGGGCCGGGCCATTGACAAGATCTTCATCGCCAAGGGCGATGTGGACAAGACCCTGGGGCACATTGCCTCCAAGGCCCGGGAGAAGGGCATTGTGGTGGTGGAGGCCGACCGGCGGAAGCTGGACTTCATGAGCCAGACCCACGCCCATCAGGGGGTCATTGCCCTGGCCGGGGTGCGGGAGTACTGCCAGATCAGTGACATTCTGGCCCTGGCAGCCCAGCGGCAGGAGCCGCCCTTCGTCATCGTCTGCGATGAGATCAGCGACCCACACAATCTGGGGGCCATTATCCGCTCCGCCGAGTGCGCCGGGGCCCACGGCATCATCATCCCCAAGCGCCGCAGCGCCGGGCTGACCGCCATTGTGGACAAGGCTTCCGCCGGGGCGGCGGAGCACGCGCTGATTGCCCGGGTGCCCAACATCTCCGCCGCCATCAAGGAGCTGAAGGAGCAGGGGCTTTGGGTCTACGGCACGGCGGCCGACGGCCAGAACGACCTGTGGCACACGGACTTTACCGGGCCGATGGCTCTGGTGATCGGCTCCGAGGGGGACGGCATGGGCCGCTTGGTGAAGGAAAACTGTGACTTTGTGGTGAGTCTGCCCATGAAGGGCAGGGTCAGCTCTCTCAACGCCTCTGCGGCCGCTGCCGTCACCATGTATGAGGTACTGCGGCAGCGCGGCTGCTGACAGATCAATTCAAAGAATAGGAAATTGCCATGAAACTTTTCAGTCATAAGCAAAAGCCGCGTGAACTGAAAACCGAATCAGAGGAAGATTTTTCCGTAGAGGACATTCTGGCCGAGTACCAGGCGGCAGAACGGTTCCAGGCCGGTTACGCCCCGGAGCCGGATGGCCGGGGGGAATACTACAGTTCCTCCCAGGGCGGTGCGGAGGACACCTACGACTCCGCCTCCTATGAGCCGGCATATCAGCCGGAGGAGGACTACTATAGCCCGGACAGCAGCCCGGAGGCGGACTTTGACGCGGTCTTTGACCGGATCTTTGCCCGGTATACCGATGCGCCGGAGGGAGCCCCGGCTTCCCAGGACTTTGCCGATGACGGCGATATGCGCATCTACGGTGAGCCTCCGGCAGAAGCCCCGGCGCTGCACAGCGGCAATCTGGGTGCCATGGAGCGGGAGGCTCGGGACACCATCGCCCAGCTGCGGCAGGAGGCGGCCCAGGCCGTGCCGAAGAAGGAGCCGGTGGATCTCTACGCCCCCATCGGGGAGGACGAACGGCCCTACCGCCCGCCGGTGGATCGTTCCGCGCCCAGGGAGCCGGAGGATACGGCAGACATTGACAGCCGCTTCAATCTCAGTGGGAAGAAGAAGCAGGACGGTTTTGTTTTCGGCAGCCGCGCTGTGGATATGAGCGCCGCTGCGGACTACAGCCCTGCCCGGCAGCCGGAGCATGATCTGCGCCACTGGGCGCCCGAGACAGAAGAGGAGAACGCTGCGGAAGAGGATACCGATGGCGGGCGCAGAAAAGGGCTCTTCAAAAAGCGCCGGAAGGAAAAGGAACCGGCTGACTATGCTTCAGACTATGAGACCCAGCCGGAGGAGACGCCGGAGAACCTGGCGGCAGAATATGCCGACTACGCCGGCAGCTTCCGGGATCATCAGGCCGTGCCCAGCGGCAGCTATGCCGAGGATGGCCGCTATGATGACGATGATTATGATGAGGAAGCCGCCCCTGGCTTCGGCCGTCAGGCTGGCCGGAACGGGGAACTGGATCTGGAGGATGAGCTGCCCAGTTTCCGGGAGTATGTGGCCTCCCTGGTGGCTTCCGCCTTTCTCCGCCTGCGGGGCACCAACCGCAGTGTAACCACCGGCACCATGAGCGACAGCGAGGAGGATCTGGGGCCGGAGCTGACCCCGGCGGGTGCCTGCCGCTACTATAGCTCTTTCATGCGTTCCCAGCGGCTGCGGCTGCGGCTGGCGGTGCTGCTGGAAATCCTGCTCTGCTATCTGTCTCTGGGTCTGCCCTTGACGGGGATGCTGCAGCACCTGCCGGTCATGGCGGCGGCCTGCTGCGCTTTGCAGTTTGTCATTCTGCTGCTGTGCCTGGATGTGGTCACCGGCGGCATTCTGAACGCCGCCCGGGGGAAAGTGGGGGCGGAGAGCCTGGCGGTGCTGTCCTGCCTGCTGACCAGTCTGGACGGAATGATCGTTGCCCTGTCCGATTCGGCAGCGCCCCATACGCCGCTGTGCGCCGTGTCCAGCCTGTCGGTGATCGGGGTGATGCTGGCCTCCTTCCTCAGCACCCGGGGGATCCGCAAGGCCCTGCGGGTACCGGCCATCGGCAAGAATTTCTACGCCGTCACTGGGGAGACCAAGCTGCGCCGGGACGAGCTTACGCTGCTGAAATCCCTGCGCTCTGCCAAGGGCTTTGTCCGCCGCACGGAGGAGGCCGCCCCGGATGAGACTTTGTTTAACAAGCTGGGGCCGGTGCTGATCCTGCTGGCGCTGGTATTGAGCGTGATAATTGCGCTGGTGAAAAAGACCTTTGCAGACTTTGTGTTCATTTTCTCCGCCATTCTGGCCCCGGCGGCTCCCTTCTGCGCCCTGCTGGCCTTTGCCCTGCCCTACTTTGTTGGTTCTCTGCGCATCTTCAAATATGGCGCCGCCATTGCCGGTTGGTCCGGACTTTGCGATATCGGCGTCAGCCGGAATCTGATCGTCACCGACCGGGATCTGTTCCCGGAGAGCAGCATTGAGATGGGGCCGGTGCGTATCTTCTCCGATGAATCCACGGAAAAGGTCATTGCCTATGCCGGTACCCTGGTGGCGGCCTCCGGTGCCAGCATTGGCGGCTGCTTTGCCAAGCTGATGGAGGAAAACCACTGCGCCCCCCGCCAGGTGGAGAATTTTGAGGTTCTCTCCGGCGGCGGTCTGAAGGGCATTATTGAGGGCCACGTGGTTCTCTGTGGCGGGACGGAGCTGATGCGTCTGATGAACGTGCGCATCCCCTACCGGCTTACCGACAAAACTTCGGTTCTGCTGGCCATTGACGGCATTCTTTACGGCATTTTCAGCCTGAACTATACGCCGCTGCCCCAGGTTCGCCGGGCGCTGGTGGAGCTGGTGCGTTCCGGGCGGCACCCGATGTTTGCGGTACGGGACTTCAATGTGAACCCGGAAATGCTGCACAACACCTTTGACCTGGCCACCGATGGCTATGACTTCCCGCCCTATGTGGAGCGCTTCGCCATGTCGGAGCCGTCCCAGGGGGACAGCAAGATCGCCGCAGTGATCTGTAATGAGGGGCTTGGCCCGCTGACCGAGGTAGCCGATGTGGGACGCAGTATGTATCTTGCCGTGCGCTTCAACTTGGCAGTGGCAGTGCTGGCGGCAGTGCTGGGCAGCGTTATCGTGTTCGTAAAGCTGCTGACAGCCGGCAGCGTTACCATCGGCTTTCTGCTTCTTCTGCTGCTGGCCTGGGCCATCCCCGTGGTGCTCACCAGTCTCTTTGTAAGCGCCAAACCCTGAGCCAAACCGTTGACAAAGTCCAGTAGGGACTTTTTTGACAAGCTGAATCAGCCGGTGGGTCACCGGCTGATTTTCTTTTTTCTTTATCGGGAAAATCCACGGAAGTCATAAATAATCCACAAATTATTGTTGCCAATCCCTCGCACATCGTGTATAATGATGAATGTTGTAATGGAATTTCATATTTAATGATACAAATCAAACCAAGAGAGGAAGCAACACATGAGCTACGAAACCAAAAACATCCGCAACATTTGCCTTCTGGGCCATGGCAACAGCGGCAAGACCAGTCTTGCTGAGAGCATGCTGTTTGGCACCGGCGCCATCGACCGCATGGGTAAGGTCAGCGACGGCAACACCGTCTGCGACTATGACGCGGAGGAAACCAAGCGCCAGATCACCATTTCCACCGCTGTGGCACCCGTCAATTTCGGCGGCTGCAAAATCAACGTGCTGGACTGCCCCGGCTTCTTTGACTTTGTGGGCGAGGCCCTGGCTGCCATCCGCGCCGCCGAGACCGGCTTCATCCTCTGCTCCGCCAAAGACGGTCTGGCCGTGGGCGCAGAGCGGGCATGGAAATACCTGAAGGCCGCCAACGTCCCCGCCGCTTTCTGCATCTCCAAGTGCGATGAGGAGCACGGCGATTACTTCAAGGTGCTGGATACCCTGAAAGCCAAGTACGGCAGCATTGTCTGTGCCGTCACCATCCCCATGTCCGACGGCACCGGCGTGATCGATCTGGTGCGCAACGCCGCTTACCAGACCAAGGGCGGCAAGACCACCAAGGTGGCTGTCCCCGCCGCCGATGCGGGCAAGGTGGAGGAGCTGCGGGAGGCCCTGATGGAGACCGCCGCCGGCGCCACCGAAGAGCTGATGGAGAAGTACTTTGAGACCATGGAACTGTCCGAGGCCGAGATGGCCGAAGGCATCCGTGCCGGTCTGAAGGATCGCAGCGTGGTGCCCGTGTTCGCCAGCGCCGCCATGGCCGGTGTAGGCACCGAGGCCCTGCTCCAGGGCATTGTGGACTACGTTCCCAATCCCGCCGAGGCAGAGGGCATCGACCCTGCCGGCAGCACCGTTGGCTTTGTGTTTAAGACCATTTCCGACCAGTTCGGCAAATACAGCTTTGTCAAGGTCATGCAGGGCAAAATCACCGCTGATATGTCCCTGCGCAATGTCCGCGCCTCCAGCACCGATAAGCTGGGCCGTCTGTACACCATCTGCGGCAAGAAGACCACCGAGGTGAAGGAAGCCTGCTGCGGCGACATCGTGGCCGTGGGCAAGATGGACTGGAAAACCGGGGACACCGTGTGCGACCCCAAGAATGAGGTAGAGCTGCCCGCTATAGAGATGCCCGAACCCTGCTACTCCATGGCCATCTCCCCCAAGACCAAGGGCCAGGACGACAAGGTGGCCGCCGGTCTGGCACGCCTCAATGAGGAGGATATTTCCTTCAACCTGTTCAACAACGCCGAGACCCGCCAGCAGGTGCTCTCCGGCCTGGGCGACATTCAGCTGGACGTGCTCTGCGCCAAGCTGAAGAGCCGCTTCGGCGTGGAGACCGAGCTGAAGCCCGCCCGCGTGGCTTACCGGGAGAAGATCAAGGGCCGTGTGGAGGCCCATGGCCGCCACAAGAAGCAGTCCGGCGGTTCCGGTCAGTTCGGTGATGTCTGGGTTCGTTTTGAGCCTCAGGACGAGCAGGACGAGATGATCTTTGCCGAGGAGGTCTTCGGCGGCTCCGTTCCCAAGAACTTCTTCCCCTCCGTGGAAAAGGGCCTGCGCAACGCCGTTGTGAAGGGCGTTCTGGCCGGTTATCCCCTGGTGGGCCTGAAGGCCACCCTGTACGATGGCTCCTACCATCCGGTGGACTCCAACGATATGGCCTTCCAGACCGCTGCCCGTTTGGCCTATCAGGATGGCATCCCCAAGGCCAAGCCCACCATTCTTGAACCCATCGGCCTGCTGCAGGTCACCATCCCCGATGAGAACCTGGGCGACATCATGAGCGACATCAGCTCCAAGCGCCGGGGCACCGTGCTGGGCATGAACGCCGAGGACGGCATGCAGACCGTGGAGGCCGAGGTGCCCATGGCAGAGATGAGCTCCTACACCATTGACCTGCGTTCCATGACCCAGGGCCGTGGTTCCTTCACCTGCAAGTTCATCCGCTATGAAGAGGCCCCCGGCAATGTCCAGCAGAAGGTCATCGAAGAGGCCAAGGCACTGGCCGAGCAGGAGTAAGCGTTAAAGAATAGATACTGGCGGCTGTAACAAGCCGCCAGTTTTTAAAAGGACTATGAATAACGGACTTTCAGGAATCAAAAACATCATCTGGGCCTTTGCCATTGTGGTGGCACTGGCCGCGGTGCTGGTGGGCCTGATCACCACCATGGTGCTGGGCTTCGGCGGCCAGCGGCAGGACGGCACCATGTATCTGGGAGAAAGCGCAGGCACCTCCGCCGGTGACCGGCAACGCCCTGATAACGGCGTGGACGGCGGGCTGGAGAACGGCTTCGGCGCTATGGCCCTGCCCGGTTCCCAGGACACGGGGCTGGAATATCTCTTTAACCTGACCTTCCTGTGCGACAGCAGCTTTTCCGCCGTCAACAGCTTCGGCGCCAACTTCGGCAGTACCGCCTCCGCCCAGGTTTGGCTCCCCGCCGGGGGCAGCTTCCCCGCCGCCAACGCTGCCGGCACCAAGATTATTTATCCCAACGACGGCACAGAAAAATCCCCTGCGGACGCCGCCGGTTTATATCAGCCGGCCCGGCTGGTGATCTATCTGGGGGGCGATGGGCTGGGCAGCACCGATCAGGCCAGCTTTACCGCCGGATACCGGGCGCTGGTGCAGGGCATTCAGTCCGCAAGCCCGGAGACGAAGATCATCTGCTGCTCCATTGGCTCCGTTACCACTGCCTATGCCGGGGTGGACGGCTTGACGCCGGAACTGGTGGCCCAGGCCAACCAGTGGATCCAGCAGGTCTGCGCCGATACCGGCGTCTACTTTGCGGATCTGGGTGCCCTTGTAAATGACACCAGCGGCGCCCTCAGCGCCGAATACGCTTCCGCTGATGGCCGCAGCATCAATTCCGGCGGCATCAGCAAGATCATGGAATACTTCCGTATGCACGGGATCTGACCAACGGGATAGGGAAATGAACCCGGGGCTGCTTTTATGGCGGCCCCGGGGCTTCTTTTTCAGAGAAAACCGGGATAAAGTTTATGGTTTGTCTAATATTTTCCTTCTGTTTTATGTTAAGCTAAGGACGCTGGGCAGCCCCTGTTTTTTAGCAAAAGCTGGAACAAAACGCGCTGCCAGCCGTCAAGGTTATGTAAAGCAATTTTGTATGGAAATTTCAGGAGGCCGGCATGAAAAGGATTCTCTTACTACTATTGATCGGATGCTGCCTGATCAGTGCCTGCGGCAAAACGGAGGCAGTGGCGCCAACCGGGGCACCCCTGGCAGCGGCCACCCCCACCGGAGCGGCAGCGCCTGTGCTGCCGCTGGTCAAGGCCAGCACCATGATCCCGGAGCTGTATAAGGAGAAAGCCTTACGGCCCACGGAGGGCAGCGGGGTGTTTCTACTGTGCGCCGACCCGGTGGAGATGAACTCGGGCAGCCATTACGACGCCTATGGGGTCACTGCCGATGGCAGTCTGGAGCAGCTGGAAGAGAAGCTGTTTAACAACGCCTACACCCTGGATGGCAGCCGTTATCATCTTTCCTTTGACTGGGCTGAATTTGACGGTACCAAGGTGATGACCTATGTTCCGGCAGATATGGAGGCCAGTATGCTGTCCCTGTCGGATCAGGGCAGCACAAGCCTGTTCCTGCTCCGCTGGCATACCGGGGAGGATGACACCGTCTATACCTACTATCCGGTACTGCTGGATCTGGAAACGGGAGAACTGACGGACTTTCTGGCAGACTGCCGGCTGGGCAGCCTGAGCCGAATCTGCAATGCCGCCTTCAGTCCGAACCGCAATGGGCTTCTGTTGGCCCAGGAGGGCGGCGCCATATACTACTGCGATTTGGAAAGCGGCACGGTTTACAGCTTGGATGAGCTTTCGGGCCAGCCGGTAAAGGCCTGCACCCTTACCGATGATAAAATTATCTGCTGGAACCAAGGCGGTGAGGGCGGGGGCGTTCTGGGCGACTACTCTTTCTGGAGCATCAGCCTGGCAGATTTTAAGCGGCAGGAAATGCCGGAGCCGGAAAGCGAGCTTGACACATCCGCCCTGCGCTTTGCCCACCTGGCCGGGTTTGACAGTCAGCTGCGGCAGGGCTGCATGTTCTCCGGCAGCCCCTACGCTCTGTGTACCGATGGGAGCGGGCAGACCTATGTGCTGGACATGAAGCAGTGGCAGCTGCGGGCCGTGGAGGGGTACACCCTGCCAGCCTCCAACCTGAGCTGTACCGGCAGTCTGGACGGGCAGCGGCTGCTGCTGAAGGACACCGGCAACAACCGGGCCGCCGTGCTGGACTACCGGGACTGCACCATGGTGCGGCTGGATGCGCAGAACGCCGAGAGGCTGATCTGGTTTGACAGCGACACCGTTCTTGAACAGCCCGGAGACGGAAACTTTTATCTCTATGATTTGAAATAGAACCCTAATCTATATGGTATAACGAATACCCGGTGCAGTGCACCGGGCATTCGTTATGTAGATTTTTTACCGGTTCTCGATCAGATATTTCAGGATCTGCACGGCATTGCTGGCGGCACCCTTGCGGATCTGATCGCCGCAGCACCAGAGGGTCAGGCCCTTGTCATCGGTCACATCCTCACGAATGCGGCCCACCCAGACCAGATCCTGATTGCTGGTGTCTAGAGGTGTGGGATAATTGCGGCCCTGATAGTCCTCGATCAGGCGGCAGCCGGGGAAGGCGGCAATGGCTGCTTTGGCCTGTTCAACGGTGATCTTCTCCTTGGTGCGGACGGTGACGGCAATGGAGTGGGAGCGCATCACCGGCACCCGGACACAGGTGCAGTTCACCTTCAGCTCCGGCAGATGGAGGATGCGCTGGCCCTCGTTCTGCATCTTCATCTCCTCATCGGTATAGAGGTTCTCCAGCTCGTCGCCGATATGGGGGATCACGTTGAGGGCGATCTGGGTGGGGAACACCTTGCACTCCATCTCCCCGCCGTTGACGGCGGCGGCCATCTGGCCCTCCAGCTCGTCAAAGCCGGCTTTGCCCGCGCCGGAAACCGCCTGATAGGTGCAGGCCACCATGGACTGGATGGGAGAGAGCTTTGCCAGGGCGGCCACAGCCATCAGGGTGATGATGGTGGAGCAGTTGGGGTTTGCGATAATGCCGGTGTTATTCAGGGCATCGGCGCCGTTGATCTCCGGCACGATGAGGGGCACCGCCGGGTCAAGACGGAAGGCGGAACTGTTATCGATATACACCGCGCCGCTTTTGACGATGGCGGGGGCAAACTTTTTGGACATGCCGTTTTTCACGGCGCCCAAGACGAAATCCATGCCCTGGAAGCTGTCCTCGGTGGCCTCCTGAATGGTCACTTCCCGACCGTTGAAGACCAGCTTTTCCCCGGCGCTGCGGGCGCTGGCCAGGGGCAGCAGGGTGTCCACCGGGATCTGATATTCTTCCAGCACTTGCAGCATCTGCTGACCCACGGCTCCGGATGCGCCCAGAATGGCAACATTGTATTTCTTCATTTTCATTTCCCTCCAAAAATTATGTTAACCGGCAAAGCTATCGTACAGTACCCGTACCGCCGCCTCGTAATTCTTATTTTCCACGCCCACGATAATGGAAAGCTCATCCGCGCCCTGGGCGATGGTGCGGATGTTGATGCCCTCTTCGCCCAGCGCCTTGAAGATTCTGCCGGAGAAGCCGGGCCGGAAGGTCATCTTGCGGCCCACGGCGGCCACCAGGGCGATGCCGTCCTGCACCTGCAAATCATCCGGGTGGCACTGCTTCTCAATGTCGCCCATGAGGCTGTAGAGGGCGTCTCCCAGAGCGGCGGTAGAGGTCACCAGGGCGAAGGAATCCAGCCCCAGGGTGATGTGCTCCACATTGGCATGATAGCGGTCAAAAATCTCCAGCGTCTGGCGCAGGGTCTGGCTGGCGTTCATGTTCCGCTTATTGACCGTAAGGATGGTGAAATTCTTCCGCCCGGCAATGCCGGTGAGGAAGCGCTCATCCCGCTCCTCCTCTTCGATCTTCTCCACAATGACCGTGCCGGGATGGGCCGGGCAGTTGGTGTTGCGGATGTTCAGGGCGATCCCCTTTTCCTTCACCGGCTGCACCGACTCCTCATGGAGCACCGAAGCGCCCATGAAAGCCAGCTCCCGCAGCTCGGCATAGGTGATGCGTCCAATGGGCTTGGGATCGGTCACAATGCGGGGATCCGCCATCAGGATGCCGGATACATCCGTCCAGTTCTCGTACACATCGGCATCGATGGCCGCAGCGGCCAGGGCGCCGCTGATGTCGCTGCCGCCCCGGGTCATCACCTTGATGCGGCCATTGGGCAGCTTCCCGTAAAAGCCGGGGATCACGATCTTCCCATACTGCTCATAGGCGGCCCGGATGGCGGCATAGGTTTTCTCCCGATCCACCTGGCCGTCATAGGTAAAGAAAACACAGTCCGCCGCGTCCACAAACCGGAAGCCCAGATAATCGGCCATCAGCCTTGAGGTCAGGTACTCCCCCCGGGACACCAGCTCATCGGCGGACATATCCTTGCTCAGGCTCTGCTCCAGCTTGGCCATTTCCGCCCCCACATCGAAGGAGAGGCCCAGGGCGTCCCGGATTTCCCGCAGGCGCTGCTCTATTGTATGAACAATGTCGTCGCATGATACCCCATAGGTCAGATGGGCGTGGCAGAGATACAGCAGGTCGGTGAGCTTATGGTCGCCGCTGCTGCGCTTACCGGCGGCGGAGACCACCACCACCTTCCGGGCGGGGTCTGCCTCCACAATGGCCTTGACCTTTTGAAACTGCTCCACCCCGGCCACGGAGGAGCCGCCGAATTTTGCAACCTTGACCATGGCTCAGCCCTCCAGCGCGGCAAAGAACAGGGAGGCCCCCTCACCCCGGAGGCGGGCGGCCAGCTCATGCATGGCCTTGACGGACATGGGCTTGGTGATCAGCTCGCTGACACCGTCAAGCTCGCTGTAGCTCTTGGCCTCAAAGCAGCCGGTGAGGCTGCTGGGCAGGCGGACATAGTAGCTGTGGAGGCAGGCGCTGTTATCGGCTTTGCCCTCATGGCAGGCCGGGGAGAGCATATGCAGCCGCCCCTTGAGGATGCAGTCCAGATCCCGCAGCACGGCGGAAGCGGTGGGCCAGCGGCCCGCCCCCTGACCCATGAACACCATGGGGCCGGCGCACTTGCCCTCGTACCGGGCCATGTTATAGTTATCCAGGACGCTGCACTCCGGGGCGGAGGCGGGGAACAGCACCGGCTCCACATAGGCATAGACCTTGCCGCCGGCGGCAGGGCCGCACTTGGCCATCAGGCGGCAGCAAAGCCCCCGGGCCTGGATGCGCTTCACATCCTCGGCAGTGATGCTCTCAATGCCCTCATGCATCAGTCCCTCCACCGGCAGCAGGTCATAGGCCACCGCAGCGCTGAGGACGATCTTGCGCAGGGCGTCCAAGCCGGAGACATCGGCGCTGGGATCCGCCTCGGCATAGCCCAGGCGCTGGGCATCGCTTAAAGCCTGGGCATAATCCAGGGAGCGGCGCTGCATGGCGTCCAGCATGTAGTTGGTGGTGCCGTTGAGAATGCCGCCCAGAGAGACGATCCGGTCGCTCTCCACAGCGATGCTGAGATTATGCAGGAAGGGCATGCCCCCGCCGCAGGCGGCACTGAACAGGAAGCCCACCCCGCTCTCTCTGGCGGCAGCCGCCAGCTCGATCCCGTGGGCGGCCACCAGCGCTTTATTGGAGGTAACAAAGTGCTTGCCGGCCCTCAGGGCCGCCATGGCATAGGGAAAGGCCGGCTCAATGCCGCCCATAGCCTCGGCCACCGCCTCTACCCCCGGCTCCGCCAATATGGCCTCCATGCTTGTGCGTTTAAAGGGAGCGTCATCCTTTCCGGGGCGCACCAGAACCGGCCCCTGCTCCAGCCCCTTTGCCTCCGCAAGCATCTCATAAATCCCGGCCCCAACGGTGCCGAAGCCCAAAACAGCAACTTTCATAATAATCTCCATTCTGCCGCATACTGACATTACAAACAGGAATGAAAATCTCCACATGCGGCGGAATGGAGATTTTCGGCATGTGCCGCGGTTGCCGCTTTTGCGGCGAGCGGCACGCCGTTTTTAATAAAGATAGTGTATTTTCACACTATCCTCCTTGTATGTGTCCGTATTTCAGAAACACTTGTTTCTCTTGCTGAGACAGTTTAACATATGCCGCTTTAGATTACAAGTCACATTTTGCCTAAATTTAAGAGAAAAACAACCGGCGGCCATGGGCAATATGCGCCATGGCCGCCGGTTCCGTTTGTCAAAAACTCATTTTTGTATAAGGTATGTGTGATAAATCCCAAACCTTCGGTTCAGTTTCCCATAAAAAAGTCCAGCACATCCATCACATTGTCCGCATCCATGCGGTACAGCTCCGTATAGCCGCAGCTGGAGCAGCTGATGGTTGTGAACCGTTTATTTTGCACGTCAAAAATCTTGGCAAAGTTGCCGCCGGTGGCCTGGAATTGATCCCGGACGCAGTGGGTGCAGCCACACTTGGGGCAGACATATCCTCTCGCTTCCATAGAATTCTCCTTTCTGTATAAATCAGCGGATAATATCCTTGACGAAGGGGCGGCGCTGCACCGGTTCAGGGCTAAGACTATAGCAGTCCCGCAGCAGTTCCGCCGCCTCCGCCGCCTTTCCGGCGCTGGCAGCATGGATGGTAGCCAGGCTCTCCCCTGCTTCCACCCGGTCCCCCACCTTCTTATGGAGCACCAGGCCCACCGACAGGTCGATCACGCTTTCCTTGGTGGCCCGGCCGCCGCCCAGGTGCATGCTCACCAGGCCCACCTGTTCCGCCTCAATGCGGCGGACATAGCCGCTCTCCCGGGCCGGGACTTCCAGCTGTACCGGGGCAGCCGGCAGGCGAGTGGTGTCATAAACATCACGACCGTCCCCTTGCTGGGCAGTCACCATCTGGCTCAACTTTTTCAGGGCACTGCCGTCATAGATGGATTTTTCCAGCATGGCGCGGGCTTCCTCAATGCTGCCGGCCAGACCCGCCTCGGTGAGCATACAGCTGCCCAGGGTCAGGCACAGCTCCAGCAGGTCGCCCCCCTTCTCCCCTTTCAGTACCGAGATGGCCTCCTTCACCTCCAGGGCATTGCCTACGGCCCAGCCCAGGGGCTGATCCATGTCGGTAATGACGGCGGCGCATCTCCGCCCAGCCAGGCGGCCGATGCGGGTCAGGCCCTGGGCCAGGGTACGGGCCTCCTCCTCCGTTTTCATAAAGGCGCCGCTGCCGCACTTTACATCCAGCACGATCACGTCCGCGCCGGAGGCCAGCTTCTTGGACATGATGGAGCTGACGATCAGCGGGATGCTGGGGACAGTGCCGGTGACATCCCGCAGGGCATACAGCTTCTTATCCGCAGGTACCAGATCGGCAGTCTGACCGGCGATGGCAATACCGATCTCATTGACATTTTTGAAAAAAGTCTCCTCATCGATGCCGGTGGTGAAACCGGGAAAGCTTTCCAGCTTGTCTATGGTGCCGCCGGTATGGCCCAGGCCCCGGCCAGACATCTTGGCCACCTTCAGCCCGCAGGCCGCCACCATGGGGCAGAGCACCAGGCTGGTCTTATCCCCCACTCCGCCGGTGGAATGCTTATCCGCCTTCATGCCCTGAATGGGGCTGAGATCCAGGGTCTCACCGGAATTCACCATGGCCATGGTCAGATCCAGGGTCTCCTGATCGGTCATGCCCCGCAGCAGGATAGCCATGCACATGGCGGACATCTGGTAATCCGGAATCTGCCCCTTGGTATAGCCGTCGATCATGAAGTTGATCTCCTGCTGGCTCAGTTCGCCGCCGTCCCTCTTTTTTACGATAAGATCGGTCATCTGCATGGCTGTTTCCTCCCGGTTTTTTCTTATATAATGTTGTATTATACACCACTCCGACCTGTTTCTCAATAGCGGAAGACCAAATATTCCCTTCCGCCAATCCGGCGCAGGTCGGCCCCGGTTGGTGTCCGGCGAAGACTGGCCGGCAGGGCCAGCAAGCGGTAGCCATCCGCCTCCGCCAGCAGGCTGCCATCCCGGCGCTCCCGCCAGAGAAGCCCCGGCCCGGTAATGTCTGGCAGCTCCGGAAGCGGTTCCGGTTCCGGCTTTTCTTCCGGAAGAAGCAGGGCTTCTGGCTCAGCTTCTGCTGGCAGTATGGGTTCTGGCTCCGGCGCATCAGCAGTCAATGTCGCGGCAGGCTGCGGCACCTCGGTTTCTTTCGTTATGTTAACTTCTCTTTGGGGCGGCAGCCTCTGGTCGGAAGCCTGTTCGATCACCGGGGGAAAAGCGGCCAAGTCCCGGCGGCTGAACCGGCGGTGCAGGGTCATGCCCCCCTCCCCGGGCTGTAAAAGGCCTAGATAGGCTTCCTGTCCGCCTCCCTGCACCCAGATGCGCAGCAGCCCTTCCCGCACATGAGTGCTGATCTCCATGCAGGTATAGAGTCCCTGCTGCTCCACGTGCAGCAATCCGGCCTTTTCCCCGCCCAGCAGCAGCGGATAGTCCATATTCTGCGCTCCCTTCAAGCAAAAATCTCCTGCCCAAGTATATGGGCAGGAGACCTGAGATATTCAGTTATGAAGGCCGAAGCTGACGGCCAGGGCATTGTCCACCGCTGTCATGGTGTTTTCATCCAGCTTTCCCATCCGCTCCCGCAGGCGGGATTTATCCAGAGTACGGATCTGCTCCAAAAGGATGACGCTGTCTCTGTTCAATCCCACGCTCTGGGCGGAGAGCTCGATGTGGGTGGGCAGCCGGGCCTTGCCGACCTGGCTGGTAATGGCCGCCGCGATCACGGTGGGGCTGTGCCGGTTGCCGGTGTCGTTCTGGACGATGAGCACCGGGCGCATCCCACCCTGTTCGCTGCCGACCACTGGGCTGAGGTCGGCGTAATAGATATCTCCGCGTTTGACCATGATTGATTCACACTCCGCCTGAATAGTCGCCCATTACATCATATGTAGTGAACAGTAAATAGTCTCACCAGCGGGAGGGAAAAATATACACGGGCCAAATGCCCGTGTATAAAAGTATATAAAATTCCGCATCAAATAATGAAGCCGCCGTCCACGGCGATGACCTGGCCGGTGGTATAGCTTGCCCGGGCCAGATAGAGCACTGTCTCGGCGATCTCCTCCGCCCTGCCCAGGCGGCCCAAGGGAATCTGCTCCCGGGCCAGATCGTCCAAGGTCTCCTGCCCCAGCACCTGCACCATATCGGTATCGATGACGCCGGGGGCGATACAGTTGACCCGGATGCCAGTGGGCGCCAGCTCCGCTGCCAGAGAACGGCTCAAACCGATGATGGCGTGCTTGGTAGAGGCGTAGGCCACCTCGCAGGAGGCGCCATGCTGGCCCCAGATGGAGGACATGTTCACGATGCACCCGGCATGCTCATGGAGCATATGGGGCAGGACAGCCTGGATGGTATTGAAGCAGCCGCCCAGGTTCACGTCAAAAAGCCGCTTCCAGGTCTCCGGCGCGATGTCCTGAAACTGCTCGGGCTTGGCAATCCCCGCATTGTTCACCAAAAGATCCACCGGCCCCAGCTCCCGCTCGATATGGCGAACCATTTCCTTCACGGCTTCGCTGTCGGCCACATCGGCCTGGTGGCATATGACCCGGCAGCCCTCTTCCCGCAGGCGGGCGGCCAGAGCCTGCGCCAGATCCATCCGCTCAACGCAGTTGATGCACACTTTATAACCACTTCTGGCCAGGGCCTGGGCGATAGCGGCGCCGATGCCCCGGGAGGAGCCTGTAACAAGGGCAACATTCATGATTTATACCTCATTCTTCTGTCCCTCATCATGCAGGGACGGTATTCAAATTTTCCGCAATGAGACGGCTGCTGTATTCCGCCAGCTCACGGGTGCTCATGGCCTTTACCTTCTCTGCCGGGATGACCTCCAAAATGTCCAAGTACACATCGGTGGGGCGGCGCAGCACATTTTTCCCCACCTTCTCCGTCCCGCTGACGGCAGTGATGATCAAAGGCGCATTGGCCTTCTGGGCGATCTTGAAGGAACCGGGATGGAAGGGCAGCAGCTGGCCGGTCTTGCTGCGGGTGCCCTCGGGATAGATGGCCATGGAGCAAAGCCCCCGCTTCAGATAATCAGCGGCGGTGAGGATGGTGGTGAGCGCCTTCCGGTCATTCTCCCGGTCGATGGGCAGACAGCCCGCGCCATAGCCGATGCGGCCCAGCACAGGCAGATTCATGTTGCCGGGCTTGGACACAAAGGAAATGTTAAACCGGCGCAACGCCCGGGTGAGAACGATGGGGTCGAACATGGAGCGATGGTTGCAGACCAGCAAAAAGCGCCCCGCCTCCGGCAGCTTTTCCATCCCACGGACATGGGTTCTGACCCAGCAATAGCCGGTAACAAGAAAAGAAGCATAGACGCAGGCACCGCGGCACAGGCCGCTCTGCCGGGCAAGAGGCTTGGAGGGGCTGATAAACCAGGAGGCGACCCAGGCCACCACCAGATAAAACAGGTTCAGCGCAAGAAAGCAGCCAGCAAAAAGCAGCGCGGTTTTCCAAATCACGAACCCGCAGCAGCGCACATAGATAACTGCCGCCCCCACGGCAAGCAGCAGGAAGGCCAGAATCAGCATGACCACAACTCCTTCAAAATGATTCCAGGAAAAGATACTTTATCATTGTACCACGGAAGAATTTTTTTCCAAGACTTATTTCGATTTTTTGATGGAAATTTTACAAATCTTCTTGACGCCGGGGCCGGATGCGATATAATTTCCGTGAGAGGCGATGGATTTGACAGAGGATTTCAGGCTGATTGAAAGAACCGAGGGCATTCCCCAACTGGCGGATTTCTCCCTGGTGCTGGCGGATGGGGCCATGGAGCCGCTGCTGCACCGGGGACAGACGGTGTATGTCAGCTGCCGCGCGGCGCTGGCAGAGCGGGATGTGGGCCTGTTCCTGCTGGATGGGCAGGTGTACTGCCGCCGCTGGTGCGAGGACTATACCGGCGCGCTGGTGCTGCTGGATGGGGCGGAAAAGGGCGCTATCTATCTGAACCGGGAGCAGCGGAAGCGCTGCCTCTGTCTGGGAAAGGTGCTGCTATAAAAACAGGGTGCGGATTTTTCCGCACCCTGTTTTCGTTTATTTTTTCTTCTTCCGGGCAAAGACGCTCATGTCGATGTGATTGGACGTGTCCCCTTCCGCGCGGGTGACGAAATCCCGGGAGGCAAAGCGCCAGCGGCCCTCCACCTTCTGGAAGGTATCCAGCTTCCGATCCACCCAAATGATCTGGGGCAGCATTTTTCCGGTGATGCCCTGCACCACCACGGTATAGGATCTGGCTGTGGCCGTAAGGCCGTCTGCCGCCACTTCGATGATGGGATCAATGCACATATGGCTGGTTTTGGGGGTGCCGTCCTCGTAGCAGACGATGGGCTTGAGGGTGTTCATATAGCCCTTGGGGTCCTTGTGGTAAGTGAGCTTGCCGGAATAGTAAATGTCCGCATCCTTCAGCAGCTCACACACGCCGTCAAAATCTCCGCTGTCAACGAGCCAGCAGTAGGAATAGAGCAGTTTCTGAATTTCATAGACATCATCCATGATGGGCATCCTCCGTATATAATTTTTTGTTATTGAAAATTTTGATCAGAACCGTGGCAAAGAGAGCAATGTACACTGCCAATGATACCCAATACCCCGGCAGTACCGGCTTCAGCATAAACTTCCACTGCCCGGTCATGTTAAACAGGATCTGCCAGCAGCCAATGGCTAACACAGTAGCGGCCACCACGGCAGCAGCGCAGGCCCCAGCCAAAACGCCAAAGCCCCGGCCTGCCGGTGACCACCACAGATACCCCCCGGCCCCCAGCAGGGGGACGCCGAGAAACAGGGCAAAATCGAAGCCATAGCAATAGCCCATAACCCCGGGGTTCCAGGAGAACCAGGGCAGCAGCAGGCAGAGCCCAGCAAGAACAGGCAGGAGTTTTACAGCGTTCCTTTTTTTCATCATTTCCCTCGCTACATAAAAACCGCAGGAAGTCCCTGCGGTTTCAAGTCGTTGACAAAGTCATAATGACTTTGTCAACGAAAAGACTTGCACTTCATTCGATGCCTCAATGTGCGCCATAGGCGCACATTTCGACACTCATTCCGTGAGAAGTGTTTTCTGCGACGCACCGGTCGTCGCAGAAAACGATTGAAATTCTTTTTTCGCTGCGGCGAAAAAACTCTGCGAGGCTTTGTCTACAGGCTGAAACCGCATCCCATGCAGTTCTTATTGTTACTTGTTGAGATAGCTCTTCAGCAGTTCCTGCAAAAGCTCGTCCCGGTCGATGCGGCAGATGAGGGTGCGGGCGTTGTTGTAGTTGGTGATATAAGTCGGATCCTCAGAAAGAATATAGCCCACGATCTGATTGATGGGGTTATAACCCTTTACCATGAGGGAGTTATACACGGACGACAAGATTTCTCGCATCTCAGCCTTATTGTCTACAGCCGCGAATTTTCTGGTTGCATCTTCCATGACTTTCCCCTCCTTCTTTTTCTCTATTGTCTCTATTATACCAAAATCTCTTGGCAAGTAAAGTCGAAACAGCGGAGAAAAACGTTAAGAATTATTAAATTTTCGCCGAAACTGTTGATTTTTTTAAAATTAGCTCAGCGCATGACGGCACCGAATTCTTTTGCCAGGGCGGCCAGCACAGCCTTGACCGTCTCTTCCGCATGGTCATCGGTGAGGGTCTGGTCGTCGGAGCGCATGGTCAGGGAGAAAGCCACGGACTTCTTGCCCTCGGCAATGTGGTGGCCGGTATAGACATCGAAAAGGTCACAGCCCTTGAGGTACTTGCCGCCGTTTGCCAGGATGCAGTCGGTCAGCTTACCAACAGGAATATCCCCGTCGCAAACCACGGCAATGTCCCGGGTGACAGAGGGGAACTTGGGCAGGGGCGCATACACCGGGATGCCGCCCTTCCGGGCGAAGATCGCCTCAAAGCGCAGCTCGGCACAGTACAACTCCGCGTCCACGCCGTAATTCTTGGCCACTTCGGGATGGATCTGGCCCAGAACGCCGATCTCCGTTTCTCCTGCGTACACCTTGGCACAGCGGCCGGGATGATAGGATGGATTGGCAGACTCCGCCTCGAAGCTGAGTTTGCCCACAGCCAGGTCATTCAGCAGGGCCTCCACCCAGCCTTTGAGACGGAAGAAGTTCATCCCCGGCCCATAGGCGCCCAGAGAGACGATTTTGGGTTCATCGGCCATGCCGTCGGGCCGCGGGAGATAGATCTTGCCGATCTCATACAGGGCGGCGGAACGGTTGCGGTAGTTGTAGTTGCGGCTGAGAATTTCCAGCATGGAGGGCAGGACGGTGGTACGCATGATGGAGGTATCCTCCCCCAGGGGGTTGAGGATGCGCAGGCTCTGGCGCAGGGGGGAGTCCGCCGGCATACGGATCTTGTCATAATAGCTGGGGCTGATGAAGGAATAGGTGATGATCTCATCCATGCCCAGACTGCGGCAGGTCTGGCCGATCTGGCGCTCGCACTGCTGCACGGGGGTGAAGCCGCCGCTGGTGGTGTTGCCGCCGGCAAAACGGATGGGGATCTCATTATAACCATAGAAGCGGGCCACTTCCTCGGCAATGTCGGAATAATGCTCCACATCGCCGCGCCAGGAGGGCACATGGATGATGTCCCCCTCCAGCGTAAAGCCCAGATCCAGCAAAATTTTGCGCATGGCGGCCTCATCGATCTCAGTCCCCAGCAGGGCGTTGATCTTCTCCGGCTCCAGCTTCAGGGTGGTCTCCTTCAGGGCCTTGGGCACCACGTCAATGACGCCCTCCACTACTTCGCCGCAGCCCAGCAGCTCGATCAGCTCGCAGGCCCGCTCCACGGCCTTATAGGTGTTCTGCACGTCCAGGCCCTTCTCGTAGCGGGAGGAGGCATCGGTGCGCATGCCCAGGGCGGTGGCGGTGCGGCGGATGGAGGTGCCGTTGAAGTTGGCGCTCTCAAAGAGAACCATGGCGGTGTCGCCCTCGATTTCGCTGTTGGCGCCGCCCATGACACCGGCCACGCCCACAGGCTTGTCGGTATCGCAAATGCAGAGCATGGAGGGAGAGAGCTTGCGCTCATTGCCGTCCAGGGTCTGGATGGTCTCCCCTTCTTTCGCCAGGCGGACATGGATCTCCTGATTGTTGACGCAGCTAAAGTCAAAGGCGTGCATGGGCTGGCCGTACTCCAGCATCACATAGTTGGTAATATCCACCACGTTGTTGATGGGGCGCATACCGGCGTTGCGGATGCGCTCCCGCATCCATGCGGGAGAGGGAGCGATCTTTACGTTCTTCACCATGCGGGCAGTATAGCGGGGGCACAGCTCCGGCTCCTCCACCACAATTTTTACCATATCGGCAATGTTGCCCCCGGCGGTGGCCTTTACCACCGGCTCATGGAGCTTCAGCTCCTTGCCGAAGGTGACGGCGGCCTCCCGGGCCAGGCCGATCATACACAGACAGTCCGGCCGGTTGGGGGTGATTTCAAACTCCACCACGTGGTCATCCATGCCCAGCAGTACCGCCACATCGTTGCCGGGCCGGCAGTCCTCGTTGAGGATGAAGATGCCATCAGGAATGCAGTGGGGGAACTCCCGCTGCTCGGCCCGCAGGTCGTCCAGAGTGCAGACATGATCCTTACCGGTGTCATAGGCCAGCAGGTCGCCCACATGGATGTTCTGGCAACCGGTCTCCGTCTCCGTTTCGGCGGCGCCGGTGTTCAGGCGCAGCTTATAGCGGGCATAGCCCACGGTCTCCACCGCGGTGACCTGGGCGGCCAGCACCTTGCCGAAGATTTTGTCCCCGGCCTGGATGTCGGCGGCGATGGAGGGCTTGGCCGGATCGATGGGGTGATAATCCCCCAGGATGGCCGCCGCCTGGATGGCGGCATAAGGGAAGTCATGGGTGGTAACATTCAGCTCTTTCAGGGAACAGAGCATACCATTGGAGGGGACACCCCGCAGCTTGCCCTTGGTGATCTTCACCCCGCCGGGCAGCAGGGAATTATGCAGGGCGGCGGGCACCAGGTCGCCCTCATGGACGTTCCAAGCCCCGGTGCAGATCTGCACCGGCTCGCTTTCCCCGATGTCGATCTGGCAGACCAGCATATGGTCGGAATTGGGGTGCTTCTCCAGCTTGATGATGCGCCCCACCTTCACGTTATGGATGCTCTTGCTCAAATCCTCGGTGACCTCCACCTTGGAGCCGGAGATGGTCATGGCCTCGGCAAAGGTCTTGTCATCATATTCATTCAGGCTCAGATCCACAAACTCATTGAGCCATTTTCTGGAAAGATTCATCTTCTCTTGCCCTCCTTAGAACTGCTCCAGGAACCTGATATCATTCTCGAAGATCAGGCGCAGGTCATTGATCTTATACTCGCCCATGGCCAGGCGCTCCAGCCCCATGCCAAAGGCCCAGCCGGAATATACCTCCGGGTCGATGCCGCAGCCGGAGAGCACCTTGGGGTGCACCATACCGGCGCCCAGCACCTCGATCCAGCCCTCGCCCTTGCAGGTGGGGCAGCCCTTGCCGCCGCACTTGTGGCACTGGATATCCATCTCACAGCTGGGCTCGGTAAAGGGGAAGTGGTGAGGGCGGAAGCGGGTGACGGTGCCCTCGCCGTAGATTTTCTCCACCACCAGGTTCAGGGTAGCTTTCAGGTCAGCCATGGTAATCCCCTTGTCGATCACCATACCCTCGATCTGGTGGAACATGGGGGAATGGGTGGCGTCCACCTCGTCCTTCCGGTAGACCCGGCCGGGGGCGATCATGCGGATGGGCAGGCTTTTCTGCTCCATGGCGTGAACCTGCATGGGAGAGGTCTGGGTGCGCAGCAGGATCCTGCCATCCTCACTGAAATAGAAGGTATCCGTCCAGTCCCGGGAGGGGTGGCCCTCATCGATGTTCAGCTTGGTGAAGTTATACTCCGCCAGCTCCACCTCCGGGCCGTCCACGATCTCAAAGCCCATACCCACAAAAATGTCCTTGATCTGATCCAGCACGTTATACATGGGGTGTTTGTGGCCCAGATGCACCGGCTCCCCGGGCAGGGTCACGTCCAGAGCCTCGCTTTTCAGCTTCTGCTCCAGCATAACCGAGGACAGCTCGCTCTTGCGCTTTTCAATGGCCGCCTCAATATCGCTGCGCAGCTGGTTTGCCAGCTGGCCCATGGCCGGCCGTTCCTCGGCGGACAGGCTGCCCATCTGCCGGAGGATGCCGGTCAGCTCCCCCTTCTTGCCCAGGTACTTTACCCGCAGCGCTTCCAGCAGCTCCGCATTGTCACAGTCCAGAATCGTCTGGATGGATGACGCTCTCAATGCCTGCATCAGTTGTTTCATGTCTCATTCTCCTGTAAAAAAATAAGCCCCCGTCTCTGAATCCTCAGGGACGAAAGCATGACTTCCGTGGTACCACCCACATTCGGCACCGCAAGGCGATACCGCACTCTCGGCGCTTAACGCGCGCCCCACGCCGGGGATTGGCCGGTGCTCCCGGGCGAACCAAGCGGCCTTACCCCAGAGGGCTTACAGCCGGTGACCCTCATTCTCTGCTGGGTAAAAAACGCGCTATTTTCCCGTTCACAGCAATAACTCATTCAATGTAACACAGTTTCCCGTTTTTTTCAAGAGGAATTTGACTATTTCCCGCCCAGTGATTATAATAGCGAACAAGACGTATAAGTCCCGGGGACAAAGCATAAATTCAAGCATAATGAATTCGGAGGAGACTATGAAGAAATTATGCCTGAGTTTGACCCTGTGTCTGTGCCTTTTGATGAGCGGCTGCGGCGGGCGGGAGTTTGCCAAGGCCAGGGACAACATGGCCCAGCGGCTGGCGGAAGCGGAATGCCTCAGCTTCACCGCTAACCTCCGGGCCGAGTATGAACAAAAGACCGCCCGCTTCACCCTCAGCTACTATGAGGACGCAGACGGCGGCAAGGTGACGGTGCTGGCCCCCCAGCTGATCGCCGGGGTCACCGCCCGCATCCAGCCCGGCAGCACCAGCCTGGAGTATGACGGGGTGTGCCTGGGCACCGGGGAACTGGACGATTTCGGTCTGTCCCCCATGTCCGCCCTGCCCATGCTGGTACAAGCGCTGCGGGACGGCGGCATGAATTCCGGCTGGACGGAGAGCGGCAGCACCGTTCTGGAGCTGCAAAGCACCGATGAACTGCGCTGCACCGTCTGGTTTGACGCCGCCACCATGGTGCCCCGGCAGGCAGAGCTCAGCAGCGACGGCCGGGTGAAGGTCTTTGCGGAGATCAGCGATTGGCAGGAGGGGCCTGCCCCTGCTGCCCCGGAAGAAACAACGGAGTAAAAACAATGAACGATTTACAAAAGAGAACCTGGGCCGAGATCCTTCTGGACAACATTCGCCATAACTATCAGGCCATTCGCGCCGCCCTGCCAGCGGGCTGCCGTTTTCTTGGGGTGGTGAAGGCCGATGCCTATGGCCATGGCGCCTTGACGGTGTCCCGGCTTTTGCAGGAGGCGGGGGCGGACTATCTGGCCGTCTCCTGTCTGGATGAGGCGCTGGAGCTGCGGCAGGGCGGCGTCACCATGCCCATCCTGATCCTGGGCCACACGCCGCCGGAATACACCGGCACCCTGATCGCCATGGACATCACCCAGACCGTCACCTGCCTTGCCAAGGCGGTGGAATATTCCGCAGAGGCGGTGAAGCTGGGCCGGGAGCTGAAAATTCACATCAAGCTGGACACCGGCATGTCCCGCCTGGGCTTTCTCTGTGCCGGAAGCTATTTTGATGAGGGCGTGCAGAACGTGATCGACTCCTGCCGTCTGCCGGGCCTGATCCCCGAGGGGATCTATACTCACTTTGCCGTCTCCGATGAGCCGGGTGAGGATTGCCGGGAATACACCCTGGGGCAGTTCCGCCTGTTTCTGGATGTGATCCGGGCCGTGGAGCAGCGGGGCGGGATCACCTTTGCCCTCCGCCACTGTGCCAACAGCGGCGCGGTGGTAAACTATCCGGAGATGGCGCTGGACATGGTGCGCCCCGGCCTGCTGCTCTATGGCTACGGGGACGGCGGGAAGCTGGGCCTGCGGCCCTGTATGCGCCTGGTGACCACGGTGAGCACCATCAAGTTTTATGAGCCTGGCACCGCCGTCAGCTATGGCCGCCGCTTTGTCACCCAGCGGCGCACCCGCATGGGGGTGCTGGCCATCGGCTATGCCGACGGGCTGCCCCGGATCGCCGGGAACCAATGCAGCTTTGCCGCCGGGGATGGCCTTGCCCCCCAGCGGGGGAGCATCTGCATGGATATGTGCATGGTGGATCTGACGGAGCGGCCGGAGGTGGATGTGGGCAGTCCGGTGGAGCTGTTCGGCGATAGGTGCAGCATCTACCAGCTTTCCGACGCCGCCGGTACCATCCCCTATGAATTGCTCTGCGCCGTGTCCAAACGGGTGCCCAGAGTGTATCTGTGAGAAATGTATAAATACCACAAACGGTCAGGCAAAATGCCTGACCGTTTGTGATTAGGAGAAGCAATTACTTGCGAACCAGATACTTGCGCATATCCAGGGAGCAGGCAGCCAGAATGATGCCGCCCTTGATGATGTACTGCAAGCTGGGGTCGATGCCCAGCATGTTCAGAGCCACAAAGATGATGCGCAGTACGAACACGCCCAGGACGATGCCGCTGATCTTACCGGTGCCGCCGACGAAGGAGACGCCGCCGATGACGCAGGCCGCAATGGCATCACACTCATAGTTCAGGCCGGTGGCCTGGGTGATGGAGCTGATGCGGGCGCCCTCGATAAAGCCGGTGAAGCCGTAGAGGGCGCCGGCCAGGGTGTGAACCAGAACAGTGGTCCAGAACACGTTGACGCCGGAAACACGGGCGGCCTCGGCGTTGGAGCCCACAGCAAACATGTTCTTGCCGAAGGTGGTCTTGTTCCAGACAAACCACATCAGCGCGGTGAGCAGGATGGCGTAGAACACATACCAGGGGATGGAGATGGTGCCGTACTTGGCCGTCTCAAACTTCAAAAACGGGGAAGAAACGATGGCCTTATACTCATCGGACAGGCCGGAAACAGGCTGGCCGTTGTTGCCGTTGAGCATGAAGAACAGCAGGATCAGGCCGTAGGTGATAAGCTGGGTGGCCAGGGTGACGATGAAGGGGTGGAGGCTGAACTTGGCCACAAAGAAGCCGTTAATGAAGCCGATGATGGCGCCCACCACCAGAACCATCAATACCACCAGCAGGATCCAGCCCGGGGTGATGGCCGGCAGGCTCTGGAACATTCTGCGGGAAATCTCACGGCTCTGGAGCATGGTACCGGCGATGGCGGCGGTAAGGCCAACCACACGGCCGGCGGAAAGGTCCGTACCGGTGAGGACGATACACCCGCCAATACCCAGTGCCATGGGCAGAGAGGCGGCGGCCAGGGAGACGATATTGACAATGGAACCGGGTTTTACGAAGTTGCTGTTCTTGATCGCGGTGTAGATGATGAAAATCACCATCAGTATGTAAAGCGCGTTATTGAGCAGGCCGTCGGACCAGAAGCGGCGCTTATCCTTGCTGTCCAGCTTTCTGTATTCCTCGGCCGTGCGCTGAAGTCTTGCTACAGGATTATTCATGCTGCGGCCCTCCCATTAAACATATTTCGCTGCCAGAGTCATTATCTCTTCCTGGGTGGTGGTTCTGGCATCCACCTCTCCGGCCAGACGACCGCCGGACATGACCAGAATCCGGTCACAGATCCCCAGCAGCTCAGGCATTTCGGAGGATACCACCAGCACGGTCTTGCCCCTGCTGGCAAGGTCAAGAATCAGCTGGTAGATCTCATACTTGGCGCCCACGTCGATCCCGCGGGTGGGTTCATCCAGCAAAAGCACTTCCGGCTCTGTCAGCAGCCAGCGGCCAATGATGACCTTCTGCTGGTTACCGCCGGAGAGGCTGCGGATCTTCGTGCTCTGAGACGGCGTCTTGGTACGCATGGAGTCAATGGACCACTGGGTGTCCTTCTTCATGGACTTGCTGCTGAGCCAGAGGCCGAAGCGCAGATGCTTCTTCAGGCTGGATATCACCGTGTTCTCCCGGATATCCAGGATGGAGAAGATGCCGGTGGCACGGCGCTCCTCTGTCAGCAGGGCAAAGCCGTTTTTGATAGACTCCCCAGGGTTCCGGTTCAGACAGGGCTTGCCGTCCAGGGTGATGGTGCCGGACTTTCTGGTGGCCTCACCGAAGATGTTCTCCAGGGTCTCGGTACGGCCGCTGCCGTCCAGTCCCGCAAGCCCCAGCACCTCGCCCCGGCGGGCCTCAAAGGACACATCCTTCAGCAGGGAATACTGGGCCGTGAGATTTTCCACCTTGAGATAGACATTGCCGGGCTTGTTGGTCTTGGGCGGGAACTGATTGTTCAGCTCACGGCCCACCATCAGGCGGATAATGTCGTTCATCTCCAGCTCGGCGGCGGGCTTGGTGGCCACATGGGTGCCGTCGCGCATGACGGTGATATAATCGGAGATGCGTTTGATCTCCGCCATCTTATGGGAGATGTATATAATGCCCATGCCCCGGTCACGGAGCATGTTGATGATCTTAAACAGGTGCTCCACTTCTTCCTCGGTGAGGGAGGAAGTGGGTTCGTCAAACACAATGACCTTGGAATTGTAGGAGACAGCCTTGGCAATCTCCACCATCTGGCGCTGGGAGACGGGCATGGTGCTCATGATCCGGTGGGGATCCACATCGATCTCCAGCTCCTCAAAGATGGCCTTGGTGTCCTGCAGCATTTTTCTTTCGTTTACCATGACGCCGCCGATCATGGGGTAACGGCCCAGCCAGAGGTTATCCATGACTGAGCGCTTGAGGGCCTGGTTCAGTTCCTGATGCACCATGGCCACGCCGTTATTCAGCGCCTCCTTGGAGCTTTTGAAGTTGACCTCTTTCCCTTCAAGATAGATATGTCCACTGTCCTTGGCATAAATGCCGAAAAGGCACTTCATAAGGGTGGACTTACCGGCGCCGTTTTCTCCCATCAGCGCATGAACCGTTCCCCTTTTCAGTTCAAAGGAGACTCCGTCCAAAGCCTTGACGCCGGGAAATGTCTTGGTGATATCCGTCATTTTCAGGAGGATATCCTGCTCCATACCTTTTCCCTCCCGTTATACTTAATGATGGGGCAGCCGCTGGTGCGGCTGCCCAGCTTGTCAAAAAAACTCCCGGGGAGTTTTTGACTGCGCTTTCCCGCCGGGCATTTTGACGATGCAAAATGCCGCTTCGCCCGGGCTGCGCCCTGCGGCGGGCCATTGTATCACGAGGCGGGCCTTGCCCCCTCGTGCTCCCCTGCTGCACAATCACGCAAATCTCTGACCGAAGTTCTATGACAGGCGTAGGGCAGCCGCTGGTGCGGCTGCCCCTTAATGTTGCTGAATATGGATTATGCGGTGAAAGGAGCGTAGGCCACGAAGAGCTTGTTGGCAATGCCCTCAGCCACGGTGTACATGTCGGCAGAACCGGCAACAGCAGCGATGGCGTCGGTCATGGCAGTGCCTTCGCCCACAGCAGCGGCGACCTCAGCAATGGCCTTGGCCATGCCCTCGGCGTCCTGCTTGACGGTACCGGTCATCTTGCCGGCAGCAATCAGATCCTGTGCGGAAGCGGTGGCGTCAACGCCAAAGACGGGGATGGTCTTGCCGCCGTCGCCCAGGTTGAAGCCGGCGGTCTCCAGTGCGGAGATGCAGCCCTCAGCCATGTTGTCGTTGTTGCAGATAATCAGCTCGATCATGTTGCCGTTGGCCTCGTTGTACTGGGCCAGGTTGGTGTTCATGTAGTCGGTAGCGGCCTGAGCGGACCAGGAACCCTGCAGGTCTACCTGGTACTTGGAGCTGTTGGCAGCGTCAAAGTACTCCAGAGCGGGCTTACCGGCAGCGGTCAGGACTGCGTCAGCGTCCTCAACGCCGTACTGGGTGCGGTAGATGGCCTCCACGTTGGCCTCATCGCCCTTGAACATGGCATAGGAGATCACGCCGTCGCCGTTGAGGTCAACGGTGTCGTAGTTGGCAAGCAGGTAGTCGCCAACCATCTTGCCCTGCAGGTGGCCAGCCTCGGGAGCATCGGTGCCGATGAAGCAGATGCCGTCGTTGGCGCCCAGAACGGTGCCTTCCTCGCCGTCGTTCTCAATGGCGCGGTTGAAGAAGATCACGGGGACACCGCCGGCCATGGAGATGATCTCGTTGGCAACGTCGGTGGAGCCGGAGGTGACCATGTTGACGATCAGCAGGTTGCAGCCGTTCTGCAGAGCGGTGTTAATGGTCTCGTTCTGGGTGGTCTGGCTGTTGTTGCCGTCATAGTCGGTGAAGTTGATGCCCTTGGCAGTCAGCTCAGCGTCCAGAGCGGTACGGACAGAAGAAATGTAGGTGTCGGCGTAGGTGTAGTAGAACACACCCACGTTCAGGGCGGCGGCCTCAGCAGGAGCCTCAGCAGGAGCCTCAGCGGGAGCCTCGGCAGCGGGAGCCTGGGTGGCGGCAGGGGCGCTGGAGCCGCCGCAGGCGGCCAGAGCAAACACCATGGTCAGAGCCAAAAGCAGTGCAAGTAACTTTTTCATTGTGCAATTTCCTCCATAAAAATTTTTTGAGAACGAGCCTTATGGCCTCGCAGGATAATTGTACCAAATCTATTTTAAATTGCAATATCCATATCTACAGAAAAATCGTAAAATTTTTCGTTACTCCGTCTTTTTATACGAAAACGCTTGCTGCTTTTTGTTGAAGTTGCATACCTTCCCTTTTCGAGGCGGAGGGCTGTTTCGTCTCCGTATCCGGAGAAATCTCCATTTGAAATTTACCGCCGGCCCGGCTATAATAGGAGCACCTGCCCAGTCAGGAAAGCAGTGCAAAGGAGAAGGCGTATGGCCAGGGTATATGCTATCAAGGATTTTGCGGCCCCGGAATTGGACGTGTATGCAAGATTAACAGAGAATCAGCTGGTAAACCGGGCAGACCCGAAAAACGCCCTGTTTATTGCGGAAAGCCCGGTAGTCATTCAGCGTGCTCTGGACGCGGGTTGTGTTCCGGTATCCCTTCTCATGGAGGAAAAGCACGTGGACGGCAAGGGCCGGGAGCTGATCGCCCGCTGCGGCGATGTGCCGGTATATGCCGCCAGCCTGGAAATCCTCACCCGGCTCACCGGCTTTCATCTCACCCGGGGGGTGCTCTGCGCCATGCGGCGGCCAAAACTGCCGGATTACCGGGAGGTCTGCGCCGGTGTCCGCCGGGTCGCCGTGCTGGAAAACGTGATGAACCCCACCAATATTGGGGCCATCTTCCGCTCCGCCGCCGCCCTGGGCATGGATGCGGTGCTGTTGACCGCTGCCGGTTCCGACCCGCTGTACCGCCGGGCCATCCGGGTCAGCATGGGAACGGTGTTCCAGGTGCCCTGGGCCTATCTGCCGGAGGGGGAAGACTGGGTACCGGCCCTGCGGGCGCTGGGCTTCAAGACGGCGGCCATGGCCCTGCGGCAGGATTCGGTGCGGCTCAGTGACCCGGCCCTGAACCGGGAAGAGAAGCTGGCCATTGTCCTGGGCACCGAGGGGGACGGGCTGGCAGGAAGCACCATCGCCCACTGCGATTATACCGTCTGCATCCCCATGGCCCACGGGGTGGACTCGCTGAATGTGGCCGCCGCCAGCGCCGTGGCCTTTTACCAACTGGGCAGCATGAACCGCTGAGGAGGAGAACGGATGGACAAGGCAAAGCGTCTGGAGGCTTTCGAGCGGATGCTCGCAGCCGTTGAGGAAAATTACGCCGGGATCCTGGCAAAAATGGAAGCGCTGAAATCCCAGGGGAAGGAAAAAAGCGCCACATACCGCCAGCTCATGGGGAACAAGCTGATGGTTAAAGATATTCTCTCCCTCTATGAGTTATATGGGCTTAGAGCGAAAGAGCAATAAATTTCATTATTTGTTAGTTGATAAACAGTTTACGAAATGCTAGTATCATAGAAATTGCCGGATGATTCAAAGCCTTGGATTATCGAACTGTTTTTGTGTTCAGGAGGATGAACCTATCATGTTGCGCTATCGAGCCGGGATCGACATCGGCTCAACCACGGTCAAACTTGTAATTCTTGACGAAAATGACAGTGTTGTCTTTAGCGATTACCGCCGCCACCGGGCCCACACCCAGGAGACACTGACGGCGCTTTTGCAGGATGCCCGGCAGATCACCGGGGAATGTGAACTGCTCTGTGGGATCACCGGCTCCGGCTCCATCAATCTGGGCAAGGCTCTGGATATCAAATTTGTGCAGGAGGTCGTGGCGGTGGCCACGGCCTTACAGCATACTGCACCCCAGACCGATGTGGCCATTGAGCTGGGCGGAGAGGATGCCAAGATCATCTATTTCACCGGCGGTCTGGAGGAACGGATGAACGGCGTCTGCGCCGGGGGGACCGGCTCCTTCATCGACCAGATGGCCTCCCTTTTGCAGACCGATGCCGCCGGGCTCAATGCCGAGGCGGCCAACTACCGGCAGATTTACCCCATTGCCGCCCGCTGCGGCGTGTTCGCCAAGACGGACATCCAGCCGCTGATCAACGAGGGGGCCACCAAGGCAGATCTGGCCGCCTCCATCTTTCAGGCAGTAGTAAACCAGACCATCTCGGGCCTTGCCTGCGGCAAGCCCATCCGGGGCTGCGTGGCCTTTCTGGGCGGCCCGCTGCACTTCCTGCCGGAACTGAAAAAGGCCTTTATCCGCACCCTGAAGCTCACCGATGAGACAACGGTCGACCCGGAGAATTCCCACCTCTTTGCCGCCATGGGGGCGGCCTTGGAGGCAGAGGACGCCCGCTGTCAGGATATGGATGAACTGATCCGGCGGCTTCGGAGCGGCGTGGCAATGAATTTTGAACTCAAGCGCCTGCCGGCCCTGTTTGCCTCTCAGGCAGAGTATGAGGCTTTCTGCCGCCGCCATGGGCAGGCAGTGGTACATAAGCAGCCGGTGGAAGACTACAGCGGCGGCTGCTTTCTGGGCATTGACGCCGGCTCCACCACCACAAAGCTGGCGCTGATCGGCGAGGAGGGCCAGCTGCTTTGGTCCTTCTACGCCAACAATCAGGGCAACCCCATAAAGACCGCCATGGAGGCGGTGGCCGCCCTGCGTGACCGGCTGCCGGAGGGGGCGCGCATCCTTCGCTCCTGCTCCACCGGCTACGGCGAGGCCCTGTTGAAATCCGCCTTTGCCCTGGACGAGGGGGAGGTGGAGACCATCGCCCACTGCACGGCGGCGGCCTTTTTTGACCCCCAGGTGGACTGTGTGCTGGACATCGGCGGGCAGGACATGAAGTGCATCAAGCTGAAAAACCATTCAGTGGACACCGTGCTTCTGAACGAGGCCTGTTCCTCCGGCTGCGGCTCCTTTATTGAGAACTTTGCCAATTCCCTGGGCTACAGTGCGGAGGGCTTTGCCCGGGAGGCACTGTTTGCCCCCACCCCGGTGGATCTGGGCACCCGCTGCACCGTGTTCATGAACTCCAACGTGAAGCAGGCCCAGAAGGAAGGTGCGGGCGTTGCGGACATCTCCGCCGGCCTTGCCTATTCCGTCATCAAAAACGCCCTTTATAAGGTCATCAAGCTGACCGATCCGGCCCAGCTGGGACAGCACATCGTGGTGCAGGGCGGTACCTTCTATAATAAAGCGGTGCTGCGGGCCTTTGAGCAGATCGCCGGGGTAGAGGTCACCTGCCCGGATATCTCCGGCATCATGGGCGCTTTCGGCGCGGCCCTCATCGCCCGGCAGCGGTATAAAGGCCAGGAGAGCGGCATGCTGCCCCTGGAGGAGATCATCAGCCTCAGCTATACCACTGCCACCGCCCGCTGCGGCCGCTGCGGCAACAACTGCCTGCTGACGGTGAACAAGTTCCCCGGCGGCCGGCGGCACGTCACCGGCAACCGCTGTGAGCGGGGCCTGGGCGGTGCCGGGACGGAGCGGGCCCCCAATATGGTGGAATACAAACAGCAGCGGATGTTTGCCTATCCGCCGCTGGAAAACGCCCCCCGGGGCGTCATCGGCATCCCCCGGGTGCTGAACATGTGCGAGAACTATCCCTTCTGGGCCACCTTCTTCAAGGCCCTGGGCTTCCGGGTGGCACTGTCCCCCTTCTCCTCCCGGAAGCTGTACCAGCTGGGCATGGAGTCCATCCCCAGTGAGTCGGAGTGTTACCCGGCGAAGCTTGCCCACGGCCATGTGCAGTGGCTCATCGACCAGGGGATCACAACCATTTTCCACCCCTGTGTGTTCTATGAGCGTCAGGAGACCCCGGGGGCCCAGAATCATTATAACTGCCCTGTTGTGGTGTCCTACCCGGAGAACCTGAAAAACAACGTGGAGGCCGTGGCAGACGGGGAGGTGCGCTATATCCGGCCCTTCATCGCCTTCACCTGCCAGCGGGTGGCAGCCGACAGGCTGGTGAAATTGTGCAAAGAGGAGTGGGACATTCCCGAGCAGGAGGTACGCCAGGCGGTGAAGCTGGCCTGGGCAGAGCAGCAGCGGGCCAAGGACGATGTGCGCGCCCAGGGGGCAAAGCTTCTTCGCCGGATGGAGGAAGAAGGCGGTCGGGGCATTGTGCTGGCCGGGCGCCCTTACCACATTGACCCGGAGATCAACCACGGCATTCCGGAGCTGATTGCCTCCTATGGGCTGACGGTGTTAACTGAGGACAGCCTGCCCATCGACTTTGTGCCGGGCCGCCCGGTGCGGGCCAACGATCAGTGGGTCTATCATTCCCGGCTATACACGGCGGCGGAATTCGTCGCCCACCGGGACGATCTGGAGCTGATCCAGCTCAACTCCTTCGGCTGCGGCCTGGATGCGGTGACTACCGACCAGGTGGCGGAGATTCTGGAGGGGGCCGGCAAGCTGTACACCGTGCTGAAGATCGATGAGGTGAATAACCTGGGCGCCGCTCGCATCCGTATCCGCAGCCTGATCGCCGCCATGAACCTGCGCCGGGAGCAGGGCATCCATGCCGCCCCGGCCGGCAGCGGCTATCACCGGGCGGTGTTCACCCAGCAGATGCGGAAGGAGCGCTGGACTATCATCGCCCCCCAGATGAGTCCCATTCATTTTGACCTGCTGGAGCCGGTGTTTCGCAAGCACGGCTACAACGTGGTGATCCTGGATAACGACAACCGCTCCGCCATTGACACGGGGCTGAAATACGTAAACAACGATGCCTGCTTCCCGGCCATGACCGCCGTGGGCCAGATCATGGAGGCAGTGCTCTCCGGCCGCTATGATACCGACCGTCTGGCCATCGCCATGACCCAGACCGGCGGCTGCTGCCGGGCCAGCAATTATGTGGGCTTCATCCGCCGTGCCCTGGATAAGGCGGGCCTGTCCCATATCCCGGTGATCTCCGTCAACGCCAACGGCATGGAGAAAAACCCCGGCTTCAGGCTGTCCCCCGCCCTGATTTTGGACGCGGCCCACGCGGTGGTCTATGGTGATTTGTTCATGCGCTGCCTGTACCGGGTGCGGCCCTATGAGCTGCGCCCCGGCTCCGCCAACGAACTCTATGCCCGCCTGCGGGACAAATGCATCCGCTCCCTGACGGAGCCGGGCACCGCCCCCGGGTATAAGGAGTTGTGCCATGAGATCGTCTCCGCCTTCGACCGCTTCCCCATCGATGAGACCCTGCGCAAACCCCGGGTGGGCGTTGTGGGGGAAATTCTGGTGAAGTACATGCCCCTGGCCAATAACCATCTGGTGGAGCTGCTGGAAAGTGAAGGGGCCGAGGCCGTGGTTCCGGATCTGATGGATTTCATGAACTACTGCGTCTATAATAACGACTACAAGCACCAGTTCCTGGGCAAGAGCTGGGCTTCCTCCGCCACGGCGAAGCTGGGGGTGGGCGCCATCCGGGCCCTGCGCAAACCGGCGCTGGAGGCGCTGGAACAGAGCCGCCGCTTTGAACCGCCCATGCCCATTGAGCAGATCGCGGAGCTGGCAAAGCCCTTCCTGTCCATCGGAAATCAGTACGGTGAGGGCTGGTTTCTCACCGGAGAGATGGTGGAGCTGCTGCGCAGTGGCACCCCCAACATTGTCTGCATCCAGCCCTTCGCCTGCCTGCCCAACCATGTGGTGGGCAAGGGGGTCATCAAGGCCCTGCGCAAGACCTATCCCTGTGCCAATATCGCCGCCGTGGACTATGACCCCGGCGCCAGCGAGGTCAATCAACTCAACCGCATCAAGCTGATGCTCTCCGCCGCCGTGAAGAACCTGCAGGAACAGGAGCGGGAAGAACCGGTCTGCGCCGCAGGGAAATAAACAAAAAAGAAGCCTGATTTCAAATCAAGCTTCCTTTTTCGTTCCTGTTTTTCTTATTTTGTGATCTCGTCGAGCAAAGCGGTGAACGCGTCGCTGCCGCATTTTGCCAGCAGCCACTGGGGTTCAAAGTCCTCCACGGGCGCTTCGCCCATGTCTGCGGCATCACCGCCGGCCGGTTCACTGACTTCCACATTCTGTTCCCGTACAGCATCAGGCAAAGGCGTGGGCAGAGCAGCTCCCGCTCCCGCATCGCCCAGAGCAGCAGGATCGATCAAAATCTCCGCCAGGGAGAAATACACATCCTGTCCATAGAGCCGCACGGTCACTTCACAGGGAATCTCATCAAAGACCAGTTCCAGAACATAGCACGCATCCCATGAGCCTTCCGGCAGCTCTGCCTCCTCCGGCGGCTGACCCTCTTCGTCCAGCGTACCCGTCAAAAGCAGCACCAGATTTTCGGCCAGTTCCTTATCCATCAGATCCATGGTCACCGGCTGGGGTGCGTCTGTGGGCACAGGCGCGGGCGTGGCTGTGGCAAGGGCGGCATCGGTGTCCGCCGCAGAGGCTTTCCCGGGCATCAGCTCCGACAGCGAGGGGATCATGCTGAACAAATGCACCGGCGGGGCCTTCTGAATATCCGCAGGCAGCTCTTCCTGAATATCCGCAGGCAGCTCCTCCTGGGGAACACCGGCGGCAGCGTTTGCTTCCTCCGGAGCGGCAAAGCTCATTTTCCCCTCGTTCTCTTCGGACAGGATGACAGGCGCTTGTGTGGGAACGGGCTCCTCAGCGGCAGGCGCTTCCACCACTTCGGGGGCATCCGTGACTACCGGATCAGGCGTGGGAGCCGGGGTTTCAATCACAAGCGGCTCCCGGGTAGGCACCGGGGTGGGCGCTGCCTTTTCAACCGGCGTACCGATCACGCTCTGTTCCGGGGCCTGGGTGGGTCTGGGCGTAGGTGTGGCCAGGTAAAGGTTCTCGGTGGGGGCCGGGGTGGTCACAATGGTGTCCGTGCCGGTTCTCCCGCTCTCCGGTTCAGCCGTAACCACCGGCGTCGGGGTAGGCACAGCATCCGGCTCTGCCGGAACCGGCGTTTCCGCTGCTGCGGCCGGGGCAGCCTGGGGTACCTGATCCGCCACGGCTTCCGGCATGCCTCTTGCGGCAATAACCTCTTCCGCACGTCCGGCGGGGTTGACGCTCAGTGCCGCGGCGATCACCACCGCCATGCAGGCTGCGGTGGCCAGGATATTGCGCACCGGTCTGGTAATGGTAAACTTCTTGGGAACATAGTGCTTGCCGGGCATACCGGCGGGTTTGTTGGCTTTTATCATCTCGCTCCGGCGGATGCTGGCCATGATATTCTCATGGAGACCCGCGGGCAGTTCTTCCGTATCCTCTTCCATCATTCTGGAAACATCGGCCATCAGCTGCCGCATTTGGTTGCAAGAAGGACAGCTTGCAAGATGAACCGCCAGTTCTTTTCGCTCTTCTATGCTGAGCGCATCATCCAGGGAGCGGCTGATCAGCTCCTGATAATATTCACAAGTTCTCATGGCAGTCCACCTCCTCTCGTTTTTCCAGACGATACAAATTCGGGAATGTTCCCATCTTTTATGAGATAATCGCAAAGCTTTTTCCGGCCCCGGAAAATACGGGACTTTACCGTCCCCACCTCGATATCCAGCGCCTCTGCGATCTCGTCATAGCTGAGGCCCTGAATCTCCCGCAGCAGCAGGATCTCCCGGTAATCCTCCGGCAGGGACCGCAGGCCCCGGCGCACACTCTCCCGGGTCAGCTGCCGCTCCAGCAGCTCCTCCGGGCTCTGGCTGCTGTCGGCAATGTCCAGCTGCGCATCCTCGCCGTCCTCGTCCTCCACGGACAGGGACATGGCGGGCCGCCGGTTGCGGCTGCGGATAAAGTCCAGGCACAGATTGGAAACGATCCGGGTCAGCCACACAGAGAACTTGCTGTCCCCCCGGAAGCCGGACAGGGAATTGTAAGCCTTGATAAAGGCCTCCTGGGTCATATCCGCCGCGTCCTCGCTGTTATTCAGCATGCGCAGCGCCACATTATAAACTTTCTTCTCGTACTCCAGTACCAGCTCTTCAAAAGCATCGGGTTCCCCTTCCAGCACCCGCTGTACGATCAGGTACTCCTGCTCTCGTGTCAAGCCGCCACCTCCTGTCTTCATCCTTCCAGTGAAGAATCCTATGTGATTTATATGTTTTTCAGTTCAGATCCCGCTTGATTCCCGCGGCGATGCGCCGCACATCCGCCAGGGTCTCCACATGCACCAGTTCCTGCTTATAAATGCCGGAATGGGCCACGCCGTGGAGATACCATGGCAGCTGGTGTCTGGCCTCCAGGCAGGCGATCCGCTCCCCGGCAACCCGGCTCAGCTCCTCGATCTGGCCCACGGCCAGATCGATCCGCTCCCCCAGGGGCGGCAGCTCCGGCAGCGCATCCCCCGCCAGCAGAGCATTGGCCCGCTGGAACAGCCAGGGATTACCGAAGCTGCCCCGGCCGATCATGGCCAGGTCACAGCCGGTATAGCGCAGGATGTGCACGGCATCCTCCGGCTCAAAAATATCGCCGTTGGCGATCACCGGAATGGTCACAGCCCGCTTTACTTCTTTTATGATGTCCCAGTCCGCCCGCCCGGCATACATCTGTGCCCTAGTGCGGCCATGGACGGCAATGGCGGCCGCCCCCGCCTGCTGGCACATTTTGGCAAATTCCACGGCGTTGACGCTACCGTTGTCCCAACCCTTGCGGAACTTCACCGTCACCGGCCTGTCCACCGCGCTTTTCACGCTTTCAATGATCCGGCCGGCCAGCTCCAGATCCCGCATCAGGGCGGAACCGTCCCCGGATTTGACAATTTTCCCCACCGGGCAGCCCATGTTGATATCCAGGATATCCGCCCCGGACAGCTCCAGAGCCATGGGCGCGGCCTCCGCCATGATCTCCGGCTCATGGCCGAAAATCTGTACCGCGCAGGGCCGCTCCTCCTCCGGGATGTACAGCAGGGTTTTGGTCTTTTCGTCCTTATACACCAGCGCCTTGGCGCTGACCATTTCCGTGGTGGTCAGGGCGGCCCCCAGCTCCCGGCACACCCGGCGAAAGGCAAAGTCCGTCACCCCGGCCATGGGGGCCAGGGTCAGGCGGCCGGCAAGTTCCACATTTCCTATTTTTACCATGTCATATCCAGTCCCACCGGGCAATGGTCTGAACCCGTCAGCTCCGGCAGGATATAGGCGTCCTTTATGTTCTCCCGCAGCCGGTCAGACACCACAAAGTAGTCGATGCGCCAGCCTACGTTCCGCTGTCTTGCCGCCGCCCGGTAGCTCCACCAGGAATAGGCGTCGGTCTTATCCGGGTACAGATAACGGAAGCTGTCGGTAAATCCGGCATTGAGAAGCTCCGTGAACTTCTCACGCTCCTCATCGGAGAAGCCGGGGTTTCCCCGGTTGGTCTTGGGATTTTTCAGGTCGATCTCCTCATGGGCCACGTTCATATCACCGCAGACGATCACCGGTTTTTTCTTATCCAGCTCCGTCAGATAGGCCCGGAAGTCATCCTCCCAGCGCATCCGGTAATCCAGCCGCTTCAGTTCATCCTGGGCATTGGGGGTATATACGCAGACCAGATAGAACTCCTCATATTCCAGGGTGATGCTCCGCCCCTCGCTGCCGTGCTCCTCCACCCCGATGTTGTAGCTTACGGTCAAGGGCGTATGTTTTGTAAAGATGGCCGTGCCGGAGTAGCCCTTTTTCTCCGCGTAGCACCAGTAGCTTTCATAGCCGGGCAGGTCAAGCTGGATCTGCCCCTCCTGCAATTTGGTCTCCTGCAAGCAAAAGAAGTCTGCGTCCAGACTCCAGAAGATATCCTCGAAGCCCTTTTTGCAAACCGCCCGCAGGCCGTTTACATTCCAGGAAATAAATCTCACGTCTGTTTCTCCCTCGCTCTCATGCTCTCCTCATAGCCCTTGGCATCCGTGAGAGCTGCGCCCCGCATCCGTGCCAGCGCCGGGGCGGAGGTGTCCAGGGTCTCGCCGGTCTTGGTCGCCACCAGCCGGTTGATCTTCAGCCCTTCCGCCGTGAACTTGGCCTCATAGTCGGTCATAAAGCAGTCGCCCCCATCGGCGTGCAGGTCGTTGGTCACTTCCGATAAGGCCCAGCCTTCCTGCTCCAGCTGCTCCATGGACCACTGGAACAGGGGCAGATTGTCGGTTTTGAAATGGATCTGGCCGCCCACCGGCAGCAGTACGGCATAGCTTCGTAAGAATCCGGGATAGGTCAGGCGGAACTTGGCGTCCCGGCTCTTGGGCCAGGGGTCGCAGAAATTGATGTAAATGCGATCCACTTCACCAGGGGCAAACATTTCGCAGAGCTTGGCCGCGTCCCCATCGATGAAACGCAGGTTTTGAAGCCCCCGCTCCCGGGCCCGCTCCATGGCGATAATCATGGCGTCCGGTACTTTCTCGATGGCAATATATAGCACTTCCGGCAAACTCTCCGCCGTGTCCACGGTGAACCGGCCCTTGCCGCAGCCCAGCTCCAGATACAGCGTTTCCGCTTTCTTTCCCATTCTGTTTTCAGCGAAGTCCTTCCACCGGCCCTTTTGTTCCCCCGGCTGGATGATCATCAGCGCCTCGCATTTTTCCATCCGCGGCGCAAGGTTCGACCGCTTCCTCATTCTCATCCAATCACGCTCCTTTTTTCAGCATACCACAACCGGCGAAAAACATCAATGAAAAATGGCTTGCGCTTATGTAAATTTTGTTGTATAATATTTTCCGCTGTCCGGCGTTGAGGCGGCGGCAAGTTCTTGTTTTTCAGCGTTTTCCCCTGTTTTTCGCCGCTTTGCCTTCCAGGGATTTCCTAAGAAAAATTAAGAATTTTCCCTTCTCTGTCTCGCCCGCAGTGGGCATAATTCAAAAAAACAATATCCGGGTATAGCGCAGTTGGTAGCGCGGGTGGTTTGGGACCATCAGGCCGGGCGTTCAAGTCGCCCTACTCGGACCACGCCGCCGCGAACGTTATGACGTTTGCGGCGGCTTTTTTGTTCAAGCAAGCAAAAAGGGGCTGTAGCGAAACAGTCCCAAAAAAGAAGAGACCGAGACGGCTGAAAACAGTCGCCTCGGTTCCTTGTTTGTGGTAAGATGAAGGTGTGAAACAACATCTACCGCATAAAGATTA
>Ga0129308_1000275_pt1 | contig 89153 bp, 90 predicted proteins | sample L827metagenome_FD_94440 | JGI IMG/M metagenome (GOLD analysis project Ga0129308, IMG submission 94440) | Ring-tailed lemur group fecal microbial communities from Wisconsin, USA - L827 metagenome | ecosystem: Host-associated > Mammals > Digestive system > Large intestine > Fecal | place: USA...
AAAATGAATAAATATTGACAATAAAAAAAGTATCTCAAATAAGAGAAACACTAGATAAAATCAGCATATTTAAAAAATGAATTAAATAATTATATAAAGTTATGCTTCGAAACTCGGGAGATAAAAACATTTTATGAAAGAAAAAGAAATTTATTAAACATTATCAAAAGTTCTTGCGATTATGACAAAAAGGACTATAATAAATAATGAGCCAGGGGTGCATTATGCTGAGATAGGTTTATCCTAATCCCTTATCATCTGAACTGGGTAATGCCAGCGTAGAGAGTGCAAATACTGTTATTTTTGCTTTCTTGCGCTTGTAAGAAAGCTTTTTATTTGTAGGCTCCAAATTATTTTGTGGGAGGAAAAAAATGAAAAAATTATTTAATAAAGTCAAGCTTGATGTGAAATCAATGGTTATGCTTGCAATGTTTATGGCTATTACAATTGTGTTGAGTTATGTCAACAAAGTTGTTCCAGAAATGCCTCAAGGTGGCACAGTTTCTATTGACATTGTTGCTATTTTCTTGTGTGCTTATTTTATGGGTGCTGGTTATGGTGTGATTTGTGGTATTGGTGTTGCTGTTTTACAATTTGTTTTAGGTATGGCATCATATTATGGGCCTTGGTCTGTTTTGCTTGATTATGTTTTACCGCTTGCAGTTTGTGGATTAGCATCGCTTATTCCTACAACAAAAATAAGAGAGGTTCCTATTTATTGGGGGGTTATCTTTAGTATGGTTTTGAAGTTTATATCTCATTATTTATCAGGAGCATGGTTATTTGCTGAATATGCAGAAGGTAATCCTTGGGTTTATTCTTTTGGATATAATATCTACTATAATTTGGGAACATTAATTTTATGTGTGATTCTTGTTCCAATTTTGTACAATCGTTTAGAACCTATTTTTAAAAGATTACGAAAATAAGAGAGTGGTTAGTTCTTTATTGATTAACTAGGCAAGGAAAATTGAAGAAAGTCTAAAGAGAAGTCTATCTTAAAGGAGGTAGACTTTTTTGATATTTTATAAATGATATAATGATTATCACTTTAGAATAAATTAACAAATGAAATTAAACCTAGCATAAAATAAGGTACTTTGCTATAATAGTGATGTTATAGAAAGAGGTATGATTATGAATAAACCATTAGTAGGACATGATGTGCTTATTCATTGTTATAAACATGATGGAAGTGCACATCGCTGTTGGAATAAAGGGTTTGTTCTTGAAGAAACAGATCAGCATTATATTGTTATCAACAATAGAACACTTGTGACTGAATCCGATGGAAGAAAATGGTATACCAGAGAACCCGCAATTTGTTATTTTCCAAAGAATCAATGGTATAATGTCATTTGTATGATCCGTAAAAATGGGGTTTATTTTTATTGTAATTTGGCATCACCAACTTTATATGATGGAGAAGCATTGAAATACATAGACTATGATTTGGATTTAAAGGTTTTTCCTGATTATAAATATAAGATTTTAGATGAGGAAGAATATCGTCAACATAGTACATTGATGAATTATGGAGAATGTATTGATGTTATTTTGCATCAACAATTGGAAGCATTGATTCAAATGACAATGAATATGTCTGGTCCATTTAGACCTGGTTTTGCTGAATATTGGTATCATGTTTATCAGGAACAGACACATCATAGATAGGAAGGAGGGAGAAGATGTTCACATTTTTTAATGAACAAGATATGATTGATTTTGGGGAAAAACTTGCAAAATACTTATTTCCAGGATCAATTATTACGTTAGAGGGGGATTTAGGAGCTGGAAAGACAACCTTTACTAAAGGTATAGGTAAAGGATTAGGTATTCAAAAAGTTATCAATTCCCCAACTTTCACAATTGTAAAGGTTTATCATGGACGTCTTCCTTTGTATCATTTTGATGCCTATCGTTTAGAAGGACAAGATGAAGAATTAGGATTTGAAGAAATGTTTGAAGATGAAGGTGTATGTGTAATTGAATGGCCTATCTTTATTCAGGATATTTTGCCACAAGAACGTTTAGAGATTCATATTGAAAAAAATGAAGATCAGTCTCGTACATTTTCATTAAAAGCATTGGGAAAGAAGTACGAAAATATGGTAAAGGAGTTGGGAAAATGATAAGCTTAATTATGGATACATCAAATCAGTATTTATTGGTGGCATTGTATGAAGATGGTCAATGTATAGAATCTATTCAAGAAATAGGATCAAAAAAACAATCAGAAAATGCCATTCCTTATTTATCTCAACTTTTAGAAAGACATCATAAAGAATTATTAGAAATAGATGAGATCATTATTACAAGAGGTCCAGGATCATATACTGGAGAAAGAGTTGCAATGACAATTGCCAAGACATTAAGTGTCATTTCACCAATTAAAGTCAAAGCGATTTCTTCTTTGGCGGCATATGCAGGATTAAAGAAGTGTGTATCTGTCATTGATGCAAGAAGTCAGAAGGTTTTTGTTTGTGTTTACCAACAGGGCAAACCTTTAATGAAAGAACAGCTTTTACCAATTTGTGAGTTTGAAAATTTTATGCAGAATTATCAAGATTATCAAGTCGTTGGGCAAACATCTGTTGTTGGTTTTCCTGAGTGCTCAGTAGATTTGGCTGCCAACTTATATGCATTGTCAAAAGATTGTCATGCTATAGCATGTGTAGATGCATTAGTACCAACTTATTTAAAAGATGTTGAGGCTAAAAAAATATGTCTATGAGATTGATGGAAATAGATGATTTACAAAGAATTGTTGAATTAGAGAAACAGCTTTTTACATCGTCTTGGCATTTTGATGATTTTGTATATGAACTTATGGAAAATCAATTTTCATATAATTTTGTTTATGAAAGGGATAACTTCATTGTTGGGTATGTTGGTGTTTGGATTATGTATGAACAATCTCAAATAACGACAATAGGGGTTGATAACAATTATCAGCAACAAGGAATTGGTAGAACAATGATGAATGAGGTGATTGATTTTGCTGTTTCACAAAAATGTGAAGTCATGAGTTTAGAAGTCCGTGTTTCCAACCAAAAAGCAATTTCTTTATATCAAAGTTTAGGTTTTGAAACCCAAGCAATACGTCATGACTATTATCAAGATAATCATGAAGATGCTTATTTAATGGTCAAAAGATTGGAGGGAGTAAAATGAGTTGTATTCTTGCAATTGAGTCAAGCTGTGATGAAATGTCAGTTGCAATTTTAAAAGATAAACGAGAGTTGTTATGCAATGTCGTGGCTTCACAAATTGATACCCATCGTTTATACGGTGGAGTTGTACCCGAAATTGCGAGTCGTATGCATGTGGAGTGTGTCTCTACAGTTTTAAAAACTGCCCTTGACGAAGCTCAAATTGATATGCAAGATATTGATGCAATTGCTGTGACAAAGGGTCCAGGTTTGGTTGGCTCATTACATGTCGGTATGCAAGCTGCGAAAACACTTGCTTTGGCTTATCATAAGCCACTTATAGGTGTCCATCATATTGCTGGGCATATTTATGCTAATGAACTGGTTGAAGATATTGAATACCCTTGCTTATGTTTAGTTGTGAGTGGTGGTCACAGTGAACTTGTTTATATGAAAAGTGAGTTTCATTTTGAAGTCATTGGACAAACCCTTGATGATGCGATTGGTGAGGCATATGATAAAGTTGGTCGCGTCCTTCATCTTCCTTACCCTGGTGGACCAGTGATTGATCGTATGGCGGCTTCGGGAGAACATACATATCATCTTCCTTTGCCCCTCAATGATGAGAGTTATCATTTTTCTTTTAGTGGGTTAAAGTCGGCAGTGATTAATTTATGTCACAATGCAGTGCAACGTGGAGAAAGTATTATTCCTGAGAATTTAGCAAGATCTTTTCAAGATGTTGCTTTGGAAGTGTTGGTTTCAAAAACAATCAAGGCGGCCAAAGATTTTGAAGTCAAAGAAATTATTGTTGCTGGTGGGGTGAGTGCTAATCAGGGCTTGCGTACAAAACTCACATCAGAAAGTCCAATAAAAGTGCTATTTCCACCAATGAAGTATTGTACAGATAATGCGGCAATGATTGCTTCAGCAGGAAGAATTATGTTCGAACATCAATGCTTTTCTGCTCTTGACTTAAGTGTTAAACCGTCTTATGATTTAGAAGAGGAAAGTGTTGGTGAATGATATGGAGAAAAAGCATCAAAAAATTTCAAAGGCAACTATGTCCCGTTTTCCAATATATTTAAAAGCATTACGCAATATGCAGCATGAAGGAAAAGATAATTTTTTGTCTAGTGAATTAAGCGAGGCAACAAGTATTTTGGATACGACTATTCGTAGAGATTTTGGTTTTTTAACTGATAAGGAAACCTTAGGAAGAAGGGGTATTGGTTATGATACTAAAGAAATTATCAATATTTTAAATAATGTTTTGGGTTTGGGCTTAGATGAGCCAATTATTTTAATAGGTGTGGGAAATTTAGGAAGTGCCATTTTAAAATATAATCGATGGCAATATACAGTTGGGAAGATTGTGTGTTGTTATGACCAAGATCAAAATAAAATTGGTGAACGTTTTGGTGTGAAACTGAATCATATTCAGGATTTAGAAAAAACATTTCCTAAAGGATGTAAGATTGCTATTTTAGCTATCAGTGAAGAAGTTCAAGAAACAGTTGATCGTTTGGTGGCATTGGGTGTGAAAGGAATTGTCGATTTTACACATACACATTTTATTGTTCCAAGTGATGTTGTTGTGCAAACAGTTGATGTTGTTGTTGCAATTCAAGAACTTGTTTTAAAAATGAATGCAAATGATGAATAAAGTATTGAAATTATAAGAAAAAAGTGTTAATAATATGTATACAAGTGATGATTTGAGAACAGCTTTTTGTATCATTTTTCAGAGAACTTTGGATGGTGTAAACAAAGTAAATGAAGAAAAGTATGGAACACTCAATGAACTGGATAGGAGAAAGAAAAGTAGACTATCCCGTAAGACTGCGTTAAAGTATTTTGAGAGCATAATGATTTAATTATGAATAAGGATGGTACCGCGAGATAAGTCGTTCCTTTGTGGAATGACTTTTTTTGATAAAAAGGAGGAGAGAGTATGTTTGAATTTATGACTGTGAGAGAGCTTTATGAAATGGTGATGTCAGGATCTAATTTTGAAACAGAAGGATTAGAGTATGTTGAATTAGATGGTTGGGTACGTACAAATCGTGATAATGGAAAAGTTGGTTTTATTGCTTTAAATGATGGAACTTATTTTAGAAATTGTCAGGTTGTTTATTTAGCTGAAACTTTAAGTAATTATGATGAAGTTAAGCATATTAGTACAGGAAGTGCTATTCGCGTTTTGGGAAAATTTAAATTAACTCCTGAAGCTAAGCAACCTTTTGAAATTGAAGCAACTCAAGTTGTTGTAGAGGGAACTTGTGATGATGATTTTCCACTTCAAAAGAAAAGACATTCTTTTGAATATATGAGAGAAATTCCTCATTTAAGACCACGAGCAAATACATTCTATGCTATTTTTAGATTGCGTAGTGTTTTATCAATGGCAATTCATGAATTTTTTCAGTCTCAAGGCTTTGTGTATGTGCATACACCAATTATCACAAGCAATGATGGTGAGGGTGCTGGTGAAATGTTTAGAGCCACAACAATTGATCATACTCACTTTGAAGATGATTTTTTTGGAAAAGAAGCTTTCTTAACAGTGACAGGACAATTGCACGTTGAAGCTTTTTGCATGGCTTTTAGAGATGTTTATACGTTTGGGCCAGCTTTTAGAGCAGAGAATTCTAATACTTCAAGACATGCGAGTGAATTTTGGATGATTGAACCAGAAATTGCATTTGCAGATTTAGAAGATAACATGGATTTAATTGAAGATATGGTGAAATATTGCATTGATTATGTTTTAGAAAATGCTTCAGAAGAAATGAAATTTTTTGAACAAATGATTGATCATGATTGTATCAATCGTATTACTCATGTTAGAGATAGTGAATTTAAACGTATGCCATATACTGAAGCTATTGAAATCTTAAAACAAGCAGATGTTAAGTTTGAAAATAAAGTTGAATGGGGTATGGATTTAAATAGCGAACATGAACGTTATATTTGCGAAAAGATTGTGGGTGGTCCAGTTTTCTTAACTGATTATCCAAAGGAAATCAAAGCTTTCTATATGCGTCTCAATGATGATGGAAAAACAGTTGCAGCTTGTGATTTATTAGTTCCAGGTATTGGAGAACTTGTTGGAGGAAGTCAACGTGAAGAAAGATATGATGTTTTAGAGAAAATTATGGACGAAAAAGGAATGGCTAAAGATGGTTTACAATGGTACATGGATTTAAGAAGATTTGGTGGTTGTAAACACGCCGGATTTGGTCTTGGATTTGATCGTTTCTTGATGTATTTAACAGGTATGCAAAATATTCGAGATGTTGAACCTTTCCCAAGAACTCCAAGGAACTTAAAATTCTAATAACGATAAAAGCATGAGCATATTTGAACTCATGCTTTTTCAATAGTAAGAATTGATATGCTTTTCTTGGTTGGCTATGATGAATGGTGATCAAAGAATTGTTATATCATCTTAAGACTAAGGATGGATTGAATTTTTATGTTTTCATAATTATGATGAGTGGAATTATCTTTGATAATTTTCTCTCTCGGTGTATAATAAGGAGCGAGGTGACAGAAGTGAAAGAATTTGATTTTATTAATACATTTTTTAATATTGTCTATCGAAATGAACTTGCCTATATGCGAGACTTTATGTCATCATATGAGTATATTGAAGAATTTAGAGAGTGGTTAAAACAGCGAAATATAGATTGCCCAAGTTTATCAATGATCACTGCTAATGACATTGCATTATTGCCCAAAAAAATAAAAGCGCAAGATGTCGAGCATATTTTACACATATCTTTTTATGAAGATATGCTCAACTTATCTGAATACTATCATGATAAAACACATATTCTTTATATACCAGGACTGCACCATGAGAAAATGATAGACTTTTCATTTCAAAGTTATCAGGATGTCTATTTTTACACAATTAAAGAGCCTTTTCATCAGGAGGACTTATCCTTCTTTGATCCCTTTGGTGCTTTCTTTTGTGCTATGAATCATGCTGATTTATGGCCAGGTATTCTTATCTTTAATGAAGAACAGCGGGTCTTTTCATCATTGTCAACAATGGCTGAAGTAGAAGAATTATGTAAGCATATTGATCATCAAGATAATCTTTTTGAGATTTATGGAAATAATCAAGATGATTTATATATGATTCAATTAAGTGATTTGCATTTAGGAATGAATAGACATCAAAAAGGACTTGTACAATTATATAATTCTTTAGATCAAATGGTTTCTAAACTACAGACGCCACATCAATTAAAGTTTATGATTACTGGTGATTTGATGGAATCACCAAATCGCAAAAATATGTATTTGGCTAATGATTTTATGAATTATTTGAAAAAGACTTATAAAGCAGATGTAACTTTTATATTAGGCAATCATGATGTCATTGTCCATGGTTTTAACTTTGCGAGAAATCAAAAAAGCAAAGTGATTGCCTATCTCTTAGGTGAAAATATTAAGGTTTTAGAAAAAGAAAAGATTATTTTGATTAAGATGGATACAACCAGTGAAGGAAATTTGGCTAGGGGAAAAGTAGGACAACGACAATTAGATGAGATTGATGATGAATTAGAAGCAATAGAACACTTAGAAGAATATACGATGATTTTATTATTACATCATCATGTTTATCCTATTACGAAAGCCCAGTTTATTAAAACAAAATGGCATGAAAGAACTTTTATTAATAAAATTGTAGAAACTTCTAAGGTTTTGGCAGATGCTCCATTATTAATAGATTGGTTAGAAAAGAAAAATATTCGTTATATTTTCCATGGACATAAACATCTTCCATTTTTTAGAGAAAAGGGTCATCGCTATTTTATAAGTGCTGGAAGTGCAACAGGAGGGCTTAAGGAAAGTCAAAGTCGATATATTTCATATAATGTCATCAAATATAATACAATGGATAAGGAAATGAAAACTTGTATGATTTTTTATGATGATAAAGCGAAAGCTGAAAGACAGCGTGTTGAAGTTTATTTATTTAGGGAGGAACATTATGAAAATCGTTGATAAAATGAAAGATGAAGAATTAGGAACGGCATTAATTTATAATTTTACAAGGGGTTATGGGAAGGCTGTGCCCTTAAATGTTTACGATGTTGTGCTGCCATTTTTATATCATGATATTTTTAGAGAGAATATTTTAAAGTGTCAATCTTTACAGGAATGTATACAAATTTGTTCCACTCGTGATAAACATTTCAAACAACATATTTTAGAAAGTATTGATGAATATCAAACAATGACATCGAAAGCATTAGGAATGGCCATGTTACAGCATGTTTTGAATTTTGAAATTGTAAATCAGACAATGTGTGGATTACCTCTTGACTCAACAATTCTTGATTTAAATGAAGCTGTTCAATTAGGAAAAATGATGCAATCGATGACATATCATCAAGTGCTGGATCTTTTACAACAGGAAGATACAAAAATTGTTATTTTGCAAAGTGACTCAGTTGGTCAAGATATTGATTTATCACCATTTCATCGTTTGGGGCATGTGGTTATGTACGCTAATACACTGCAAAATGAGGTGCGTGAAAGAATCAAAGATGCTCAAATTGTTATTACGAATAAAAATCTCATGGATGAAAGTGTTTTGCATGATTTATCACAATTAAAGCTAATTTGTTTAACTGCTACAGGAACAAATAATGTAGATTTAGAGTATTGTCAAAAACATGGTATCAAAGTAGCAAATGTAAAAGGTTATTCTACTGATACAGTTGCACAACATACCTTAGCCTTGTTAATGCATTTGGTAGAAAAAAATAAAATCTATGATCATTATGTTAAATCTAAAGCTTATGCAAGAAGTGAACGTTTTAGTTATTTTGATAATGTTTTCCATGATGTTTCATCGATGACATGGGGAATTGTTGGATTAGGAAATATTGGTAAGAAGGTTGCTTTGATTGCAAAAGCAATGGGGGCTCAGGTGCAATATTACTCAACAAGTGGTTGCAATATAACCAATCAATATCAGCAAGTAGATTTTGAAACACTTTTAAAAACTTCTGATATTATTAGTATTCATGCACCTTTGAATGATAAAACACACTATTTATTTGATGAAGTTGCCTTAAGAAAAATGAAGAAGGATGCTTATCTCATTAATGTTGGAAGAGGTGGCATTATAGAGGAACAAGCTTTAGTGAAAGTCTTAAATGAAGGATATTTAGCAGGTGTTGGCTTGGATGTTTTTGAACATGAGCCTTTATTAGAAAACGATATCATTTATACAATTCAAGACATGGATAAGGTGATATTAACACCACATATTGCCTGGGGTTCTATTGAAGCGAGGCAAAGATGTGTGAATGAAGTTTATGAAAATGTTTTGGCTTATTTAAAGGGTGAAGATCGTAATATTGTGAATGGGTGAAAAGGGTAGAAAGTCTACCCTTTTTAAAATCTAAAATAAATGAAAGGATTATATGTGGAGTTAAGAAGAAAGCATAATGAGACAATGAAAATAAAGAAAACAATAAAAGTATGAAGAATGTAGAAAGCTGGTTTCTTTATGTTTTTAATTTTAATATTTTTAAAGAAAGGAAAACATCCAATAATTGCAATCAATATAAATGGTAATGAAGAAAATATATCAAATGATAAAATAATATCGTCTAAAATATTTGAGCTTTTGAATAAAAACATATTTTGAAAAACAATTTTCATTTGAGAAAAGTTTTCTAATCTAAAAATGACCCAACCAATAACAATAAAGAATAAAGTATAAAAATGTTGAAAGAAAACGGATGTTTTTTTCAAATATTTTTGTAAGAATATCTTCTCAAAAACAAGAAGAATACCGTAATATAATCCCCATAAGATAAAATTCCAAGAAGCTCCATGCCATAAACCAGTTAATAACCATACAATCAAAATATTCCTTAACCATTTTATTTTTGATACACGATTTCCACCCAAGGGAATATAAACATAATCCCTAAACCATGAAGATAAAGAAATATGCCATCTACGCCAAAAATCAGTAATAGATGATGCAATATATGGATAGCGGAAGTTTTCTAAAAAATGAAAACCAAAAACTTTTCCAAGACCAATAGCCATGTCAGAATACCCACTAAAATCAAAGTAAATTTGCAGAGTATAAGCGATTGCAGCTAACCATAAAATCAATGTTCCAAATTGTTCAATTTCACCATTATAAATAGTATCAGCAATCAAAGCCATTTGATTAGCAATAATCACTTTTTTCCCTAATCCTATAATAAATCTTTTTAAACCATCACAGATTTCTTTGAAATTTTCATGTCGATTTTCAATTTCTTTGGCAACTGTTTCATATCTGACAATAGGTCCAGCAATAAGTTGTGGAAACAAAGAAATATATGTTCCTAAATTAATGATACTTTTTTGAACAGGAACTGTTCCACGATAAACATCAATAACATAAGAAAGGATTTGAAAAGTATAAAAACTTATTCCGATTGGTAAACTTATCTTGAGGGATGGAATGGAAAACGGTAATATCAGATTGATATTTTGTATAAAAAAATCCCCATATTTAAAAAACCCTATCATAGAAAGATTAAAAATAACTGCAATAATAAAAAGACATTTTTTGTTTTTATCAACACAATCAATAAAAACAGCCAGCCAATAATTGCAAAAAATTGATAAAAGCATCAAAAGAATATAAATAGGTTCTCCCCAAGCATAAAAAATAAGAGAAAAAACAAATAAAACAATATTACGTGAAGATCTTTTTTGGACTATAAAGTAGATCAGTAAAACAAGTGGCAAGAAACAAAACAAAAAGACAAAACTACTAAATAACATAATTATTCAACCTCCAACATGAAATTACCATTTGTCAAATGATCAACACTTATCATCAAAAGAAACTTATCAATATTATTGTCTTGACAATATTGTTGGGGATCAAAAGGTTTCCCAAATTCATTTTCATAATGTCTTAAATCAATGACATATGTTTTATTAAAATGACTTGCAATCAATTTATTATTCGCATTCGAATATGATGGAGCAATAATCAAAAGATTTTCTTTTTCTGGTTGATGAAAATCATAAACCACTTCTGCAAAATCTCCACCATAAAATGCTCTATAATGATTATATCCTTCAGTTGTAGAATATTTTCCATTAAAATAGTTCTTCTCATTTCCATAGGTTGCATATTGACCATTAATTTGGGTTTCAAATTCAGGGACATCAAACTGATAAACAGTGAATTTCTCTTTGTTTGTATAAATCGACGTTGTACGTGCGTTAGAACCATAATAGTATACATCAAAAGTTTTTGTTGCAATAGGTGTAAGAACTTTGTCATGAGGAAGCATCATATGAATAATATCAACGTATGCTTGATAAGAGCCTTTATAGTTCCAATGGTGATCTGTTTCATAAAAATAATCCATATACTGTTCATAACTGCTTATTTTTAATCCAGTGATACCATTAAAGTGAAAAACTTGCTTGATGTAAGTCAAGAAATCATTTTCTTTTTCACTTACGGTATTAAAATTGATAGATTTGCTTTGATTAACAAAATAGAAATAGCTCTCTATGTTTTCAAAAGCCTTGTTGTAAACACGTGCCATTTCATCAATATCACTTTTATATTTATCTAATTGACGATATTTAAAAACCATATATTCAGAATCACCATAATGATAGACATTATTGGAAATTGGAATATATTTAATGTTTCTGACTTCTTCGACAGATTCTTCTTGTGTATTGGTTTCTTCTGTTGATGCTTCTTCTTTTTCTTGAGTATGAAAGAGAGTGAGGAGATTTGTTTGCCATTGGTTGATCGTTGAGGCTTTTGTTTTTGTTAGATAGCCTTTGATTTCTTCACTATATGGCATTTGATCTACAATACTATTTTCTAATGCTGTTTGATAAGTTCCATCTATAAAAGTATTAAGATGAAAAGTGGGAATCTTTTGCAAAGATTTATTTTCTAAGATGGACTCATCTTTTTGACCATTGATGATAAGATATGAATAGAAACACAAAACAATTAAACAAAGGATAAAAAGAAAGAGTAAATCAGTTAGTTTTTTTATAAAGGTCATTTGTTTCCATTTCATAAAGTTGTTTCTCCTTATATAATCAATTGATTAAAGACATTATACAACATTTTCTATGAATTGACTAGAATAGAGAATTTTAAAAAAGATGATTGTAATTTGTGACAAAAGTGTTTATTATATAGCTTATATTATAAAGAAGGAGGAGACTACATTAAGTAGCAAAGAATGTACGGTCATATGATCGGAATTAACGCCTGTGGACTAGAAATGAGGAAGAAGCAGGAAACTTTGTGCTGAAAAAGTAGCATGATGTTATGGAACAGGTAATTATTGCAATAATCATTATTGCGCTAGGAATTTATGTTTTTAAGTTTTATCCTTTTGAAAAAGGAAATGTGATGAATTTGGTGATTTCAGCAATATTCATTATCTTGACTCTCATTTGTAAGAGGTTTTTAACATTTATGATTCCCTTGTTTGGGGCAGAGAGTTTAAAAATTGGGTTAGAATATCTTCCATTAATGCTAGCAGGTTTTTTTGTAAGACCAAGCTATGCCTTTGTGATTGGATTGTGTTGTGATTTGGTGGGATTGATTTTAGTTCCAACTGGATTTCCTTTTTTTGGATTCACTTTAGTGATGATTTTGGTATGCGTGATTCCTTCCTTAGTGAAAGAATACGCTAAAAATGTGAGTGAACGGTTTGTTCGCTATTTGGTGATTGGATTTATTCTTATTTTAGGAATAGGGTCATCATTTTATATATACCAATTAGAGAACTTAAAAATTTCAGAAACTGTTCATGTTTTAACATTAACAGAAAAAGTCACTTTTATTTCTATTTGTTTGATTTTAACAATTGTTTTTATTGCAATTATGACATTTTTAAGGAAGAAGATTAATATTGATGAAGCAAAAGAATTCTCAATATGGATGTTGAGTGTCACACTTGTCGAAGTGATTTGCACACTTTGTCTAACACCACTTTGGTTAGATATGATGTATGGAATCCCTTATATTGTCTCTTTATGTATTCGTGTGATTAAAGAATGTTTTGTCTTGCCAATAGAAATTTTTCTTGGATATACACTCATAAAGATTATGAAACGTATTTTTATAAATAAGAAAGCATCTTGAGGTGACTCAAGATGTTTTTTTGTTTATTTTTGAAAAAAATGTAAACACTATGTAAGAGGTGATTGAAATGGATCGAAAAGAATATGATCAGTTAGCAGAAGAATTAAAACCATCTGGTCATAAAGTCAAAAATGGATTAAATGCTTTCTTGTATGGTGGTGTCATTGGTGCCATTGCGCAAGGGGTCCTAGAATTTTTTATGAAAGTTTATCATTGTTCACAAAAAGATGCAATACCAATGATGACTATTACACTTGTTTTTGTTGCTTGTTTATTAACTGGATTGGGCTTGTATGATAATGTTGCGAAACATGCTGGAGCAGGAACTTTTATTCCAATTACTGGTTTTGCAAATAGTATGGCATCAAGTGCTATGGATTGTAAAAGTGAGGGTTTGATTTTTGGGATTGGAAGCAATATGTTTAAATTGGGTGGAACAGTGATTACTTATGGCATTGTCAGTTCATCGTTGTTGGGAGTGATTCGTTATGTCATCACACTTTTTGGGTAATTCTATACATTTAGAAAATGTCTATATTGCGTCTACTGGAACAACTTGTGGACCATTGGAATTTCAAGGTCCATTAGGTTCTTATTTTGATAAAAGTTTTGATGATTATCATTGTGGTGAAGATTCTTTTGAAAAAGCAGAAAGAAAAATGCTGAGAGATGCTTTAGATATCTGTTTAAAAAGAGAAAAGATGAAATATAAAGATGTTGATCTTTATGTTGGTGGTGATCTCATGAATCAGATCACAACCGTTCATTATTTAGCAAGAGAACTGCCTAAACCATTTGTTGGGATATATAGTGCCTGTTCAAGTTTTTGTTTATCAATGGCTTTATCATCTTTGCTTATTGAAGGCGGCTTTTTCAATAGAATAGTTGCGATGATATCTAGTCATAATGCAACTGCTGAAAGACAGTATCGTTATCCTGTGGAATATGGTGTTCAAAAGAAACCAACAACCACTTTTACAGCTACTGGGGCCGTTGCAACTTTATTAACACATGAAGTCACTGATGTGAGAGTAGAGGCACTTACTTTAGGAAAAGTTATTGATTATTCGCAAAACGATCCTAATGATATGGGAAGGGCCATGGCTCCAGCAGCTTATGATACGATTTTAACACATTTTCAGGATTTAAAACGTAGCTTTCAAGATTATGATTTGGTAGTAACTGGCGATTTGTCAACTTATGGACACAAGATTTTAAAAGAAATGTTACAACGACATAAAATTGATGTAGTACGTTACAATGATTGTGGCTGTATGTTATATGATGTGAATCATCAGGAAGTTTTTCAAGGTGGAAGTGGTTGTGCTTGTAGTGGTTTAGTGACTATGGGATATTTGTATCCTATGTTGAAGGAAAAGAAATATAGGCGCGTGCTTGTTGTTGCTACTGGAGCTTTGCTTTCACCAATGATGACATTTCAAAAAGATACGATTCCATGTGTGGCACATGCCGTGAGTTTGGAGGTCGTAGAATGAATTATATTATGGCGTTTTTATTTAGCGGATTTGTTTGTTTTTTAGCACAGATGATTTATGACAATTCAAAATTGACACCAGGACATATTACGAGTTTATTTGTTGTTATTGGATCATTCTTAGATCTCTTTCATATTTATGATAAACTGGTAGAAATTTTTCATGCTGGTGCTTTGATTCCTATTACCAGTTTTGGACATTCATTAATGCATGGAGCTATGGCTGCCACAAAGGAATTTGGCATTTTTGGTATTGCGATGGGAATGTTTGATTTGACAGCAGCAGGAATTACAGCTGCTATTCTCTTTGGTTTCTTAGTTGCTATTTTCTTCAAGCCAAAATCATGAATAATTCGTATGATTTAAAACAACGTATTCTCAATTATCGTGGAAGACTGATTCATCTTTATTTTTTAGCAAGTCTTTCTAATGATACGTTGATTTCAAGATTAGTTGAAGGTATTGAAAATGATCGTGGAAGAAACTTGGAGAATTGTTTAAATATGGGAGATGTTGAAATTGTCAAGACTAATGATATTCAAAGTATTCAATATGCTTTGATGTGTGGGAATTGTGCTTTATTTGATGGTGAAACAACATATATTATGGATACTAAAAATTATCCTAATCGTTCTATTGAAGAACCTGATACCGAAAAAAGCGTGCGAGGAGCAAAAGATGGTTTTAATGAATCTATTTTAAATAATACAGGTTTATTGCGCAGACGTATCAAATCAGTAGAATTATGTTTTCATAAAGAGACAATTGGAACAAAAAATCCTATCGACATAGCAGTTGCTTATTTAGAAGATAAGGTTGATCAAAAGATTTTAAAACAAGTTTTAAGTCGAATTCAAGAAATTCGTGCTCAAGAATTAATTATGAGTGATCGTGCGATTGAAGAAATCATTCTAGATCAGGGATACAATCCTTTTCCATTAGTGCGATATAGTGAAAGACCAGATATTGTTGCGACGCATATTCAACATGGTTATATTGCGATTATTTGTGATACATCATCATCTGTTTTGATGTTGCCAACAACTCTCTTTGAAATATTGGAACATGTTGAAGAGCATCGTCAAACACCATTAATTGGAACTTTTATTCGTTTCATTCGTTTAACAGCAGTGGTTCTTTCCTTATATCTTGTGCCTGTGTGGGTTCTATGGGTATCTTATTTACAATGGGACTATAACTTTTTTGTCCAAGTACTGATTGTTGAATTAGCGATTGAACTGTTAAGAATTGCGACTATTCATACTCCTGAGTCTTTATCTAATGCTATGGGATTGGTAGCAGCATTATTGCTAGGACAGTTTGCAATTGATTTAGGTTTTTTTTCGGAGGAAATACTTTTGTTTTGTGCAATAGGTTCTATTGGTGGTTTTGCGACTCCTAATTATGAGCTATCATTAACAAATAAATATATTAAAGTGATAATGATTATATGTATTATGTTTTTCAATATTTATGGGTTTGTCATTTTTAATGTTGTTTTGTGGATTTATTTAGCAAGATTGAAGCCTTTTGGAATGTCTTATTTGTATCCATTGTTTCCATTGAATTTAAAAGCACTGGGCAATTTTATAATTCGTAAGCCTAAAAAGGGGAAAGTTGAATGCAAGTGAATGCTTGCATTTTTCAGTTTTGATAGATAACTCTTTTTTCTGAGAATTATCCATGTTAAAATAGGAAGAAAGAAAGGTGAGAATATCATGAAAAAGTATTATCAAAAATTTGCTTCTTGTCTTATTGTTTTAAGTTTATTGTTGAGCTTGACAGGGTGTTTTTCAAAAGATAGTGCAACAGTTCAAAAAGAATTTGATGAGTTTTTAGAAGGTTTACCAGCACGTTTCATTTCAGAAAATGATATGAATTTAGAATTCCTCTTTTATCATCCAGAAAATTATGGTTTTGAGCAATCTTTATTAGAATTGCCATATTCTGATTTAGAAGATTATCGAGAATCATATCAAGAGACACAAGATTTATTAAAAGAACTGGATGAGTTTTCTTATAAAAAATTAACAGAGGACCAGCAGTTAACTTATGATATTTTAAAGGATTATTTAACGCGTCATCAGTTAGATGAAAAGTTTTATTATTTAGACAATTCTTATTTGGGGAGCTTTATTGGTTTTCAAGCCCAATTGCCACTTTTATTAAATGAATATACTTTTGAGCAAGAAAATGACCTATTAAGTTATTTTCATATACTAGAAACGGCTCCAGAAGTCTTTAAAAAATATGGGGATATGGAGAAAGAACGTCTTGATCAAGGCGTTGGAATGAGTCAGGATATTTTAGATAAAGTGATTGAGCAGTGTCAAAATTTTGCGGATGATGAACCCTTTTTGATTGAGACGATCAATCAAAAAATTGATGCAGTTGATTTTTATAACGATCAGCAAAAAGCGGATGCTAAAGCTAAGAATGAGAAATTATTGAAAAATTCTTTTGTTAAAGCTTATGATGATTTAGGAAAACAACTTGCATCATATCAAGGTTATTCACAAGCAGCTGGTCTAGCAAATCTACCTAATGGAAAGGAATATTATGAATATTTGATTCGTTCCAATACAGGTATTGATGATTCAGTTGAAGACATTCAAAAATATTTAGAAAAGAAACTCAGTCAATCAATAACCAGTATGACATCATTAGCTATGAAAAATCCTGAGTTATTTGAGTCGTTTGATTTTGATAAACTTAAATACGGAACATTTCATTCATTTGAAGACAATATTGATTATCTAGCTCAGCAAATGGCAAAGGATTATCCGGCTATTGGAGCAGTGAATTATGAAGTGACGATCGTTCCTGATTCGATGAAAGACAATTTTTCACCAGCTGCCTATTTAAAAGGAAAGATTGATGCTCAAGAAAGTGATATGAATCAGATTTGGGTTAATGGTCAATATAAGGAAACACTTTTTCCGACATTAGCTCATGAAGGCTTCCCAGGACACATGTATCAAGATAACTATTTTAAACGTTTAAATTTACCAACAATTCGTTATTTGATAGATTATAATGGTTATAGTGAAGGTTGGGCAACATATATTGAAAACAAATCTTATCTTTATGCTGATGTTTCAGACGAAGATGCAGTCATGTTAGAATTATATAATTTGAACAATCAAGCTACACAATGTATTATTGGACTTTTTGATATTGGTATTCATTATGAGGGCTGGACATATGATGAGTATATAAAACAAGCAAGCCAGTATTTTGATTTAGATGAAGAGACCTTAAAAGAACAATATGATTTGATTATTGAAACACCAGCTAATTACTTATACTATTACTTGAATGGCATGAAGTATACAGATTTATATAATGATACGCAAAAAAAACTTGGCGATCAGTTCAGCAGTCAAGAGTTCCATCAAGTTTTATTGGAGACGGGTCCTTCTTCATTGACAATTTTAGAACAACAAATAGATCAATATATTGAATCTAAGAAATAAGATATCTGGGTAAAATGATACTCAGATTTTCTTATGTTTTTTAAATTTTATCTTTGAAACTATGAAAAAATAAGATAATAAAGGAATAATACCAAAGTTATCTATTCAATAGCTAAAAATAAATAAAGAAATTTAAAAATGATTATGCTATAATGAGGTCTGGGAGTGTGATGGTATGAGTTATGAAGTTGTTTTAGATGATTTTCAAGGACCATTAGATTTGTTGTTACATTTGATTAAAGAAAAGGAAATGGATCTTGAAACACTAGAAGTCTCTGTGATTACCGATCAATATCTTGCTTATATTAATGGAATGAATCCTGAACAATTAGAAACAATGTCTGAATATCTTGTGATGGCGGCACAACTCATTGAGATGAAAAGTAAATTGTTGCTTCCTCATGAAAAAATCGAACTTGACGATGATTATCAAGAAGATCCTCGTACACAATTGATTAAACGTTTGATTGAATATAAACGATATAAAGACATTTTAGATGATATTCGTGAAAGCTACGAATATCGGAAAACTTTACATACCAGAGCTCCAGCGATTATGGATGACTATGTGGTAGATACAACGGAGTTAATTCCTGATGATTTAGAAGTTTATGATTTAATTCGTGCAATGCAAAAGATGTTTCAAAGAAAGGTGTTGACAACTCCTTTAGAATCAAAAATTGCTCGTGTAGAAATATCTATTGAAGAACGTAGTGAACAAATTAGGCAGTATTTTCGTTTACATAAAAATCAAAGGATTGATTTTGAAAATCTTTTTGATCAGCCAACACGTTCCTATTTCGTCATTACTTTCTTATCTGTTTTGGTATTGGTTAATACCAATGAATTGATGATTGAACAAGATGGGAATTTTGAGAAAATATATTTAAAGGAGAGACCCTAATGGAACATGATGATATCTTAAGTGTGATAGAAGGAATGCTTTTTTTATCAGGTGATAATGGTTTGACAGTTAAACAGGTGGGAGCTATTTTACAGTTAAGTAAAAAGGAAGCAACACATTATTTAGATGAACTCATGCAAATAGAAAACGAAAGAAAGATTAAAGGTTTTGAACTGGTTAATTTTGGTGGTGTTTTTAAGTTTGCTACTTTATCAAAACATCATATGTTTTATCAAAGAATGATTGAACAAAACGAAAATACCTTATCTAATGCTGCTTTAGAAACATTAGCAATTATTGCTTACAATCAACCTGTTACACGTTTGCGTGTTGAAGAAATCAGAGGGGTAGGTTGTGATGCTATGATAAGAAAACTTGTTGCTAAGGCACTTATTAAAGAGGTTGGTAGAGAAGAAACACCTGGGAAACCAATTCTTTATGGTGTGACAGATGAATTTATGGATGCTTTCTCATTAGCTTCATTAGATGAATTACCTGAATTGAAAGAGATGAAAGATGATTTTGATCAAGATGATATTTTTAATACGAAATATACAGAAATACAAGAAGAACAGTAAAATGTTCTTTTTTTGTATACTTGACTTTATAATTGTCTTATGCTAACATCAAGTGGATTAGTATTAGCTAACTTATGGAGGGTTGAGTATGTTTGATAAAAGATTGATTCAAGAAATACCCAAGGCAAAAGCTTTTGTGATGAGACAAGTGTTTTATCAATGGCTGGCATTATTAACAAATATGATATTTACGATGGGTTTATGCTTTGTTTTTGTAAAATTATTTCAGCAGCAGCTTCAAATAAGCCATATGGTTTATTGCTTGATGGTAGCTGTTCTTTTATTTGTGATACGAGGATTTGTTTTAAAAAAGTCAACGCAATGTTCTTTTGAGGCTGCAAGCCTTGTCAAAAGAACATTACGAAAAAGATTATTTGATAAGGTATTAAGTTTAGGGGGACACTATCAAGATTATGTGGCAACAAGTGAACTGGTTCAATTATCTGTGGAGGGGATTAATCAGTTAGAAACATATTTTGCTTTATATTTACCACAATTATTTTATAGTGTTTTAGCACCATTGACATTATTTGTCACGATGTCTTTTTTTGACTTGAAAAGTGCCATTGTTTTATTGATATGTGTGCCTTTAATTCCATTATCAATTGTATTTGTACAGAAATTTGCAAAAAGGTTATTAGCAAAATATTGGAAGAGTTATACAACATTAGGTGATAGCTTTTTAGAAAATCTACAAGGTTTAACAACACTTAAAATCTATCAAAGTGATGCTTATAAACAAGAACAAATGAACCAAGAAGCAGAAAACTTTAGAAAAGTGACAATGCGTGTTTTGATTATGCAACTCAACAGTATTAGTGTTATGGATATTGTGGCATATGGTGGAGCTGGTTTAGGAAGTTATTTTGCTGTGATGCATTATATGAATCATGAGATTTCTCTTTATGCAGGACTCTTGATTGTTTTATTATCTTTTGAATTTTTTATTCCTTTACGTCAATTAGGTTCTTTCTTTCATATTGCGATGAATGGAATTGCTGCTAGTGAGAAAATCTTTAGAATTTTTGATATTCAAGATGAAGTCAAGGGAACAGAAAAATTAAAAGATCAGCCTTTAGATATTCAAGTGCAACATCTATCATTTCAATATCAAGAAGATCGCCAGATTATCAAAGACATATCTTTTACAGTTGCACCACATCAGTTTGTTGCGATTGTTGGAAAAAGTGGATCAGGAAAAAGTACGATTGCTAAGTTAATTATGGGATATCATCGTTATGAAGGTGATTTGTTGATTCAAAATCAACAAAGAAGCTGTTTGTCAGATCAAAATTTTTATGAACGCTGTCTCTATATAACACATGATCCAATGATTTTTAAAGGAACTTTAAGAGATAATATAGATATGTTGCATGTTTATCATGATGATGAAATTTGGGAAGCGCTGCGAAAAGTTTGTTTAGATCAATATTTCTTAGGACAAAATGGGTTGGATACACATATATTAGAAGCTGGAAGTAATTTATCTGGTGGACAAAAGCAACGTTTAAACCTTGCGAGAGCATTATTGAGAGATGGTGAATTATATATTTTTGATGAAGCAACAAGTCAAATTGATATAGAAAGTGAAAACATGATTTTAGATGTTATTCATGAATTATCTCAAACGAAGACAGTCCTCTTTATTACACATCGTTTAAGTACAGTACAAGAGTGTGATCGTATTTTGGTGATGAGCGAAGGACGTATTGTAGAGAGCGGACAACATGATGAATTGATGAGAAATCAAGGTGTTTATTATGAACTATTAAAACAACAAGAAGAATTGGAGGTGTACCAAAATGAAACAATTGACAAATAAACAAGTTGTATTACGCTTGATGAAGCTTGTTAAGCCATTGAGCTTGCCCATGTGCTTTGCGATTATCTTAGGTGTTTTAGGTTTCTTATGTGCTATTGGTATACCTCTTATTGCAACAATGGGATTAATGCAAGTTGCTGGCATGAAAACTCATGTTCCATTGTCGTCATTATTATTGATTTTACTGCTGATGGCACTCATGCGAGGTATCCTACATTATGGAGAACAGGCAGCTAATCATTATATTGCTTTTAAATTATTGGCCATTATTCGTGATCATGTTTACACTGCTTTGCGTCGCTTAGCCCCTGCAAAGCTTGACGGAAAAGATAAAGGAAATTTAATTTCTTTAATTACAAATGATATTGAATTATTAGAAGTTTTTTATGCTCATACGATTTCACCAGTTATGATTGCAATCATTACATCTCTCATTCTTTTTGTGATTTTTTATCATTTGCATCCTATCGCTATGGTTATTGCCTTGATGGCTTATGTAGTGATGGGAGTGGGAATACCATTTTATGTGAATCATTATGGTCAGGCTATTGGCCAAAAGAATAGAGATGAGATTGGCCATATGAGCAGTTTCATTTTAGAAAGTTTTCGAGGTGTTTTAACACTTTTACAATATCATGTAGGTACATTGAGAATGCAACAAATGTTAAAGCAAAATCAAGATATTGAAGGTTTACAATCACAAATGAAATCTATTGAAGCCATTCAAATCATTGCTTCACAAATATTTATTTCATTATCAGCAATCATAATGTTTTTCATCATGTATCTGCTTTATCAACAAGGTCTCGTTGATATTTATCGTGTTATTTTGGCCACTGTTTTGATGGTTTCTAGTTTTGGACCTGTGATGGCATTATCTAATCTTGCGAATAATCTTTTATCAACATTGAGTAGTGGAAGACGTGTCATTTCTTTATTGGATGAGGAAGAATTGATTCATGAAGTCAAAAATCAACCTGCTGTTGCTTTTGATTCTGTTCATGTTGATCATGTCGATTTTTCTTATGCAGATGAAATGATTTTAAAAGACGTGAATGCCTTTTTCGCGAAGGGTGAAATTACTGGTATTATAGGGAAAAGTGGTAGTGGAAAGTCAACTTTACTTAAATTGCTGATGCGTTTCTATGATCCTAGTCATGGTCATTTAACAGTAGGAGAGCGTGACATTACAACAATTAATACGCAGAATATGCGACAAATGTTTGCCTATGTGACACAGGATACAGTTTTATTTCATGATTCTATAGAAAATAATTTAAAAATTGCTAAATTAGATGCAACATATGAAGAGATTGTTGCAGCGTGCCAAAAAGCAAGTATTCATGATTTTATTATGACGCTTCCAGAAGGTTATCAAACAACAATGAGTGAATTGGGATCTTCTTTATCAGGGGGAGAACGTCAAAGAATTGGTTTAGCAAGAGCTTTTTTGAGTGATGCTCCTTGCATCTTATTAGATGAACCAACAAGTCATTTGGATGTTTTAAATGAAGCAGTTCTTTTAAAATCATTACAACAAACGCAACAAACAGTTATTCTTGTTTCACATCGTGAATCAACGATGACAATTGCGAAAAAAATAATGAAAATGGACCAAGGACGTGTGAGTTAATGGATATTGAAAAGAAAAGACAAAGAGAAAAGAAGATTGTCAGTTTCATGATACACTTATATTGTTGTCATCATGATGATCTTGATGAAGATGAATTAAAAACTTATGCTTTAACAAGAATTGAGAAATGTCCAATGATGGCAACAAAAACATTTTGTAGTCAATGTCATATTCATTGTTATGAAAAGTCAAAACGCGATCAAATCAAAAAAGTCATGCGTTACAGTGGACCAAGAATGATGCTGTATCATCCCATTCTCGCCATTCGACATGCTTTAAAGAAATGAATGACGAATGAATGAAAATAAAAAAGACTATCCCAACAAATCATGAAGATTTGTAGGACAGTCTTTTTTTGGTTTATTCGCTTACTACAGTGACATTAGCAGCTTGAGGACCTCTATCTCCTTCGATAATATCGAATTCAACAGTTTGTCCTTCTTCTAAAGTTTTGAATCCTTCAGCATTAATAGCTGAGAAATGTACAAATACATCTCTATTTTCACCTGCAAGTGTAATGAATCCATAACCTTTATCAGATTTAAACCATTTAACTTTACCTGTACTCATTGATGAAGTACCTCCTTTATGATTTGCAAACTAACTTAGTACTTCATTTTGAAACTATAACAAATTCATTGTGAACCATTCATATATTCTAAAATTTCGTGCTTTGTTGCTTTGCTAGAAACATTATAACATAGACTTTATTTTCGTACAAGTTCTTGTATGGGTTTTTTCTTGTTGACTTTTCATAAGATTAGGGTATCATAAAAAAAGAAAGGGTGCTGAAAATGATAAAAAAATATGCAGAATTAATTGTCAAACAAGGTGTCAATTTACAAAAAGGGCAAGAACTTGTTGTTGATGCTTCTATAGAATGTTATGAACTGGTTCGTGAAATTGCAAAATGGGCTTATCAAATAGGAGCTAAAGACGTCATTGTTCATTATACTGATGAAAAAATTTCACGTATGCGTTATGAACATTGCCCAGTTGAACATTTTACCACTGTTCCTCAATATTTAGTAGAACTTAGAAATCAGTATGCTTTAAGACATGCTGCTATTATAACAATTACATCAAGTGATCCTGAAGCTATGCGAGGAATTGATCCATTGAAAATATCAACATGGAGTAAAGCCATTCATCAACAATGTCAAACATTTTATGATCATTTGGATTTAGGAATTGATCGTTGGTGTATCGTTGGTGCACCAAGTCTTGCTTGGGCAAATAAGGTTTTTCCAGATATGAGTGATAAAGAGTCTGTACAAGCATTATGGCAAGCTATTTTTAAGGTGACACGCTGTGATGAAAAGGATCCTATTGAAGCATGGAATCAACATCGTCGTTCATTTGAAAAAAGAATTCAAATTTTAAATGATAAGAAGATTGTTTCATTACATTATACAAATCATTTGGGAACAAATCTTACTATTGGGATGAATCAAGGTTATTTATTTGCTGGTGGTGGAAGTTATACAACAGATGGTGTTTATTCATTCCCTAATATGCCTACAGAAGAAATATTTACTTCACCAAATAAGGATGCTGTTAATGGTACTGTTTATAGTTCTTTGCCATTAAATTATAATGGGAATATTGTAGATGAGTTTTATATGACATTTGAAAAAGGTCGTATTGTGGATTATGGAGCTAAGCAAGGATATGAAGTCTTAAAAAGTATTATTGAAACAGATGAAGGAAGCCATTTTTTGGGTGAGGTGGCATTGGTGCCTTATGATTCACCAATTAGAAATATGGGTATTTTGTTTTATAATACTTTATTTGATGAGAATGCATCATGCCATTTGGCTATTGGCAAAGGCTTTGGAGAATGTATTGAAAATGGTTTAAAGATGAACAAGGAAGAATTGTTTGATAAGGGAATTAATGATTCTCTTACACATGTTGATTTCATGATTGGAACAGAGGATTTATCGATTATTGCAACTTTGGAAGATGGTTGTGAGTTTGTGATTTTTGAAAATGGAAATTTTGCATTTTAAAATGATGAAAAGCTTTATAAGATATTTTTATAAAGCTTTTTTCTGTGAAAAAATGGGAATAATAGAGGAAAATAGAAGAGTTTGAATTGACAAATGAAGTGTTCTTGATTATGATTGTAAAGGTGTGACATAAAGGAGGGAATCGTATGTCAGAATTTATTGAACAAGTGAAAAAACGTAGAACATTTGCGATTATTTCTCACCCAGATGCTGGGAAAACAACTTTAACAGAAAAATTCCTTCTTTATGGAGGAGCTATTCAAGAAGCAGGAATGGTTAAAGGAAAGAAACAATCTAAACATGCTGTGAGTGATTGGATGGAGATTGAAAAACAAAGAGGGATTTCAGTCACTTCATCTGTATTACAGTTTAATTATGATGGCTATTGTATCAATATTTTGGATACTCCAGGCCATCAAGATTTCTCAGAAGATACTTATCGTACTTTAATGGCAGCCGATAGTGCTGTGATGGTCATTGATGGTTCTAAAGGAGTCGAAGATCAAACAAGAAAATTATTTAAGGTTTGTGCTATGCGCCATATTCCTATTTTCACTTTTATTAATAAAATGGATAGAGAGGCAAAAGATCCTTATGAATTAATGGAAGAAATTGAAAGAGAATTGGGTGTAGAGACTTGTGCTGTGAATTGGCCTATTGGCTGTGGAAAAGAATTTAAAGGTGTTTATGAACGAGCTCAACAGGAAGTTATTCGCTTCATTCCTGTACAAGGTGGTAAAAAAGAAGTGGATATTGAAGTTTGTGATGCGCATGACGAACAGTTAAAAGCTCATTTAGGTGATGGACTATATCAACAGTTGCAAGATGATATAGAATTGTTAGATGGTGCTGGAGCTGAATTTGATTTAACAAGAGTGCAGCGTGGTGAATTATCACCGGTATGTTTTGGTTCGGCTTTAACTAATTTTGGTGTTGAACCTTTCTTAAAACACTTCTTGGATATGTCAACATCACCACTTCCAAGAAACAGTAATCTAGGAGAAATAGATCCTTTATCAGAGGATTTCAGTGCATTTGTTTTTAAAATTCAAGCCAATATGAACAAAGCTCATCGTGATAGAATGGCCTTTATGAGAATTTGTTCGGGAAAATTTACGAAAGGTATGGAAGTTTTCCATTATCAAGGCAATAAAAAGATCAAATTGAATCAGTCTAAACAAATTATGGCGGAAAATAGAGAAGAAATAGAAGAAGCTTATTCAGGAGATATTATTGGAGTTTTTGACCCAGGAATATTTTCTATTGGAGATACACTTTGTACAGCAAAGAATAAATTTGCTTATGAAGGCATTCCAACCTTTGCGCCAGAACACTTTGCCATGATTAGAAATAAAGATACGATGAAACGTAAACAATTTGTCAAGGGTGTTGAACAAATTGCCCAAGAAGGAGCTATTCAAATCTTCACTGATCTTGGTGGTGGTATGGAAGAAATTATTGTTGGGGTTGTTGGTGTCTTACAATTTGAGGTTTTAACTTATCGTTTGAAAAATGAATATAATGTGGATATCGTGAGTACCCCATTGCCATATCAGTTTATTAGGTGGATCAAGAATAAGGAAGTGGATTTAAAGAAACTGAATCTTTCTTCAGATACGAAGAAAGTGCAAGATTTAAAAGGTCAATATTTACTTCTGTTCTCTAATGAATGGGGTGTTCGCTGGGCAACTGATAAAAATAAAGAATTAGAGTTAGCTGAATTTTCACAAAACTAAAAAGAAGGCAACATTGTCTTCTTTTTAGTTTCTTTTGGCTTTTTTTGCTTCTAACCATAGCATGTGTAAAACTTCAATAAGCATTTTTCTTACCTTATTATCCAATAAAGTTAATTCCTTTAAAGCATTTAAAATCAATTTATATGAAATATGAGAAAGATCAGAAAAAGTATAAAGTTTTAAAGAATCAAATAGACCAAACATTGCTTTCACAAAAGCATGTTTATCATCATTATTCAATTTATTTAAAAAAAGTATCACTTGAATAGCAAACTCAACACTTTCGATAGAAAGTTCATCTTCTATAAAATGTTGGGCATTTACTTCCCAAGAAAAGCCATCATGTTGATACATCCCTGTATTTTGACTCTTGACAACAGTATAACTTTCCTCATGTCCTAAAACAATACCAAAAAAAGAGTAATGTGGTATATAGCTTTGGATACGTGGCAACATGTCTTTATATTCTGATGATAACATAATTTCGTCTTGAAAGCCAGGACCGTCATAATTATAAATCATACGAAGGCGTTGTTTGATATCATTTTTGCTAAAACAGCCAGCATACATTGCTAGGTTACCACCTTTAGAATGACCAGTTAAAATAATAGGACGTTTCTTTTGATAACGCAAATGTTTGAGAAAACGTCGCCATATAGAGTGATCTAAATAGGAATTTGATAAAGATTGCAAGAGTGTTGCCTGATATGGATATTGACTGACATGTTCTAAATATTTCACAGAGGACATTTGTGCGGGTACAATATTTTCACAAAGCATGAGAAAGTCTTCATGCCAGCCAATCAAATCATCATCTGTTCCACGATAAACAACAACCATTGTTTGATCCTCTAAAATAAGCGTCATAGCAGCAAATTGTTTAATGAGTTCTTTATCAACATCATTAACATAGCTAATGATTTGAATGTTTTGATAACGAGGCGACTGAGCCATTTTTTCAAAAAGAAAGTGACTTTCGTTATATATGTGCTTTAAAGTGTTTTCATCATAATTTTCATTTCTTTGAACATAATGTTGAAAAAGTTCTTGTAAAGTAAAGACTTGAGAGGTATCAAAATCTAAAAGATGATCTAAATTGACATAAGCAAGTTCACTGAAAATAAGATAATCAATTTCGTTATAAGGGAAATCAAGAGGCGATAAGTCTCCGCGTAAATCAACATAGTGATAAATCGTATTACTCATAAGCTTCCTCCTTTTATATTTTACCCATTCTAACTGATTTCAATGTAAAAATCAAATCATGTGACTGTATACAAAACTATCAAAATAAAAAGAATAATTGATAAAATAAATGAAATATGATATCTTACAAGAGAGGAAGTGAGAAAATGAAAGAATTTTGTCGAAAATATTTAAAAAAAATGATTTACATTTTACAAATGATTATGACAATTCTATTTTTAGTTTTAGTTTATTGGACACAATTGGTTCCCATGAAGTATTTTGTCATAGCTATTGTTTGTTTAGTTGTTTTACTCGTTGGTGAGTATTTTTTGATTTTTAATAAAAAAGAAAAAAGTAAAAGATCGCTTATCACACAGATTCTTAGTGTTCTGTTAAGCTGTGTTCTCATGATAGGATCTTTTTATGTATATAAATTAGGAAGAACAGTTGATATGATGGCTGATGGAGGTTTCCAACAAAGAGCAATTTCTGTCATTGTTTTAAAAGATTCAGAGATTAAAAATGAATTACAATTATCAAACCATGATATTGGATATATGTCATCTATTGATTTTGAAAATATGTCCTATGCTGCAGGTGAATTAAGAGAGCATATAGGTATAATAACATTGAAAGATTACAATGATCCAGCTTCACTTGTCAATGCTTTATACAATCAAGACGTTTCTGCTATTATTTTAGATGAGGCCTTTCGTAGTATTGTTGAACAAGATAAAGAGACTTTTACTGAAGATACACGTGTCGTTTATCAGATGACAAAAGATGAAGGAAGTGTACAATCAAAAAGTGTTGAGGTAACAGAAAAACCATTTCTTGTTTATATTAGTGGAATTGATGAGTATGGAGATTTATCGACAGTCTCAAGAAGTGATGTCAATATGTTAATTGGAGTGAATCCAAAGACAAAACAGATTTTATTAGTGAGTATTCCTCGTGATACATATTATCCATTGCATATGAATGGACAGTATGATAAGTTTACGCATGCGGGATTATATGGGTTAGATGAAAGTATTCAAACGTTACAGGATATCATTCATGAAGATATCAATTATTATGGACGTATGAATTTTACTTCTTTTATTGATATTGTAGATGCTTTGGGTGGGATTACGGTAAATTCACCTCAAGCCTTTACAACAAAGATTGGAAAGTATACAATAGTAGAGGGTGAAAATAAATTAAATGCAAAACAAGCTTTGGCTTTTGTAAGAGAGAGAAAATCATTTGCGAATGGTGATTTTGAAAGAGGAAAAAATCAACAAAGAATGATATCTGCTATTGTGAAGAAAATCTGTTCACCAGCCATTATTACATCATTTAGTCCTGTTTTAGATACTGTTAGTCATAGTGTGGAAACAAATTTTTCATCACAAGAAATCAATGCATTAGTGCAATTGCAATTGTCGGATATGCCAACTTGGGATATTCAATCCTGCCAGATTATAGGAACACCTACAAGCATGCCATGTTATTCATTAGGTGGGGTATATGCTTCTGTTGTGATTCCTGATGAAGCATCTATTCAAGAGGTTGCAGGATATATTGATCAATTATTGGCAGGACAGAAGGTTCAAACAGAAACAGGAGACCTAGACCAATAGGAGGAAATTATGAAAGAAACAATTTTGCTTTATCATATGCGTGAGGATATAAAATCTATTATCATACGTTTAGCACAACAACTTGGAGTAGAGGTAAAAGATATCGAAGAAAAAGACAAATGTCAAAAGATAGGTTATATTTTGGGAATTGATGGATATGAAAGATTAGAAGACCAAGAGATAACAGATGATATGTCTCGAGAATTTGTATTTTTTGCAGGTATGATGGAAGGACAATTAGATATTTTATTAGAGTTGTTTAAAATGGCTGAAATACCTTTTATTCCATATAAGGCGATGCTAACAGAGAGTAATATTGAATATACTTTTTATCAGCTTTATCGTAATGTTGCTCATGAATATGAGCAAATTTCGGGAAAGTCACTTAAAAATGACCAATAAGATTGTCATATAGAGAAGAATAATGAGAAACAGATGATGTTTCTCATTTTTGTTTAAGGAAAGATCACAAAAAGAAAAATATTAAGAATAGATAATATAAAAGTAAAGAATGTTTTGTTGATGAATTTTAAACAGAGTTCTTTATCTGTTTCAATATCAGTTATGTTTTACGGATTGTAGGAATTATAATTATTTTGAAATTGATATGAAAAATCCTAAGCACTTGCATACTTAGGATCACATGTGAGATTCATATGTAGATTTCTTAATGTTTCTGTATCTTTTTTGCTGAGAATAACTGTTGAATGTATTTCACAGTCTTTCAATAAAGGCAAAACTTCTAGACATTTTTTAGCATTTGGATCATGAGAAGAAGCAATTGTTAATGTTAAGAGCACTTCGTCAATATCTAATAATGGATTCTTTATATTTAAGTAATTGTTCTTTAATGAAAGAATAGATTCTAGCATTGTTGGAGAAATCAATTCAATATCTTGGTCAATATGAGCAAGATATTTTAAGGCATTTAATAATGCTGCACTAGAAGATCTTAATAGTGAAGATGTTTTCCCACTAATGAGTTGGCCATCATTTAATTCTATTGCACATGCAGGTGAATGTCTTAATTCGGCAACACCATGAGCATAAATAGCACATTTACGATTTTTAGCATCAACATTGGCTTGTGACAATAGCATTTGCATTTTTTCAAGTGAAGCGTTGTTGATTTTACCCATAAGGAAATCTACTTGGGCATGATAATAACGTCTCACAATTTCACGACAGCTGGCATCACGAGCAGCCTCATCATCAACAATGGCATATCCTGCCATATTCACTCCCATATCAGTTGGTGAAGCATATGGAGATTCCCCAAAAATTTTCTTAAACATAGCATTTAAAACAGGAAAGATTTCAATATCACGGTTGTAATTGACTGTTGTGACGTTGTATCTCTCTAAATGAAAAGGATCAATCATATTGACATCATTGAGATCAATGGTTGCAGCCTCGTACGCAAGATTCACAGGATGCTTTAAAGGTAAATTCCAAATTGGAAAAGTTTCAAATTTGGCATATCCAGCATGAATTCCATGCAAATGCTCATGATAGAGCTGAGAAAGACAAGTTGCCATTTTCCCTGAACCTGGGCCAGGAGCTGTCACAACGACCAATGGTTTGGTTGTTTCAATATAATCATTTTTTCCAAAACCTTCTTGAGAAATAATATGATCAACATCATGAGGATATCCAACAATAGGATATTGCATAAATACGCGAATACCTCTATTTTCAAGCTTTTTCTTAAAAGTATCAGCAGCATTTTGATGTTGATATTGTGTAATAGTGACACTTCCAACATAAAGACCAACACGACGATATTCACCAATCAATCTTAAGACTTCATCATCATAAGAAATACCTAAGTCTCCTCTGACCTTATGTCTTTCTAAATCCTTTGCACATACTGCGATAATCACTTCAACTTTATCTTTTAATGTTAATAACATTTTCAATTTACTGTCAGGCTGAAAACCTGGTAAAACACGAGAAGCATGATGATCATCAAAAAGTTTTCCACCAAACTCTAAATATAATTTATTATCAAATTGTTGTATTCTTTCTTGAATATGTTTAGATTGTAATTCTACATATAATTTATTACTAAATGCTTTTTTCATTCTTCGTCACTCCCAGATTTCATTATATAGAAAATGAATTGAAGTTAAAGAAAATAATAGAAAATTATTAAATTGATAATTATAAGTTACATCTAAAACAATGATCTAAAAGAAATAAGGAATGATGGAGAAAATTTTCTAATTTTGTGACATGAGAAAAAACAATTGAACACTCAACAAAATTTACTCTTTATGATATAATATATGGGTTAATAGGGGAGAGATGAATGTGCATATACAAGAACAAGAAATCAGAAAATTGATAAGAGATGAAAAGGAATATCGTTATGGCAGATTTTTAGATATTCATGCATTGTTGGAGAGAATGACAGTTTCATTGGACGAGGGAAGTGGTTGTTATCGTATCAATGCACGATTGGCTGATCGAAATGAACGCTGGATTGTTTCTTTAAAGGTGACACAAGATGGACAAATTATCCAGGGCAATTGTTCATGTGCCATGCATCAGCGATGTCGCCATATTGCTGCTATTTTGTTTTTCTTAAGAAAACTCACTATATCATCTTATCCTTATTTTTATGAAAAGAATAAAGAAGAAGATCGAACTGTTAAACTTAAGGAACTGGAACGACAAAGACAAGAAAGAATATTATCAAAAAAACAACAGGAATCTATTGATTTGATTGATTTATATAAGGATCAGCTTTTAAGGGAATCACTCATTCCAATGTCTTCACAACAGTATCAAATCAAAGTTTTTGTTCATAAAAGAAATGATACACTTGTGATCGTTTTGAGAATTGTCAATGGACTCCAAAGTTATGCTATTAAAAATATTGAAACTTTTTTAAATGCCATTGTTCATCATGAAAGTTTGAAATATGGAAAATCATTTGAATTTGTACATAGTGAAGATGCTTTTGATGCTGATTCCTTAGATATTTTAACCTTTGTAAAGACATGTTTTATGAAAAATAAATTACTGCAAAAAGGGATTATCAGAGGATTAATTGTGAGTGAAGAAGATCTAGATACTTTTTATGATTTGATGGATGCTTTGCCTTCAGCTTATTGTGATATTGCTTTTGATCATAAAAAATATTGTATTCCATTAGAACTTCATCAAGAAAATCAATATTATATTTTAGATTTTCAAGACTACCAAGAATTTGAACAAGCGATGATAACATCTTTACATATGTATACAATGAATAATGATGTTTTGTATCGTTATGATTTTGGGGAACCTGAAAAAATGATGATTTTCTTACGTAAATTATTAGAAGTGAGAGGAGGTCTTTATATTCCTGCTGATGCTTTGATGGATTTTTATAAATATATCCTTGTTGATTTGAAAGATGACATTGATTTAAAAACACATGTTTTTGATGATTATCATCAGGAGAATATGATTAATCTTTATGGTGATATGACAAAAGATGATCAGATTTGTTTGCAGTTAGAATATATTTATGATGAAGGTATTGCTTATGGTTTTGATGAAAGTCACTTGCATATTTCAAAAGAGGCTGATTTGATAGAAAACTATTTAAGACCTTACATAGAAGATATTGATGATCATATTCTATATTTACAATATGACCATGAATTTTCATATCAGTTTATGAAAGAAGGATTACCTTATCTTGCAAATTATTGTCAAATCTATGTGACTGATGCATTAAAAGGATTTTCATCGCCACAATCTTTGCATATTCAAGTGGGTGTCAATATGAGTCATGGTCTCCTTTCAATGAATATTGAAAGTGTAGATGTTCAAAGAGATGAATTAATGGATATTTTAAAAGCTTATAAAAAGAAAAGGAAATTTTATAAGTTAAAAAATGGTCGTATTGTTTCTTTGGAAAACAAAGAATTTCAAGAACTAGATGATCTCACATCATCTTTACAATTAAAACCACAAGATATTGTTAATGGAACAATAGCAGTTCCTACATATCGTTTGTTTGAACTTGATGCCATGATGAAAAATGAATCTTCACTTTCTTATTCACGTGGAGAAGAATTTATGCACTGGCTAGATGAAATAGAAACAAGTTCACAAAATTATCAGATTCCTGAAGGATATGAAAATATATTAAGAGAATATCAGGTTGAAGGATATCAGTGGTTACGTCTGATGGAACACTATAGTTTTGGTGGTATTTTAGCTGATGATATGGGACTTGGAAAAACTTTGCAAATGATTGTCTATTTTGAGAGTTTACGTCATCAAGGGACACATTTAGTCGTGACACCAGCGAGTTTGCTTTTGAATTGGCAAGATGAAATTGAGAAATTTTCTTCTCATCTTCATGTATTAGCAATTTATGGACAAAAAGCAATTCGTGATGAGAAAATGGCAGTAATGGAAGATTATGATGTTGTGATTACATCTTATGATTATTTAAGGCGTGATATTGATGTGTATGAACAACATACTTTTCATACTGTTGTGATTGATGAGGCACAATATATTAAAAATCCTAAAACAAGAAATGCTATCTGTGTGAAACGTTTAAAAGCGAAACAGCGTTTTGCGTTGACAGGAACACCGATAGAAAATTCTTTAGCTGAATTGTGGTCTATCTTTGATTTTTTAATGCCTTATTACTTATATCATTATTCTTATTTTCAAGAACACTTTGAAAAACCAATTGTAAAAGATCAAAATGAAGAGATACAAATGAAGTTAAAACAAATGATTACTCCATTTGTATTAAGAAGAAATAAGAAGGATGTTTTATTAGAATTACCAGATAAAATTGAACAAACATTGTATTTAAGATTTAGTGAAGAAGAAGAAAAGCTTTATCTTGCTCATCTTGTTCAAATCAATAAATCATTACAAGAAAAACTTGATCTTCATCAATTAGGACGAATTGATATTTTAGCTATGCTGACAAGATTAAGACAACTTTGTCAAGATTCACGTTTGCTTTATGATAAAACTGATGAACCATCTTCAAAATTAAAAGGATGTATGGAACTGATTCATTCTTTAAAAGATAATCATAAAAAGATTTTATTATTTTCTTCATTTACAAGTGTCTTACATCTGATTGAAGAACAATGTCATCGAGAACATATTTCTTATTATTTATTAGATGGAAGCACTTCAAAAGAAAAACGTAAACACATGGTCGATTGCTTCCAAAATGATGAAACAACACTTTTCTTGATATCATTGAAGGCTGGAGGTTCTGGTTTGAATTTAACGAGTGCCCAAGCTGTGATTCACTTTGATCCTTGGTGGAATATGTCAGCAAAAAATCAAGCAACTGATCGTGCTCATCGTATAGGACAGAAAGAATCAGTACAAGTTTTTTCCTTGATTATGAAGAATAGTATTGAGGAAAAAATAATGGAATTACAAAAACAAAAGAAAAACTTAGCAGATACTTTTGTAGAAGGTAATGAAGGTATTATTGCTTCTATGAGTCTTGATGATATGAAAGCTTTATTTGAGATCTCATGACAGAAAATGAATATTATAGAAAATTGTGGATTTGAAACAGACAATTTTATATTTATGAAAGATCTAGACACTTTGATGGCTAGATTTTTTTATATATCTTTTCATTATGGATTTCAAGTATGCTATGATGCAAAATACTATATTTTTATGAATCTATATACCAAACTTCTTTTTTGATAACATTGAAAAGCTATTGATGATGTCCTTGTAGATTTATTATCCATATTTCTAGGAATATGACAAATTATAGGTTTTTGATTGTTTTTTAAAGATACGAGAAATATGTAAAAAAGAGGGAAAAATGTGTCATATTTGAGTTGTTTTATGCATAATTTAAGATTTCATGTAGAATAAAAATGCATCTGAAAATGTGCGTTTTCTTCTCATTTAGGGTCGTTTTAGCTCAAAACATTGAAAAACATGTCAAAAAAGGTTATTTCGTATGTCAAGGAAAGGAGTTACTATATGAAAATAACTTATTATGAAAATACTGAAATGAATCACTATGAAATGCGATTAACAACACATCCTAAAAATAAAAAGATGGCAAAATTATTAATGAAACAATTTCAAGAAACTTTAGGAGAAATAGAGGTATATGATGATTATCGGAATAGATATCCATTAACACTATTGGAGATTTATTATTTTGAAATGGTTGATCACAAAATATTTGTTTATACTGATAAGGATGTTTATAGATTATATTATACATCAATGGGTGCTTTAAAAAAGAAGATACAGCATTATGGCTTTTATCAGATTAATGTAAGAACGTTAGTTAATGTGAAACATGTTTCACATTATAAGAAGGAAATAGGATGTCGTCGACAGATGATTATGGATAATGGTGATGTTTTAGTGTCAAGTCGTCGTTATAAAAATGAGTTTGATTTAATGGTTCAAGAGCATAAAGATATCATTTTATGAAGACAATATTTTTTATGAATGTGAAGTTCTTTTGCTTATTCATTTAAAAATATGATATAATATTTGTAATAAGCAAGGAGGAATTATTATGGCAAAAACTTTAAAATTTATTGTTACAGATCCAGTTGGACTTTATGCTGCTCCTGCAACAGAATTGGTTGATTTTGTGAAACGCTTTTATAGTCATTTGACATTACGTTATGACAGTAAGGAAGTGAATTTAAAAAGTATGATGGGAGTTGTTTCTTTGGGGATTCCAACCAAGGCAACTCTAGAAGTTATTGCTGATGGAGAAGATGAAGAAAGAGCAATTCAAGAAATTAAAGACAAGATCAAGGAATTAGGTATTTCTACAATTGAATAATAGAGGGAAAAGGTATCTTTGATGCCTTTTTTCTTATACTGAGATTTGTATAAGATAAAAATGAGACAGATGTAAATCTAGAATATGGTTTATAGGAGTGCTATGATGATAGTGTCAAGAAAAGGCAAAAAGAAAAGTCTTCTTGGCATGAATGAGATTGGCCAATGATCATTTTTACAATTGAATAAGGAGGTGTCTAATCAATGATGAATCGAGAAAGTCAAAATTATATCTTGATTTGTGAGAAACTTAAAGAATTGTTTGAAAATATTGAGGTCACTGATCAAAAATTAAGATTTTATCAGGGAACTTATCCAGTTGTTTCATTTATTCAAACAAATAATTATGTGAGAAAAGAAAGCTTAGGTTTTGATGATGATGAAACAATGAATATTGAAGAATATGAAATTGAGATTGAATCTGATCAAGATATGAATGAAATCAGAAGCATCATGAATGCTATAAATGATGTGATGCATCATCTTGGTTATATCAGAACATATTGTGGATTAGATACACAAGATAAAGAAACGAAATTAAAAAGAATGATGCTTTATCAAACAGCATCATAAAGGAGGAAATGATTATGTCAAATATTGCAATGAGTACAGCAGGGGTAACAGTTAATTATGCTGTAGAAGCAACTGCTGGAACAAGACCTACAACAGGTTATATTCAAATTCCAAATATTAAAAGTGTACCAGAGATGAATCCATCTCCAGAAACATTGGAAACAACAGATTTAAGTCAAACTGAGTTTAAAACATATGTAGAAGGTTTAAAAGATCTTGGTGGTTCTTTAGCTTTTTTAGCAAACTTTACAACTGATTTAGAAACAGCTTGGAATACATTGGTAGAAGCTTACAAAACAGCAAAAGAAGATGGAAAGGCTGTCTGGTTTGAAATTAAACATCCTGGATTAGAAAAATCAGTTTTCTTTACAGGACAACCAAGTGCTATGGGATTACCTGCTATGGCAGTCAATAGTGTATTAGAAACAAACTTATACATTACACCAACAAACGCACCAACATGGCAAACAAAATCAACACAGGCTTAGGAGGAAATATCAATGTCTAAAACAATTCAATTTACTTATAAGGATACAGATTATACATTAGAGTATACAAGAAAAACATTAGAAAAGATGGAAGCTGATGGCATTATCTTGGCTGATATGAATAAAAAACCTGTAACTATTTTACCAAAGCTTTTTGAATATGCTTTCTATACTCATCATAAACGTATCAAAAAAAGTGAAGTAGAAGAAATCTTCCACTTATTCACAAACAAAAACGAAATGTATAACAAGTTATCAGAAATGGCAACAGATACATTAAATACATTATTTGAGGAAGAACACTCAAAAAACGCAATAAGCTGGAAGGCGAGTTTTTAGACACTGAAGATTCTCTTTCCGACAAGACTTATACACAAATCTTCCAAGAGGTCTTTCCCTTTTATTTGTCAATAGGGATGAGTTATGAGCAATTCTATGATCAAGATGTAGAACTTACAAGGTTTTACAGAAAGGCTTATGAAATGCAAGAAACCCGACATAACTCACACATGTGGCTACAAGGGATGTATATTTATGATGCTATATCAACATCTCTCTATAACGTCTTCTGTAGAAAGTCTGGTCAGCAAGCATCAACATATCCCCCACAACCCTATTCATTGACAGATACACAAAAAGAGAAAGACCAGCAATACTCAATTGAAGAAGAACAAGCTAAAGCACAAGTCTGGATGAATACTTTGGTCAATGCTTATAAATAGGCATCACATTGTGATGTCTATTTGTGAATATACTGAAAAATAACATTATATGAATAAATGGAAGTATTTGGTAAAATAGAAGAGTAGAATTCTATAAAATACAACATATAACCAAGGTTATCATAAAGGAGGACGACTTTATAACACAAAAAAGTCAAAAAGATATTGAAATATACGTAAAACACTATTTGTTAAGTATAAGAAATCTCTATAGGGAAAAAGATTTCCTCACTGAAGAATATAACGAAGAACCATCACCTTCTTCATTAACATTTGACAGTTTAAAAGGAACAGCAGTATCCCAAGTGACACGCTTTAATGATTATGCAGAGAAAAGGGACATTATTCTCAAAAAAATTCAATTCATAGATGAAATTATCAAAGATTTTGAAATTCAAACATGTTTACTTTCACAAAGACATAAAGATATTCTCTATACATATTTACATGCTAAAGATAATAATCATATGCATGAAATCTTAGAAACAGAATGTCATTTTAGTATTTCAACTTATCGTAGATGCTTTCATTCACTATGTACTGAACTTTACAAACATGTTGATTTACAAAGAATTCCAACATTAGAAGATGTTAATGAACATTTCTATGCAATCATTCATCAATTAAACAAATAAGTTCAATATATTCAATATCAAATCAAAAAAAGTGAGAAGTAACAACTTATTTCTCACTTTTCCTGCTGTCTTTTATATAAAACAGAAACTATATGATTTACTTTTATAAGTAAAGCAATGATTTGTTCATTTTGTTCAATAATGTGTTGACTAAGTTCATTATTTTTTCAAGAGATCATTTTTTGAAGCACTAATTGTCTAAATATAAAAAAGTTTTGTATATAGAAAATTTTGTAAAAATCTGCATTACTCCTTCTTTTCCAATATGAAAAAACAATTTGAATAAGAATTTAATGCTATCTCTACATTTCTATTAATATATGATATCTAAAATATGAAAATTATACAAACAAAAAATATAAAAATGAGAACAGAACACCTATTCCCACTTATTAGTTATAAATGAAGCAATTCTTTCTTTTTCTTGTCAAATTCTTCCTGTGTGAGTATTCCCATATCAAGAAGTTCTTTAAGCTTTTTAACTGTTTCAATTGGATCAGCTTCATCTGCTTTTGTTTCAGATTTGACTGGTTCATCTTTCTTTAACAGTATTTCCAATCTGGCAACATCCTGATCACACATCTTGATGAGATCTTTTGCCATTTGAGAATCCATCTGTGTATTTCTTGTAATGTAGTTCACATATATACAAGGTTTATCAAAGTGATTGACATTGAGCTTGATTTGAAGATTTGATATATATTCGCCATTATTTAATGAAGAAAGAACACCCATTAAAGCGCCGGTACCACCAGCAACATACTTTCCGGAAGCAGTGCTGTTAAGAGTGTCATGGTTGATAGTATGTTTGTCACAGATCACTTCATAGCTGTTGATATCCTGATAGCGGATAAGAGTTCTAGGATTAGAGACATTCACTTTATTGATAGGCTTTTCCAGTGGATCATCGTTTCCTTTGTTGTAGATTGTCACCTCTTGCTTGTCATGATCAAAGATCATTCTTTGCATATAGGGAAGCAAAGTTTCATAAAGTTCTTTTATGGAATCATACTGATTGCGCTTGAAAACAATATTCATAGGACCATTTACATCAGTGTAAATGTGGAGTATACCTCTGCCCTGAAAATTCACGTCACCCAACTTCAGCCATTCAATATGGGGCAAAAAACAGTTTTCTTTACATATAGTAGATTTAATAAAAAAAGTATCCTCTTCCACATCAACAATAGCTTTATAGCCAGACGTACCAACATATTCTTTTTTCATAGTTTAATCATTCCTTTCTTATATAGTATTATATATACATATTATAACTAAGTTTCGTTCTATAAACAATTAAATTAAATAGGAGGTGTTTAATTATGTATGATTTTTTATTAAATAGTAACGACTATAATAAATTAATCGAAAGTTTAGATAAAGTTTGTGAGAAATTAGAACGTATTTCTTAATTTTCAAATCTAAAATTCGATTTTGATTTCAGTTCTGTCAGTGCAATACAAGGATCATTTAAGAATTTAGATAGTACAATAAGTGGAGTTGTCAAGGGATTTAATAATTTAGGATCATTTAATGATAATATGAATAAACTTGCGAAAGACGGTTCAGTTCTTGCACAAGCCTATAATCTAGCTAATAATGTATTACTTGGAAATATTGCAAATCTTAATCTACATACCATTGCCACAAATATTTCAACTGCAGCTACAAAAGCATTTAGAGTTGCTTTAGATTTTTTATCTGCGAATCCTTTGATACTTGTAGCAGGTGCTATTGGATTAGTTGTAGGAGCTTGTGTTCTTTTTGGTGATGCAGAGAGTGAGGCAGAAAAACAGACAAGATTGTTTACTGAAGCACAACAGGCAAAAAGAGAAGAATTGGTGAAGACTGCCAAAGCGATTAATGAGAGTACGGCATCAGCTATTGAAAGTGCTAAAGGAGCTGAAATACAATCAAATGTATTAAAAGGGTATGTTGAGAAATTGCAGGAATTAGAATCAAATGATGCTATTGAAGAGAATATGGAACAAGTTTGTTATTATATTGATCAAATTAATTCAGCAATGCCAAATACTGTTGAATTAACAAAAGAAGGAACGTTAGTATGGTTAGAGAATCAAGCAGCTATTGAGAAAAATATTACGGCTTTGGAAAGAAAGGCAAAAGTAGAGGCTTATTATGATGAGTATGTAGAAAGCTTAAAAAACGAGTCTCAACTTCGTGCAGAATTAACATTGGCACAAAATAATTATAATGAGGAGTTAGAAAGATTACAGGCTAATCAGGCAGCATATAATGCATTAATGGAGAAGTTTGATAAGCAAGGTTTCTTAAGTCAGGAGGATTGTGATTTATTAACTGTTTATGCGAATAATATGGATGAATCAAGAATGAAACTTGATGAATATTCATTAACTTTAGATAATGCTAGAGGAGCATATGAGGCAAATGCTAAGGGAGCAGAATTGTATCAACAAGCTGTTGGTGCATTGGATGGCAACTTAGTTGCATCGGCAAAATTACAGATAGCAGAATATACTGTACTTGAGGAAAATGGAACAAGTACATGGGAGAGTTTAGCAGGTGCTAGTGAAGATTGTAAGAATCGTATGACGAATGCATCAACAGAAGAGGCAGAAGTGATTCAAGCCACATCTGCTATGATACAAGCAGAAATGATCAATAAAGCTTTAACTCAGGATATGACATATGATCAAATGATTGAAACTTTACAATCAAAAGGAATGAAGATGAATGATGAAGAGAAGCAGCAGTTAAAAGCAAGTTATGATGCATGGTACATGAATAGTCAAGATATACAATCAGCCCAAGCAAAAGGATTGGATGTATTGAGATTGATGAAAGCTTCTTCATTAGAAGAGATGTCAGAGAATGATAAAAAGCAATTGATAGAGAATGTTAAACTGTTTGCTAGTCATGGAAATCAGAGTGGTATTGAATTATGTAACCAACTTGCTGCTAGTTTGGAAGCAAATAATGGCGAAGTCAATAATCAGGTAAGGGATTTGTTAAAGAAAATAGAAAAAGAAGCAAGTGAGTCAAAACCTGAAGTTAAATTAACTGCTAATGTTACGAATGCTTCAAAAGGAATTTCTAGCTTTATTGGAAATATTAAAACAGCCTTTAGTAATATTAAGATAGATCTTCCTTCACTTGGTAAAACTAAAGGTTATGCTTCAGGTGGTTTTCCTGCTACTGGGGAGTTGTTTATTGCGAGAGAGGCGGGTCCTGAGTTAGTGGGACGTATTCATGGAAAGACTGCTGTTGCTAATAATGATCAGATTGTGAATGGAATTCGTAATGGTGTTTATCAAGCTATGAGAAGTGCTATGTCTGGTTATGGAAATGGGAATATGAACATTCATGCGACTTTTGTTATGGATGGTGAAATTGTTGGTAAACAAGTGATTAAGTATCATAATGGTGTTGTGAAACGTACTGGGACAACGCCTTTAATGATTTAAGGAGGTTATTATGGATATTTTAAAAATTAATGGTCAAGCGATTGTGAATCCAATTGCTTTGACTTGGGATGAATCGGATTTGGATTCGAGTGAGGGAAGTGGCAGAAACTTGCTTGGTGAGATGATACGTGATCGTATGACGACAAAGCGAAAGATTTCAGTTTCATTTCCACCCTTGAATGATCATCAAATGTCAACATTATTAGAGGCTTTGAGTCCCCTTTTCTTTTTACTTGAGTATCCTGATCCAAAGTTAGGAAAGCGTCATTCAATAACAGTTTATGTCAGTGATCGCAGTGTTCCTGTTTATATGTTTGATAAGACGCTGAATCAGTGGCTATGGCAGGGTATGACAATTGATTTTATTGAAAAGTAGGTGAGTTTATGAGAAAGACATCTTTAAATTTTAGAAATGGTATTTTGGCTGATGAAAGACAATTATATATGAAGGTTATTTTTAATGGTCATCAAGAAATTGATGGCCATTTGTTGAAGAATATTGTCATTCATGAAGCCAGTAATGGTCAAGAGACCTTAACAATGGGGAGCATTTGTTCAAATAGTGTGAAAATCGTTATGATTGATGCTGGAAATATTGCTTATTTCAATAGTGAAGTTGAAGTTTTGATAGGTTTAGAATTGGAAACGATAGAATGGGTTTCTATGGGAACTTTTGTTATTAGTGAGGTAAGTAGGGATCATGATAGTGAAGTGATTTTGGAGGGATATGATCATATTTCTGATTTGAATAAGGATTATGTTCCTCATGTTGACTATCCTTGTTTATTAAGTGATGTTGTTTTGGATATTGTGAATCAATGTCAATTGACTTTAAAGGCTATGACTTTTGATGAAATGATGATTGAAAGTCCTGTTGCAGTGACTTGTCATGAGATGCTGAGTTATATGGCTTCTTTAATGGGTATGAATGTAAGAATGAATAGGGATAATGAATTGGAATTCTTTTGGTATGATGGAAGTTATGTGATTGAAAAGAAGGATATTTTTGAAGGTGGCTATAAAATAACAAATGATGTGTTAGTGATTTCTTCATTAACAAGTGGAAGTGAAGATCATGTGATCAGTTGTGGAAGTGGTTATGGTATCACTTTTGAAAATCCTTATATGAATGAAGAAAGGTTAAATATCCTCTATCAAAGAATCAATGGTTTTTCTTATCACCCTTGTCAGGTTCGCTGGCGTGGAGATCCTGCACTTGAAGTTTGTGATCTTGTTCAACTCAATAATGAAAACGTCATCATTATGGATCAGGTTTTTTCTTTTGATGGTGGTATGAGTTGTTCATTGGAATGTGTGGGACAAAATGAAAAAGAAGTGACGATATCAAAAAGTCCTACAGAAATCAAATTAAAGAAGCTTTACCACACTTTATTACAATCTTTTCAAGAAACAACTCAGACTTTATTAGGACAAAAAGGAGGTTATTATACAATTGATTATACTGATGGTTATCCATCAGGATGGACGATTATGAATACACCAACTTTAAGAGATGATACTCATTTATGGAAAATGAGTATGGGTGGTTTTGGATATAGTGAAGACGGTGGAAAAACTTTTCAAAATTATGCCTTTGATTTAAATGGAAACTTAAATGCGAATGCATTGACAACAGGTATTATTCAAGGTGATGGTTTTGATTTGGATTTGGAAAGTGGCGATATTAAGATTGGTGAAAGAAATGTGAATGGTGAAATTGAAAAGCCAGTCTTGAGTTACTCTCAAGATAAAGGTTTATATATTGAAACTTTTTCTCAAATCATTTCACAAGTTGAAACATTATCAAATTCCATTGATGTTTCATTATCTTCAAATTATGTTCATTCACAAACATATGATAAATCGCATGATGCTTATTATCCAGATTATGAAAATCAGCCTTTGAAAATCACTGCAACAATAAAAGATAGATTAAAAAATATTGTTGATGGGGTTTATACATGGAAAAGAAAAGGTCAAAATGATGAAGATTATGTTGATTTAATTGAGGGAGAAAATGCTGTTGGTCATATTTTGACAGTTTCTCATCATCTTCATGAAAGTGTGGAATATAAGGTTTATGTTGAAGTTGAGGGAAATGGTGTTGTTTTCAGCAACGAAGCTTCTATCAATATCAATGTGAATGTTTTAAATGATGTCAAGATTGAAGGAGAACTTTGTAAAATTGAAGCAAGTGGAACGACTTTTATTAAAAAAGATGATAACTATAATTATTCAAGTATTTTACTTTCTCCTCATTTCATGCAGTGTAACTTTGATTTATGGCTTTATTCGGGTGATCTTGGTAACACTTATACAATCATTGAACCAACACAATTGATTTCTGTCGGAGATGAAGTTTCTTCACATATCTATGAAACAAATGTTGTTGGTATAACTTATAATGCTGATAATCATGAACTGCAAATTTCATCTGATAGTGCTTGTTTTGCTTCAACAAATGTTGCTGTCTTTCAATTAAAAGCTGATATTGAAAATGCAACAGATACAATCTCTATTACAAGAGAAAATGATTTTGAAGCAATTGTGAATACAATAAAATCACAGATTGAACATTTATCTGAAAATTATACCAATATTATTCAAGATATAGATACATTCAATGGGTCTATCACAAACAAAGTAGAACAAATAGAAACAAACTATAATGATGATATTGAAACAATTCATCAACAATTATCACAAACCATTCAAACCTCTTCATCTATAGAAGAACAATTTACAATACTTAAAAAAACTGTTGAAAATAATCAAGAAGAATTTAAAGGTATTACAACATATATACAAAGAGGAGATTATGGTATTAAAATTGGAAAAAAAGAGGATAATATACAAACCTTAATGGCACCTGATCATTTTGGTATTTTATTTAAGAATGGTGAAGAGTTTCAGGAAGCAATGACATTGGAAAAGAATCTTTTAACAATTGAAAGTATTCAATTATCAAATTTCTTTCAATTGGGTCATGTGATATTGAACACGAAAGATTATGGTTTTGAAATGACATGGGGAGGTGAATAAGCATGTCACAAACATTTGAATCAGGATTAAGTAATACTTATAAGTTAAGACTCGTCGTAACAGAAGATTCGACAAGTCTATCAGGAAATACATCTTCAATGAGCTATAAACTTTATATGGTTGCGACAACAGCAAAATATTATCAGTCTGGTGTCAATGAAACCTATAAAGTGACACTCAATGGAACAACCTATACACACACTGTGAAAACATATTTTAGCAGTGGAAATACCGCGATACAGATTGGAAGTGGTACTGGAATATCAGTTGCCCATAATGCTGATGGAACAAAATCACTCAGTGTCAGTGCTTCATATACCAAGGCGTCAAGCACATCATACGCTCCAAGTGGAAACATGAGTTTAAGTGGAACAATGACTCTCACAACGATCCCTCGTGCTAGCACTCTCTTTGTTTCTAGTGGAAATGGTACAAAACCAGGGAATGGGTCGATTGAACTCACAATTTCACGTGCTAGTTCTTCGTTTACTCATACAGTCACATGGTCTTGTGGTGGATTAACTGGAACAGTAGGAAGTAGCCTTTCAACAAGTGCTTCTTGGGCAGTACCGTTAAGTTTGATAGATAAGAGTCCTAATGCAGATCAAACAGTGACTTTTACATGTACAACTTATAATGGTTCAACCAATATCGGCAGCAAAACATGTACAGCAACAGTTGGTCATCATAGTGCCAGCAGTATATCAACACAAAGCGGTCAAACATTAGGAAGCACAATGAGTTTTACAATTTCAAGGAGTCATGGAGAGTTGACTCATTCTATGTGGTATTCTTTTGGATCAAAGTCATGGCAAGTCATTGGCAGCTCTATAGCAACCTCAAATAGTTTTACTCCCCCTTTAAGTTTATGTAGTGAAATACCTCATGCAACAAGTGGATCAATGACGATTATATTACGTACATATTATGGTTCGACACAAATCGGAAGTGATCAATACAAATATTATACAATGAATGTTCCAACTTCAGTTGTTCCTACTTTTACTGATATTTCGTGTGTTGAAGCGAATGATGAAGTCAAAACATTGGTTGGTGCTTATGTTCAAAATAAGTCCCGCTTAACATTAGATATTATTGGAGCAACAGGTGTTCAAGGATCAACAATTCAATCTTATAAAATAGCTGTTGCTGGACAAACCATCAATGCCCAAACAGGAACAACATCCCTATTAAGTGTAAGTGGTTCACAAACAATTGTTGCAACAATTACAGACAGCCGTGGGAGAACAGCAACAAAAGAAAAAACAATTGACATTCTTCCTTATATCAATCCTAAAATATCCGATGTTGATGTTTATCGCAATACAAATACAACAGCCCAAATCACAGCCTCATTATCATGTTCAAGTCTTTTGGTGCAATCCGTTGAAAAGAATCATCCATGTTATAAGATTGATTATAAGCCTTCTTCTGCTTCATCTTACATAAGTGTGACAGGTGAATATGAAAAATTATCTGCAACTCTTTCAAAAACATTGACAGGACTTCAAGAAGACAAATCATATGAAATTCATATTTTTGTAGGAGATATTTTTGGCTATAATAGTCTTTATGAAATACAGCGTATTTCAACAGCTTTCAAGTCATTTGATTTTGATGTCAAAACAGGAAGATTAGGAATCGAGAAAGTCCTTGAACATGATGATAGTGTTCTGGAAGTACCCGAAGGAGCAAAAATCTATGTTGGAAATACACCTTTAGTACTTGATCAAAATTATACATGGGATCATATACAAGGAAAACCAACAACCTATCCACCAAGTCCTCATACTCATGATTCTCTTACTGATCGTACTACGGGTAATGCTTGTTATTTGAATTATGGAGCTACAGGCTTAACGACTGCTTCATGGTTGGCCGCTTGGAATGGTTATGAGTTAAGAGCTATCAGTCCTACAAATCTTAGAAATGTCATTGGTGCAGCCGAGTCTTCCCATACACATAACTATTTACCATTAAGCGGAGGAACAATGAGTGGTCAAATCAGTAGACCAGGAACTTCAACAAATTGGGTAAGTGGAAGAAATGGTGCATTGATAAAAAGTACGTCCTATACTGGATATAATGCTATAGCAAGTATGAAAACAACAAATGGTTCATGGGAAATAGGAGTTTACTCCAATAATACTTTATATTTTACATATATTTCAGATTCTCATTATAACTCATCAACAAATACAACAACTACTCAGGTTTATATTTCTAGCGAAGGACATATTTACATGAATACAGGAACTGTCATCCGTGCTAGAAACTTATCAGGTGTTATGTGGGATGCATTTGAAGGATGTGATACAGGAGGAAATACGAATGTTGGATATGGAAGTTATGAACATAAATCTGGTTGGGGTCAATTGTTTGGAAATACTGTTGGATTATGGGCAAATACAAAGATACAAGGAAATAAGGCTTATACACAATCGTCTGATGAAAGGCTCAAGACAAATTTTGAGGATATTTCAGATAGTTTATTAGCTGTATGGAGTGAAATACAGCCTTGTGTTTTTGAGTGGAAAAATGATGAACATCATGAAAAGCATATTGGAATCAAAGCTCAAGATGTGATAAGAGCTTTTGAAAAGTATGGTTTAAATTGGCAAGAGAGTGCAATGTTTAATCAATATAAATTGCCAGATAAAAATGATGATACTGAATATTTTGGTTTAACATACGAGTATATTGATATGTTGACAATGAAAGTTGTCAAAAATCAACAAAAATATATTGAGAAATTGCAAAAAGAGATTGATGACTTAAAGGAACAAGTGCAAATACTAATGAAATTCATGGAGGAAAAATCAAATGAATTTTAATTATATGGATACTTATAATGCAGTGACAGGAGTTTTGATTGCTGTGTTATCTTTGTTCTTTGGGGAACATTGGGTGCTGTTTGCTTTGTTTTTATTATTGAATGTGATAGATTGGCTAACAGGATGGATGAAGTCCTATATTGCAGGAAAAGAGAATTCTGTAAAAGGATGGAAAGGTGTTTTAAAGAAACTGGGATACTGGATGATGATTCTGGTCGCTTTTGTTGCTTCATATATCTTTATTGATATTGGAAATGTATTAGGAATTGATTTAGGCATTACAACATTATTGGGCTGGTTTGTTTTAGCATCTCTTCTCGTTAATGAATTAAGAAGTATTGTAGAAAACTTTGTAGAAGCTGGATATCATGTTCCCAGTGTTCTTACAAAGGGATTAGAGGTTGCAAATAAAGTCATCAATCAGGAAGATCAGGAGTAGTCGAAAGACTGCTCTTTTCAGTTTAAAACAGGAGGAAACAAAATGAGTACGATTTTTAAACCAAGAACAAGCACACCAAGTACAACTGACAAGAACTGGATTCATACTTCCAAAGGTGGGTATAATGGCTGTATCTTAATCAGCGGGAATGCTGTTATTCCTAACTGTGTAGGTTATGCATGGGGAAGAATGAGAGAACTGTTGGGCTTTAATCCCAAACTCAGCAAAGGGAATGCTGAAACATGGTATGCCTATAAGGATGGATATGCAAGAGGAAAGACACCAAAATTAGGAGCAGTGATCTGTTATGCCAAAGGCAGTGCAACAAACAGTGCAGATGGAGCAGGACATGTGGCCATTGTGGAAGACATCTATTCAGACGGTTCTATTTTGGTTTCACAGAGTGCCTATGGGGGTGCAAGATTTTCTACAAAAACTTTGTCTAAAGGCTATGCATGGGGAAGTCTGGTATTTCAGGGCTTTATTTATCCGCCTGTGGAATTTGTCAAAGAAGCAGTGACGACTTCCACAGAAAGCACTTATGTATTAGTGAAAGATGTCAAGGGCTATACGAATGCGACAAATGCCAAAAATAGGATAAACAGTATAGTTGTCTATAAAACAGGAACATATTATGTTTACAAAGAAAGTGGCGGCATGATCAACATCACGAAAACAAAAGGAACAGCAGGAGCATGGATCAATCCATCAGACAACAAAGTGACAGCAGTCTATTATGCCAAATATACAGGAAAGTCACAGAAGATTGATGAAGTGTTTGCAGAGATAGGAGTTCCAGCCTCTTATACAGGGAAATGGAATAGACGTATTCCCATAGCCAAAGCCAATGGCATCACTAACTATACAGGAACATATTCTCAAAACACAGAATTGGTCAATTATGCAAAACAAGGAAAACTGAAGAAAGTATAAAGTGAAGTCTATCTTAAATGAGATAGGCTTTTTTTATTGTATCAAAATATTTGAAAAGAGAATGTTGTATGTTAGCATACTTGCTATTGTCATTCAATAGTCATTATCAGAATACTTAAAATAGGGGCTATCATTCGTATAATTTGAGAAATTTTAATAATTATGAGATACTACATATAATATGGAGGATAATCTATGATAGAGTATATTAGAAAAAGAGATGGTCGTATGGACCGATTTGATGTCAATAAGATAGCTGGGGCTATTTATAAGGCTTTTCAGGCAACAGAAGCTAAATATGATTTAGATACTGCTATTGCAGTTGCTCAAGATGTTGAACACAAATTGGAGTCAAGGCATACAGAATTACCAACTGTTGAATTGGTACAAGATACAGTTGAAGAAACTTTGATTGAAAAAGGCTATGTAAGAATTGCGAAAGCTTATATTTTATATCGTGCAGATCGAACACGTTCACGTGATCGTAAATCACGTTTGATGAAAACATTAGAAGAAATTACTTTCCAAGATGCAAAAGATAGCGATTTAAAAAGAGAAAATGCGAATGTTAATGCTGATGCACCAATGGGAACAATGTTGAAGTATGGGGCTGAAGCAGCTAAACAATTCAATGAAATGTTTGTTTTAAATCCATTACATAGTGCAGCTCATAAAAGTGGTGACATTCATATTCATGACATGGATTTTTTAACTCTCACAACAACATGTACACAGATTGATATTAAGAAACTCTTTAAAAATGGTTTTTCAACAGGTCATGGAGTTTTGAGAGAACCTAACAGTATTACCACATATTCAGCATTAACATGTATAGCAATTCAATCTAATCAAAATGATCAGCATGGTGGACAAGCCATTGTGAACTTTGATTATGGGATGGCAGATGGGGTGAGAAAGTCATATTATAAAGCTTACTTCAAGAATTTAAAAAAAGCATTATTATTGCTAACTGATTTAGAAGTTTATCAAGTTATTGAAGAATTACAGGCTTTAGATATCCATCCATCATTGGAGGATCGAGGATATTTATCACAGGAAAAAATCATTTTGATGGAAAAAGGTTTGGATGAGAAAACTATTGATAAAATACAAAACTTTGTATCTCAACAAACATATGAAGAAGTGAATCAAGAAACATATCAAGCGATGGAATCATTGATTCATAATTTAAACACAATGAATTCAAGAGCTGGTGCTCAAGTTCCTTTTAGTTCAATTAATTATGGAATGGATACATCAGCTGAAGGAAGAATGGTTATTCAAAATGTTCTTCTTGCGACAGAAGCTGGTTTGGGTGGTGGTGAAACACCAATTTTCCCAATTCAAATCTTTAGAGTGAAAGAAGGCATCAACTATTATTCAGGTGAGCCAAATTATGATTTGTTTAAACTTGCTTGTCGAGTTTCAGCCAAACGACTATTCCCTAATTTCTCATTTATTGATTCACCATTTAATCTGCAATATTATCAAGGCACGCCAGAAACAGAAATTGCTTACATGGGTTGTCGTACCAGAGTTATGGGAAATGTTTATGACCCAAATAAAGAAATTTCGCCTGGTCGAGGAAACTTAAGCTTTACTTCAATTAATTTACCTAGATTGGCTATTAAATCCAAGGGAGATATTGATGAGTTTTTTGATAAATTAGATCAAATGATTAATTTATGTATTGATCAATTATTAGAAAGATTTGAAATTCAATGTAAACGTCGTGTCATGAATTATCCATTTTTAATGGGTCAAGGTGTATGGATTGATTCAGAAAAATTAAAACCAACGGATGAAGTCAGAGATGTCTTAAAACACGGAACATTGACAGTCGGGTTTATTGGTTTAGCAGAAACTTTAAAAGAATTAATAGGATACCATCATGGCGAAAGTGAAAAAGCTCAAGTTTTAGGTTTACAGATTGTTGCACATATGCGTAAACGTATGGATGAAGCCAGTCAAAAATATCATTTGAATTTTTCTTTAATTGCCACTCCCGCTGAAGGTTTGTCAGGTCGCTTTGTCAAGTTGGATCGCGCTCTTTATGGAAAAATTGAAGGAGTTACAGATCGTGACTATTATACAAATAGTTTTCATGTTCCAGTTTATTATCCTATGAGTGCCTACAATAAAATCAAGATTGAAGGACCATATCATACTTTGACAAATGGTGGACATATTAGCTATGTAGAAATGGATGGCGATCCGACTAAAAATTTACCAGCATTTGAAAAAATTGTTCGTGCTATGCATGATGCCCAAATAGGCTACGGAGCGATTAATCATCCAGTTGATCGTGATCCTGTTTGTGGATATAATGGCATTATTCATGATGTGTGTCCAAAGTGTGGACGTCGTGAAGAAGAACATGTTGGTTTTGAAAGAATTCGTCGTATTACAGGTTATCTTGTTGGTACACTTGATCGCTTTAATGATGGAAAAAAGGCAGAAGAAGCTGATCGTGTAAAGCATGGGTGCGATGATGAAAATTAGACTTTATGGTGTGGTGAATGATTCCATTGTAGATGGGCCAGGATTACGTTATGCTATTTTTACACAAGGTTGCCCTCATCATTGCGAGGGTTGTCACAATCCTCAAAGTCATGATAGTCAAGGTGGTTATGAAGAGGATATTTCTGTTTTATTGTGGGAGATTGATCAAAATCCATTATTAGATGGTATAACGATATCGGGCGGTGAACCATTTTTACAGCCACAACCTTTGATTGCATTGGTGAAAGAAGTGAAAAAACGAGGACTTCATGTGATGATTTATAGTGGGTATACTTTTGAAGAAATTATGGGTTTAGGACAATGGCATCAGGAATTGTTAAGCTTGTGTGATATTTTGGTTGATGGACGTTTTATTTTATCGTTAAGAAGCTTAGATTTATTGTATAAGGGATCATCGAATCAAAGAATCATTGCGATTCAAAAATCTATGAAAGAGCATCATATTGTTTTACAAGATATCAATGAATATGGAGAATTGGTTTAGCCCATTCTCCATATTTTGTTAATAATGAGGACATAAAGAGTCTATACAATGCTTTGCATAGAAGGGAAAGATGGGTATGAAGAAGTTTGCGAGTGGATATAATATTTATAAATTAATTTGGGTCTTTATCAGTTGTTCTTTTGTGGGTTCAATGATAGAAATTGTATGGTGTTATTTTGTAATGGGCAAGTTAATGAGTCGCAGCAGTCTTTTGTATGGACAGTTTTCTGTGATCTGGGGTTTTGGTTGTGTTCTTTTAACGATTCTTTTGCATAATATGGAGGGGAAACGTGATTTATCGATTTTTATGGTAGGAAGTTTTGCTGGTGGAATTTATGAATATATTTGTAGTTTATTGACAGAAGGACTGTTTGGGGTTAAATTTTGGGATTATAGTCATTTGCCTTTTAATATTGATGGTCGTATCAATTTATTATTTTGTTTCTTTTGGGGGCTTATTGCGGTCATTTGGGTTCAAAATATTTATCCTTTTTTATCAAGCCAAATTGAAAATATTCCCTATCGTTATGGTAAACAGTTTACTTGGATTGTTACAGTTTTATTAATCATTGACATGGGTTTATCAGCATTGGCTTTGATGCGCTCTTATCAACGTAGTCAACATATCCCACCTCATACATTCATTGCTGAATTTTTAGATCAAGAGTATCCTGATGAATATTTGCAAATTCGTTATCAAAACATGAAAACAAAGTAAAAATCTTGGGTTATTCCCAAGATTTTAATATGTTGAGAAGATATTCATAAACTTGTTGATGATTTTTTTCGTTTAGGATTTCGTGACGCATGTTTGCAAAAAGATGTGAAGATACATGATGATAACCTCGATCTTTCATAAATTGAACAGCTTCTTGAAATTTCTTTTCGCTAACAATACAAGGATCTTCTTTACCGGCAACAAAATAAATAGGCAGTTCTTCTTTTTTCATGACCCAATTTTGAGGATTGTATGTCTCTTTCATTAAATGAAACAAAGATTCAAAACCATTAGCTGTAAATATAAAACGACAAAGAGGATTTTGGTTATATGCTTGAACAACTTTAGAATCACTACAAATCCAACTGTTTGGTGTTTTTTTATCAAAGTTCTTATTAAAAGCATCAAAACCTATTTTTTGGATAAGTTTTGGTCGATGATGGTCACCAGACAACTTGGCTGAAATTCTCGCAAGGTGAATCCCCATACCTGCTGCAGGATTAAGACTTGGACTTCCACAGACAATTAATCCATCAATATCTTGATCATATTTTTTTGTATAACAGCGAACGACCAAAGAGCCCATACTATGACCAAAAAGATAAAGTGGTAACTCAGGATATCTTTGTTTCATAAGCAGTGTCAATTGATGCACATCTTCGACAATTCCAAGATGTCCTTGATCATAGAAGTAACCCAAATCTTCTTCTTTAAAAATGCTTTTGCCATGACCACGGTGGTCATGAATCAAGCATACATAACCATTTTTCACTAAAAAATTCATAAAGTCAAAATATCTTTCTTTATGTTCACACATCCCATGTGAGAATTGAACAATACCAATAGGATGTGGTGGACTCATAATCACAACATCTAATGGCAATTGATCGAAATTTGATTTGATTGTTAAATGTTCTTTCATAAATTCCTCCATTTCTGTCCGTCTATGTAACTCGGACACAAATATGTGTGCCAAACATATCCTTATCATTCGTTCAAATGATTTTGGCATAAGATAAGATCATCTTTGTTTTTTACTTATTGCCTTACTTGTATTATACATGAAAATGATAGGAAAATCATGATATTTCTTGTATAATAGTGACAAGAGGTGAAAATATGGTGATAAAAACAGAAAAACCAATGCTATGCTTTGATGTTGATGGAACATTAAGAGATAATGTTCATCATCAAGTCAGTGCTTCAACACAAAAAGCTTTACATCTTTTAAAAGAGGCTGGATATAAAATCATTATTTCTTCAGGCAGAGGAATTGATTCTTTAGAAAGAACAGGATTAATGGACATGTTAGACTGGGATGGGTTTGTTTGCAACAATGGACAGGTGGTTTTAAATCATGAACGCCAGGAAATATTTCATACTCAGTTTTCATCTGAAGCGATTGTCAAAACACTAGAAATTGCCAAAACATTGAATTATGCAGTCGCTTTAAAATCACAGCCTAGAGTGATTTCTAAGGAACCTGATGAATATGTATTAGAGTCACAAAGATTTTTTAAAAGCATACTTCCTGAAGTTGGTGAATATCATGGACAGGAAGTCAGTGCCATGATTGTCTATGGACCAAAAGGTTATGATTATGCTCCTTTTCTAGGAATTAAGGGTGTGACCGTGTTACCAGGTGAATCAACTTATGCCGATTTGACAATTGAAGGTGTTACTAAGGCAACTGGTATTCAGAAATTAATGTCTTTGTATGAAATTGATGAATATATTGCTTTTGGGGATTCACTGAATGATATGGATATGTTTAAAGCAGCTGATTTTTCGGTGGCTATGGGTCAGGGTAATGAAAAGTTAAAGAAGATGGCCTCATATGTGACATCTTCTATTGATGATGATGGGATTTATCATGCCTGTGTACACTTAGGTCTGATTCCAAAGGATTCATCAATGTAGACTGCTTATGCTCTTGAAAAAAGTATACTTTTCTTGTAAAAATTGATTAAGAATACTGATTATTTTATCTATTGGGAGATTTTTGGCAGATTTGAATATTAAAATTGTGAGGAGGAAAGAAAAATGACAAAGGAAGATGCTGTTCAACTTGCTCATGCTATGTATGCATATGAAGTCAGTGAACGAGCTGATCAAGATAATCATAGTTTTGATGCCTTATGGCAAAGTCTTTATGATGTTTGTCAATTAGCAACTTATGGTATATTGGATTTAGATAAAGATGAAATCCAGGAAGCCTTAGATTGGCTGAAAGCGACACAGTTGATGACAAAAGATTATCAAACAACAGAAATTTATTTTTAGGGGGGATATAAAAATGAAAGTCATTGATATGCATTGTGATACAATCTTTGAAATTGATCGTTTACAAAGAGAAGGAAAAGATATTGGACTCAAACATAATGATTTGAACATTAGTTTAGAAAAAATGATAAAAGGGGATTATCTTTTGCAAAATTTTGCAGTGTTTACACCACTCAAACAAGTTGATGATCCTATTTGCCATGTTCAACATTTAATTGATACACTTTATAATGAAATAGAGAAAAATAAAGATGACATTTCACTTGTCTATACTTATGATGATATTCTTCAAAACATACGAGATCACCGTATAAGTGCTCTTTTGACTTTAGAAGAAGGTGGTGTTGTCAATCAAGATTTGTCTTATTTGCGAAATTATTATCGTTTAGGAGTGCGTATGATTGCATTAAATTGGAATTATGCTAATGGGATTGGATATCCTAATTTCCAAATGAATGATGTTCATCATGGCTATTATACGTGCGATTGTGTTCATGGTTTAACTGAGTTTGGCAAGGAATATGTGCAGGAATGTGAAAAATTAGGCATTATCATAGATGTCTCACATTTATCTGATGCTGGTTTTTATGATGTTTTATCATTAACAACGAAACCTTTTGTGGCTTCTCATTCTAATGCGCGTAGTGTTTGTCCGCATGCTAGAAATATGAGTGATGATATGATTAAAAAGTTAGCTGAGCGTGGTGGTGTCATGGGAATCAATTTCGCAGCAGACTTTTTAGATGAAAATAAGGAAGAGAATGCGTTGTCTAAGATTTCATCAATGGTTAAACATATTCTTTATATCAAGGAGTTAGCAGGAATTGATTGTATAGGATTAGGAAGTGATTTTGATGGGATTCCACAAAATTTGGAATTAAAAGATGCTTCTTATATGCCATTGTTATATCAAGCTTTACAGCAGGCAGGACTCAATGAAGAAGATATTGAAAAGATTTTTTATAAGAATGTTTTAAGAGTTTATCAGGAAGTGTTTAAATAAAACAGACCAGGTGGGAGACCTGATCTGTTTTTTTGATATCAGTTTGGGAAAGGATATCATGAAGTAGTCATATTTGAAGGGAAAACAAATATTTTGACTACAAATATATCTTAACAAAATGGTGTGGGTAAAATCAATGAAAAATATCAAAAATTATGTGATTTCAAGAAATGATTTTAATATTAAAAAAATAAAAGTCATATTTCAAAAAAAATATGTGCTTTTATGTCAAAGATAGGTTATAGTATTGTTAGGTGATGTTAAATGAAAAGATTATTTTTATGGTTTCTTTGTTTTTTTATGGTAGCGTGTCAAGCTCCTATTAAAGAAATATCAACAACTGTTGATGAAAGTCAATGGGAAGGAAAGTATGTGTGTGATGGTGTTTCTTTACTGATTGAAAAGGAGTCTGATTATGAGGGAATTGCTTTTACAATTGCATATGGAGGAAAGGATTTTAAGGAATATGCTTATTTTTTGGATGAGGAACATTTAGAAGCAATCAGTGATTTGACAGAGGATGGTTATACTTTTGAGTTGACTTTAGAACATGATAAAGTCATTGTTAAGGAATCAGGTGGAGTGAGCTATTTAGGAATTGAACTTTCTGGTGAATATGTGAGAGAATAGGAGGCGTTTCATGAAAAATCTATTTTATCGGTTGATTATTTTTTTGGATACTGCTCAAGAAAATGATACAAATTATAATATTGCTTTGTTTATGGCGAATAACTTTTATCGGATTGCTCATATGCGCATTAGTGAACTTGCCAATGAATGTTTTGTTTCTCCAGCTACGATTTCACGTTTTTGTCGTGCTTTAGGTTATGAAAATTTTGCTCATTTAAAACAGGAATGTTATACTTTTCATTCTCCTGATAAAAAATTTAACAATCTTATTAATATTTCTTTAGAAACAATGAAGGCTCATCCTCAAAAAGCAACTCAAGAATATGTAGAACAAGTGACAGACTATATTGCAGATCTTCCACATATACTTGATTGGCATGAGATTGATGCTGTTTTAAAGTTAATTCATGATAGTGATTCGGTTGCCTTTTTTGGTACACAATTTTCACAAAGTGTTGCTTTACATTTTCAGACAGATTTGTTGATGTTAGAGAAGTTTACAATGGCTTATATGGATTCAGCACGTCAGTTAGAATGTGCAAAGTCTTTAACAAGGGAGAGTGTCGCAGTTATCATCACTGTCAATGGTTTCTTTACAGCGAGTGGATTTAAAATTTTACAATATCTGAAGAAATCTGGATGTCATATTATTTTGATGACATGTCATCCACAATTGGATTTAAATATTCCTATTGAACATCGTATTTTAATGGGATGTAAAGATCAACGTAAAACAGGGAAACATAGCCTCTTAACAACAGTTGAACTTATGTCATTGCGTTATTATTCGCTATATTATCCGTCACTTCAAGAATTAAAGGGTCATATCCTTTAATTCTTTTCTTGTCCTTAAGTACAAAATTATATATAATGTGTTTAATAAAGAGGGGATGAAAATGAAAGAAATAAGTCAGGATATCATTATTCAAGAAGTTAAACGTCTTTGTATGGAAGCTAATTATAGTTTACCTTGTGATGTCACTCAGGCTTTACATGAAGCTTATCAAAAGGAAGATGGCGATATTGCAAGAGGAACATTAGAAGTTTTAAAAGAGAATGCCAAGATTGCTGAGGAAAGCTCTTCACCTATCTGTCAAGATACAGGTATGGCTTGTGTTTTTGTAGAAATTGGGCAGGATGTACATGTTCAAGGTTCGCTGAGTGAAGCTATTCATGAAGGTGTGCGCCAAGGTTACCAAGCTGGTTATCTGCGTAAGAGTGTTGTTGATGATCCTATGTTTGATCGTATGAATACGAAGGATAATACACCAGCTATTATTCATTATGAAATTGTGACAGGTGATCAATTGAAAATTGTTGTTGCGCCAAAAGGTTTTGGAAGTGAAAATATGAGTCAAGTCAAGATGTTGAAGCCAAGTGACGGCATTGAAGGTGTGAAGGCATTTGTGATGCAGGTCATTAACGCTGCTGGGCCTAATGCTTGTCCGCCAATGGTGATTGGTGTTGGAATTGGTGGATCTTTCGATCGTGTAACATTATTGGCCAAAAAAGCCATGTTAAGAGAAATTGGAACACATCATGAGGATCCACGCTATCAAGCTTTAGAAGAAGAACTGTTAGAAAAAATCAATGCTACTGGTATTGGACCAGCAGGCTATGGTGGTCGAACAACAGCATTATCTTTAAATATTGAAACATATCCAACTCATATTGCAGGTATGCCTGTCGCTGTCAGTATTTGTTGTCATGTTGCAAGACACAAGGAGGTTGTTTTATGATCAAATATATGACGACTCCCTTTACTAAAGAAGATGCTTTGTCTTTAAAGGCAGGTGATCAAGTGCTATTATCAGGAACTATTTATACAGGACGTGATGCTGCACATAAACGTTTGATAACGTTATTAAAGGAGGGTCAGCCTTTACCTTTCGATATCCAAGATCAAATCATTTATTATGTTGGACCTACTCCAGCTAAACCAGGTACTGTTTTTGGAAGTGGTGGTCCTACAACTTCAGGACGTATGGATGCCTATGCTCCGACTTTATTGGCTTTAGGTTTACGTGGGATGATTGGAAAAGGTTATCGTCAACAAAATGTCAAAGATGCCATGCAGACTTACACGGGGGTTTATTTTGGTGCGATTGGTGGTGCAGGGGCTTATATTGGACGCTGCGTCCAATCTTGTGAGATTATTGCTTTTGAAGATTTAGGTCCTGAAGCCATTCGTCGATTAGAAGTTAAAGATTTTCCTTTGACAGTTGTGATTGATGCTATGGGTCATGATTTATATGAAATGGGAAGAAAAGCTTATTTGGAGGAACATCAGCATGTTAACAAATAATTATAATGAGGTCGATATTTTGTATACACTTATGTCCTATGTCAATGTGTCTTCTACACGGGATATGTATTATACAATTGCACATACAATTTTAACACATTTAGATAAAATTCCAGATATCAGTATTAATGATCTGGCAGATTTATGTTATACTTCGCCTGCAACAATTTCTCGCTTTTGTAAGGATTTGAATTGTAAGAGTTTTGCGAACTTTAAACATGAAATGGCAATTGCTTTAGAAATTGCGAGAGATGAAATTCATATGTCTCAAAATGATCTTGATGAAATTTTACGAAATCCCCAATATTTAGTAGATAAGATGTATCAAGAAACAATCACATCTTTACAGATGGTTTGTCAAAGTATAAATATTCATGAGGTTGATCAAATTTGTCATATGATTCATCAAGCCCAAAAAGTCCATATGATAGGTTATCAGTTTAATAAAATCATTTCCAATGATTTTCAAATGAAAATGTTAAAGTTAAGAAAATTTGTTTATGCCTTTGTGGAACGTGGTGATGAAATTCAAAGATTAGATATGATTGATAAAGAAAGTCTTGTGGTCATTATTACTGTACGTGCAAGAGAACAACTTATTAATCCTTTGGTTGAAAAGATTCATGAGCATCAGCCACATATTCTTCTTTTAACAATGAATAAAGATTATAGAAATGATTTAATTGATCATATCTATTGTATTGATGGAACAGAAAGTCAATATAGTGAATCTTCGATTCAAGGAACAATGAATTTCTTGAGCTTATTAAATTTAATATATGTGAGATATGGGTTATTATATAGAAAGTAGGTTATAGATATGTATAGTTTTTTAAATGATTATAGTGAAGGTGCACATCCTCTTGTTTTAGAAGCTTTAGTGAAAACAAATCAAAAGCAAAGTGTTGGTTATGGAATGGATGATGATTGTCAAAAAGCAGCTCATGTTATTAAAAAAAGAATAGATAATGATCAAGCTGATGTGCATTTTTTAGTAGGTGGAACACAAGCAAATTTGACATTTATTTCTTTTGTTTTAAAAGATTATCAAGCGGTTATTGCATGTGATGAAGGACATATTCATGTGCATGAAACTGGGTCTGTAGAAGCAACAGGTCATAAAATTTTAACTGTGCCTCATGTCGATGGTAAAATTACGATTGATAAGATTCAAGCTATCTTAGATGCCCATACTGATGAACATATGGTACAGCCAAAAATGGTTTATGTTTCTCAAACAACAGAATTAGGAACATATTATACAAAGGATGAACTAGAAGCATTATATGCTTATACAAGAAAGAAAAATTTATATCTTTTCTTAGATGGAGCAAGACTTGGAAGTGCGTTGGTTCAAGAAGATGCACCAAGTATGGCAGATATTGCTAAAAACACAGATGCTTTTTATATTGGTGGAACAAAGATGGGTGCTTTATTTGGTGAAGCTGTTGTTATTGTGAATCCAATGCTCCAACCTGATTTCCGTTTCCAAATGAAGCAAAAAGGTGCTATCTTGGCGAAGGGAAGATTGTTGGGACTTCAATTCTATACATTATTAAAGGATCATTTATATGAAGATATTGGACGTCATGAGAATGCGATGAGCATGATTATGAAAAAGGCTTTAGAAGAAAAAGGTTTTGAAATTTATTGTCCTTCGACAACGAATCAAATTTTTGTTGATGTGACTGTAGAAGATCTTCAAAAAATAGAAAAAGAATTCAAGGTTTCACACATCAAGCCTATTGATGAAACGCATATCAGAATTCGACTTGTAACGTCATGGGCGACCCCAGTTGACGAAGTTCAAAAATTTGCTAAAATGATTGAACAATTATAATGACTTGAATAACCTTTTTCACTGTACAAGACTATAAAATTGTATTATAATAGGCACAGGGTGAAGACCCTAAATATGTAAAGAAATGGAGATAATTTTATGAACAAAACAGAATTAGTAGAAAAGGTAGCAGCTGGTGCTGGATTGTCAAAAGCTCAAGCTGATGCAGCAATTAAGGCTTTCGTTGAAACCGTCACAGATGCTTTAAAAGATGGTGATAAAATTTCTTTAAAAGGGTTTGGAACTTTTGAAGTGAGACAAAGAAATGAAAGAACAGCTCGTAATCCAAGAACTGGTGAAACAATGATGGTTCCTGCAAGCAAAGTTCCAGCATTTAAAGCGAGTTCAGCATTAAAGAAAGAAGTCAATGAATAGTGCCAAAAGGCACTTTTTTTCTTATCTGGTATAAAAAGACGTGATTATTTTGTTCATTTCATGTAAACTATAGATAAGGGGATGAGGAAAATGAGAGTCATACTTTATAAAACAAAACATGGGGCAACAAGAAAAATTGGAAAAGTTATTAACCAATATATTGGTGATTGTCTTTTGATGAATATCGCAGATGTTGATGAACTGACTTTACAAAAAGCTGATGTCATTATTATTGGAACGCCTGTTTATTATGGTAAAATTGATCCTGAGATTGTTTCTTTTGTGAAAGAACATCAAGATTTATTGATTCCTAGAAAGTACAGCTTATATGTTACAGGAATTTTTCAGAATGAATTTATGACTTATGTAACAGCGGCCTTTGATTTTGAAATCTTAAAGGATATGAAGATTATTGCTGGATTAGGGGGAGCATTGTATTATCCTGAATTGTCAATTAGTGAAAAGATGGTTTTACAAGTCATGAATAAACGTTCACCAGTCATTAAAAAAGAAAAAGGGAAAGATATTTTTGAAAACTTTAATAATGAAGAAATTGAAATATTTGCGAATAAAATACAACGTTTATAGGCAGAATGATCTGCTTATTTTCATATTAAAATTATGATAAGTGTATTGAATTTTTGATGCTTTTCTTTTGATTGGTTCTAAAGAGAATTGGGAATTGAAAGAATTTAAGGAGTAAGAGAGATATGTGGGGGAATATCAAAGAAAAATATATCGCACCAGTCGAGTTTTATCAGCGAGTGAGCCGGATTGCAGTTCCTATTGCTTTGCAGCAGATTTTAAATCAGGCGGCTAGTTTTGTAGATACAATTATGGTGAGTCAAATTGGTGCTGTGGGGGCTGTTGCTGTTGCAACCCAATTGGATACACTGTTAATGACAGTGAGTTTTGGTATTAATTCAGGAGGGCAAATGTATGCTTCGCAATTTTATGGAGCCAATGATGAGAAAAGTTTAAAGAAAATATTTGGCTTTCAGTTAATATTGAATATCATCAATGCTTTTGTTTTCTTGAGCATTGCTTTCTTTTTTGGGAAAAATGTGATTGCTTTTTATAGCAGTCAAGATGCAGAGATGATTAAAATTGGCTTACAATATTTAAAAGTCGCTTGTTTTGCTTATTTAGCATCTTCGCTTACCAATACTTATAGTTTTATGTATCGTAGTATTCAAAAAACGAAAATTCCTATGTATATTGGAATCTTAGTCATGGTTGTTAATGCTTTTTTGAATTATTGTTTAATATTTGGGAAATGTTATTTACCTAAAATGGGTGTTGCTGGAGCTGCTCTTGCAACCGTAATAGCGACTACTGTTGGTGCATGTTTTCATATTATTTATGCTTATTATACAGATCAACCTTTTATTGGACATTTTCATGAAATGTTTGATTTATCTTTTCACTTTGTTTTGCCCATTTTTAAACGAATGATACCTTTGATTATCAATGAAACAATGTTTGGCTTTGGAAATTCAATGTATATTAAGGCTTATGGATTACTTGGGAAAACATCTTTAGAAATATATAAAATTGGTGATACTGTTAGTAAGTTTTTTTATGTTTGTGTGCAAGGTCTTAATAGTGCAACGGGACTGATTGTGGGAGAGCAGTTAGGAAAGAAAAATCTTGATATGGCCAGGCGCTATGGAAGTTATCTTGTGTCCGTGGCTGTAACTCTTGCTGTTGTTTTTACAGGACTTATTTTTGCATTTGCAGGATTGATGGTTGACTTGTTTGGCTTGAAGGATGCCTTTATTTATCATGGAGCGATTATGATTGTTCGTCTTTTCTCTATTCGTATTGCAACAAGGCTATTTAATGTTATTATTATGTCAAGTTTAAGAGCTGGTGGCGACTCGTTATTTTTGATGTTTTTGGATTGTGGTATTATGTGGATTGTCGGTATTCCATTAGCTTTTTGTTCAGTCTATTTTTTTCATATCACAAGTGTTACACAACTCTTTTTGATCATTCAATTGGAACAGGTGACGCGATTGTTCGTAGGATTTGCCCGTTATCAACAAGGAAAATGGGTGCGAAATCTGACGACTGAAACTACATAAGAAGATGGGATGTGAATCTAAATTTCGTTATCGTGAAGATGTGGAAGTTTTCAAGAATCATTTTATGAATGGCAATATGTATTGAAGAGATGAATTGAGAGAATAGGTGAATAGACGAATTTCGTTTATTCACCTTTTAAATGTTTATCGTTTGATTTATGAAAATATTAAAATCTAACTATAATAAGGTTTTTGTAAAAGACAGTCAAAAAGACAAAGTATGGTTTGGAGTATGGTGAACTCAAAAGGGTTTCATCGCATATTTTTGAAATGAAGGGTCAAGAAGTGATGGACATGGTATAAAGAATAAAAATCTATATCTGATGGTTTTGAAAAGAGAAAAGCCTGAAAAATCAGGCTTTATATGTATAATATTTTATTTAATAATTTCTCCGGCGTTAGGTGCAAATGCAGCATTAGATTCATCTGTATCAATATGCATCGCAAGAGCATAACTATCGCTTACACGACAAACAACATCACCGAAGATTAAAGAACGTCCATTTGTATTCACTTTTACACTGACAACATCTTTATCTTGAACACCAAATTCTTCAGCATCAGCTGGAGTCATGTGAATATGACGTTTTGCAGCAATAACACCACATGGAATTTCTACTTCCCCAGCAGGTCCAACCAATTTACATCCAGCTGTTCCTTCAATATCTCCAGATTCTCTAATTTCAGCTTTAATTCCTAATGATCTGGCATCAGTTAAAGACACTTCAACTTGAGTTGCTTGACGAGTTGGTCCCAAAATAGACATTTTTGTTTCCCCCTTAGGTCCAACAACTGTTACTTTTTCAGCACAAGCAAATTGTCCAGGTTGAGAAAGATCTTTTTTGTTTGTAAGTGTGTATCCTTTACCGAATAATGTTTCTAAATCTGCTTGAGATAAATGAACATGTCTCGCAGAAGTTTCTACTAAAATTGTCTTAGCCATTTCTTTTTTCCTCCTATTAACATACATATCTTACAACTTTTTTTGATTTTTGCATAGAGATTTACATATATTTTCTTTTATTTTTTAAATGATTTTAATAAAATTTATTAAAATAATAAAAAAATATTTTTTTGAAATAAACACTTCTTTTTGATAAAAAGTGCAAAACCGTTGGTATATAAGGGTTTTGAGAAAAAAACATAAAAAAATAAAAATAAAAAAAGATGTTAAAATTTAGAAAAAATATAAAAATAAAGATAATACTTTACAATAACAACAAAATATAGTATCATAGAAACACATTTAAAGGGGGATATGAGCATGAAACCAGAAAAAAACAACACAAAAGGGCTTTATGATCCAACATTTGAACATGATAATTGTGGGATTGGAGCTGTTGTCAACATTAAGGGGGTAAAGACACATTTAACTGTTTCTAATGCTTTAAAAATTGTTGAACAACTTGAACATCGTGCTGGAAAAGATGCAAGGGGAGAAACTGGTGATGGGGTTGGTATTTTAACACAAGTTCCTTATGCATTCTTTAAAAAGACAATGAAGGATTTTCCATTGCCACATGAGGGACATTATGGGGTTGGAATGTTCTTTTTTCCACAAAATCAGTTTAAAAGAAATCAAGCCAAGAAAATGTTTGAGTCTATTATAGAAAAAGAGGGGATGACTTTTTTAGGATGGCGTGATGTCCCTAATACACCAACTGTCTTAGGAACGAAAGCTTTAGAAGCAATGCCTTATATTATGCAAGGATTTGTAAAGAAACCAAATGATGTCGAAAGTGGTTTAGCATTCGATAGAAAGCTTTATGTTGCTAGACGTGTTTTTGAACAAAGTAATGAAGATACATACGTATGTTCATTGTCATCACGTACAATTGTTTATAAAGGAATGTTTTTAGTTGGACAGTTGAGAAGTTTCTTTAATGACCTACAAGATGAAGACTATAAGAGTGCAATTGCCTTAGTCCATTCACGTTTTTCTACGAATACAATGCCATCTTGGGAAAGAGCACATCCAAATCGTTTTATTGTGCATAATGGGGAAATTAATACGATTCGTGGCAATGCTAATAATATGTTGTGTCGTGAAGAAATCATGGAATCAGATGTTTTAGATACTGAAAAAGTATTCCCGGTTGTGAATGTGAATGGATCAGATTCTGCAATGTTGGATAATACATTAGAATTCTTCGTGATGGCAGGAATGGATTTGCCAAGAGCTGTGATGATGTGTATTCCAGAACCTTGGGAAAATGATGCCAGTATGTCTAAATTAAAAAAGGATTTTTATGCCTATAATTCTACCATGATGGAACCTTGGGATGGCCCTGCGTCTATCTTATTTAGTGATGGAGAATTGATGGGAGCTGTTTTGGATAGAAATGGACTTCGTCCTTCTCGTTATTATATAACGAAAGATAACTATTTAATCTTATCTTCTGAAGTGGGAGCATTAGAAATTCCAAATGAGGATATTGTAGTGAAAGATCGTTTGCGTCCTGGTAAAATGCTTTTAGTTGATACCAAAAAGGGAGAACTCATTCGAGATGATGATTTAAAAACAATGTATGCTTCTAAGGAACCCTATGGGGAATGGTTGGATAGTCATTTATTAGAATTAAAAGATGTCAAAATTCCAAATCAAAAAGTCATTCAATATAAAGGTGAAGAATTGATTCGTTTACAAAAAGTTTATGGATATGGTTATGAAGATATCAAGGATTATATTATTCCAACGGCTTTGAATGGAAATGAACCTGTTATTGCAATGGGAAATGATGCTCCATTAGCTATTTTATCCAAAAAGCATCAACCTTTGTTTCATTATTTTAAACAATTATTTGCACAAGTGACAAATCCGCCTATTGATGCGATTAGAGAAGAAATTGTGACCTCAACATCATTGTGTATTGGAACTGATGGCAATATCTTAGTCGATCGTGCTACAAACTGTCATTTGTTAAAAATCAATAATCCAATTTTAACCAACACAGATATTTTAAAATTAAAAAGTTTAAATAAAGATGGCTTTCAATCAGCAGTGATTTCTATGTTGTATTATAAAAATACATCATTAGAAAAAGCGATTGATCGTTTATTTGTAGAAATTGATAAGGCTTATTATAAAGGTGCTAATATTTTGATTTTATCAGATCGTGGTGTTGATGATAACCATGTTGCTATTCCTTCCTTATTAGCTACAGGTGCTGTCAATCAGTATTTAGTTAAGACAAAGAAACGTATGAAAGTCGCTTTGATTATTGAAAGCGGAGAGCCTAGAGAAGTGCATCATTATGCAACATTGCTTGGTTATGGGGCAAGTGCAGTCAATGGCTATTTGGTTCAAGATACCATTTATGATGCGATTCAATCAGGAATGTTAGAAAAAGATTATTATGCAGCTGTTGATGATTATAATAGTGCGATTTTACATGGTATTGTAAAAATTGCTTCTAAGATGGGAATTTCAACAATTCAATCTTACCGTGGTTCACAAAACTTTGAAGCTATTGGAATTGATCATCGTGTGATTGAAAAATATTTCCCTCATACAATCAGTCGTGTGGAAGGTATTACAATTGAAGATATTCAAAATGATGTAGATTATCGTCATCGTCAGGCTTATGATCCTTTAGGTTTAGAAACAAATATTGAATTAGAATCTCAAGGAATGCATAAAGAAAGAAGTGGTCAAGAAGAACATTTGTATAATCCTCGTACGATTCATTTATTACAACAATCAACACGTCGTGGAGATTATCAGATGTTTAAAGAATATTCAAAATGTATTGATGAAGAATCTTCATCAATCAATTTAAGAGGATTATTAGATTTTGATTATCCAGAAAAAGGAGTTCCACTAGAAGAAGTAGAAAGTGTTGAAAGTATTGTGAAACGTTTTAAAACAGGGGCTATGTCTTATGGATCAATTTCTCAGGAAGCACATGAAACAATGGCAATTGCGATGAATATGTTAAAAGGGAAAAGCAATAGTGGTGAAGGTGGAGAAGATCCAGAAAGATTTGTGGTTGGAAAAGATGGATATAATAGATGTTCAGCAATTAAGCAAGTTGCTTCGGGACGTTTTGGTGTAACCAGTGAATATTTATGTTCGGCACAAGAAATTCAAATCAAAATGGCCCAAGGAGCAAAACCAGGTGAAGGTGGACAATTACCAGCTGGAAAGGTTTATCCATGGGTTGCCAAAACGAGACATTCAACACCTGGTGTGGGATTGATTTCTCCACCTCCTCATCATGATATTTATTCTATTGAAGATTTGGCTCAGTTGATTTATGATTTAAAAAATGTGAATCAAGATGCCCGTATTTCTGTCAAACTTGTTTCAGAAGCTGGTGTAGGAACAATTGCGGCTGGTGTTGCAAAAGCTGGTGCTGGTGTTATTTTGATTTCGGGTTATGATGGGGGAACAGGAGCAGCGCCAAAGAATTCTGTTTATAATGCTGGTTTGCCTTGGGAACTAGGTTTGGCTGAAGCACATCAAACACTAATTATGAATGGTTTGAGAAGCCGTGTTGTTTTAGAAACTGATGGAAAACTGATGACAGGACGTGATTTAGCCATTGCAACTTTACTTGGTGCTGAAGAATATGGTTTTGCGACTGCTCCACTTGTGACAATGGGTTGTGTCATGATGCGTGTTTGTAATTTAGATACTTGTCCTGTAGGTGTTGCGACACAAAATCCAATTTTAAGAAAGAGGTTTACGGGAAAACCTGAATATGTCGTAAATTTCATGAAATTCGTTGCAGAAGAGTTACGTGAATATATGGCTCAATTAGGTTTTAGAACAGTTGATGAAATGGTTGGGCGTACAGACTTATTGAAGATGAAGACAAATCATACAAAGGTTGATTTATCATGCCTTTTAAATAATCCATATGCTCATGCTCAAAAGCAAAGTTATCATCCTCAAGATGCTTATCATTTTGGGTTGGATCAAGTCAAAGATACAACGGTTTTATTGAAAGAAATGAAGACTGCAATTCAACACAATGAAAGTTATGAAACTGAACTAGAAATTAGTAATATTGATCGTTCATTTGGTTCAATTCTTGGTTCAGCAATTACGAAAACATTAGGTCATCAGGTAGAGGATGATCAATATAAGGTACATTGTTATGGAGCTGGAGGACAAAGTTTTGGAGCTTTTATTCCAAAAGGATTGACACTTGATTTAATTGGTGATTCTAATGATTACTTTGGAAAAGGACTTTCTGGAGGTCATTTGATTGTGAAACCGCCAGTTGATTCAGCATTTAAGGCGGATGAGAATATTATCATTGGAAATGTTGCTTTATATGGGGCTACCTCTGGTGAAGCTTATATTAATGGTGTTGCTGGAGAAAGATTCGCAGTACGTAATTCTGGAGCAATTGCTGTTGTTGAAGGGGTAGGTGACCATGGACTTGAATATATGACAGGTGGTATGGTTGTCATTCTTGGAGAAACAGGACGTAATCTTGCTGCTGGTATGAGTGGCGGTATTGCTTATGTCTATGATCCAGATAATCAATTATATGAAAGATTAAATAGTGAACTTGTCAAATATGCGCAATTGACGTCTAAATATGATAGTGCTCAACTACGTACATTGATTGAAAAACATTATCAACATACATCATCACCAAAAGCAAAAGAAATTTTGGATGATTTTGAAAATAGAGTTCATCAATTCAAGAAAATTGTTCCATACGATTATCAAAAGATGATTGATTTGATTGCGTCATATGAACAACAAGGATTGAATGAAGAACAGGCAAAAATTGAAGCCTTTTATACGGCTAAGAAAGGATAGAGGAATATGGGAAAAATAAATGGATTTTTAGAATTTGATAGAGAAAATTCTCAAGTTGTAGAACCACTCAAACGTATTTTAAATTTTGATGAATTTCATCTTCCTTTATCTCAAGAACAGCAGGCAAAGCAAGGGGCTAGATGTATGGATTGTGGTGTTCCTTTTTGCCAATATGGTCAAGAAATTCAAGGAATGGTTTCTGGTTGTCCGTTAAACAACCTTATTCCTGAATGGAATGATTTGGTTTTTAGAGGTAATTATGAACAAGCTTTGAAAAGATTGTTAAAAACAAATAATTTTCCTGAGTTTACTTCAAGAGTATGTCCTGCTTTGTGTGAAAAAGCATGCACATGTTCATTAAATGGTGATGCAGTCACAGTCAAAGATAATGAATATGCTATTATTGAATATGGTTTTGCTCATGAATTGATGAAACCAACACCACCACAAACAAGAGTTGGAAAAAGAATTGCTGTTGTGGGCAGTGGTCCAGCCGGATTGGCAACTGCTGATCAGTTGAATAAACGAGGCTATGAGGTTGATGTCTATGAAAGAGATGATCGCCTTGGAGGATTATTGATGTATGGAATTCCTCAAATGAAAATTGAAAAATCAATTGTGGAAAGACGTATTCAAAAGATGCGTGATGAGGGTGTTACATTCTATGTAAATCATGGTATTGAAACAAAAAAGCAAGCCAATGAATTGCTTAAAAAATATGATGCCGTTGTTTTAGCTTGTGGAGCAAGAGCTCCTCGTGATATTCAAGTCGAGGGACGTCAAGCTGTTAATGTTTTATTTGCTGTTGATTATTTAACACAAGTGACAAAATCATTATTAAACAGTCAATTTCATGATGGACAATATTTTGATGTGAAACATAAAAAAGTTTTAGTTATTGGTGGTGGAGATACAGGAAATGACTGTGTCGCAACTGCCATTCGACATGGTTGTCAAAGTGTCATGCAAATAGAAATGATGAGTGAACCTCCAGTAGAAAGAAGAGAGGATAATCCATGGCCAGAGTGGCCTCTTGTGAAAAAGACGGATTATGGTCAAGAAGAAAGTTTTGCTGTCTTTGGAAAAGATCCACGTATTTATCAAACAACTGTACAAAAGTTTATTCAAAATGATAAAGGTGAAGTGACTCAGGCAGTGCTTGTTTCACTGAAAGAAACGGTTGATGCTTCAGGACATAAAAAGATGGTTGCTATAAAAGGAAGCGAGAAAATCATTGATGTTGACTTGGTGTTAATTGCTGCAGGATTTGTAGGATGTGAGTCTCATGTTGCAAAAGCTTTTGGTATTTCATTAACGTCTCGACAGGTTGTAGAAACAAAAAAACAATATCAATGTGGTGAAAAACTTTATGTAGCTGGTGATATGCGTAGAGGTCAATCTTTGGTTGTTTGGGCTATTCGTGAAGGTCGAGATGTTGCTAAAGCAATTGATGAGGACTTGATGGGATTTACAAATTTATAGTGATGTATTGAAGGATGAGATATCATCCTTTTTTTATTTATTTTATAGAAAGTAAAATATTATGGAAAGATTTCCATAATCTATTAAGAATTTGGATGCGTTAGACAAAAATACAATCATAGGGTACTGCAAAATTGCAGTACCCCTATGTGTCATTTCTTCAAGCTAAAAAAGTGCATATTTTAAACATGGCTCCATTACATTTTGGACATTCTGTAGAAACTTCTCTGTCTCCATGTCCACTGGCTATATCCTCGCCTCTAAATTCTCCTAATACCCAGTCAGGAACATTCTCTTCGTATCCGCATTTTGAACACTTCATTCTTGTATAGGTATCTCTAGGTCCAAGCAGCTCTTCTGTTGTGAGCTCGTAGTCGTTGTACTTCATTGAGACATTTTTCTTTGTATCGTCTGTCATTTGATTGCCCTCCTTCAAAAGGATTGTAGCTGTATGCATAAATCATCAGCTCCCCACATCGGCATTTTATGGGATTCTTTGAAATTCTCATTGGGACAGTGTCTGATGACCTTCTAAATAAAGGAACAGACATGTTCATGAACATCGATGCGTTCATCATCTTTATGACGGTGGTAGAACCAGTGGATCTGTTTCGTTTGTGGGTTATACGCAACAATTCTGCTTTCAGCCATTGGAGGTCTGCTTGTATATCGTGTAATATATTTGATACATTCCTCGACATCATCTTCATTCTGATTTTCTCTTTTTTTGGCATAGACATAAAATCCGTCTTCACATATGCGATAGAGACCTTTTTTGAGATGTTTAAAGTCATCACCAAGCTGAGGCGTGAGAATATCAAGAGCCTGATACATCCATGTTTTTCTCAGCTTTTCATATGACATGAATGAAAAGTTCTTCATTCTGTTCTTTTTTGTATCATAGCCTTCCTCACATACAAGACAGTGGATGTGAGGATTCCATTTTTGATAATAGTCGCATAGCGAATCTAATATATGTAGATGAATTTATGTTTGTGATATCATGTGATGGAGGGAAAGATAGGCAGTATTTTTATCATATGATAAGGGTGAATATTTTTATTTTCTTTATTTGAAAGAAGTAACGTTTTATTTTCTTTTAAAAACTGTTATAATAAGAAAGAAATGTAGGTGATAAATGTGGATTTAAATTGGACAGTTATTTTAAATTTTGTGAGATCGGCAATAGATTTAATCGTTGTTTGGTTTTTATTCTATTATTTGATATCTATGTTTAAAGCAAATATGCGAACAATGCAATTGTTTAAAGGTGTCTTATTTATATTAATTGTTAAAATTGTGACAAGTTTATTAGGTTTAACAACATTAAAATACCTTGTTGATAGTATTATTAATTGGGGGGTCTTGGCTGTCATTATTATCTTTCAGCCAGAGATCAGAACATTATTAGAAAAGATGGGTCAAACAAAAATGACTATGAAAAAAGAAATAAGCGACGATGAAAAGGAACGTTTAATGGATGAATTGGTCACTGCTATATTAACTTTATCTAAAGAGCAGACGGGGGCATTGATTACTTTTGAAAGAACACAATCTTTGTTAGATTATATTAATACAGGAACAAGAATCAATGCTGATATCAAAAGTGAACTTTTTCTGACAATCTTTTGGGAAGGAACTCCTTTACATGATGGTGCTACCATCATTCAGGGTGATCGTATTGCTTGTGCTGCGGCTTTCTATCCACCAACGAATAAGGAATTGAGTCCTAAATATGGAGCACGTCATAGAGCTGCTATTGGAATTAGTGAAATTACAGATTCTTTGACAGTTGTTGTGAGTGAAGAAACTGGGACAATTTCGTTTGCTATGAATGGCGAATTGAAAAAAATTCCTGCTAAAGAATTAAAGGCTTCTTTAGTGAATGAGCTTAATTGGTTCAAATCTAATGATGAGGAGGAAACAAGACATGAGTCCTAGACATCATAAAGATCAAAGAGACATACAGGATTCTACAACTGAGTTTTTTCTCAAAGTTGTTCAAAAAGAAAAAGCCAAACAGAGCAAGGAACCCTCTACGAGAGAAAATATAAGTGTTAAAAAAACGAAGACATTTGATACAGTTGGGCGTTTTTACAATTATATTAATCAGGCATTAGACAAAATTTTATCGAGTAAAGCAAGTATTATGATTTTGTCGTTTGTCATGGCTATATTGCTTTTTTATAGCATTGCTGGACAAGATATTATTACCAGTCCAACATCAGGTCAGACCATTGATAATGTGCCTATAAAGATCGAAAATTTGAATCCAGAATTAGAATTATCAGGAATACCTGATACAGTCACTGTTGGATTGATTGGTCCTTCATTAGATATTTATAAAATGAATTTTATCAAAGATTATGAAGTTTATTTAGATTTAAATGGGAAAGCTGAAGGAGAATATACAGTTCAATTAAGTTCTAGAAATTTTCCAGATTCGTTAAGAGTCATGATTGTCCCAAATACTCTTAAAATAAAACTTACACCAAAAGTAACAGCGACTTATGATTTAGGATATCGTTTCATTAATGAGGATCAGCTGGATTCTAAATATTCAGTAAGTGTTGAAGAAATGGATATGACAAGTGTAGACATTTATGCGAGTCGGGAAACTTTAAACAAGATTGCAAAGGTTGAAGCATGTATAGATGTTGCTGGACAAACAAAAGCTTTTGAACAAAATGCTGAAATTAAAGCATATGATAGTAGTGGTAAAGAAATGGATGTTGATATTTTATCTAAAAATGTTCATGTCCAGTGCAATGTTGCTTCTTATAGCAAGATAGTGAATGTTGAAGCACATTTTGTTGGGGATATTCCAGTAGGATATCAGATTTCGAATTATTCATTATCACAAAATCAAGTCACAATTTATGGTTTGGAAGAACAAATTAAAGATATTCAAACGGTTACAGTTGATGTTGATATCAGTAATGTAAAATCAAGTACAACGATAAGTCATGTGGCTTTGAAGAAAGGAAACGGCATTAATAAATTTTCTACTGATGCGATTGATGTGACTCTAGAAGTAGAAAAAGTCATCACAAAAAAATTTGACAAAATACCAATTAAAGTGTTAAATAATGTCGAAAATTATAAAGTGTCATTTGCTGGAGAAGGTGGTTATGCAACTGTTTCAGTGACAGGAACAGAAGCAAAGCTTAACTTGTTAACAGCTGACAATATACAAGCAAGTGTTGACATAGACGGTTTGAAAGTAGGAACAAGACGTGTCAATGTCAAAGCTGTTGTTGATGATGAACAACTTGTGATTGAATTATTATCATCATCAAAAGTTACAATTAATATTGAAAGGAACTAGAGATTATGGGTAAATATTTTGGAACTGATGGTTTTAGAGGAGAAGCGAATATTGATTTGACTGTGGAGCATGCTTTTACTGTGGGTAGATATTTAGGATGGTATTACTCACGCCATCATCAAGCGAGAATTGTGATTGGAAAAGATACAAGAAGAAGTTCTTATATGTTTGAATATGCACTTGTTGCAGGTTTAACAGCGAGTGGAGCTGATGTTTATTTATTGCATGTTACAACAACACCTTCTGTATCTTATGTGGTTAGAAGTGAAGAATTTGACTGTGGTATTATGATTAGTGCTTCACATAATCCTTACTATGATAATGGTATTAAGATTATTAATGGAAAAGGACATAAATTGGAAGCTCATATTGAGAATTTAATTGAACAATATATTGATGGATTGACAGATCCTATTCCATATGCAACAAAAGACAAGATTGGAAGAACAATTGATTATTCAATGGGAAGAAATAGATATATAGGTTATTTAATGAGTATTCCTACACGTGCATTTAAAGATTTTAAAGTCGGTTTAGATTGTGCCAATGGCTCATCTAGTGCCATTGCTAAAAGTGTCTTTGATGCTTTAGGAGCAAAAACTTATGTCATAAATAATGATCCAGATGGAACAAATATCAATACAAACTGTGGGTCTACACATATTGAAGTTTTACAAAAATATGTTGTTGAAAATGGTTTGGATGTTGGATTTGCTTATGATGGTGATGCTGATAGATGTATTGCTGTTGATGAATTTGGTAGAGTTGTGAATGGTGACTTAATTCTATATGTTTGTGGCTTAGAAATGAAATCAAAGGGTGAATTATTAAATAACACAATTGTCACAACTGTTATGAGTAACTTTGGTTTGTATAAATCTTTGGATAAAGTAGGCATTCAATATGAGAAGACAGCTGTTGGAGATAAATATGTTTATGAGAATATGATGAAAAATGGACATTGTATTGGTGGAGAACAATCTGGACATATTATTTTCTCTAAACATGCGACAACAGGTGATGGTATTTTAACATCATTGAAAGTTATGGAAACAATGGTTGAAAGTAAGAAGACATTAGCTCAATTAACAGAAGATGTGGAAATTTACCCACAATTATTAATTAATGTCAGAGTCACTGATAAGAAAGCGGCTCAAGAGGATCCAGCTGTACAGACAGCTGTCAAAGAGGTTGAAGCTGCTTTAGGTGATGAAGGTAGAATTTTGGTTCGAGAGAGTGGAACTGAGCCAGTTGTGAGAGTCATGGTTGAAGCAAAGAGCGATGATGTTTGTCATGAGTATGTTTTAAAAGTTGTTAATACAATCAAAGCTCAAGGATATGCTGTAGAAAAATAGAGTTTCACATATTATCACAAAATATTGCCATATTATATGGCAATATTTTGTATATAGTGATAGTGAGGTGAAGTATGATGAAATATCGAATTAATATTATTGATGATGAAAAGAATTTAAATGATTTAGTGCGAACTTATTTAGAGAAAGAAGGGTATATTGTTTATTCTTTTTATACATATGAAGAAGCTTTATTACATAAAGATGATGATGTTCATTTATGGATTATTGATATAATGTTGGATAAAAATAGTGGTTTTGATTTACTCAATGAAATTAAAAGTTGTAAACCTGATATGCCAATTGTATTTATGAGTGCTAGAGATCAGGAATTTGATCGTATTATTGGTCTTGAAAAGGGTTGTGATGAATACATTACAAAACCATTTAATATTAAGGAAGTCTTGTTGAGAATCCACAATGTTTTAAAGCGTGTTTATAAAGATGATCCAGCTCTTATTCATATTGATAGTTATGATATTGACGAAGAAAAGCGTAAAGTTTTATTGAATAATCAAGAGATCGAGTTAACAACAAAGGAATATGAACTTTTGCTTTATTTTATTAAGAATAAGGGAATTGCTATCTCGCGAGAGCAAGTTTTATCAAAGGTCTGGGATGAAAACTATTTTGGTAGTGATCGTGTTGTTGATGATACACTTCGTCGTTTAAGAAAGAAAATGCCTGACTTGAATATTAAAACGATTTATGGCTTTGGGTACCGTTTAGATTAATATGAAAGATAAGTTATCAAAGTTTCACTTTTTAAAAAAACTTTCTCTTGTTCAACAATTAATGGTTGTGCTAGGTTTTGTTGGATTACTATTGGTGGCTGTTTTAATGCCATTGGTTGATTATAATTTGAGTGCAATTATTGATCAACAAATGTATGAAACATTATCCTCGGCACAGAGCCCTTATATTGATGGTGGTTTCATGCCTAATAAGCAGAAGAAAATTATATATCATATAGTTTATAGTCAATCATTGAATGCTTTTACAGATAAAAATATCACATCTTGGCAAGCTGTAGAAGAACTTTATCATGAATTATTTGGAGATGATTTACATAAGCTTTTGAATACTTCACAAATTTCTATAAAAGATAAAGGGAAATATGGCGATGATACTTTTTATTTTATCATTACGAAGGTGACAGATGATAATTATTTGATTTCTATTGCTAATAGTGATTATTCTATGGATTTGATAACTGCATTAAAGAATCAAATTATTTATATTCAGTATGGATTTTTTGTTATTTTTGCAGTTGTGATGATTTTGTGGGTATTAACATTAATTAGTCCTTTAAAGAAAATAAAAAATTATATTGATACAATTAAAGAAAGAAAAAAGAGCGAATTAGTGATTGATCGAGAAGATGAAATAGGTATTGTTGCCAAGGCATTGGTTGATATGAAAGAAAATCTTGAGAAACAGGAAAGTATTAAAGAGGAAATGATTCATAATATTTCTCATGACTTAAAAACACCGATTGCTTTAATTCAAACATATGGTCAAAGTGTGAAAGATGATATTTATCCATATGGTGATAAAAATAGTTCTATGGATATTATTTTGGAAAATGCTGAAAGATTAGAACATAAAGTGAAATCATTTCTTTATTTAAATAGACTGGATTATTTACAAGGTGAAGATATTGAATTAGATACCTTTGATATGAAACAGCTCATTGAAAAAATTGTATTGCAAATGGATGCATTGAAGCCTGAATTGTCACTAAAAACAAAATTGGATGAAGTATGCTTTATAGGTGATGAAGAACATTGGAGGGTAGCTATTGAAAATATCATTGAAAATGCTTCACGATATGCTAAAAAAGAGATTTGTATTATCTTAAAAGATAAATATTTAGAAATTTATAATGATGGTGAGCATATTGATGAAGAAATTTTACCGTTTTTGTTTGATCCATATGTTAAAGGTGTGAAAGGTCAATTTGGTTTGGGTCTTTCTATTGTCAGCAAAATTTCACATATGTTTGGGTATCATATCGAAGCTCAAAATAAGGCAATTGGCGTAAGTTTTATTTTTACTAAAGTATAAGAAGCTCTACATGTGTGAGAGCTTCTTATATGTTTATCATAGTTTTTATACTAATATTTAGAAATCAAAGAAAGTATGATATTTTTAATATATGGAAATGAAGGCATGGTGAGGTAAGTTGGATCAAAAAAGATTCTCCTTGTTATAAGAAGAATCTCTTGATAAACTATGCTTTTTTCTTAGGGTCTTTGGCAATTTCAATAATTGAAGTGACAGCACTTGCCATACCTTGCAAGTCACTAGGAATAATAATTTTTGTTGCTTCACCTTCAGCCAATTTCTCTAATGCCTTAAATCCCTCTAAAGTAACATAAGCTTGTTCAGGTGCAGCACTGTTAATATATGCGATACCTTTTGCCTGAGCTTCATAAACAAGTCTTAAAGCCTCTGCTTCACCTTCAGCACGAGCAATTTGAGCTTCTTTTTCTGCAGTTGCTTCTAGAATCATTGATTCTTTTTTACCTTCAGCAGTTAAAATAGCAGCTGTTTTCTTACCTTCAGCCTGTAAGATTGCTTCACGTCTTTCACGTTCAGCACGCATTTGTTTTTCCATGGCTTCTTGAATATCACGTGGTGGAATAATGTTTTTGACTTCTACACGATGAATTTTAATACCCCATGGATCAGTTGCTTCATCTAGAATAGAACGCATTCTTGAATTGATAATATCTCTTGATGTTAATGTTTCATCTAATTCAAGATCACCAATAATATTACGTAATGTTGTTGCAGTTAAATTTTCAATGGCATTTAATGGTCTCACAACACCATAAGTAAATAACTTCGGATCAGTAATCTGGAAATACACAACCGTATCAATTTGCATTGTGACGTTATCTTTTGTAATAACAGGTTGAGGTGCAAAGTCCATCACTTGTTCTTTTAATGAAACCTTATTAGCAATTCTATCTAATAAAGGAATCATAATATGCAAACCAACATTGCAAGTACGATTATATGCACCAATTCTTTCTACAACATAGGCATAAGATTGAGGTACAATACGTATTGTCCTTGCTATTAAGATAACTAATAAAATAAGTAAAATCGCAATCCATGAATAACGAATAATAAAATCTAACATTTTTAAAATCCCCCTTTATAAATTTCTTACTACAACATGAGCACCTTCAATAGAAACAACTTCAGCATATTGTCCAGCTTCGATTGTTTCATTATTTAAGCTTGTGGCTTTCCAAAGTGTACCCATAACTTTCACTTCGCCTTTATTATCAGCAGTAATTGTTTCTGTCACAAGACAATGCTTACCAATGACTCTATCAAGATTTGTACGTATTGTATTACCACGCAAATACTTCTTAGTCAATGGTCGAGAAGCAATAATACATACAATTGAAATCACTGCAAATAAGATTCCTTGTATGAGTTCACTGGCACCTAAGGCTTCACTGATTAAGGCTGCAACAGCCCCTAAGGCAAACCAAACACTTACAAGGTCCACAGTTATAGCTTCCACAATAACTGCGATGACTAATACAATAGTCCAAAAAAGCGTAACTGACATTGATTTCCCTCCTTATAATTGTGCAATCATAATCGCATGCACAACGTCATACGTGACTTTGTATTTAAAACATTGGTTCTCACTAAAATCAAATCCGAATTCCTGACTGAGGTCGTAAACAAACGATTTGTTGGAGATACGTCCATAACTTTTTCCTAAAGAAATACGATGTAACTGGCTGCTAGGATAGATATGTTCGTCTATTTCCTGCTTTGTTACTGGTTTAATTCCGATTTGTCTTGCTTCTTTATCTATTCCTAACAAGACATAATTGACATCTTCAAAATGAGTACAAGCGGCTTTATTTAAAGTCAAATTTGTTTCATATATTGTCAAAGTCATTGTAGCAATATCATTTGTAGACCATTCAAAGTTCATTCTCTCATCCTCCTTGTTCTTATTATATTATTTTTATTATTTTTTTGCAATATAATTAGAATAATTTTTATAATTTATGATTGTATACATTCTTTGAGATATAGTTTATAATAAGAGAGATTAAGGAGGAAGCTATGAAAAAAAGATTATTCTTCATTTTGATGATATTGTTATGTGCTTGTCAAAGTCAATCAGCTGTACCAAAACGTGATCTTAATCAAAATGTGACATTGCTGTTTTTCTATGTGGAAACTTGTCCTCAGTGTAAAGCTTTTAAAAAAGAGGCGGTTCCTTATTTAGAATCCACATTTGGAGAATACATTGACATAGAACTTTATGATTTGGATGCTAAGGAAACAGAAGCTGTTTATAATCAAGTGATTGACTCTTTAGAAGATTTTGATGAGTCATTCTATGGAAAAGGTCCATTCTATGCAATAGAGGGCTATTTTGCAACATTGGGATATACAGATGGTGATGAAGAAGAAATTGCAAATGATATAGAAAAAGCTGTTCAACATAAAGAACTAGGTTATGAGTTAGAAGCTTATAGATTTTTATATAAGGAGTTTCAATGAAAAAGATATTGATTATTTTCATGTTATTGTTAAGTGGATGTCAAACAAAACCACAATATTATTTATATGTTTATTATGCCAAAACATGTCCTGTCTGTAAATCGTTTATCAATGTTGTGATTCCTCAATTGGAGGAAGAGTATGGTCAAACAATGAAAATGACATTAATGGATATTGATGAGGAAGAAACGATTGACGCTTATGCTAAAACATGCAGTTTATTAGAAGGTTATTACATGAATGATCAGTCGGGAAATGTTCCATTTATTGTTTTAGATGGTTATTTTGCAAAGGTTGGTTATGAAATAGGGGAAGATGAGAGCATGATTGATGCTATTCATGATGCGATAGAGGGGAAAGAATTATCATCTGATTTGAAAGATGTATATGATTTTAAAGAAGGAAAGACATTTCATTAAGGAGGAGAAAATTATGTCAACACCACACAATCAAGCGAAAAAAGGAGAAATTGCTAAAACTGTTTTGATGCCAGGAGATCCACTTCGTGCCAAATTCTTAGCTGAAACTTATTTGGAAGATGTGAAACAATTCAATGCCGTGCGAAATATGTTAGGGTATACAGGAACTTATAAAGGCAAAGAAGTTTCTATTATGGGTTCTGGTATGGGACAGCCATCTATTGGAATCTATTCACATGAATTATTTAACCAATATGGTGTCGAAGCTATTATTCGTATTGGATCTTGTGGATCTTTACAAGAAGATATTCATTTAAGAGATATTATTATTGCTCAAGGATCATGTACAGATAGTCATTTTGCTCATCAGTTTGAATTGCCAGGAACATATTCGGCTATTAGTTCTTACGATTTATTAGAAAAAGCTGTTGCTAAAGCAAAGGAAAAAGGTGTGACTTATCATGTTGGTAATGTCATGGCTTCGGATATTTTCTATCATGCTGATGAAGGTTCGGCACAAAAATGGGCTTCTATGGGTTGCTTAGGTGTAGAAATGGAATCTTATGCATTATTTGCAACAGCTGCTTATTTTAAGAAAAAAGCATTAACTTTGTTAACTGTTTCTGATTCTTTAGTGACAAGTGAAGAAACTACTGCCGAGGAAAGAGAAAAGACTTTTACGTCAATGATGGAAATTGCTTTGGAGATTGCTTAATGATTCGTCCTGTAGCATTATTTGATTTTGATAATACAGTTGCTAGTGGAGATTCTATTGCCAGATTATTATCTTATGATTTGAAAAAGCATCCTTGGCATATTTTCTATTTTATAATGGTGGCCATTTATTATCTTGGATATTTATTACATTTGGAATCATTTGAAAAAGCCAAATCTATGTTATTATTTCCACTTGATTATATGAGTGACCAAGAATTAGAAAATTTTTATCATCAATGTGTAGAAGTTCATTATTATCCTCATATTGTAGAAGAAATGCAAAGAAAGAAAGATGAAGGATATGTTGTGATTTTGTGTACAGCCTCGTGTGAAGTTTATATGCAGTATAACCAATTACCCATTGATCAGTTGTTAGGAACAATGACTGAATATCATGGACATCCAAGTCGTCATATTGTTGGAAAAAACTGTAAAAATGAAGAAAAAATATCACGTATTTTAACTTATTTAAAAGGTCAGAATATTGAGATTGATTATGAGAATTCTTATGGCTATTCTGATTCAGATTCAGATCTTCCTATGTTATCATTAGTAAAACATAAAAAAAGAATTTTATTAAAAAGTGGTCAAATAACAAATTTTGATGAATAACAAAAGAAGTGATTTTATTGTACTGAACCTATTCAGGTGGACAATAAAATTACTTCTTTTCAACAGTGAATAAATAATTTGTTTTAACTTTATTTTGTATCTAAATCTGTAAATAACAACATAATATTGATAATACCAGCGATACCAATAATCATATAAATAATAGCACTTAACATATTGTTTCCAAAGAGACTTTCAACAAGATTTATATTAAATAAACCAATTAATCCCCAATTGAGGGCACCAAGAATTGTTAAGACTAAAGAAATTTTCTGAATTATATTCATTATTAACTCCTCCTAGTGATAGTATAACCAAATCTGATAACTTTATTCATAATACTTGTTCATTTTCATAAAATGTGACGAGGAGGAATAAAAATGAATAAGAAGTATCTTATTGCATTGATTGCAGGTGGTGTTTTATTGGTTGGAGGATTGACAGTGTTGAAGTTGAAGTCTTCTTCCATAGATAAGGTCTATAAGGAGGCAATTGCTTATAAAAGTTATGAGTTTGTTTGTAATATGGAAATGTTGGATAATGATGAATTAAAATCATATCAAGTAACTACAACTTATGCTTCTATTGATGATCAAGATTATTATAAAGTTGAACTTTACGACAAATCACTCAATCAGGCTCAAACAATTGTGAGAAATGTAGATGGTGTATTTGTTTTGACACCATCTTTAAATCAGGCTTTTCAATTTAAAAGTGAATGGCCTCATAATTCACCAAAGCCTTACATCTATCAATCATTATTATCATTTTTAGATAATCATAAACCAGAAAAAGTGAAGGATGGATATATTGTGAGTGGTGAGATGAGTTATGAAAATGATGAGCGAGTGAAATCTCAGGAAGTGAAATTTGATAAAGATTTAAATCCTGTTTATGTTAATGTTTATGATGATGCGGGAGTAGAAATTATTAAGTTGACATCAACATCTTTTAAGGCTGGACAAGATATTCAAAAAGAATCTTTTCAACAAGAGACAATTATGAAGGAAAGCCAAAATCAGTATACCAGTGCAGCAGCTTCATTACCTCTTTATCCTGTTGCTTTGATGGGATCAACACTTTCAAATGAAAAAACATCAACAATTGATCATATGACAAATCATATTTTAAAGTTTACTGGTGAAAAATCTTTTACAATCATTGAAAGTTCTTCGTCTTCAAATGAGGATATCAATATTGAAGTTGTTAATGGAGAAATGATAGATTTGATAGATGGAATTGCTTTTGAAGGGAATAATCAGATGACATATGTATCTTCTGGTGTTGTTTGTGCTCTTTATTCTAATGATCTGACAAAAGCTGAAATGATATCTGTTTTATCAAGTATGCAGTCTTCACAAGTGAAATAGGTTGAAAGACCTATTTTTTCTTGAAAATATGTGTTGTTTAGACTATACTAAAGCAATGAAGGAAGGTGTTATTGTGATGCATTATCGTGATACTTATGCTTTAATTCGTTTAGATTATCTTAAAGATAATGTTGAAACATTATATCAAAAAGTAAAAAAACCTATGATTGCTATTATTAAAGCCAATGCCTATGGACATGGATATCAACAGGTTGCTAATGTTTTAAAGGATTATCCTTCTATTTCTATGTTCGGTGTTGCTACGCTTAAAGAAGCCATAGATTTAAGAAAATTAGGAGTACGTCAGGATATTCTTGTTTTAGGAGCCATTCCTTTAGAAGATTTAGATATGGTGATTGAATATGATATTACGTTAACTTTGTTTTCTAAAGAGTATATGCATGAGATACTTTTTTTACATCATCATTCAAAACCTGTGAAGGTGCATATCAAAATAGATACAGGAATGAATCGTATAGGCTTTAAGACAAAAGAAGAATTTGTTGATATTTTAGCACATTGTCCAGCCCATGTTTTTCAAATAGATGGCGTTTTTACACATTTTGCAACTGCTGATGATGAACAGCAAAATGATGCTTATGAAACACAATTAAAATTATTTTATGATATGATCGGCAGTTATTCATTCCGATATATTCACTGTCAAAATTCTGCATCCATGATGTATCATGATGAACCTCGTTCTAACATGGCTAGAATTGGAATTGCTATGTATGGTGTAGATCCAGCTGGTGAAGAAACTGAAAAACTTAAACAAGTCATGTCACTTTATACGAAAGTTGTGATGATCAAGTCCATTAAAAAGGGTGAGCGTATTGGCTATGGTCTCACATATACTGCTGAAGAAGATGAGCAAATTGCGACTTTGCCGATTGGTTATGCTGATGGTTTTATTCGTGCAAATCAAGGTCGTGAAGTTTATATTAATGGTCGTTATTATCCAATTGTAGGTAGAGTTTGTATGGATCAAGTCATGATAAGAGTTGATGAGCATGTTAAAATTCATGATCAAGTAGAAATTTTTGGTGAGCATATTTCATTGTCTCGCATGGCCAAGGAGCTACAAACCATTCCATATGAGATTATGTGTTTAGTCAGTGAGCGTGTTGAAAGAATTTATCAAAAATAAAAAGTCCATTTGGACTTTTTTTATGAGATATCATTTTCTTTGATGAAATCATATAAAGAATAGTATTGCATAATTCCATCTTTTTTTGCAATGACTTTTCCATTCTTAATAATTAATGTAGATGGATAAGTGACATTTGTTTGAAAAGTATCTTCAATATATTGATTAATGTCTTCGATACCATTTGTATCTAAATAATACAATGGAGTTGATCTGTTTTTTGTAGTGTATTTTGTCATAATGCTTTGATAACTAGCGACTGTTGTATTTGTAGAATCACCAATGACAATAACAAAGTCATCTTGTTTTTCAACCATTGCAGTTAATTGTTTTTGTGAAATAGTTTTGTAATCTTTAAATGTTGCTTGACGATAAGCAAATAATCCTAAGAATACAATCAGAACAATTCCAAAGACACTTATTTCTTTTGCAAATTTTTTGATAAATTCCATGATTCATGCCTCCTAATGCTCATATTTTAACAAATTTATATTTATATGACAATAAGAATATTATGTGAAATCAATCATAACATTTACTTTTTACAAAAAAATATGTAAAATAAAAGAAAAAAGCTAAAAAATTAAAGGAGTTCAAATCATGAAAACGTATTTAACATTAGATGTTGGAGGAAGCGCTATCAAATATGCCTTGATTCAAGAAGATCTCACGATCTTAGAAAAAGCAAAGGTTCCCACTCCAATGGATAATTTAGAAAATTTTGTAGAAACAATTGGACAGTTGTATGATCAATATGCTACACAAATTGAAGGAATTGCTATAAGTATGCCTGGCATTATTGATCCAAAGAAAGGATATTCTTATACAGGAGGGGCATTGCGTTACATTGAGAAGTTAGAAACTGTCAAAATACTTCAAGATAGATGCCCTACTCAAATCACAATAGGGAATGATGCAAAATGTGCAGCTAATGCTGAAATTGGTTTTGGCAATTTGAAAGATATTCAAGATGGTGCGGTTGTTATTTTGGGAACTGGCATTGGTGGTTGTTTGATTAAAGATCATCAAGTTCATACAGGATGTCATTTTAGTGCAGGAGAATTTTCTTTTGTGAAGACAAATTGCCATGATCCTTTAGGTTGGGATTATGCATGGTCGACACGTACAGGTATTCAAGGATTATTAGAAAGAGTACAAGAGCAATTGGGTACTGATGAATATTTGACAGGTATTGAAATTTTCGAGCTTGCGAATCAGGGAAATGAAAAAGTGATTGCTGGAATTAATCAGTTTGCTTTAGAAGTTGCAACGCAAATTTTTAATGTCCATATTATTTTTGATTGTGAAAAGGTCGCTATTGGTGGTGGTATTAGCGCTCAGCCTCTTTTAATTGAGTTGATTCAAAAAAATTTAGATCATATTTTTGCGGCTTTAGGATTTGATGTAACAAAGCCTGAAATCGTTCCATGTTTCTATCGCAATGATGCCAATCTCATTGGGGCATTATATCAACATATGCAAACATACAAGTCATAACGACTTGTATTTTTCTTCAATTTCTTTATAATAGAAACTGAGGTGATGGCATGAACGAGCACGAACAAACACGTTATATTTTTGCTCAAAGCATTAAAGATTTGATGCATAAGCAATCGCTGGATAAAATTACAGTAACGGATATTGTGAAACATAGTGGGATGACTCGGCAAACATTTTATCGTTATTTTCAAGATAAATATGATTTGGTCAATTGGTATTTTGAAAAATTAGCAGACAAGTCTTTCCGTCAAATTGGGAATTCTTCTACTTTGAGAGAAGGATTAATTAAAAAATTTACTTTTTTATTGAATGATCGAATTTTTTTCATGCAAGCTTTTCAGTCAAAGGATTATAATAATGTTGAAAATTATGATTATCAATGTATTTTGGAATTTTATACTCATATTATTGAGAAGAAAATTGGTACAATTCCTCAAGATATTCTGTTTCTTTTAGAAATGTATTGTCATGGATCTATTACAATGACTGTGAATTGGGCTGTTCAAGGCATGAAAGAATCACCTGAAGTGATAGCTGACTTGCTAATTGATGCTTTACCACCCAAATTGGAAGCTTTATTATCAGATTTATAAGTTATTTGAATTGTTGTTTAGATATTTCGAAAAGAAGAATCTATTCATCAATAATTTGAATAGCTTTTTATTTGCTTACTGAATAAATTGCACAAAATTGTTAAAACAACTGGAAATTTTAGGAATATCTGAAGAGACATTATTTTATGATAGTATAGATTCAGTCTGTAAAAATATTTTAAATAGTAAAATGGTTAGAATTAAAAATAAAAATCAATTTTGAATAGTCGCGACACTGTCGCAACAATTCAAAAGGAGAGAATTGTGGAAAAGGTAGTTTTAAAAAGTCACATTGATGATTTATATGATGAAATAGAATTGTTGATTGAAGAAAAGAACAAAAATATAGGATAAGAAATATCCTATAAACTCTTAAATTATTATATTTTCTTTGTATTTTAAGTATACCCTGTTCTTTTCTGGTTATACTATATTGTACATCATTTTGAATGTACTTCATGAAGTTTATAAAGTTTTGAACTGTCAGGAATGATTTGATTATTAATCTTTAAAAGTATCTTAATCAAATCTTCCTGCTTTTTTACTCATGAACAGTTTCGTTTTTTTCGAATCATTTCTTATTCTTCCATTATTCTTAATTGTGCCATGATCTTATCCCAATCTCTATATCTTACTGTCCATTTTTTGCTTATTTTTTCTGCTGCCAGATATAATATCTTTCTTAGGCTTTCATCAGTTGGAAATGATGATTTTGTTTTGGTAATCTTTCTAAATTGCCTATTCAATCCCTCTATTATATTTGTTGTATAGATGACCTTTCTAATTTCCACTGGATAATCAAAATATGTTGATAAGATATCCCAATTATCTTCCCAGCTCTTTATAGCTGATGGATAATACATCTTTGAACTCTAGCTGTTGGATAAACTGCTTCTATTGCTTCTTTAAAACCTGTCAATCCGTCAACACAGAATAATGAAACCTTTGATACTCCTCTGCTTTTCAGTTCATTAAGAACTCCTGTCCAATATTTACTTGACTCACTTGCGCCAACCCAGATACCTAGTATTTCCTTCATTCCTTCTTCATTAATAGCCAAAACGACATATGATGCTTTTGTCACGATATGATGATCCTCTCTGACTTTGTAATGTAATGCATCCATAAAGATGAACGGATAATAATTATCTAATGGTCTGTTTTGCCAGTCAGCAACAACAGGCATAATCTTATCAGTAATTTTGCTTACCAATTCTGATGAGATATCAACATCATAAAGTTGTTTGATCTGGTCTTTGATATCATTTAGGGACATACCTGTTGCATAAAGGGATAATATTCTTTCTTCAAGACCATCAGCATTTCTTTGATATTTCCCAATGATACCAGATTCAAACTCACCATTTCTATCTCTAGGAACATTAATTTGAACTTCTCCAAGCTGAGTTTTAAGAGTTCTTTTAGTAGAACCATTACGATAGTTCTTCTTTTGAGAGGAATCTGTTCTTCTTTGGGATTTATCGAAACCAAGATGATCATCCATTTCAGCATTAAGCGTTTCCTGAAGAACATCAGCAAACATCTCCTTCATACAGTTCATGACATCTGTTGTTGATGTAAAATGTTGTTCCTTAACAAGCTTTTTGATTAAATCTTTAGAATTATTCTAAATATCAGTTTTCATTTTAACTACTTTTTCAGCAGTCTCTCTTTCGTTGATTTTCCCTCTACTATATTTTATAGCATCCATATTCTTTACTTTTTTATTAACTTTGTTTTGAATAATGCACATGTAATAATTTCCATACATCATTTTCCTTGATAAGAATTTGTGTTTCTAATCCTCGAATACCGTAGTATTCATGCGAATTTCTTTTAATACATTCTGTATGATATTGAAATAATACAATTGCAAAATTATTATTTATCATATTAATTTCAATATTTTCAGCTATAAGTTTAATATCTAAATAAGATTTTTGTATTCTTTCTACAAGAAAATCATTAAAGATTGAATCAAGACCAATGAATTGATTAGTTATAGAAATCAAAGAACATTGATTGTTTTGTGACCACAATTGATAAAAATTTTCTTTATTTTGTGAGTGAATTGTTTCTTGATAATAAGAAACAAGTTTTTTTATTTGTTTTAAATCGTTCATATATTTCTCCTTGGTTTTAATAAAATAAAAATAATATTTGAAAATTCATTTGTTAAAATCATACAGTCTTTTTTCATTGATATCTTGAGTTTCGAAGCAAAAAGTGGGTAAAATCGGGCGAACCCCTATATTTTATAAAGGTTTTGCCCGATTCTTTTTTTTACTTTTTGTGTAGTGTAATGACTCTTTTTTTCTAGTATTTC